>JAABUX010007113.1_pt1 | contig 13198 bp, 16 predicted proteins | sample 5561851 | NCBI WGS metagenome assembly JAABUX01 (sample SAMN10711883, study PRJNA513361) | rock metagenome | isolation source: Antarctica rocks | place: Antarctica: Victoria Land, Richard Nunatak red sandstone | collected 2016-01-03 | reverse complement strand
AGAGCGGACGTAGTTGGGAACGCAATGCACGAAAATCTACATGGCGATCGATCGCCCGCAACAAATGATCGGCCGGTACCCAATCATCCAAGCAGAAATACTGAAACATCGCGGTCGTCTGTAATCGACTGCCCATCATCGCGTTGCGTCGGCCTCCGCAGTGGTCGCGCTATTGCATCAATTATAGCGTAAATCGTATTCGAGCGGGGCGTTTTTCAACAACCACGACCCCTTCTGAGATGATTCGCCGATCCAGGCGCGAAGCGGCTTTGCGTGTCCCGAAAGTCTGTGCCAATAGCGCGTGGAGAGATTCGTGCAACAAACACGTACTACGGTCAGTCGCGTTGGGGGCGATTTCGACTACGAAGCTAACGGACAAGGCTACTCGCAACAGCGCCGTACTGACCCAAAAATAGCCGCTTTCGTGTATTCGGCGATTGGAAGCGCTCGTACCGTTCTAAATGTGGGCGCTGGCACTGGCTCATACGAACCAGAAGATCGCTACGTTCTTGCCGTGGAGCCCTCACCAACAATGCGGGCGCAGCGATCGCCCAGCTCGGCGCCGGCGATTAGCGGCGTCGCGGAAGACCTTCCCTTGGATGATCAATCTGTCGACGCATCGATGGCGCTAATCACGATCCATCAATGGAAAGATCTAGCACAGGGCCTTAACGAACTGCGACGGGTAACTCGTGGATCGATTGTCGTTCTAACGTTCGATGGTGAGGCCCTCGAGGGCTACTGGCTCACGGATTATGCGCCGGAACTCATTGCAGCCGAACGCCGCAGATACCCGTCGATAGACTGGCTTTGTACCTCCCTTGGCGGTGGTGACCGCCGTGTAGAAGCGAGTGCAATCCCTATTCCAATCGACTGCACCGATGGAATCATTGAAGCCTTTTACGGACGTCCGGAGCGATTGCTAGACGATGCAGTGCGACGGGCGCAGTCTTCGTGGCGTTTCATCAGCAAGGATATCGAGGCTCGTTTTATCAGCCGCCTGGCGGAAGATCTCAAAACGGGTGCCTGGGATAAGCGCTACGGTGCGTTGCGACACCAGCCCACTTACGAAGGATCGCTGCGGCTAATCGTCAGCAATCCCACAGAAGGCGCGCGTTGATTCTTTCACGACATGAGGGCGATCGTGACGTGGCCCGATCGCAGGAACGAAGCCTTGGCCTCATACGTCAAGCGCAGGTCTAAGGCAACCGATAAGCGGACCGTCGGGATTCCGCTCGACGAGCTGCTCGCAGCGCATGCATCCGGCGATGATGCACGGCTCGCGGCGCTTATGGAGCGCCATGGCCGCTCATTAGTACCGACGTCGGCGATCGCAACGAAACCGTCGACGGCATCGAAACGGCGGAAAGTAGCCTCAAATAAAGCCCGAGGAACGCGTTTCGCGCGGTCGGACGACTCCCAGACCGTTGAAAACGCGTCGCCCCGTCTCGTGGGCTATGCTCGCGTCTCGACCGACGAGCAAACGACTCGGCTCCAGCGCGATGCGCTACGCGCCGCCGGCGTCGAAGTCGTCTTCGAAGACAAGGAGAGCGGGGCGCTGCGATCGCGGCCGCGTCTCGATCGCGCGCTCGCCGAGTTGCGCGCCGGCGACACCCTCGTGGTGTGGAAGCTCGACGGGCTCGGGCGTTCTTTGCGCAATCTACTCGAGGTTGCCGAGACGCCGCGCGAGCGCGGCGTCGCGCTGCGGTCGCTGACCGAGCACATCGACACGGCGAGCGCCGCCGGCAAGATGCTCTACGCCGTTCTCGGCGCCGTCGCGCAGTTCGAGCGCACGTGCTACGCGAGCGCACCGTCGCCGAGATGCGCGCCGCCAAGAACCGCGGAGAACACATCGGTCGCCCGCCGGCGCTCACGTCCTCGCAGATTCACGAAGCGCGCAAGATGCTCGAGCGCGGCGAGAGTCCATCGCACGTCGCGCGCGTTCTGCGCGTCGGGCGGTCGACGCTCTACCGCTCAATCAATCGAGTGTGATACGTCCGTTATGACGCCGGTAAATGTCCGCTTCACTCCCGACGCTGCCGAACTAACGCGAATTCAAACGGCCTTCTCCAAGGTGCAACCCCGCCTGCCTATGGGACTGGCCGTTATGCTTGCGGCAATGTATCTGTTCCTGGGCGGACTGAACCTGACACTTCACCGCCCCGGTTTTTGGCAGATCGGATACGTCCAGATACTTCTCGGAATCTGTTACATCCCGATAACTTGGCGTCTTCAATCGGCTTATCTGCTGCGCGCAAAACCATCATCCGAAATAAATCTAACTATTGACGATACGGGAATTCTCGTCGAGTCGCCGATTATGCGGATACCTTGGAAACGCGTTAGCGCGATTCGCGACGTCGGCGAAGCATTTGTGATCTTGCGAACGTACGGTAAGCCCGTGCCGATCTTAAAACGCGCGCTACCCGATCGAGGCGCAGAGCTTTGGACGGCGCTCGAAGCCAAACTTACGAGTATGCGTTACTTAGTCCGTGGATCAGAAGCACGTTTGACGATCACGAATACGGCGGCTAAGCACTAACATGGAAGGCCATGCACGAGCGCGTGCGCGTTGTTCGGACTGCTGACCAGCTCTTTACGACCGCGGAATCGTAGTCGAGAAGACGTGGCGGTCGGGAAAACTATCTCGCGCCGTTTGGTCAGGAAACATCGACGTTTTTCCGAGACAGACTTTTAGGACTCGCCAACGCCGAAAGCTGCTGACCGCCACAGCACGCCCTAAACGGACGGTTATCGAACATGCCGCATCGTTCATGCAACCGCCGTGAGACGGCGGTTCGATCCACAATTTACAGCGTCGGTATTGTACGCCGCATGAACGCATCAAACAGTGGCACCGTAAACGCCGTATCCCCGTGTTGGGGGCTGTAGATCATACCTTTCTTTATCAGGCCATTTCGTAAAGGGCTAAGTGTTTCAACCCTGACGTTTCGGATTGTAGCGATATCGCCCGACCGATGAGGGCCCGCGCCCAACTCAGCCATCGCGCGGAGATACTGCTTTTCACGTGGAGTTAAGCGATCGTAGCGAACGCGAAAAAAGCTTTCATCAAGTCGTGCGAGCACTTCGAATTCGACGCGATTTACGTCGTCAAGCGTGATCGGTGAATGAGTCGCGAAGTTCCAAACGCTGTACGCCCATTCTTGGATAAAATACGGATAGCCCTTAGTGATATTATAAAGTCGCAGAAGCGCATCGTCCTCGATGTCGATGCCTGCGGCTTGCGCCGGCCTCCGGATAGCTTCGAATACTTCATCTCTTGATAGTGCGCCGACGTTCGGATAATCGAAGAGGCGCTCAGCATAGGATTTCGCATTACCGGCGAGGGCCGGAAGCTGCGGTAGTCCAGTCCCGACGACCAGCAGCGGCAACGCAAGCTGTGTTATTCGGTGCACCGCCATGATAATTGCGGCGAGTTGTTCTTCGTTGAGGTACTGCAATTCGTCGATCGCGATGAGAACCGCGGTTCCTTCTTCTCGAGCGGCTTCGCCGATCGCGACGAAGAGCGCGGTAAGGTCTGTACTGAGAACACCGGAGTCGCCTGCGCCGACTTGGGGATCGACACCCAATCGGACGGATAAATCTGTCAAACCAAACGTAAGTGTGAAGCTTTTCAACACGCCGAATGCTTTGGATACCGCGCTTCGAATCTTGGCTATCGCGCTGAGCTCGTAGAGAGTTTTGCGGGCCTCGGTTACAAGCGCCTCAACAAATGTTTCAGATTCCGCTGCTTCGATCTGCCCGACGAGGTAGCCGAGTGCTCTAGCTTCCTCAACGAAGCGATTCAGAAGTACGGTCTTGCCGACGCCCCGCAATCCGGTCGGAAGCATGCTCTTCTGGCTTCTGCCGATTTGAATGCGTTTGAGGGCCACGGCAAAGGCGGCGAGGAGAGCGTCGCGGCCTACAAGAGCTGGCGGTGGAGCCCCGGCGTTCGGCGAGTAGGGGTTAAGAATCGGATCCATTCAAGGTATTTTACCATGGTTTACCAATCTTACCAATCTTACCAATCTATAGATTTAGTAGCGATAGATCGGTACGATGGGTTTAATCCGGTGACGGAAGGCGCTTAGGAGTTGTTGGGTGCGTATCCGCGCGGGCGCGTCTGACGCGGCATTGGTTAGCTAAAGTCCAAGTCGGTGTCCGGCGTGCTGCTCCCAGAGTGCGCCGCGCTGAATGTAACCGCGCGCGGTCGTCACGTCGCGGTGCCGACTGTGCGCCATAATGTCGCGCTCCTCGGCGCCGCCCTCGGCCGCCGAGGTCAAGAACCCGGCGCGCAAGCTGTGGCCGGCGAAGGTCTCGGGCGCCAGGCCGATCGCGGCGCAGCGCTCCTTGACGATCGTCGCCACCACGGTCGGGCTCAGACGCGCCGTCGCGAGATTGCCGTGGCGGTCGATGGCGCGGAAAACGGGACCGACTTCGATCGCGGCTCGGCGTAGCCACGCTTCAAGGGCGCGTTTGGGGCAGTACGCGCTCTGCGTCGCGACGATGCCGACGTCGACGCCGGCCGCCGTGGCGTCCGTCTTCGAGCGCGGTAGCCGAATGACGAGGCCGCCCGCTTCCCAGGTGAGGTCGGCCACGTCGATCCCGGCGAGCTCGGCGCGGCGGAAGGCCCCCGCGAAGCCCACGAGCAGGAGCGCGCGATCGCGGGCGGCCGCGAGGCCGGCGCGCCCGGGCGCGTCGACGTCGATCGCGTCGAGGAGCACCTTGAGCTGGGCGCTGCGCAGCGCCGTCTTCTTCTGCGGCGCCGTGCCGAGCCGGCGTTGCATGCCCCGCCACACACGACGGACCATCGCGTGCTCGACCGGGTTTGGGACGCTGGCGGCGCGGTGCATTCGCGCGATCGCGACGAGTTGCCGTTTGATCGTCGCGTTGCGTAGCTGGCCCGCGACGGCGCCGAGGTAGGAGGCGACGGTTTCCGGGTCCGCCGGCAGCGCCGCGACGTCGCGCGCCGCGCACCAGGCCGCAAAGCGACGACAGTCTGAGGCATAGGCCCGGCGTGTCGCGGCGGCCTCGGCTTCTTCCGCGTAGTCACGCGCGGCGTCGAGATAGATCTGCAGCGGGTTCGCGGCGTTCGTCGTTGCGAGGTCGCGCAGCATTAAGGGCTTCACTGCGTCAAAAAGATATCGTCGATCCAGCCGAGCGTCTCGGGCGAGACGTGGACGGGGCTGCCCTTGCCGGCCTGCCGGAGTCCGACCCAGCAATGATCGGCCGGCGGCGCGGGCGGCGGGTACTCCTCGATGCTCAGATAGAGCCGCTGGCGCGATGCGTCGGTAAGAAGGACCGGCCGGCCAGAAGTGTCGACGCCGAAATAGCGCTCGAAGCAGGCGTCGAATGCGGCGCGTTCGCTCGGCGTATTCGCGAGTACTAATCCGAGGGCGTCTTTGAGCGCGGAGCGATCCTGGTAGCCAACGAGCGCCGCGGCTTGCACGGCAACGATACTCTCTGCCGTGCTGATCGTAACCCCCGCACCTCGTGCACTCGTGAGGAAATCGAGCAATGGCTTCACGGCAGTTTCAACGCGGATTCATGTCGGCAGCTCCACGATCTCCGGAACGGTCGCCCGGCCTGGCTGAACGGCGGCGTAGTCGAACTCGGCGGCCTGCCCGTTGACAATCGGGCCCGAGCCGAATACGAGGACATTGCGGCGGGCACGACCCTCCCGTTACCAGGATGCCGGAGCGGAGGCCTTCAAGCAACCGACTATGCCAGACGCCGTGGTTGCAGGGTCCTGGGTCGGTTCCGAGCAGTCACCCGCAGCAGTCGCGGTTTGCTGGACGACGCTACGCGGTGAAGCGCGAGCTTTAAGGCGCGCCGAGCCGGTGCTCGCACCGTTTTTAAACGCGGCGATCCTTCGCCACGCGAACTTCAAGGCCGGGCTCGCGAACGACCTTGCAATGAAATTGGCCAACGCCGATTTCACCTTGGACGCGTTGCGCGAGATCGCAGGCGAAGCGTTTGCGCAAGAGCCGGAGATCATCGCGTCAGCTGTCGCCGACCTGCTCGCGAGCAAAGACCGCAATCCGGCATACCGCGACCACCTCACGCCGTTTCTCTACTTTAAAGGGCTTCGTCGCGCTACAATGGCATCGCGTCGCCCACCGGCTTTGGAGGCAGCAGCGCTTCGAACTGGCGACGTACTTGCAGAGCCGCGTCTCTGAGGTCTTCGCGGTCGATATCCATCCGGCGGCACGCTTCGGCCGCGGCATCTTTATCGATCACGCGACGGGATTCGTCGTCGGTGAGACGGCGCAGGTTGGCGACAACGTCTCGATCCTGCACGACGTCACTCTCGGCGGCACCGGCAAAGAGCATGGTGACCGTCACCCGAAAGTCGGAAGCGGCGTCCTTATCGGCGCCGGAGCAAAGGTCTTGGGCAACATCACGATCGGCGACTGCGCGAAAATCGGTGCGGGAAGTGTCGTGCTACAGCCCGTTCCACCGCACATGACGGCGGCCGGTGTGCCGGCTCGTATCGTCGGCGTGGCGCGCGACGAGGTCCCCGCCTTTTCGATGAACCAGGATTACCCGGACTTCGAGATCTAGGGGTCACTACACGAAAGTGACATTTACGTACGCTAGGCGCGAACGGATGGCGAACGGCGAGGATTGGTGGTTTGCCGCCCGACAGCTATCCGGCGACGAACCTGCAGAAGCGGACGTTTATTCGTTCTCCTAGCGCCCGAGCACGACGTGCGTCGCGAGGTCGGTGGCAGTGGATTCCATCACGCGGTAGCCGAGGGCAGGGAGATCCAAGCCCTCGAACATCGCCTCGCCCCGTCCGAGCAGGACAGGCGAAAGCGCAAAGTGCAGTTCATCGATCAGGCCGGCCTGCAAGTATTGGCGAACGGTCGAGACGCCACCTCCGATCTTGACGTCACGTGCTCCCGCGGCGTCGCGTGCGCGCTCGAGCGCGGCGTGGATCCCGTCCGTGACGAAGTGGAACGTGGTGCCGCCCTCCATTACGATCGGCTCACGGGCATGGTGCGTCAGGATGAACGTCGGAGCGTGATAGGGCGGATTGTCTCCCCACCAGCCCTTCCAGCTGTCGTCCAGCCATTCCCCGCGCACAGGACCGAACATGTTCCGGCCAAGGACGAAGGCACCGAAGCCGTCCATCGAGCGGTGGGCAAAGGTCTCGTCCACGCCCTCCGAGCCACCGCCCTCGCCGAACATGGCCTTGAACGTCTTCGTTCCGAAGAACCAGCTGTGGAGCTCCGTCCCGCGCTTTCCCAGAGGATCCTGAAGACTCTGTTCCGGGCCCGCTCCGAACCCATCTAGGGACACCGAAAACCCCGCGACTCTGACACGTCCCACTCTAGCCTCCTCTACTGCTTGCAGCATGCTGCCTTGCTGAACTAATGTCTACAATCAGGAAGCACGAGCGCGGCATTGAACGGCGAGTTTTGGGCGGTTCCGGCCCTAGAAATAACTCACGCAGCCAGCAGTGACGGCGATGTGCGAAGCGGCCTTAGCTGATCCGGCCCGGGCCGGTCGTCCCGCTCCCAGCTATAGTCGCCGGTGAGCGAGATATGCTCCCAGCCAAGCGGCGCGATAGGGCGGACCATGTCGTTGGGCGTGCCCATGTCGGCCAATGCCTGTTCGAGATAGCGGGTATTCCACAAGATGATCGCAGCGACCAGCAGGTTGAGGCCGGAGGCGCGGTAGGACTGGTTCTCGAACCGGCGGTCGCGCAGTTCGCCTAGCTGGTTGAAGAACAGCGCGCGGGCGAGCGCATTACGCGCCTCACCCTTGTTCAGTCCTGCCTGGGTGCGCCTGCCAGATCGATGTCCTGCGTTGTCTCGGGCCTCGGTTTCCTCGCCGGCGGTGTCATTTTCAAGGAACGACTGAGCGTTAGCGGACTCAACACCGCGGCGACTTGGCGGCAACGGCCAGGGTGCTCTCAAGCCGCCCGGTCGTCTTCGCGTGGTCGAGAATCGCATCGTAGTGGCTTGGGCTGCCGCTCGGGTCATGCAGGTCATCTTTGCTTGGTTGGGCCCGTTTCCTGGCTTGCGATATCCAAAGGTTATCGACACCTGATTGCGGCAAGGCGCTGATTCGAACAGGTGTTCGTACCGCTCTCGGCGTAGATCCCTGGGTCGAACCCAACCCGCATGGGCGCGCAGGCAATCTCGGAGAGTGACATGGTCAGACTGCAAAATCTACCACCGCTTCCGGAGGATTACGTGAAGGAGCTGCTGTCACCAACGATGCCGGCGGCTCGGCGCTGCCTGTCCCAACCCAGACGGCCGATGTTCAAAAGCCCGATAGCCCGAGGGCAAAGATTGCGAAGCTCGGGGCCTTACTCGATCGCTAATTTCTTAGTTCGGATCTAGCAACAGAGCGATCATCACGGCGAGCCCTTCAAGAACGTTGACCCCGTTCTCGTCGACCTTCTCGGCTTTTTTGCGATCCACGACCAGCATGCCGATCGGCTGATCGGAATGACCTTCCGCCTTACATTTGATGGGCGTGCAATAGAGTCCCCGAAAGTCGGGCGGGGATGCTCCTCGCAGGATGAAGCCGGGATGGGAAGGTGCGTCGGCAACGCTCACGGCTTCTTCCTCGCGTGCAGCCTTTCCGATGAGCCCCTCCGTAATCGCACAATCGGCGCGTAGCGCTGCATCGAACTGTTGATTGCTAAACCAAAATCGAGCTTGGTATTGTTATCTTTCAAAAGCCAGATCGATAGCCGGCGTTTCTCCTTCGGCTCCCCGACCCACCGCAACGCCTCATCGCACGGTCCGGCAATGAACCGCTGAACCACGACTCGCCACTGAGCTGGATCGCCCGTGAGCGACGTCTTGTTGCGCACCATGGAGCTGGCCTGCTGCAGCCAACATAACATCCCGCGGAACATCGACGTCGCGTTCTCCGATGTTGTTCGCGATGCCAGCGGCCATCCGACGCGTTGCTTATTGTTCAGTTCTGACCACTGGTAGCGCGATGGCTGGATAACTAGGGATATATTAGTCCTTGTACTTTCGAATCGTGTTACGGCCCAATGTCGTCGCGACGGGGGCGAGCGTGGTCGGTCACGCGCGAGAAGAAGAAGCGCGGACTGGCCACCCATGCCGCCGTCGATTACGGACGACGACTCGTCGTGCTGCGGTGCTGCACGGTAAGGGCGCCACACGGTCCATGGCCATGACGATGACGTCGCTGCTCGGGCGCTCACTCGGCTAGAAAATTTTGGGGCTTACGTTTGCGGGCATCGAAATCGCCGAGCTTCGCGCCGGCTCGCCAAAAGCTTCCGCTAAACGATCGGTCGTCCCGGGTGAAGCTGCCTACGCGTACCTCTCCCGATGCGGCCGCGCCCTCGCAATTTACTTCGTGGTATCTGACAGTCTGCTGCGCCAGGCCGAGCGTGAATGCCGCGTGCAAATCGGTTTGCCGCTCGCACGGTACGGCCGGCCGACCCGCCACGCTTTCTTTGTGCGCGTCAAGCACTATCGTACCGCCACGCGAGAGCACGGCTTCGGCATACCACACGATCGTACCGACCTGGAGGTTCGCCTCGTCGATCTGCCACGCACCTTGCAGCGCGTCAAATCTAGCGCTTGCCGCCGGCGTCGCTGCAGCCGTAGGCACAACCGTTGCCATAGGGATTGCCGGCGCCGCCGGCTTCGCCGTAGGGGTTGGCGTCGCAGTCGGCTTCGCCGTCGCCGCGACCGTGATCATCGGACTAGGTGCCAGCTTCGCGACGGCGACCATTCGCTGTGCGACCGGCAGATCCGGCGTCGCAACGTGTGCGGAAGGGACGATTGTTACCGCTCGTGGCGTCGCTTGAGCGTCATCGGTGACATCTCGATGAAAGGCGGCCGGGATGCCGATAGCGAGCTCGACGAGGAACGCGGCGGCGAGCCCTGTTAGCGCTCGCCGCTCCCATTTCACCGCAACGCCTCGAGACTCAACATACTGTCCATCAACGTGCTCAGGAATGCTGTCAATGAGGCCGCCGCGGAGCGACGTTTAGGAAACGGCGGCGCCGGTGCATCGACGAGCGTCGGTACGACGCTGAGCAGTTCGTCGAGTCGAAGCATCTCAAAGACGCTGCACACTCGAGCGTCTTTGAACACCCCGATCGCGAGCCTTCCTTGCAATTGGAGATGCGCTGCTATCAAGATTGTGAGCGCCGTGGGGTCGAGATACGCACAACGACCAAGGGGACGATTAGGCGTGGCGGCCGTCGTTTCGTCGCCTGTTGTAACGCGTGGTCAGAGGCGCGCCCGGTGGAATCGGCACTACGATCAAGGCCAAACAGGACGCGGTCCTTTGGGTTAGGCGTGCAAATAGTCATCTAAGGAGTACCTCTTGGGGCTGTTTCGTAGTGCGTTGTCGCACGCTTAACTTTATCGGCTAATGGATGCACGTGACGCTCGAAAACAACGTTGCGCAAACCATGAATGTGGCAGCCGGGCGGCTTCCCTCTGAGCGAATGCCAGCATGCTGGGATCGCCTACACACTCAAAGAGGTCCAAAGCGACAAGAGCCGCACGCCAGTTGCTTGATACCGATCGAAACAGCTGGTATGCCTCGTGTAGAGATGGTATTGCGGATGCTCGTCCTAGATCTCGCGCGACGATGCCGAAGGCGTGAAGCTCTTTCCCACGATGTAGTGGATCGCCGTGGCCGGCCAGATCGAATCGATTGATGCTGCTATGAATCGCTTTGTAGCGGTCGACGAGGTGCGCCGCACGCTCGGGATCTGAAGAGGAGACGAGCGTGGCAAACTCAATCAGCACTATGCGTTCATCGTCAGTCGTGGCGTTCCAGTCCACGCCCACTATTTGCTCGTCGGCGTCGGCGAGGCACTCCGCTGCGTTAATCGATTCCTCCATTGCTCGCGCGAGAAGGCCGCGACTGACGAGGGCTTCGGCGCGACGCGCCGCTGTTGGTGCAACGTCGATTGCGGTGCGAAAGTGCCGAAATGCCGAGAGCTCGTCGCCTCCGAGGGCGTCTAGCCAACCGAGGTGATGCGTTACGTGGAAATGCAGCAACCCGAGCTCATCATGCCACTCGATCTCGCTTGCGCGTGCGCGTATGTAGGCGGCCAATCCCGACGGATCGGCTTCGATGACGGCGACAGCGAGATTATTGAGCATATTGGCTTCGAGGTACGTGTCACGCGATTGAAGCTGCCGCAAGTGTTCGTTTGCGGCCAGCAGCATCATGAGCTGGCTCTCGCTGTCACCACGTAACGCGGCGACGAACCCGAGCATCTCGAGAAGACGGGCGTGAGCGGAGCCGCTGTGCTCGCTAAGCGCCTCGCTTGCGATCTCCTGAACCTCATCGTAGTTGCCGCAGAGAAAAGGCGGTGAACGCGCAGTACGACGCGACTTCCGTTACAAGATTGCCATCGCAGCTCGATGTTGCGTAGGCGTCTGCGACTGCCAGCGCCTCATTGGCCTCGTGGAACTTGCCGATCCGCGCCAGGGTTGTTCCCAATAGGAACTGGAACTCGGCGCACCGCGCATGGTCACCTAGAGGCAGAGTTGGCTGTGTGAGCTCAGCGTGCGCTTCGTCGAAGCGTCGCATTCGTAAGAACGCTCGTGCGCGTAGAAGCGATGCCTCCAAACTATCGTGGCCGTGTAAGAGGCTCAGGCAGCGCACGTGCCGCCCCTGCAGAAACGCCGCGAGCGCGTCTGCATAGGGTCTCTGGAGCGGAATTAACCGGACGACGTTCATACCGAGTTGCTCGCGAAACAGAGTGCCGTAACGGCACCGGCAGGCGACAGTCACATCGCTGTGGACTACAACGTCGGCCGGATCACTTTTGAGCCGAAAAAGTGTGGAAGGAAGCGAAGCTCACACGACGGTGAGCTTCGCATCGAGACTCTTTTTGGGTTAGCGGCCGGCGGGCGTGCTCGTTGTGCCCGAGCCGCGCATATCGTTGCGCAGGATCGCGCGAACACGCGCGTCGTTGCCGCCTTGCGGCGCTACGCCGATGACGATTCCTCCCGCGTTCAACTCCCGGTCGTATTGTTCGGCGAGCTTCTTATCGACCCCAGCTCCCGCCAATGCGCCGATCAGGCCGCCGAGCCCGGCTCCGGCGACCGTCGCCGCAAGCGGACCCGCCACAAGAGGCGTTGACGGAGCGTTGCTTTCGGTCGAATACGACGCTGATTCCGACGTTGCTGGAGCGCGACTCGTCGTTATGTCATCTCCACGATACGTTCCGACGCCTGTTTGCGTTTCCGACGTGGGAACCGCTAAATAGTCGTCACTCTGCGGCACGGCGCCCGATCCCGCTACCGTCGTAGTCGCGCCCGTAAGATCGCGGTCGTCGTCGTGCTCGCCGCGCTGATAAATGAGGCCAGATACAATTGCTGCGAGCGTACCACCGATGCTTGCGCCGATCTTGGCGCCGGTCGAACTCTTCTGACCTCCTTCAGCGGTACCCGTGAGGTCAGCGAAGTCTTTCATCCTGGTTCGATCGTGCATGAGGACACTTATATCCTCACGCTTGTACCCGAGATTCTCCAAGCTGTCGACTGCAGATTCCGCGGAAGTACGGTCGCGGAAGATTCCGGTGATCAGTTGTGCCATTGTTCTTTCTCCTTCATTCAGCTGCCGATGGCGTCATGGTGTCTCACAAACCGTCGGCGATAGTTCAGTGGCTCGTCCTAAGCCGTTCACGGCAAAACACATTGACGCGTCGGAACAAGAAAGATTGAAGATCGGCGGCGGGAACCACGCGAAGCGTTAGCGGAAAGCGTGCCGGGCGCGAAAGTGGCGGTTCTGGAAATCTGTTCCTCATTACTGACACGCGGCATGAGCCATCGGTCACATCGCTCGCGGAACCGAACTCTTCACAAAGCACCGTCGGCGCGCAGACGAGCTTCGAGCGCTCCTGGAGCGACGCGACGTCATCTTGCGCGAGGGAAGCGGCCGCAGCGTTTCGAGTCGGCATCGCGCACGCGTTAGGTGTATTGCAGCCGGCCAACGACTTCGAGCGTTTTTACTCACCGTCACCTCGAGAAGTCCAAGCCAAACGCGCCGACCGTAGCACCCGCATTTTCGCGATTTGCGATCCTGAGACGATCCGCATATCCCTCTGTTTCAGTTTCGCATGAGGCCAGTTAACCGGGTGCATTTACTGAGGGCGTGAAAGGTTTCACGCATGTCAACGAATCCCACTCCCGAGCCCGAGGTGCCCGCAAAGGCGACCCGCCGGCGG
>JAABUX010007111.1_pt1 | contig 13205 bp, 14 predicted proteins | sample 5561851 | NCBI WGS metagenome assembly JAABUX01 (sample SAMN10711883, study PRJNA513361) | rock metagenome | isolation source: Antarctica rocks | place: Antarctica: Victoria Land, Richard Nunatak red sandstone | collected 2016-01-03 | reverse complement strand
CTGGTCGGCGGCCATGGTGATCCTCCTGGGTGCTTCGGGACCGAGGAGGAGGATTACCATAAATCGAGGTCGTTCACCACTTTTCGCCGTCACATCAGAGCGTCCTCATGGTGCTCCGACCCTGGGTTCCGGACGCCATCGGCGGTCGGATCATCGGGATTGTCCGGAAAAGCGTCGAAGATCAAGGCCCCGAGGAGATCCGCTCGCCGAAGCATCGTAGCCCTGAGGTAGGCATGAGTTGCCGCCACGATCGTCAAGTCGGTCGACGAGATCACCTGGAGCGAGGGGGATGCCTCGAAAAAAGGCCGGAAATCATCCCCCGAGATATCCATGAAATTCCCGAGTCTACGGGATCAAACTCGACGGGACCGATCGAAACTTAGGGGCGATCGTCCGGTCGATGGATGTCAAGGGTGACGGCGAGCGTTGGGACCGGCGATCGCCTGAAAGACCACGGATACTAAAATGTCAGAAATTCGATGACTCCTGGCAAGATTGGGCGAGTTGTCGGACACCTGGGTCCGCCCGAAGCCCGATCACCAACGCCAGAGTGCCGTGCCCCAGTTCAGGCCGGCTCCGAAGCCCGAGGTGAGGATCAGGTCGCCGCGTTTGACCTGGTTTTCGAGGACCAGCTCGTCGAGGGCGATCGGGATCGAGCCGCCCGAGGTGTTGCCGAACCGTTCGAGGTTCTTGTAGACCACGTCGCGGTGGAAGCCCAAAACGTCGCTTGCGGCGTGGATGATCCGGACGTTGGCCTGGTGGGGGATGAACCAGCGGATCTCTCCGACCGTCCGGCCCGCCTTGAGGAGCACGGCTTGGCTGGAGTCGGCCAGGATACGGACCGCCCACTTGAACACCGCCCGGCCGTCCATCGTCAGGTATTGCAGCCCTTCGGCCAAAGCTTCGGGCGAGGGGGGAATCCGGCTCCCGCACGCGGGGCGGCTCAGGAGGTCGCCCCCCGAGCCGTCGGACCCGAGCTGGTAGGCGAGCATCCCCTGTTCGGGCGAGCCGGGGGCCAGGAGCACGGCGCCCGCCCCGTCGCCGAAGAGGGGGAAGCTTTTCTGGTCGCCGGGGTTGATGACCCGGCTGTTGCAGTCGGCCCCGATCACCAAGGCCCGCTGGCTCGTCCCGGCGGCGACGAACTGCGCGGCGGTCGCCAGGGCGTAGACGAACCCGGCGCAGGCGGCTTGCAGGTCGAACGCCGGGCAATTGAGCTTCATCCGGTCCTGGATCAGGTTGGCCGACGACGGGAAGCTCATGTCCGGCGTGAACGTCCCGACGACCAGGAGGTCGACCTCCGACGGATCGACCCCGGCGGCCCTCAAGCATCGGTGGGCGGCGTGGATCGCCAGGTCGCTGGTGGCCTGGTGGGGCAGGGCGAACCTTCGCTCGTGGATGCCGGTCCGGTTGACGATCCACTCGGGGTCGAAGCCATGCGACTTCTGGAGGTCGTGATTCGAGACGACATTGTCGGGGACGTAGTGGCCGGTCCCCAAGATTTGCACGCCGGTCAGCGTGCGGGTTCTGGCTTCGGCGTGCAAAGGACCAATGCTCATGGGCGATCCGCGACGGTCTCGATCCGGTGGGGAGGCTTCGCGTCGACGCCACCGTCCAGGCCGAGGAGAACACTGGCAGACGGCGCCGGCCCTCATCTATAATCGAAACCGGCATACTCTGGCCAGATCAGATTGATCCGAACCTCAACAAGCCGGGTGTCGCTATCGAAACTGGAGACTCCTTAAATCGAGGATCGCAAATCGCAGGATCGCAAATCGCAAAACATTGAAGAATGACGCTTTCCGAGTTTTTTGCGATTTGCAATCCGAATTTCCAGAAACGAAAGCGACACCCCAACAAGCCTCCCCTCGATTCAACCATGCCGGAACATCAAATCCGCCTCCGGGTCGCCTGGGATCGGCTCGACGATTCCGACGATCCTCCTCGGCGGGTCGACCTCCCAACCGTCTGGACCGTCTGGACCGTCTCCGACCCGGCCCGCCCGTTCCGGTTGCTGAGGAAGTTCGGTCGCCCCACGTTCGACCCCGGCGCGGTGGCGGTCGCCCTCGAACTGCTCGACGTCCCGGGCCTGGTCGCGGTCCGGCTCAACGGCCAATCGCTCGAAGTGAAGGATCGGATCGCGGTTGATGGGATTCTCCAGGCTCGAAACTTGTTGGAGTTGGACGTCGACCTCTCGGAGGCGGGTCGGATCGAGCCAGGCTCGGCCTGGGGTTCAATCGCCTTGGTGATCGCCGATCGATCTGGCTGATGGGGTGTCGGGCCTTGCCTCCATCGGGCATAATTGGAGGGCGGCGGTCGGGTCGATCGCCCGGCTTCGCTGGTCCGGGTCCTTTTTTTCTCTCTCGGCGGTTTTCGATGATCGTGCTGGAAACCGCCCGCTTGACGCTTCGACACCTCGAACCGTCCGACCTCGACGCCCTGGCGAGCGTCCAGGCCGACCCCGAGGTGATGCGGTATTTCCCGTCGGGGCCTCGCCCTCGGGAGTTGACCGAGCAGGATCTTGCCCGCTGCATCGCCATCCAGGCCGAGCACGGCTTCAGCCTCTGGGCGACGATCGACCGCGCCGATGGTCGGCTGATCGGCCGGTGCGGGTTGCTCCCGGAGTCGCACGGCGTCGCGGAGGTCGAGATCGCTTACATGATCGCCCGGTCGCACTGGGGCCTGGGCCTGGCGACCGAAGCCGCTTGCGCGATCCGAGACTACGGGATGGGTCCGCTCGGGCAGGCGCGCCTGGTGTCGATCATCCACCGAGACAACCGGGCGTCGCGCCGAGTGGCGGAAAAGGCCGGGCTTCACCCCGAGCGCCAGGTCCAGTTCATGGACCACCGATGCTGGCTTTACGCGATTGAGGCGGCGACCCTCGGCCCCGAGGGGACGTCGTGACGACCCGAGAAGCGAACACGGACACCGCCGCCCCTCCTTCGATGAAGCTGCCGTCCCCCTGGCGGATCGACGCCGCTTCGGGCTGGATGCTCGGGTCGGCGGCCTTGTTCGCGACGATGGGGGCATTAGTCCACAAGGTCGGGACCCGGTCCGACTGGCTGGTCGTGGCCCTGGTCCGGGCCTTGGTGATGATGGTGACGGCGGCGACCTTGGTCCGGGCGTCGGGGCTCCCTTTGGCGATCTGGCGGCCTCGGTCGCTCTGGGTCCGGAGCCTGGCGGGAAGCTTCAGCCTGGTCTGCAACTTCTACGCGCTGACCCGGTTGCCGGTGGCCGACGCCGTGACCTTGTCGAACGTCCACCCGCTCTGGATCGTCCTGATCACGGCGGCCACCCTCCGACGCCGGCCCGCCTGGTCCGAGGCTTTGGGCGTCGTCAGCGGGCTTTGCGGCGTCGTCCTGATCGAGCGGCCCGACATGGCGAATGCCCAAGGGTTGGCCGTCCTGGTGGCCTTGACGAGTTCGGTCTCGACCTCGGTGGCGATGCTCGGGCTGCACCGGCTCCGCTCGATCGACAGCCGGGCGGTGGTCGCCCACTTCGCCGGGGTCGCCAGCGCCGTGGCGGCGGTCTGGATCATTTTCCGATGGAACCGCCTGAATCCGACCTCGATCGACCCGGTCACGATCGCCATGCTCCTGGGAGTCGGCGTGGCCGGGACGCTCGCGCAGATCCTCCTGACCAAGGCGTACTCGGCGGGAGCCCCGAGCAAAGTGGCCGTCGTCGGCTTGACCCAAGTCGTCTTCGCGATGGGCTTCGACGTGGCGATCTGGGGCCGGACGCTCAGCCCGTTGTCCTTGCTGGGCTTCATCCTCGTCCTGGCCCCCACAACCTGGCTAAGCATCCGGTCATCCCGCAAGCTCGCCCCGGCCATCGTGGAAGAGTAGTCGCCCGAGGTCGAACGCTGGCATCGCGACTTCGGATCGGGTTCAATCCAACGCTGCTGGCGAGGAAGGGGCTGGGTGCCACGGTGTTGGTACTTCAACCCGTGAGGCTCGGTCCGACCCGAAGCGCACGGGTTGGAGTACCAACACCGTGGCACCCGCACTCCAGTCCTATTCAACCCTCGGATCACGCTCAATGCATCAACGCATATCCTCCTTGATAATCTTCGTAGCCCTTTGCGGAGTCGCATCGCCCTTGGCCGCTGCCGACCTGGCGGCGTTCGAGCGGTCGTTCGAGGATGCCACGCTCCGGGTCGACTACCACCACGGCGGGAACTTCGTTTCCGAGTTCGCCGCGTGGGATCGGTCGCTTCGCCAGGGGCCTTGGGCCGGGAGCCGGGTCCACCTGGTCGACCCGTTCGCCGTGGGCCGGACGCTGGTCGAGGTCCGCGACGCCGCCTCGGGCGACCTCCTGTTCTCGAAGCGGTCCGACTCGTACTTCGCCGAGTACCGGACCACGCCCTTGGCCGCTTCGGGGGTCGAGCGGGTCTACCACGAATCGGCGCTCGTCCCGTTCCCGAGGCGGAAGGTCAAGCTTTCGGTCGGCGTCCGCCAGAAGGACCGATCGCACAAGACCCTCCTGACGATCGAGATCGACCCGAGCAACCCGGCCTCGATCGCCGTCGAGCCGCTCCGCAAGGGGGTCACGGTCGTCGAGGCCCAACGCTCGGGCGACCCGCACTCGACGGTCGACGTGGCGATCGTGGCCGAAGGTTATACCCAGGCCGACGAGGCCAAGTTCCGGGCCGACCTGGCCCGTTACACCGCCACGCTATTCACCGTCGAGCCGTTCCGTTCCAACCGAGACAAGTTCAACGTCACCGGCGTCTGGGCCGCGTCCGCCGAGTCGGGGGCCGACGAACCCGCGCGAGGTATCTACCGAGACACCGCGATCGGGACTCGGTTCGACTCGCTCGGCTCGGAGCGTTACCTCTTGACCGAGGACAACCGGAGCCTCCGCGACATCGCCGCGCACGTCCCCTACGACGCCTTGTATGTCATGGTCAACACCCCCCGATATGGCGGAGGCGGGATCTACAACCTGTTCTGCACCTTCTCGACCGACAACCAGTGGAGCCCCTACATCTTCCTCCACGAGTTCGGCCACTCGTTCTCCGCCCTGGCCGACGAATATTACTCGTCGGACGTCGCCTACACCGACTTCTTCCCCCGAGGGGTCGAGCCGATCGAGCCGAACATCACCGCGCTTTTGGACCCCAAAGCGCTCAAATGGGCCGACCTCGCCTCGCCCGGAACCCCGATCCCGACCCCCTGGGGCAAGCCCGAATTCGACGCCGCCGAGGTCGCCTACCAGGACCGCCGGAGGGCCTGGAACGACCGGATCACCGCCGCCACCCGCTCCGAGGCCCCCATCGCCGAGGTCGACCGCCTCAAGGCCGAGGCCGAGCAAGCCTCGCGCGACCACATCGCGTCGGTCGACGCCCGGATCAAAACGAACCCATTCGCCGACAAGGTCGGGGCCTTCGAGGGGGCCGGGTACACGTCGCGGGGGATGTATCGCCCCGCGCTGGATTGCATCATGTTCTCCCGAGGAGGAAAGCCGTTCTGCCCCGTCTGCCGCCGGGCGATCGAGCAAACCATCCTCTATTATGGGGAGTCCGACCTCACGAGGACATCCCCTTGATATTCAAAGTCGCCGGATCCCTCAAACTTGTTCCCAAGTGACCCAATCGGCGAGGGTTCCCGTCAGGAAGAAGTGGTTGACGACCTTGAGCATCACGTCAACAGGTACACAATGACGCCGCAAGATTTCGGTCCATTCGCCTCCAAACCGAAACACGACGACCCCATCTTTCTCAAAGGTCATCGAGGGATCACCGACCACGACGAGATAGGGCGGGTCTCCCGAAGCGCCGATAGATTCAATCATAGCCAGCGGATCTCGGAGGTCAGGGTTATCTCCATCACCCGGACCCGCGACCCCGACCTGCAAGGTCTCACCGCTCGGGGCGACCAAGGTCACGATGGTGTTCTTCGGTTCGGTCCGTCGAGAAGGATTCGACAGCACGGCTTCCAAACCCTCCCAGCCGCTCTCCACCGCGATTTCGCGGTCGGAATCGAGCAAAGTCCATGTCCCGGTAGCCTTTGGGTTCGCGTGCGATGCGGCGTCGGGTTGCATGAATCAGCCCTCCCGTTTTGACGAAATGAAGCCAATTGGAGTTTTTCCGCCGACACACCAAACGAAGCCAACGTGAGAGACATCGAGCCTGGTCGATATAGCGTCCGAATTGTCAAAGGTCGAGGGTCTTCCGTTTCGGGCTGGCGGATCGGGGAAGTTCTTCCTAAATAATATCGGAAAAGTCGATGCGGATTATGCTATGACTTGGGTATGACCGACCGGAATGACCGTGGCCAAGGTTCTTGCGATGCCGGAAGGATTGTCACCAATGAGGATCAAGAAAGGTAGGGCGATCAACTGGCTGATCTTGGCGTTGTCGGCGGCTGGTATCGCCTGGATCTTCGGTGGCCAGAGGATCAACGCGGCTCAACTGATGGGTGGACCCTACAAGATGATGGTCTACCAGCGGGGCCGACCGATTGCTGAAAAAGTCCTGCCGAGCGATTCGCCCGAGGCCAAGCTCGTCGCCCGATGGCTCGAAGCCCACGACTCGGGCTGGGGGTTGGACTTCGTCAACTATGTGCCGCGTCATTGGTTCGTCGGCGAACGGTTCTACCTCAATCTTGGCCGCAACTTCGCCGCGCTGAATTACCAACTCGGCGACGACCCGAAGAGATGGATTCAGGTGTCGCGACGGATCGAGCCGGGCGATGAGCCCGACGTTTTCGGTCGCCCCGAGGCGAAGTGACCCGGATGTCGGACATCAGGTGGCGACGCTCCAGGCGGGAGCGGTCGCCACCTCCGCCCATCCGACCTTTTACAACACTTTGGCCAGTTCCACCCCGTCCGGCGAGCCTAGCCCGGTGCAGGGGTCCCAGCCGGTTTGGGCGTCATAGCCGACGTTGGTGAAGCTCCCGGACGTGACGCGGTTGTCTCCGACGGTGATGTCCCGGAACGCGGGGGACCCAGCGGGCAGGGCGTAGATCTTGGGGTTGATGAAGCCGACCCTCCGGCCGAGCTGCTGATTGATCAGGGCGATCAGGCCCGCCCACAGCGGGGCCACGGCGCTGGTCCCTCCGGCGGGGAAGAGCTGGCCGCCCAGGACGATGTTGTAGCCGGTGGCCGGGTCGGCGACGGCGGACACGTCGGGCAAGCCTCGCCCCGATGTTCCATTCGGGTTGACCGAGACCGGGACTCCCGCATTGGCCTGGTAGCTCGGGAGCGGGGTCATCTGGCTGACCCCGCCGCCGGTCGACCCGAACGAGTCGGCGTTGGCATCGGCGGCGTGCTGATTCCAGACCGATTCCTGGCCGATCGCCCCGCCGGAGAGGACGAGGTTGGTCCCGCCGCAGGCGAGGGCGTAGGGGCTGGCGGCGGGGTAGTCGACCCGGGCCAGGCCGTCCCAATTGCTCGGCCCGATGTCGGCGGCGCCGTTGTCGCCGGAGGCGCAGCAAATAGTGATCCCGAGCATCGCCCCGGCCTGGAGCGCGGCGTTGAACTGGTCCTGGAACATGCTCGTCGACCCTTCCTCGGGGCCTCCCCAACTGATCGAGATCACCGAGGGGTTGTTCGTCTTGTCGTGGACCGCCTGGGTGATGGCGTCGAGGAAGCCTTTCGACCCCCGGTTGTTGCTCGCGAAGTAGACGGCGATCGACGCCCCAGGCGCGACGGCGCCCGCGACCTCGATGTCGAGCGCGACCTCGCCGTCGGCGGCGCCCCCCGGGGTGTTCTGCGCGGGGGGGACGGACACCGGCGTGACCTTGGGGACCGGCAGGTTCAGGCGGCCGAAGAACGCCTGCAAGTCGCTCGGGCTGTAGCCGCCGCCAAGCTCGATGATCCCGATGCATTGCCCGGTCCCGTCGACCCCGGTGGGGAAGTTATACACCTGGGCCAGTTGCGGCGGGTCGAACGTCGCTAGCGAGACCCGAGGGGCCAGGTCGGCGCTCAATGGGGTCTTCGGCTTCACGACCGGTCGGTTGTCGAGGCCGAAGACCCCCTCGACGGTGCCCGAAAGGTCGGAAGGGACGCCGATCGGCCCGACCCGCCCCCGGTAGGTGAACTCGGGGGCGTTGTAGTGGTCGAGCCGGACGTCGAAGGCGTCGGAAAAGTCGCCCACCGTCCCGGAAAGCATCACGCTCCGCCTCGCCGGGCTCGCCTCCACCACGGTGAGATTGTGGGCCTTGGCGAACGCCTCGACCTTGGCGATGTCGGCGGAGTCGGAGCCGTACTCGGCCTCGTACTGGTCGTGGGTCATCGGGGCTTGCCCCTTCAGGACGCCCGCCGCGATCTCGTCGGCCGAGGGCAGGGGCTTGCGGCCCTTGACCCGGACCGTGACCTCGATCCGGGTCCCCGGCGCGATCGGACCCGTCGCCTGCGCCCCGAGCACAACCTCGGTCTCGCTCCCCGGGATCACCGCATAATTCGGCTTCGACATCAGGCTTTCCTTTTCCTTGGATCAAGCGAGCGGAGCTTCGCATCGGATCGTGTGAAACCGCCCCCAAGACGATGAGGCCGACCCGCCCCGGATGCAAGCCTTCCGTTTACGTAAACCCGAATCGTTCGAGGCGATCACATAACTCGACAAGCTTCGACTTTTGTCGCAGAATGGACGGGTCCGGCCGACTCAATCCAATCACTGAACAAAATACCAGATCAGTTCATCCTGGCAAGTGCTCGTCCAATCCACCCGGAGTTTTTTCGATGCGGAGGAAACGGTGGGCCGTGATCGGGGTGGCCCTGACCCTGGTCGTCGGGTTCGTGACGCTCGCCGCGTGGTCGAGGGCCGATCGCTGGCCGCCTCGGTGGGTCATCCCGCTTCCGCCTCGGAGTTGGCCTCAGGGGTTTTCCCCAGATGGCCGGTCGTATCTGGCCGCCGACGAATCGGGGTGGTTTGCCTGGGACCTGGCGACGGGGAAGGTCCAGGAGTCTGCCGAACCACCGAAGATCTGGAATAGGTCGGACGCGGCCGACGGTCGGACCTATGTCGGGGTCGGGACGACCTTCACAGATCGCGGCGAGTCGGAGGTCGTTTGGGTCAATTCCGCCTCGGACGCGATCCGGGCAAGGTTCCCGGTTCGGGCCAACCTATTCCTCAAGCTGGTTCTGGTCGGCGGTGGCCGCTCGATCCGGGCAGTTCTGGGCCATTTTGACCAGGTCCGGCAACGCATTTCGATCAAAGAGGTCATGACCTGGGACCTCGCCTCGGGGGCCGAGGTCCGGCGGCCGATCGCCGGGCCGGTCGGCGAGGACGTCGAGCCGATGGCTTATTCGCGGGATGCTCGGCTCTGCGCTTATCTTGATCGCCCTCGCGGGATGATCCAGGTCTGGGACCTGGAAGCGGACCGCCCCGAGGGGGAACCGCTTCCCGCCTCGAACGTTCCGCTCTCTCAACTGCCATCCGCCGTGTTCACCTCCGACGGGCAAACCTTGATCGTTGGTCGGAACGACGGTCGGCTCGCCTTCTACTCCTTGGCCGAGTCGCGTCTGGTCAAGACTTTCAAGGTCCACCCCGCCGATTATCTTATAAGCGGTATCGGCCTTTCGCCCGATGGCCGGACCTTGACCTCGACCGGGGTTGGACCGAGCCAACCTTCGCGGTTGACTCGGTTCTGGTGGGCCTGTCTCGACCGGATCATTCCCGATTGGAGCCTGATGCTCAAGTGCGAGACGGTCGTCATCGAGGTCGAAACTGGCCGGGTCCTGGCTCGCTCGTCCGGTTCGGTGACTTCGCGATTTTCTCCCGACGGCCGGACGATCGTCACTCGCGAGTGGAACTGGACTTTGACAGCCCGCGACGCCCCTCAACCGGGGAGTCGATGAGGTCGAAGGGTCCGCTTTTCCCATCTCCCGAAACTCTCATCCAGGAGGCCGGAGCACGATGCGACTCGGAAAGAAGCTGGCCGTGGTCGGGATGATCCTGACTTTGGTCGGGGTGATCGTTGGGGTGGTCGGATGGCGAAGCCGCGACCCCTGGCCGGCCCGATTGGTTTTCCAATGCCCCAAGGGAATTTGGCCGCTCGGGTTCTCGACGGATGGCCGAAATTATCGCACCCGGGACAAGCAAGAGATCCTGTCGTGGGATCTGACGACCGGACAATCGCGACGGACTCCGAGCGACGAGTGGGTTGACCACAAAACCCTCTCGAAGGACCGACGGATCTTCGCGGGGTTGATGGTGGATGGGTCCCGGACTTGCCTGATCGTCTGGGGCGACGCGGCGACGGGTGCGGTCAAGGCGAAGCTCCCGATCCCGAATCGAGAGGCTTTCCGGTCGATTTTGGTCGACGAAGACCGGAAGGTCCAGGTTTTCCTCCAGGCTCCCGACAACGCCCTCGAAGTCGCGACGTGGGACATCGCCTCGGGCGTGGAGACCAGGCGAGCGATCCGGGGGCCGGGGGCGAGTTATTCCGGCCCGGTCGCTTACTCCCCCGACGGCCGGACCCTGGCCTACTATGACCCGAAGCGCGACGGCATTCAACTTTCGGACGCCGAGGCCGACCGGGCAACCGCCGGGTTGCTCCGAACCCCAACCACCGGTCGAAGCTTCCCGCTCAATTATGGTTTTGGGATCTTGTTCAGCCCCGACGGCCGGACTTTGATCGCCGACGGGGGCGACGGCCAGGTCGAGTTCTGGAACCTGGCGGACTTCCGCCCGATCAAGGTCTTGAGGCTCCATCCCCGGGGACACGCCGTCCGGATCTTGCAACTTTCGCCCGATGGCCGGACCCTGGCCTCGACTGGGTGCGTCATGGACTCGCCGGGGCGCATCGCCCAGGCCTGGGATCTCATCCAAAATTTGCTCACCGGCCAGAACACTGCGGAAACAGTCCTCGTCGACCTTGGCTCCGACCGGCCCCTGGTCCGGCTCCCCGGCTCGGCGGCCTGGGGCTTCTCGCCCGATGGCCGGACGATCGCCACCTTCGACGAGGGGACTTGGTCGCTCCGCGACGTCCCTCGACCCGAGGGGCGATGAGGTGGAAGGGTCCGCATTTCCCATCTCCCAGAACTCTCAGCCAGGAGGCCGGAGTACGATGCGACTGGGAAGAAGGTGGGCCGTGGTCGGGGTGATCTTGGGCGGACTGGGCATCCTGTCGGCGGTGCTAGGTTGGTCGCGGTGGGAGGCGTGGCCGGCGAGGTTGGTGATCAATCCGCCCGAGAAGAGTTTCCCGATCGGATTCGCGGCCGATGGCCGGTCGTTCCAGACGTCGAGTCGATCCGGGACGACATCCTGGGACGTGGCGACCGGTCGGCCCCTCGGGTCGCCGTCCGAGCCGGTCATCTGGAGGAGGTCTTATTCCAGTGATCGCCGGAGCTTCGTGGGCTGGATCGGCAATGACTTCGGCGTGGCGGAGGTGGTCTGGGGCGACGCTTCGCCCGAGGCGATCAAGCGGAGGTTCACGGTCCGGGCGGTCCAAGCGAATCACCTGGCCCTGGTCGATGGGGGCCGGTCGATCCAGGCGGTCTTGATCGACCGCAAAGAGGGCGTGGAGGTCGCCACCTGGGACATCGCCTCGGGCGCCGAGGTGAGGCAGGCGATCGAGGGGCCGGGGCCGGGCCACACCAGGAGGCCGGTGGCGTTTTCCGCCGATGGTCGGGTCTGGGCTTATCTCAACAAGTCTCAAAACGCGATCCAGCTCTGGGACGCCGAGGCGGATCAAGCCTTGGGAGGGTTGCTCCGGACCCGGAGCACCCAGCGAAACCTGGTGGGCTGGGAGTGGACCGGCGTGGCGTTCTCGCCCGATGGCCGGACCGTGCTCGCGAGCCGGGACGATGGCCAGGTCGAGTTCTCGGACGTCGGCGATGCTCACCTGATCAAGGTCGTCAAGGTCCACCCCGGCGGGTCCACCGCCATGCAACTGCATTTCTCGCCCGACGGTCGAACGCTGATCTCGACCGGGTCGATCTTCCGATCCCAATCGCCTTTGGCCCAAGTCTGGGCGTACCTCCGCACCCTCGCCACCAACAGCCCGACCAAGTGGGATGATAGCTTGGAAACGGTCGTCCTCGACCTCGCCACCGACCGGGTGGTGGCGAGGTCGCGAGGCTCGGCATTCACCGGCTTCTCCCCCGACGGCCGGAAGGTCGCCAATCTTGAGTCGAACGGAACCATCTCGGTCCGCGACGTCCCCCAGCCCTCGGCACGGTAAGATCATGGGGGGGATTTGTTCGACCGGCGAGGCTTCGCTCCAAGGGTTGGAACGTGATGAGACCTGGCAAGAGGTGGGTTCCCGTCGCGATGGTCCTGGGCATCGTCGGGGGCTTCGGGGCGGTCGTCGCGTGGTCGAGCCGCGAGCGGATGCCGGCTCGGTTGGTCCTCAAGGCCCCCGAGAAGAGTTGGCCCGAAGGGTTCACGCCCGATGGCCGGTCGTTCCTGACCTTGAGCCCGGAAGGGATGGTCTTCTGGGACGTGGCCAGTGGTCGCTCTCGACGCCCCTGGTCTTTGCTGTCGTTCCCCGTCAGCGACTTCTCGAAGGATGGGAAAACCTGCCTGGGGGTGCATGGTTACAGCTTCGACGATGCCACGATTGGCCTGGTGGATATAGCCTCGGGGTCGTTCCGGGCGAGGTTTTCGAGCCGGTTCCCCAGCGTGCTCCACCTCTCGTTCGGCGACGAGGGTCGGTCGATCCGGGCGTTCCTCGGCGATCGAGATTCGTCGCTCCGAGAGGTGGTGACCTGGGACGTCGCCTCGGGCTCGGAGTCGCGTCGGACGGTCTCGGGGCCGAAGGGCTTGGGCTATTATGGGCAGAGGCCGGGGGGAATCTCGCCCGACGGGCGGACGCTGGCCTACCTCGATCAGGCTCGAAACGGCGTCCAACTCTGGGACGTCGAGTCGGATCGACCGATCGGCGGCCTGCTCCAGACCCGGTCGACGCGGCTGATTTCCTGGGCAGGCGCGGCCTTCACCCCCGACAACCGGCGCCTGGTGGTCAGCCGGGCCGACGGGTGCGTCGAAGTCTGGGACCTCGCCGACCGCCAGTTGATCCGGATCATCAAGGTCCACCCCGACGGCTTCACGTCGGACGACATCCAGTTCTCACCCGACGGCCGGACCCTGGCCTCGACTGGCCTGTTCTTCGGGAAGCCGACCGGGATCGATCGCCTCCTAGTGCACCCTGGCGTAATTGACTTGGCGGTTATTGCTTGAGCGGTTTGTAGGTCCACTGGAACGGCCTGGCCATCGTCCGGTTGTAGTACTCGATGAAGGCCAGCACCTTCGCCTTCAGGTC
>JAABUX010007110.1_pt1 | contig 13206 bp, 9 predicted proteins | sample 5561851 | NCBI WGS metagenome assembly JAABUX01 (sample SAMN10711883, study PRJNA513361) | rock metagenome | isolation source: Antarctica rocks | place: Antarctica: Victoria Land, Richard Nunatak red sandstone | collected 2016-01-03 | reverse complement strand
CCAAGCCCTTACGCGCGCCGTGGGTCGAGTTGAAGTATTCGAGTACCGACAACCCCTCCTTGAAGTTGGCGATGATCGGCTGCTCGATGATCTCGCCCGAGGGCTTGGCCATTAGCCCGCGCATGCCGGCCAACTGGCGCATCTGCGCCGGCGAGCCACGCGCGCCGGAGTGCGACATCATCCAGACCGAGTTGGTCTGGCGACCGACCTCCTGCTTGCTGATCTCCTTCATCATTGCGCCCGCGACCTCGTCGGTGCAGCGCGACCAGGCGTCGACCACCTTGTTGTAGCGCTCGCCGGCGGTGATCAGGCCGTCCTGGTACTGCTGCTCGAACTCCTTGACCTCGCCCTGGGTCTTGCCGATCGTCTCCCACTTGGTGTCGGGGATGATCAGGTCGTCCTTGCCGAAGCTGATGCCGGCCTTGAACGCGTTGTTGAAGCCGAGGCCCATCAGGCGGTCGGCGAAGATCACGCATTCCTTCTGGCCGCAGTGGCGGTAGACGGCGTCGATCACGTCGGACACGTTCTTCTTGGTCAGCTGCCGGTTGATCAGGCTGAACGGCACGGCCGCACTCTTCGGCAGCACCTGGGCGATCAGCATGCGGCCCGGCGTCGTGACCACGCGCTGGATCACGTCGCGGCCCTCGGCGTCCTTGGTGTGCAACCGCGCGCGGATCTTGTCGTGCATCTTGGTCGTGCGCGCGGCCAGGGCGTGCTCGATCTCGCCGATCGTGCCGAGCGCCGGCGCACGCTCGTCGTCGGCCGCGCGGAACTCCGGCGTCTCGAGCGACAGGTAGTAGATGCCAAGCACGATGTCCTGGCTCGGCACGATGATCGGCTTGCCGTTGGCCGGGCTCAGGATGTTGTTCGTGCTCATCATCAGCACGCGCGCCTCGAGCTGCGCTTCAAGCGACAGCGGCACGTGGACCGCCATCTGGTCGCCGTCGAAGTCCGCGTTGAATGCGGTGCACACCAGCGGGTGCAGCTGGATCGCCTTGCCCTCGATCAGCACGGGCTCGAACGCCTGGATGCCGAGCCGGTGCAGCGTCGGCGCACGGTTCAGCATCACCGGGTGCTCGCGGATCACCTCTTCGAGGATGTCCCAGACCTCCGGACGCTCCTTCTCCACCATCCGTTTGGCGGCCTTAATGGTGGTGGCGTGGCCGTATTTCTCGAGCTTGCTGTAGATGAACGGCTTGAACAGCTCCAAGGCCATCTTCTTCGGCAGGCCGCACTGGTGCAGTTTTAGCTCCGGCCCGACCACGATCACCGAGCGGCCCGAGTAGTCGACGCGCTTGCCGAGCAGGTTCTGGCGGAACCGGCCCTGCTTGCCCTTCAGCATGTCGGACAAAGACTTCAGCGGCCGCTTGTTGGCGCCGGTGATGGCGCGACCACGGCGGCCGTTGTCGAACAGCGCGTCGACGCTCTCCTGCAGCATCCGCTTCTCGTTGCGGACGATGATGTCGGGCGCGCGCAGCTCGATCAGCCGCTTGAGCCGGTTGTTGCGGTTGATGACGCGGCGGTACAGGTCGTTCAGGTCAGACGTCGCGAACCGGCCACCGTCGAGCGGCACCAGCGGGCGCAGCTCGGGCGGGATCACCGGCACGACGTCCAGGATCATCCACTCCGGCTTGGCGCCGCTCTCGCCGAACGCGTCCATCAACTTCAGCCGCTTGACCAGCTTCTTGCGCTTGGCCTCGCTGCTGGTCTCACGCAGGTCGACGCGCAGTTTCGTCTTCTGCTGATCGATGTCGATGCCCTGCAGGATGCCCTTGATGGCTTCGGCACCGATGCCGGCCCTAAAACCGTCGTCGCCGAACTCGTCCTGCTTGGACATCAGCTGCTCCTCGGTGAGCAACTGGTGCAACTTGAGGTCGGTCAGGCCCGGCTCGAGGACAACGTAGCTCTCGAAATACAGGATCTTTTCGAGCTCCTTCAGCGTCAGGTCGACCATCAGGCCGATCCGGCTGGGCAGGCTCTTGAGGAACCAAATGTGCGCGACCGGGCTGGCCAGCTCGATGTGGCCCATGCGCTCGCGCCGGACCTTGGCCAACGTCACCTCGACGCCGCACTTCTCGCAGATGATGCCGCGGAACTTCATCCGCTTGTACTTCCCGCACAGGCACTCGTAGTCCTTGATCGGCCCGAAGATGCGGGCGCAGAACAGCCCGTCCCGCTCCGGCTTGAACGTGCGGTAATTGATCGTCTCGGGCTTCTTGATCTCGCCGTACGACCAAGACCGGATCTGCTCCGGGGAGGCCATCTGGATACGGATCTGGTCGAACGTCATCGCCTGGCCGGCTTGGCCAAGGATCTTCATCAGTTCGTTCATGCTCAATCACCCTTCGTGCCACCGATCCGGCCGGGCTTGTGAGGCTCCGGCCGGTCGCGGCGAGCTGCGGAATCCAGGCTTGTAGGCGCGCGACGCTAGATGGCGCGCATGTTGTCCAACTCGACGTTCAGGCCCAGCGACTTCAGTTCCTTGACCAGGACGTTGAAGCTCTCCGGAATGCCGGCCTCGAAGTTGTCCTGCTCGCGCACGATCGCCTCGTAGACCTTGGTGCGGCCCGACACGTCGTCGGACTTCACCGTCAGCATCTCCTGCAAGGTGTAGGCCGCGCCGTAGGCTTCGAGCGCCCAGACCTCCATCTCGCCGAACCGCTGCCCGCCGAACTGCGCCTTGCCGCCCAGCGGCTGCTGGGTGACGAGGCTGTATGGCCCGATCGAACGCGCGTGGATCTTGTCGTCGACCAGATGGTGCAACTTGAGCATGTAGATATAGCCAACGGTCACCTTGCGCTCGAACGTCTCGCCGGTGCGGCCGTCGGTCAGCACGACCTGCCCCGACGTGTCCAACCCGGCGCGGGTCAGCATCGCCTCGATGTCGCTCATCCGGGCGCCGTCGAACACCGGGGTCGCGATCGGTACGCCCTTTTTGAGGTTGCCGGCCAACTCGATTAGCTGCACGTCGGTCATCTGCGCAATGTCGTCGGCGTAGACGCGGTCGCCGTAGACCTCGTGCAGCATGTCCAGCAGCTCCTGTCGGGCGTGGCCGGTCCGCTGGTACTCGTCGACCAGCTGGCCGATCTGCTCGCCGATCCTGGCACAGGCCCAACCCAGGTGGGTCTCCAGGATCTGCCCCACGTTCATGCGCGACGGCACGCCGAGCGGGTTCAGCACGAGGTCGACCGGGGTGCCGTCCTCGAGAAACGGCATGTCCTCGACCGGAACCACGCGGCTGACCACGCCCTTGTTGCCGTGACGCCCGGCCATCTTGTCGCCCGGCTGCAGCTTGCGCTTCACCGCCACGAACACCTTGACCATCTTCATGACGCCCGGCGGCAGCTCGTCGCCGCGCTGCAGCTTCTCGACCTTCTCGTCGAACCGCTTCTGCAGCTTGCCCAGCGCCACGTCGAACTCGCGCTTGAGCGTCTCCAGCTCCGCCATCACCGCGTCGTCCTGCACGCCGATGTGGCGCCACGAGCCGCGCGGGTGTTCAGCCATCAGCTCCTCGGTGATCACCGTGCCGGCCTTGACGCCCTTGAAGCCGGCGCTGGCCTTGCGACCGAGCAGCTTCTCGCGCAGCCGGTTGAGGAAGCTGCGCTCCTGGATCGCCTTCTCGTCGTCGCGGTCCTTGGCGAGCCGCTCGATCTCCGACCGCTCGATCGCCATCGCACGCTCGTCCTTGTCCACGCCGCGCCGGCTGAAGACCCGCACGTCGACGATCGTCCCCGTCGTCCCCGGCGGCAGCTTTAGCGACGTGTCGCGGACATCCGAGGCCTTCTCGCCGAAGATGGCGCGGAGCAGCTTCTCCTCTGGCGTCATCGGGCTCTCACCCTTCGGCGTCACCTTGCCGACCAGGATATCGCCCGGGTTCACCTCAGCGCCGATGTAGACGATTCCGGCCTCGTCGAGGTTCTTCAGCGCCTCCTCGCCGACGTTGGGGATATCGCGGGTGATCTCCTCCTGGCCCAGCTTGGTGTCCCGCGCCATGACCTCGAACTCCTCGATGTGGATCGAGGTGAACACGTCGTCGCGCGCGATGCGCTCGCTGATGAGGATGGAGTCCTCAAAGTTGTAGCCGTTCCAGGGCATGAACGCGCACAGCACGTTGCGGCCCAACGCGAGCTCGCCGAGCTCGGTCGACGGGCCGTCGGCGATGATGTCGCCGTCCGACACCCGGTCGCCCACGCGCACCAGCGGACGCTGGTTGATGCAGGTGCTCTGGTTGCTCCGCATGAACTTGCGCAGGCGGTAGATGTCGACACCCTTGGTGGTGCCGTCCTCGGCAGTCGCGCGCACCACGATGCGGGCACCGTCGATCTGGTCCACCACGCCCGGACGCCGCGCGATGATAGTCGCACCGCTGTCACGGGCGACCGCCGCCTCCATGCCGGTGCCCACCAACGGCGCATCGGCGCGGATCAGCGGCACCGCCTGGCGCTGCATGTTGGAGCCCATCAGCGCCCGGTTCGCGTCGTCGTTCTCGAGGAACGGGATCAACGCGGCCGCCACCGACACCAGCTGCTTGGGCGATACGTCGATCGCGGTGACGTCCTGCGGCTTGACGAGTTTAAAATCGCCCTGCTGGCGCACCGACACCAACTCGCCGGTGAACCGGCCGTCGGCGTCCATCGGCGCGTCGGCCTGGGCGACCACCAGCCGCTCCTCCTCCATCGCCGACAGGTAGCGCGGCTCGCGCTGCACGACACCGTCGCGGACCAGCATGTACGGCGTTTCGATGAAGCCGTACTTGTTGACCTTGGCGAACGTCGCCAGCGAGTTGATCAGGCCGATGTTCGGCCCCTCCGGCGTCTCGATCGGGCAGATGCGGCCGTAATGCGTCGGGTGCACGTCGCGCACCTCGAAGCCGGCACGCTCGCGGGTCAGGCCGCCCGGGCCAAGGGCGGACAGGCGGCGTTTGTGCGTCACCTCGGACAGCGGGTTGGTCTGGTCCATGAACTGCGACAGCTGGCTGCTGCCGAAAAATTCCCGCACCGCGGCGGCGGCGGGTTTCGCGTTAATCAGGTCGTGTGGCATCACCGTGTCGATGTCGACGCTGCCCATGCGCTCGCGGATCGCCCGCTCCATGCGCAGCAGGCCGACGCGGTACTGGTTCTCCATCAGCTCGCCGACCGAGCGCACCCGGCGGTTGCCGAGGTTGTCGATGTCGTCGATCTGGCCGCGTCCGTCCTTCAGCTCGATCATCGTCTTGACCGTGCGCAGGATGTCGTCCTTGCGGAGCACCCGCACGGTGTCGGCCGCGTCGAGGTTCAGGCGCATGTTCATCTTGACCCGGCCGACCGCCGAAAGGTCGTAGCGGTCCGCGTCGAAGAACAGGCCGCGGAACAGCGTCTCAGCCGTCTCCGGCGTCGGCGGCTCGCCCGGGCGCATCACCCGGTAGATGTCGGTCAGCGCGTCCTCGCGCCCGACGTTCTTGTCGACCGCCAGGGTGTTGCGGATCCACGGGCCGTTGGCCTGGTCGACCGCCAGGGTCGCCAGCTTGTCGATGCCGAGGTTTTCAAGCAGCACGAGCTTGCTCTCGACCAGCTCCTCGCCGGCCTCGGCCCAGAGTTCGCCGGTGTCCTCGTTGACCAGGTCGGTGGCGACGAAGCGGCCCAGCAAGTCGGCTCGGTCGACCAGCACTTCGCGAGTCTTCTCGGCGATCTTACGGACGACACGCTGGGTCAGCTTGGTCTCGGTGTCGGCCACCACCTCGCCGGTGTCGGCGTCGACCAACGGGCCGAGTAGCTTGATGCCGCGGAACGCCTCGGGGTCGAACGGTCGCGCCCAGCCCTTCTCGGTGCGGGTGAACATCACCTGGCCGTAGAACACGCCCAGAATCTCCTCGGCGTCCATGCCGCGGATCTCGTGGATGTCGATCGGCTCGCTCTTGGCCTCGCGGGCGGCGCGCAACTCGGCCGTGCGGGCGCTGTCGAGCGCGTATAGCAGCGTCGTCACCGGCAGCTTGCGCTTACGGTCGATGCGGACGTGGACGACGTCCTTGCTGTCGAACTCGAAGTCGAGCCACGAACCGCGGTACGGGATGACCCGCGCGGTGAACAGATATTTGCCGCTGCTGTGGGTCTTGCCCTTGTCGTGGTCGAAGAACACACCCGGGCTGCGGTGCATCTGGCTGACGATGACGCGCTCGGTGCCGTTGATGACGAACGTGCCGTTGTCGGTCATGAGCGGCATGTCGCCCATATAGACCGGCTGTTCCTTGATGTCGCGGATCGAGCGCGCGCCGGTGTCCTCGTCGACGTCCCAGACGATCAGCCGCAGGATCACCTTCAGCGGCGCGGCATAGTTCAGCCCGCGCTGGATGCACTCCTCGACGTCATACTTCGGCGTCTCGAGCTCGTAGTAAACGAACTCGAGCCGGCCGCGCCCCGCGAAGTCGTCGATCGGGAAGACCGAGCGGAACACCTCCTGCAGCCCCGTGTTGGTCCGGCTGTCATGGGGGGTGTGCATCTGCAGGAACGCCTCGTAGCTGGCGCGCTGCACGTCGATCAGATTTGGCATCTCGGCCACTTCGGGAATCCGCCCGAAGCTCTTCCGAATGCGCTTGCGCCCGGTGAACGACCTGGTGATTGCGTTCATGCGTGTCCTGTTGCCCCACTGCAGCGTTCATGCCCGCCGTCGGATGCCATGCGGCCCCAAAACGGCGTCGCGGGCGGAAACCCATCTCGGTTTCCGCCCGACTTATTATCCAAAGCTAATCCGGCTTTCGCCCACCCCCGGGGCGACGACAGCCGTCGTATTACGTGACGTCGACCGAGGCGCCCTGCTCTTCGAGCACCTTCTTAATCTTCGCCGCCTCGTCCTTGGTGACGCCTTCCTTGACGGTCTTCGGCGCGCCCTCGACCAGGTCCTTGGCTTCCTTCAGCCCGAGCCCGGTAATGGTGCGGATTTCCTTGATGACGTTGATCTTCTTGTCACCCATCTTGGACAGGATGACGGTGAACTCCGTCTGCTCCTCGACCGGGGCGGCCGCGACAGCAGCACCACCGCCCTGCGCCGGGGCCGCCGCCGCCGGGGCGGCCGCCGACACGCCCCACTTCTCTTCAAGCATCTTCGACAGTTCAGCGGCTTCGAGCACCGTCAGCGTCGAGAGCTCTTCCACCAGTCGCGATAAGTCGGCCATTCGTGTGTTCCTAATCTATTCCCAAGTCGGTTCCGTGCAAGCCCGGTTCCCCGGACCCGCGATCAAATCCGCGCAAACCTGTGTTGCACGGCAGCATTTCGGTGCGGCTAGGCCGCCTCGGCCAGGTTGTCGCCCCCGTCGCCTGCGTCCTTCGTGGCGAAGGCCGCCAACACCCGCGCGATCTGCCCGCCCGGCGCCTGGAGGATGCCCGCGATCCGGGTGGCGGGGGTCTGCAACAGCCCCAGCAACCCGGCGCGCAACGTCTCGAGCGACGGCAGCTCGGACAGCGCCTTAACCCCGGACGCGTCGAGCATCCGGGCTCCGAGGGCGCCGCCGAGCACGACGAACTTCTCGCTGGTCTTGGCGAACTCGACGGCCGTCTTGGCGACCGCCACCGCATCGTGCGACCACGCGAGCGCGGTCGGACCTTTCAGCAGCGGCGCGATGCCGTCGAAGCGGGTCCCGTCGAGGGCGAGCATGGCCAGTCGGTTCTTCGCGACCTTGTAGGTCGAGCCGCTCGCGCTCATGCGGCGTCGCAGTTCGGTCACCTCGGCGACCGTCATGCCCGCGTTGCGGGTGACGATGACGAATGACGTGTCGGCGAACACGCCGGCGAGCGAGGCGACGAAGTCGCGCTTCTCGGTGCGGTCCAAATCTTGTCTCCATCTCGGTAAAAGCCTGCGCGCGTGTGGACCGCGCGTGGGCCGGGTTGCCCTTCTGGAGCCAGATCCCGCGCCGCAAGGCGCCGGGAAAAGCCCCGGTTCGCCTGTCCATGCGAAACGCGCGGCTTGGACCGCGTGCCTCGAAGCCGGAACCGCCGGGACTAGCAAGTCGTCTCGGCATTCCCGTCTGTCGCGCGCGGGAGGAACCCTCCCCTTAGATCGGCCACCCGCGAACGGGTGGGCGCGATACGTGCGGTCTCGGACAGGTAGCCGCGCCACCCGAGGGCGGCGCGTGTCTCTAACTAGCCTAGCGTGGCGACATCGACGTGGATACCGATACCCATCGTGCTGCTGACCGCCGCCTTCTGGAGGTATAGGCCCTTGGCGCCGGTCGGCCGCGCCTTGACGATCGCGTCGGTAAAGGCGCGGGCGTTTTCCAGCAGCTGGTCGGCGCTAAAACTCGCCTTGCCGATGCCGGCATGGACGATGCCCGCCTTCTCGGCGCGGAACTCGACCTGGCCGCCCTTGGCCGCGTTGATTGCGCCCTTGACGTCCATCGTGACCGTGCCGAGGCGCGGGTTGGGCATCAGGCCGCGCGGGCCAAGAATTTTGCCGAGCCGGCCGACCAGCGCCATCATGTCAGGTGTCGCGATGCAGCGGTCGAACGCGATCTCGCCCGCCTGCACCTTCTCGGCCAGGTCCTCGGCGCCGACCACGTCGGCTCCGGCCGCGCTCGCCTCTTCGGCTTTCGCGCCGCGTGCGAACACGCCGACGCGGACCGTCTTGCCAGTACCGTTGGGCAGGTTGACCAGGCCGCGCACCATCTGGTCGGCGTGGCGCGGGTCGATGCCGAGGTTCAGCGACAACTCGATGGTTTCGTCGAACTTAGCCTTGGCGTTGTCCTTAACCAAGCCGATCGCGTCGCCGAGCGGGTAGTTCTTGGTCCGGTCGATCGCCTCGTAGCCACTGTTCAGGCGCTTGTTGTGTGCCATGCCGTCAGCCCTCCACTACCGAAAGGCCCATCGATCGCGCCGAGCCGGCCAGCATCCGCATCGCTGCCTCAAGGTCGTTGGCGTTCATGTCCTTCATTTTGATCTCGGCGATCTCGCGCAGCTGGCTCTGGGTCACCTTGCCGATTGGCCCGCCCTTGCCCGGCGTCGTCGTGCCCTTGGTGATGCCGGCCGCCTTCTTGAGGAAGTGCGTGTTGGGCGGGGTCTTGGTGATGAAGGTAAACGTGCGGTCGCCAAACGCGGTAATGACGACCGGAATCGGCATCCCCGGCTCCAGCTGCGCGGTCGCCGCGTTGAACTCTTTCACGAAGCTCATGATGTTGAGCCCACGCTGGCCCAATGCGGGGCCGACCGGCGGCGACGGGTTGGCTTTGCCGGCCGGAATTTGCAGCTTGATGTAGCCGACGATCTTCTTCGCCATATCCCGAGCTCCTGCCCCGAACGCGTCGAGACTCCGGGGACCGCGGTGCCAACGACCATCGCGCCACGATGGCGCGCCCGGTCTCCCGCGTTCCTGAGTAAGGGCGCGGTGCTAGGCGCTTGCCGGCCGCCTGTCCAGCGGGAATCGCTACGGCAGGTCGACGTCGTTGGTCGAGACGTAGCCGGACTGCCCGCCGGCATCGACCTCCGCCCATTGGGTCAGCGTGTGCCACACCAGCCGATGAACGGTCACCTTGGCCCCCACCGGCAGCCGCGCCACCAGGGGCGACGCTTGGTCAGGCTCGCGGTGGAGCTCGGCGTTCGCCACCCGCGTCGTGGCGAGCCCGGCCGGGACCGGACGGGCCGGCCCGCCAATGCCCGGCACTAGGGTTGCGACCAGCCCGCCGAGCGCCGTCGCCGCGACCACCACGATGCCGACCACCCGCTGCGTCCGTAACGTGGAGTTGGCGCGATCGAGCTGGCCCTGGAGCCGCTCGCCCACGTCCCGCAGCCGGCTCGCCTCGTCCTGGGCGCGCCGCGTCGCGAGGTCGAGCTGCGCCACGCTGTGCTTGAGTTCGACCATCTCCGTCCCGCCGGACAACAGCATCGCCTTCAGTTGCCCGCCAGTCAGCCCCATTCGCCTCGCGAGGTGGGCGGCGGCGACCCCGGCGTTGCCCGCTTCGCCGTCGTCCGAGACGATCATCGCCAGGCGGTCGGCAAGCCGCTCCATGTCGTCGGGTTTTGACACGCGGTCGCCATACAGGACCGACCGGCCCTTGGCGACCCGGACCCGCTTCGAAACGAACCGGGGACGTCGCGCTCCGTTGCCGTCGCAACACGAAGGAGCCCACCCATGACGTTCGATCCCGCCAGCCGCCGCGCCGCGATGACCGCGTTGGCCGGCACCGCGCTGCTGATCCTGCCGACCGCCCGCGCCTGGGCGCAGACCGACACTTCGGGCAGCGCCGCGCCAAGGGTGGGCACCGCCGGGCCAACGGGGGCGACCATCAGCCAAAGCCAGTGGCGCACGCTGACGCTGATGGCCGGCACCTACGCCAAGATGACCAGCCTGGTGGCGCAGTCGAAAGGCACGTATCCCGGGGTCAGGCAGTTCGGCCGGTTTGAGGCCGACGAGCAGACCACCGTGGCACAGACCCTGACCGACAAGTCCGACCCGCCGCCGGTCCCGCTCGACCCGAGACACCAGGCCAAGCTCACGCAGCTGCAGGCGGTGCCGGCGGGCAAGGCGTTCGACGTCGCCTATGTTGCCAGCCAGATCGAGGGTCACCACGAACTCGAACGGATCCAGCAGAGCTTCCTCAACGCGGTGCCGGGCGACGGCAACGCCAAGCACATCGCCATGCTGGCCCGCTGGTCGATCCAGCAGCACCTGGTCATGCTGGGCGACCTGCAGACCATGCTCGCGACTGTGTAATCCTAGCGCAAAGATAATTGGCTAATGGCCGCACTCGAGCGTAAACCTAAATCACTGTGAATCAGCAACAAACGCGTACAATCCTGTATGGCGACGTGACCTATCCCGACCCGTCGGTCGAGGACGAGGTTTACGGCGGACGCGCGCGCGTCGTCATGCCCGGCACCGAGGCGGTGGCCGACGTGGCGGACGACGATGCAGCGGCGGCCGACGGGTTGATGGTGTTCCGCTCCTGGGTCACCGCGCGCGACCTCGACCGGATGCCGCGGCTGCGGGCGCTGGTGCGGATGGGGGTCGGCTACGACCGCGTCGACCGCGCGGCCTGCGCCGCGCGGGGCGTCGTCGTCTGCAACGTGCCCGACTACGGCACGATGGAGGTCGCCGACCACGCCCTTGCGCTGACGCTGGCGCTGCGGCGCGGCATCGCCCTGCACCATGACGCGCAACGCCGCGCGACGCCGGCCGGGTGGTTGCAGATCGAGAGCCCGCTGGTGCGCCGCCTGAGCGTCCAAACGTTCGGCATCGTCGGCCTCGGCCGCATCGGCACGGCCGCGGCGTTGCGGGCCAAGGCGTTCGGGTTCCGCGTCGTGTTCTTCGACCCGGCGTTGCCGAACGGCGTCGACCGGGCGCTCGGGATCGAGCGCGCGCGCACGCTGGACGAGTTGCTGGCGCGCTCGGACGTGCTCAGCCTGCACGTTCCGCTGACGCCGGCCACACGCGGACTGATTGGTGCGGCCGAACTCGCGCGCCTGCCGGACGGGGCTATCCTGGTCAACACGGCGCGCGGCCCGGTGGTCGACCTCGACGCGGTGGCGGCGGCGTTGCGCTCGGGCCGACTGGCCGGCGCCGGCCTCGACGTGCTGCCGCAGGAGCCGCCGGACCAGAGCCCGCCGGCGCTGCTAGCAGCCTATCGCGCGCGCGAAGCTTGGCTCGAGGGCCGGCTGATTGTGACCCCCCACATCGCCTTTCACACGCCAGAGGCGTGGGCCGACATCCGCCGTAAGGGCGCCGAGACGATGGCCGCCGCCCTGTTCTCCAACCAGCCGCAAAACCTGATCGACCCGGCCGAACCCTGATCTGGCTGCCAGCGGAGCCCGCGTCCGGTTTGCGCGCCCGCTCGGCAAAGATCACGCGCCAATGACATTTCACTGTCACAAACCTGACAGACATCTAACGAAATGGTTCGTGATAGCAACAGCCATGGCTGGAACACCGTCGCCATCGCTGCATGGCGGCCTCGCCCACGTGCGAGCGACGTCGACAAGTTCGGCTTCAAACACATCGCGATACGGAACCGGGGGAACCGTAGTTGCCGTACGATAGCCACCCGAACGGCGGCAACCGGCTCATCACCGGGTTGCCGGCCGACGAGCGCGCCAGGGTGTCGGGGGCGCTCGAGATGGTATCGCTCCCGCTGGGGCAGGTGTTGGCCGAGCCAGGCGACGTCATGCAGCACGCGTGGTTCCCGAACGACAGCATCATATCGCTTGTGACGGTGATGGGGGATGGCAGCGCCTCGGAGGCGTCGACCGTCGGCCGCGAGGGCGTCACCGGCTACATGGCGGTGCTCGGCGATGACCGAACCGGGACGCGGATCAACGTGCAAGTGCCCGGCACCGCCTGGCGCATCGGCTTCCCGCGCCTGCGCGAGTTGTGCGAAACCAACCCGGCACTGCAACGCTCGATGCTGCACTACGTGGACGCGCTGCTGAAACAAAGCTTTCAGTTGATAGCGTGCAACGCGGTCCATTCGATCGAGACCCGCTGCGCCCGCTGGATCCTGACCATCCAGGACCGGCTTGGCCGCGACGAGCTGGCGCTGACGCAGGAATTCCTTGCGAACATGCTGGGCGTGCAACGGCCGACGGTGAGCCTGGCGCTCCGCACGCTGCAGCTGGCGGGTCTGGTCGCGACACGGCGTGGCGCCATCATGGTGCTCGACCGCCCCGGCCTCGAACGGGCGTCGTGCGAGTGCTACTGGCTCGTGCGGCGCAACATGGATCGGCTGATGCCGTCGCGAACCACCCGGGTCGATTGACTTTCGGCCCCGCCGCCTAGCACTTTGAGGTGCGCCCGCGCGGCGTCAGGGGAGAGGCGTTGCTATGACTGACCAGAGCGGCCACGGTCTCAACGGGGCCGGCCTAAACGGTGCTAGCGGGTGGCCGAACCAGCACCTGCGGAGCCGCCGCTGGTTCGACAATCCGGACGACCCGGCGATGACGGCGCTGTATCTGGAGCGCTACCTCAATTTCGGCCTGACACCGGACGAGCTGCGCGGCGGCAAGCCGATCATCGGCATCGCCCAGACCGGCAGCGACTTGGCACCGTGCAACCGCCACCTGGTCGGCCTCGCCAGCCGGGTCCGCGACGGCATCATCGCCGCCGGCGGCGTGCCGCTGGAATTCCCGATCCACCCGATCCAGGAGACCGGCAAGCGCCCGACTGCCGCGTTGGACCGCAACCTCGCCTATCTCAGCCTGGTCGAAGTGCTGCACGGCTACCCGCTCGACGGCGTCGTGCTGACCGGCGGCT
>JAABUX010007108.1_pt1 | contig 13210 bp, 10 predicted proteins | sample 5561851 | NCBI WGS metagenome assembly JAABUX01 (sample SAMN10711883, study PRJNA513361) | rock metagenome | isolation source: Antarctica rocks | place: Antarctica: Victoria Land, Richard Nunatak red sandstone | collected 2016-01-03 | reverse complement strand
CTGGCGCCGGTCGCAGTCGATGTAGCGCAGGATCGAGGCCCGGCTCATCGGCCGGGCGCTCAGTTGACGCACCACACCTGGCACCAGCCGGCTAAATGCGGCCGGCCCAAACGCTGGCAGCACGAGCCCCAGGTGCAGCTGATCGTCGCTCAAGTTGGAGCGGGTCAGCGCTTCCCAATGGTCGAACACCGCCCGGAGGTGCGCGTCGCCGCACACCGCTGCGGAAATGGCCACCACCCGGTTCACCCGGTCCGGCGCCCGCGCCGCCGCGAGCAGCGCCACGGCGGCGCCAAGCGAGTGTCCAACCAGGTGGGCTTGGCCAAAGCCGGCCTGGTCCATGACGGCCAGCACATCTTCGACCAGGTCCTCAGGACCGAAGGGCACGCCTGGATCAGGCGTACGACCGGTGCCGCGAGGGTCGAACAGCAAGCACCGATAGCGAGGTGTGAGAGCGCCCAGCACCTTGAGCCATGTGCCCCGGTCGCTGAAGGTGCCGGGAACCAGGACGACCCGCTCGCCCCGCTCTGCGCCGACCACCTCGTGCGCCACGACCACGCGTGGGCTCAGTTCAGTTCGTACAGATCGCCGAACTTGCACTCCACGTAGCGCATCCAAGGCCCCGGCTCGATTCCGCGCCCGGTCACCTTTTGAACCAATTCCTGCGGGGTGAACTTGCGGCCGTGCCGGTACACGTGTTCGCCCAGCCAGCCGTGGAGAGGCGCGAAATCGCCAGCCGCAATCTGATCGTCCAGCGCGGTCAGCTCAGCGCGTGCCCGCTCCATCAGCTGGGCGCCGATCACGTTGCCCAGCGCGTAGCCGATGAAGCCACCCAGGATGGGGAAGGTCCAGTGGATGTCTTGCAGCGGGCCCTCCGCCCCGTTCGGCGGCTCCAGACCCAGATACTCCTTCACCTGAGCCGCCCAGGCCTGCGGCACTTCATCGACCGAGAGGCGGCCCTCAAGCAGTTCCTTCTCGATCTCAAAACGGAGCATGACGTGGAGGTTGTAGGTCAGCTCGTCCGCATCCACCCGGACATAAGACGGCTGCACGGCATTGCAGGCGCGGTAGAACTCCTCCTCACCGACATCGTCAAGCGCCCCGCCGTAAGCCACCTTCAATTCGGGATAGAAGTGGGTCCAGAAGGGCCGGCTGCGCCCGACCAGGTTCTCCCACAGGCGTGACTGCGACTCGTGCACACCCGGTGAGGTGCCCATGGCGAGCGGCGTCCGAGCCAGCGCGCGGGAGACTCCCTGTTCGTACATGGCATGGCCGGCCTCGTGGATGGAGGAGAAGAGGCATCCTTCTCGGAGACCCGGCTTCACCCGCGTGGTGATGCGCACGTCACCCATTCCGAATGAGGTGCAGAAAGGATGGGCGGACAGGTCCTGCCGGCCGCGCTGTAGGTCGTAGCCCAGCCGCTCGACCACCAGGGCCGAGAAGCTCAACTGTTTCGCCGGCTCCACCTCACGGTCCAGGACGGACAGATCCACTCGGTCCGCGTGTGCCTGAACCCGGCGCAGCAACGGTACGATGGCCGTCCGCAGCTGACTGAAGGTCTGTTCCACCGCAGCGGTGTCAAGACCTGGCTCGTTCATGTCGATGAGCGCGTCGTAGGCCCTGCCTGTCGTCCCGATTGCCTCTGCCACACGCTGGGCCAGCTCGACTGTGATCCGCATCCGCGGCGCGAAAAGCGACCAATCACCCCTGGCCTTGGCCTCCTGCCAGACGGGCCGGGAGATCGCTCCCTCTCGCGCCATGGCGACGACCAGGTCGCTCGGCAGCCGGGTCTCCTGGTCCCAATCGCGGCGTGCCACCCGGACCAGCCGCGCGTCGTCGGAATCTTCCGCCACGCCGGCAACCTCTGACTCCGCGGCTTCCAGCAGCCGCCCTGTCCCCGCGGCGACGAAGCGCTCGTGCGAGATCCGGCTCAGGGTGCCCAGCTGATTCGCGCGGTCTTGGACCCCGCCCGCGGGCATGTAAGTCTCCTGGTCCCAGCCCAGCAGCTCGGCCGCCTGACGCAGATCGCTGACCTCGGCGAGCACCTCCTTCAGGCTCGCCAGCGCGGTCACGCCGGCACCTTTTCGGCAGGTTTGACCGCCTTAGGCTTTCGGGGGACCTTGCGGCCGTTCTTGCCGGCGTTTGCCCCGCGCGGCGGCTGGGCTCGTTCCAGGACCGGTCCGAGGTAGCGGCCGGTGTAGGAGTTCGCATTGACGGCAATCTCTTCCGGGGTGCCCTCAGCCACCAGGTCCCCGCCCCGCGCCCCGCCTTCGGGGCCCAGGTCGACGATCCAGTCGGCTGTCTTCAGTACGTCCAGGTTGTGCTCGATCACCACGACAGTATTGCCGTGGTCGACCAGCCGGTGTAGCACCTGGAGCAGTCGCTCGACGTCCGCATAGTGAAGGCCCGTGGTCGGCTCATCCAGCACGTAGATGGTCTTGCCAGTGTCGCGGCGGGACAGCTCCGTCGACAGCTTGACGCGCTGCGCCTCGCCGCCCGACAGCTGCGTGGCCGGCTGGCCGAGCCGGATGTAACCGAGGCCGACATCGCGCAGGGTCTTGAGCTTGCTGAGAATGCGGGGGACGTTTTCGAAGACCTCGACCGCCTCGTCCACCGTCATCGCCAGCACCTCGGAGATCGAGTGCCCGCGGAACTTCACTTCCTGCACCTCGCGGGTGTAGCGGCTGCCCCGGCAGACTTCGCACTGCACGTACACGTCGGGCAGGAACTGCATCTCGATCTGCATGATGCCGTCGCCCTGGCAGGCTTCGCAGCGACCGCCCTTGACGTTGAACGAGAAGCGGCCGGGACCGTAGCCTCGCACCTTCGCCTCCGGCAGCTGGGCGAACAGCTCGCGGATCGTGGTGAACATGCCGGTGTAGGTGGCGGGGTTGGAGCGAGGAGTTCGCCCGATTGGTGACTGGTCGATCTGGATCGCCTTGTCCAGGTGTTCCAGCCCTTCGATCCGATCGTGGCGGCCGGGTTTCTCCTTGGCCCGGAAGAAGTGTTGTCCCAGCTTGCGCGCCAGTACATCGCTGACCAGAGAGGACTTGCCCGAGCCGCTCACACCGGCGACGCAGATGAAGCAGCCGAGCGGCAGCCTTACGTCGAGGCCGCGCAGGTTGTTGGCGGCCGCGCCTCGGATCACCAGGTCCCTGCCGTTGCCGGGCCGGCGGCTCTGGGGCATCGCGATGCTGAGGTCGCCGCGGAGATAGCGGGCGGTGAGGGAGTCGCTCTTGGCGATCACCTCCTGCACCGGTCCTTGGGCCACGACCACGCCGCCATGCTCGCCGGCCCCCGGCCCGATGTCGACGATCCAGTCGGCGGCCTTGATCGTGTCCTCGTCGTGCTCGACCACGATCAGGGTGTTGCCCAGGTCCCGCAGCTGGACCAGCGTGTCGATGAGCCGCCGGTTGTCGCGCTGATGCAGGCCGATCGAGGGCTCATCCAGGATGTAGAGGACGCCCATCAGCTTGGAGCCGATCTGAGTGGCCAGCCGGATGCGCTGCGACTCGCCGCCGGAGAGCGTGTTGGCTGCCCGCTCCAGGGAAAGGTAGTCGAGTCCCACGTCGAGCAGGAAGCGCAGGCGCTCGCGGATCTCCTTCAGGATGCCCCGGGCGATGGTCTCCTCCCGCTCGCTGAGACGCAGGCGCTCGGCGAACTCGACGGCCTCGGTGATCGCCAGCCGGCTGACGTCAGCGATGTTGCGGCCGGCGACGGTGACGGCCAGGGATTCCGGCTTGAGCCGCGCCCCGTGGCAGGCCGGGCACGGCTTCTCGGAGAGGTACTTGCCGAGCTCCTGCTTGAGGAACTCCGATTCGGTGTCGTCATAGCGGCGCTGGACGTTGGCCAGGATGCCCTCGAAGGGGGCCTCGTAGTGGCGCTTCTGCCGGTACTGGTTGCGATAGGAGAAGCGCACCTTCTTCTTACCTGAACCGCTGAGCAGCAGATCGAGAGCGTCCCGGCTCAGGTGCTTGACCGGCCGGTCCATGTCGATCTCCGCCGCCTCGCAGAGAGCCTCCAACATCTCCGGGTAGAAGAACTGGGATCGGCTCCAGGGAGCGATCGCGCCCTGCCGAAGCGTCAGCGAGGGGTCCGGGATGACCAGCTCCGAGTCCGCGACCAGCTGCATGCCGAGGCCGGTGCACGTAGGGCAGGCGCCGTGCGGCGTGTTGAACGAGAAGTTGCGCGGCTGAGGTTCCGGCACGCTGTGGCCGTCGTAGGGACAAGCGTAATCCTGCGACATCGAGAGCTCCTGCGGTACGTTCTCGCCCGCGCGCGACAGCGGCGCCAGCAGCAGCGTGCCCTGGCCCAGCTTGGCTGCGATCTCGAGGGAGTCGACCAGGCGCATGCGCTGGTCGGGCCCGACGACCACGCGGTCGACGACGACCTCGATGTCGTGCTGCTTGTAGCGCTCCAGCGGGATGTCGGCGCCCAGCTCGTAGAGGTTGCCGTCCACTCGCACGCGGGAGAAGCCCTGCTTGCGGATGTCCTCGAGCAGCTTGTCGTACTCGCCCTTGCGACCCTTGACCACCGGGCCGAGGATCATGAGCCGCGTCCCCTCCGGCAGCCTCTCGACCTGGTCGGCCATCTGCTCGATGGTCTGCTTGGCGATCTCCCGGCCGCAGATCGGACAGTGGGGATGGCCGACACGGGCGAACAGCAGGCGCAGGTAGTCATAGACCTCCGTCACGGTGCCGACGGTGGAGCGAGGGTTGCGCGATGTGCCCTTCTGGTCGATCGAGATCGCTGGCGAGAGGCCGTCGATGGCGTCGACGTCCGGCTTCTCCATCTGGCCCAGGAACTGCCGGGCGTAGGCCGACAGCGATTCCACGTAGCGCCGCCGGCCCTCGGCGTAGATGGTGTCGAACGCAAGCGACGACTTGCCAGAGCCGGAAAGGCCGGTGAACACCACAAGCTTGTCGCGCGGGATGGCGAGCGTGACGTCCTTCAGGTTGTGCTCACGCGCCCCTCGCACGATGATTTGATCGTTGCCCATCTAGTGGACTGCCTCAAGTGGCTGAAACGTCGCCGTGGCCGTTCCGATCAGGTGGCCACCCGGACCGTTGATAGTGCACTCGGCGAGGGCTGTTCGGCGGCCCGAGTGGATGACACGGGCCACGGAGCGGAGGCGCTCTCCTGGTCGAGCCACGCCGATGAAGTTGCACTGGAGATCAAAGCCAGAAGCCGTCGGCCTCTCAGGTTTCCCCGCCTCGATGGCCGCTTCCAGCGCCGATTGAGCCAGCAGCGCCAGAAAACCGCGATGGATACGACCCTCGTCGGCCATGTCCGGCCGGCAGTCCATCTCCAGGGCAACCTCACCGGCCCTTGCCGGCGCGCAGCGGATGCCCAGCCAGGTTAGCCGGCCGGGTTCTGTCTCAGCCATCAGCGCCAGCCTCCGTCGCGTGGGATGCGCAGGCAGGTCGAGGAAGCTTGGGCCATGAGCTTGCCTGCTTCGTTGAGCACCTGCCCCTCGCTGAACAGAAGGGTTTCGCCCATCTCCAGGATCCTGCCGATCGCACGGATCCGGCCCTCCACCACCGGCCGGAGAAAATTGATCTTCAGGTTGACTGTCGTGTTCGCTTCGTCGTCTGGCTGGGCGGTGAGAAGCGACATGCCCATTGCGGCGTCTGCGATCTGGGTGATGACGCCGCCCTGGACCACGCCGCCCGGTTGGCGATGATTGGCGGCGACTGTCAACTCCACGACGACCCGGCCTTCATCCACTTCCGCGAAGCGCGCGCCCAGCGCTTCGCTCCAGCCGGCTCGCGGCCCCCGCCCGCGCATGGCCAGCCGGAGTGCTTCGAGGTTGGTCATCACCTCAGTTTCGGGGATGAGGCACCGTAACCAGCAGAGCGCTCCTTCCGGTAACCTGGGACTGATGAAGCAGAGCCGCGACTGGCGGCGGCTTGCCTTGGGCGGCGCCATCCAGTCCCTCACCGTGGTACCGGGCAACATAGCGTGGGGACTGGCATTCGGGGCGGCAGCCGGAGCGGCCGGCATTCCGGCGGCGACCAGTGCGCTCTTCTCGGCAGTCGCCTTCTCGGGCACGGCCCAGATGGCAACGCTCGGCCTGCTCCACGGTCCGCTGGTCGCCATCTTCGGGACCAGCCTGCTGGTGAGCCTGCGCTTCGTTCCGATGACGCTCTACCTGGGTGTGCAAATGGCTGCGCAGCCGCGCTGGCGCCGAGCGCTCGCGGCTGCCACCATGGCTGACGCGAGCTTTGCCCTTCTCACCCGAGTCCGCCAAGGGCACGGATCGTTCCTGGCCGGCAGTTTCCTGGTGCTCTACACGAGCTGGTTGGGTGGCACGCTGGCCGGGGGGCTGCTCGCCTCTCACCTGCCAGCCTGGGGCCAGGCGGCTTCCGAAGCGGTGATCGGCATTCTCTTCATCTACCTCACGGTCGAGGTCTGCGTGACCAAGGGCTTGGCTATAGCCGCCGTTGGGGCAGGCGCGGCCGCCATCGTGCTCGGACTCTTCGTGATGGGGCCGATTTCCGTCCTGCTGGCGGGGACCGTCGTGGCGGGCGTGGCGGCCATACGGTGAATCTGGCCGCGGTGATCGCCGCCGTCACGCTGGGCGTACTCCTGCCCAAGGTCCTGCCGGCCCTTCTCGCGCCGCGTGAACTGGACCGGCGAAGCCGCCTCGGCAGGACCCTGCGCTCTCTCCCGGCCGGCATCCTGGGGTCTCTGACGGCCGTCACAGCATTCGGCGCTCCACCCCAGCCTGGCCAGCGTTGGCCCGTCCTCGTGGCTGTCGGAGCCACCGGCCTCCTGCTCATCGGCTGGCGGGCACTGCGCGCTCGGCTGCTGACGAACGGCAGCCAAGCGGAAGAAGTGGCCGGGGCCTCGCCGGAGACCTGATTCCCGGCCGTAACTCACGCTCGCGACCAGCACACCTGCCTTCGCCTGGGTGGCCGGACCGGCAGCCTGCGACCACCTGCCAGACCGTGGTCGCCGAACTTCGGACGCAGGAGACTAAGGTCCGCGGCGGCTGCGCCGCCAGTTCTGGACCTGACCGGTGCGCGGCTTGGGCGCTGCCGCGATGGCCAGCGCCACCTCAGCATCGTCCTCACCGCCGCTATCCTCCCCCGCCAAACGTTTTCGCATCGCGATGATCTTGTCCCGAACCCGAGCGGCGTCCTCGAAGGCCAGGTCTTTGGAGAGGCGCTTCATCTCCTTCTCCAGGTCACGCACGATGGCCAGCAGGTCCGCCCGCGGCACACCAGCCCCCGCCATCAACTCCACCGCATCCGCCTGCAGATCCTTGTGGTCGATCTCGAGGGCATAAATCGCCTTCTTCACCGTCTCCGGCGTGATGCCGTGTTCCAGGTTGTAGGCGACCTGGCGGGCGCGGCGGCGATCAGTCTCGTCAATTGCCTGACGCATCGAGTCGGTGACCTTGTCCGCGTACATGATCACATGGCCTTCGACATTGCGGGCGGCGCGCCCGATCGTCTGGATGAAGGACCGGAAAGAGCGCAGGTAGCCCTCCTTGTCGGCGTCGAGGATGGCCACCAGCGCCACCTCCGGCAGGTCCAGCCCCTCGCGAAGCAGGTTGATGCCGACCAGGACGTCGAAGTCACCCTGGCGCAGCCCGCGCAGGACCTCGATTCGCTCGATCGCGTCGAGGTCGGAGTGGATGTAGCGAACGCGGACGCCGTACTCCTTCAGGTAGTCGGTCAGGTCCTCGGCGAAGCGCTTGGTCAGCGTGGTGATGAGGCAGCGCTGGTCCTTCTCGATTCGCTTCCGCAGCTCGGTGACCAGATCGTCGACCTGACCTTCTGTCTTGCGCACCTCGATCGCCGGGTCGACGAGACCCGTCGGGCGCACCAGCATCTCCGCCACCCTCTGGCTCTTCTCCAGCTCGTAGGGGCCCGGGGTCGCGGAGACGTAGATGATCTGGCCGGCCCGCTCGTCCCATTCCTCGAAGCTCAGCGGCCGGTTGTCGAAAGCGCTGGGCAGCCGGAAGCCGTACTCGACCAGGGCCGCCTTGCGAGAGCGATCGCCGCCCAACATGCCGCCGATCTGCGGCACCGCCACGTGAGACTCGTCCACGAAGATCATCGTGTCGTCCGGTAGGAAGTCGAGCAGCGTGTAGGGGGCTTCCCCCGGCTGCCGGCGCGTCAGATGCCGGGAATAGTTCTCGACCCCCGCGCAGGTGCCCGTTTCGCGCAGCATCTCGAGATCGAAGTTGGTCCGCTGGCGCAGGCGCTGTGACTCCAGCAGGTTGCCGTGCTCGTCGAACCAGTGGCAGCGCTCCTCGAGCTCGGCCTCGATGTCCCGCATCGCCCGTTCGAGCTTGCCGCGGGGCGTGACGTAGTGCGTCGCCGGGAAGATCGTGAGCTCCTCGCGATTGCCGAGAATCTCGCCCGTCACGCTGTCCAGCTCCTGGATGCGCTCTATCTCGTCGCCAAAGAACTCGATCCGGTAGATCTTCTCCTCGCTTGCTGGAACCACGTCCACGATGTCACCCCGGACGCGGAAGCGCAGGCGGGTGAGGTCGTAGTCATTGCGTTCGTACAGCAGTTCGGTCAGCTTGCGGAGGAAGATTTCGCGGCGCAGAGGCTGGCCGGACTTGAGCGTGAGCGACTCGCCCATGTAGTCCTCGACGGAGCCGATGCCATAAATGCAGCTGATGCTGGCCACCACTATCACGTCGCGCCGGGTGAGCAGGCTGCTGGTGGCCCGGTGCCGCAGCCGATCGATCTCCTCATTCCGGCTGGAGTCCTTCTCGATGTACGTGTCGCTGCGAGCGATGTACGCCTCCGGCTGGTAGTAGTCGTAGTAGCTGACGAAGTACTCGACCGCGTTGCTCGGAAACAGCCGGTTGAACTCCGCCCAGAGCTGAGCGGCCAGCGTCTTGTTGGGACTCAGCACCAGAGCCGGCCGGCCCAGCTCCTGGAGCGCCCAACCGACAACGTTCGTCTTGCCGCTGCCGGTCACTCCAAGCAGCGTCTGCTCGCGCACGCCGGCGCGCGTCCCCTCGACCAGCTCGGCTATGGCACGCGACTGGTCTCCCTTGGGCTCGAAGGGGGCCTCAAGCTGGAACGCGGGGGGCATGCCGCAAGTCTAGTCCGAACAGCCGTTCGGGAGCGAGACCATGGACCGCGACCATGAGCGGCCGGCTCACCGTGCGGCAGTAGGGGCGCGTGGCCGGAGGCGGCCAGGGCGCGAAGCGTGTTTCGTACCCGAACCTGACCAGTCTCAGTCCGCCGGCCAGGACAGGATCAGCGCTTCGATTTGGCTGCCCCGCGGTAGCGCTCCCTCGCCAGACGGGATGCGCACCAGAGCGTGAGCCCCGGCCAGGCTCATGAGCCGGGAGGAGGACTGCGAACCGGTCGTCGAGGCCACCAGTTCCCGCCCCTCCCGCCGCAGCCTCACACGCTGGTACTCAGTGCGTCCGGCGGCGGGCGTGGCGTCGAAGTCGAGCCTGACGGGCAGCCGCGGTCGCTGCAGCTGCCGGTGCCCCTGCATGCACCGCAGGGCCGGTCGTACGAAGACCTCGAAGGTGACCAGCGAGCTGACCGGGAAGCCCGGCAGGCCGAAGGCAACCCGACCCTCCGGCAGCGTTGCGAACGTGAACGGCTTTCCCGGCTTGAGCTTGACCCGGCCGATGTGCACCTTGCCGAGCGACTCCAGCAGCGGCTTGACGAGGTCATGGGAGCCGACCGAGACGCCGCCGGAAGTGAGCAGCACATCGTGCTCGCCGAGCGATGCCAGCACTAGGTGCCTCAGCTGAGCAGGGTCGTCCGGAGCGGCCGGCAACAGGCTGACCTCGGCGCCGGCCTCGCCCAGCGCCGCCAGGAGGGCCCAGCGGTTGGAGTCGATGATCTGGCCGGGTCCGGGCGTGCCGCCGACCTGGACGAGCTCGTCCCCGGTCGACATGAGGGCCACGCGGGGGCGCCGGTGCACGGGCAGAGACGGCCGGTTGAGCGCCGCCGCGAGACCCAGCTCAGCGGGGCCGAGCACGTCCCCCCGGTTGAGCACGCGGGTGCCGGCGGCGAGGTCCGCCCCGGGATTGTGGTAGTTGGCGCCTCGCTTGAGGTCGCCCGGCACCTCCACCCAATCGATCCCGGTTCGAACGTCCTCCAGCATCACGACGGTGTCCGCGCCGTCCGGCAACACGCCGCCGGTGAGTATCCGCGTGGCACTGCCCACCGGCAGGGCACCTTGGAATGGCCGGCCGGCCGCCGCCTCCCCCGCCAGCGGGAGGCGGTGACCCGAGTCGGCCGCACGCAGCGCGTAGCCGTCCACCGCGCTGCTCGGAAAGGCTGGGAGGTCATGCTCAGCCGTCACGTCGGTCGCCAGCACCCTGCCGGGGCAGCCGGCCAGCGGCAGCTCCTCGGAGCCCAGCACGGAAACCTCACGAAGGACGAGAGCGGCGGCCTGTTCAGGATCGATCAGCGGGTAGCTAGAAGGCTGCATCGTTCTCCACGATCTCAAATTTGAGGCGGCCCTGCACCCTCCTCAGCGCCAGCAGCACTGGGACGCCGAGCACCATGACCATCAGGGCGTTCCCGAACGCCCGGAAGGTGTCGTAAGCCAGTGAGGTGAGCAGGTAGAAGCGACCGTAGTGGACGAGCGCTTCACCGCGAGCCATGCCGGGCATCCAGCCCAGCTGGCCGGGACCGCGGTAGTAGGCGACCCAGACCTGGATGTCCATGAAGGCGCCGTAGGCCCAGCCGCTGAGGGCGCCCACCGCGGCGAGCAGGATCAGCGCCGGCCAGCGTCGCTGACGCCAGCCGCCTGGGAGCAGAAGCCCGGCGACCCCGGCGCTGACGCCCACCCAGCCGGTCGCGAAGATCTGGTACGGGACCCAGGGGCCCACGGCGCCTTCAGCGAGCGACGAGACGAGGACAGTGAAACCGCCGAGCAAGAATCCGTACGCGGGCCCGAAGACGAAGCCGGCGAGCAGGACCAGGAAGAAGATCGGGCTGAAACCGCCGGCGGCAGAGGGGATCACCAGCCGGAAGGCGGTGTCGAGGGCCGCGAGCGCAGCCAGCAGCGCGACCCGGCGGGCGTCCAGATGCCGGAAGCCGACCTCCAGCAGGAGCAACGCCCCCAGCGCCGCCAGTGCAACAGCTGCAGCCGCGGTGTCGGCTGGCAGGTCACCGCCCAGAAGGGGCCAGCAGAAGAGCGCCAGCCCGAGCAGCGAGAGCAGGACCAACTTCATGCCGGCCGCTCCGCCGGCCCCCGCGCGGAACCGCGAGCGCCCACGGCCTGCTCGCGCACCGAGCCGGCCCCAACGACCAGCACTCGATCGCAGACGTCGGCCACAAGCTGGCGGTCGTGGGTGGCGATGACCACCGCCGAGCCCTCCGCCGCAAGCCGGCCGACCAGCCGCTGCAAGCCGGTGCGGGCGGCCCCGTCCATGCCCCGGGTTGGCTCGTCAAGCAGCGCCAACCGGGGAGAGCCGGCGAGCACGGCGGCGATGGCCGCGCGCTGGCGCTGACCGCTGGACAGGTCGCGGGGGTCGCGCCCGGCCTGGCCGAGCAGCCCCAGCTCGCCGAGAACTCGCTCCGGCGGCTCGGTCGATCCGGCCCGACCAAGCGTCGCCCGCAGTTCCTCCCTCACGCTGGCTCGGTAGAGCAGCGCGGCGGGGTTCTGGGGCAGGAAGGCAACCCTGCCCGGCGCGCGGCTGACGGCTCCCGACAGCGGAGGCAGCACGCCGGCCAGCAGCCGCAGTAGCGTCGTCTTGCCACCACCGTTGGGACCGGTCAGCGCCACCACCTCGCCAGCCGCTCCGGCCACATCTACGTCATGCAGCAGGGGCAGGCCTGCCGGCCCGACGGTCACCGCCCGCACACCCCACGCCTCTCGCCCGCGAGGCGCTGGACGGCGATTGGTGACCGGCGCCGCGCAGCCATCCACGCCGGCCGCCGACCATCGCGACTCCGTGACGCGACCGGCCTCGACGAGCAGCGTGCGCTGCGCAAGAGGCGCCAGCCATTCGAGGCGGTGCTCCGCGACCACGATGCTCAGGCCCTGAGCCGCCAGCGCCCGGCAGGCGACCGCCACCAGCTCGGTGCCGCCTTCATCGAGCTGCGAGGTGGGCTCGTCCAGCGCCAGCAGCTGCGGCCGCAGGACCAGCGCTGAGGCGAGCGCGACGCGCTGTCGCTCGCCCCCGGACAGCGTCCGCAGCCGGCGGCCAGCAAGATGCAGAACGCCCACGCGCTCCAGCGCTTCCGCGACACCCTGGCGGAGGGACGGCCCGGTCACCGCCCGGTTCTCCAGGCCGAAGGCAACCTCGCGCTCGACCCAGGAGCGCACTGCCTGCAGCTCCGGATCCTGGAACACGAAACCGACCTTGCACGCCAGCCGCCGGGTTGGCGTGCGCAGCACGTCAAGGCCGCTCACCGTCGCCCGGCCCGAGATCCGGCCACCGTGAAAGTGCGGCACCAGTCCGTTGAAGAGCCGCAGCAGAGTCGACTTGCCCCCGCCGGAAGGGCCGCGGAGCGCAATGAGTTCTCCGGCAACGTCCAGGTCCACACGCCGCAGTGCCAGGTCGGCAGCGGCAGGGTACTGGTAGCTCAGGCCGCGGAGGGTCGCCAGTACCACAGGAGGACAGGAAGCGGTAGAAGCAGATAGGCCGCGAGCGGCAGCGGCTCCAGCGCCGGCAAGTTCAGGGATGGATACGGGTACCAGTCCGCCGCCTGACCGCTGAGCCGGGCAGCGAAGAAGAGAGCTACCGCGGCGGCAGAGCCCATGACGACCAAGCGATCGCGCCGGCGCAGCGCCGGCCGAAGCCAGCTGCTGCGCGGCCCGGCCCCATAGCCCCTCGCCTCCATGGCTTCGGCGAGCTGGATCGAGCCCTCAACCGCCGTCAGCACCACCGGCACGGCGATCTCGGCCCAGGAGCGGGGTCCGCGCAGGCGCCAGCCCCGCAGTCTCTGCCCCTCCATTACCTGGCCCACAGTGGAACCGAGGGCAGCGACCAGCCCGAGCGTCATCGCCAGGGTCCCGCCCGTCCGGTCCAGCCACCCGGGCAGGGCGTCGATAAGCTCGTCCGGCTCCAAGAGCAGCGTGAGCGAGGCGGCGCCGAAGAGGCAGGCCATCAGGCCCACGCCACTGGACAGCCCGTAGGCCAGGGCTTCCAGCGTCCAGGGCCCGCCCAGAGCAGGCAGCCAGGCTGGTAGCGCCCAGAGCACGGTGTCGCCGACATGGCTCACAGCCACGTTCAGCAGTGCGGTGCTGGCGGCCAGAAGCGAAG
>JAABUX010007107.1_pt1 | contig 13211 bp, 25 predicted proteins | sample 5561851 | NCBI WGS metagenome assembly JAABUX01 (sample SAMN10711883, study PRJNA513361) | rock metagenome | isolation source: Antarctica rocks | place: Antarctica: Victoria Land, Richard Nunatak red sandstone | collected 2016-01-03 | reverse complement strand
CGTGCACACCGTGTCCACCGCCAGCAGCGTGTTGTGTTTCCTGCACAGGTCGCCGAGCCCTGCGTAGACAAAGCGGGGTCGGATGGTCGGCACGACGCCGAAGCCAAGGTCCGCGACCATGTCATGCATGTTCGGATTGAACGCACTGGCTGCACTATCTCAGATTGCCTGATGTTCCTGTGTGCCTTCGAGCATACACATGACAGGGCTGAGGCATACCCCGATCGTTAGAGGAACGATTTGCGTCATATGCAACGTTAGCCCGAGACACGACCGCCGGCGCGGCTTGCATCGGTGCATCGTTCCGTCCGATGGCGGCGAAACATCGCCATCGACCTTGCACCCAGCATGCTTTTGGCTCGACGCTTCGAGCATGCCATCCCAATCCCGCACCGGCAAGGCTCTGCTGGACGCCTGTGGACGACTCGCCCTGGACCACGAACAGCATCGCCGGCTTGTGCTGCTCCACCGCCTGCGTCAGCTCCTCGAGGCTGTAGCCTTGGCCCGCCGGGGCCTCCATGTTAACGACCTTGGCCTGATACCGCTCCGCGAGGTCGCACACCCGAGCGCCCCAGATGCCTGCGGGACACAATTCGCATGGTCTTCAGGCTGTCGGGTCTCCTGTGGCCTCGGCCCAGTGCATAGTGAGAAGGGTCAGTAAAGTGCAGTACGCTATGCTACGCAACGCTGCTGCCGGGCTGCATGGCTAGCGCTTTGAGGCATGGGGTCCCGTGTGACATTAATTGGCTCGTGAAGGGGTGTAAGCTGCGAGGGCACAACACTGCCGGGTGAGATGATCGGGTGGCGTCAACAGCGGTCGCCTGCGCACCGTTGTTACCCACGATGATTGTCTCCCCGGGTTCCAAGAGGTTGGCTACCAGCGCCTCCATGCCAGCGTGACCTACCGCAGAAACTCAGATCAGTATCCCAGGCTGGGGCCCCGGATACTGGTGCTGTCCACAGTGGAACCATGCGCCAGTACGCGAGGCACGAAGGACACAGCTACACGGCAAGGGATCAGGCATCTATGCACGCATGAGGCTCATGTAGTGGGAAAAGCTGTACACCTGACCCAGTGACCAGGCATGTGTATTTGCTCTCCGTCTGGAACATGTACCGCAACCCTGCCTGGATCTCGTCCATGATCTGCGCAGGCACAGGAAAGTGCGTGACGGGGCATGCCGACGAGCTTCACTGTAAATGTAGGCTCAGATAAAAATGCATCTGCAAGGGCTGATGCGCGCAATGATTGCACCGGGACCACGTGATGCAGTCCTCGTGAATATGAGTCCGATCTCAGCTCGGGCCGACAATACCGGGTGCAAATCGGCCCGACCCACTGTGCAGCCATTGCTACTCAGGGCCGGCGGCAGTTTCAGGCAATCAGGCGGAGCAGAGACGGGGCAGGTCACCTTGAAGAAAGGAGGGTGCATGTGCCCCAGCAGCGGCAGCGACTGGGCTGTCAGCACGCGCGGGTGCGAGTTGCTCGGGCCCGGGCCCATCAGCACCCGCGTTGGCACCTGTTGGCACACCGACACAATGCATTCAATGGACGTCACCGCTCCAGCACCTGCCAAAGCTGAAGCCCTGCAGACGGCGCAGGCTGGAGAACACGCACGCCAGCATGCTGCTAGCAGCGTGCCCTTGTAACATATGGTCTATTATGGGAGCCTGCCTTCCCGGACTGACTGGTTGGGTGAGGGGTGGGATCCGGGGGGCGCGGTGTACGCTGGTTGTCCAGAAAGCCAAATATTCCATCAATGCTGGGCGGAGTGCACTGACGGCCGACAGCTATCTCAGCGCACGTCGATGATCGACGTGGGTGTTTGCGAGGCGAGCAGAGGCGCCGTCGTCTCTCCAGCGCCCAAAGCAGACTCATAGCTCACGCTAGAAAATCCCCTCGCAGAGGAGAGGGCCTGTCGGGAGAGGCGCTGGAGAGCGGTCCTCATGCTGCTTTTGCCCAACGCGTTGCACCGCCCCACCAGACGCACAGGATGGCCCACACAAATGCATAGACAGACGCAACTGGAAGATCGAAGGGTGAGCTAAAGTTGCATGCATCGAGGATGTGCTGCAACAACATCGAATACGTCAGGAGCCGTCCAAGATCCTGCAACGACGTCCGACCCGAGAACGCATGGTGCGCAGCAAGCATTCGATTAAGCATCCTCAAGGCCGATCCGAGCTCACCTCGAGCGTGTCCGTCGGCATCTGGCTCTCCATGATGGCATTGAGCTGTTCGCCAGGCCGACCGCCGAGTCCCTCAGACCCCATGGCGGCGAATGGACAGCACGCGACAGCAGACCTGCGAGACGAGCAGTGCAATCGATGCGAGCCCTTGATCATGCAAGCAGTGGCTTGGATCTCATCTCAAATGGCCCGGAGCCATACATGCTGACGAGGCTCTCGGGTGTGCATGGCATGCCCGGGGTGCAGCACATCGGCATATGCGTGCGCTCAGCAGCATCGTGCATCGGAGCAGCGATGCGAGAGGGGCTAAACTGCCTAGCGAAACTGCGAGACATAGGGAGCCGGGAGCCAGTCGAGGCTAGCTCATAAATCTGGCATGTGTCAAGTCACGACGCAGCTCTCTGGCGGCTTTGCAGGGGAGACGAAACTCACCCCCTTCGGCGATTAGAGCTGAAGCTTCGCCACCTGTATCGATGCGCAAAGGATAGCAGAATGTCGGCACTGCAACGGAACTGAATTCAGGCAAGCTGAGCTGAGCGATTTGAGTAGCAGGGCTTGGTTTTGCGAAGAGGACCACCAAAGCAGGCAAGCACCTGAGCAACTGTGCAACGTGTTAGCGAGAACAGCTTGGCTTGTGCTCGGCTTTCAGCCTCTATCCTGCCATGATCCTGCAGCAAGGGCAGCACCGATGTGAGCAAACGCATCTGCGAGCAGAGCTTCACAGCCTCACGGAGCATGCCAGCACCCCTGCTTGCCCCCATGCACTCTTGCGGTGCAGATCCTTCGCTCCCTTTGCAGCCGCACAGAAACAGCGACATCGGCGCTGCGCGCGGTTGACAGCGAGGGCAGAGGCAGACGGCGAGGCGGAGGGGTCGAAGGGCCTCTTTGGATTCGTGACCAATAATGCCAGCTCGCGCAGCGTGCGTCCCGGTTGATCAACCTCTGCCACGCGCTCTGCGATTGCAGAAAGGACGCCGGATCATGGTACTGAGAGGCAGATGAACTGCATTGCAAGCATCTCGGCAACCATCTCGATTGCCACTGAACAAGCAATGTTTGCTGAAGCGATGCAGGATGTGCTTCGACGCAAAGGTCTGGGAGGGTGACGCAGGTTTCAGTTTGAGCACGCAGGCCATACAGCAGGAGGGCGTGCCCAGCAGCGAGAGCGACGTCGGTCGCATCAGCGCGCGGCTGCGCGACAAGGGCAAGGACTACGGCGAGTTCTGGGGGGCGCGCGCCACCGGCAGCAGCGACCGCTACGAGGAGTACACCTGGTTCATCAGGTCCGCGTTCTGCTACGAGGTCAGGGTCAGGGCTACCTTAGCCTCAGGGTTAGACTCAGGGCCAGGGCTGTGATACCAACTATTGGGAATCTCCGGACCAAGGCCCGGGCGCCCATAATGGTTGGATCAAACGCTGGCACAGCAGTCCTGGCGTGTCAATCGGCATCTGAGGCCGAGGCTTAACCGACCCTGGCATCGGGTGGCGGGCCAATCAGGGACGCAGGGACAAAGTTGCGATGTTTCACAGCAGGCCAGCGGAGCAAGAGATGCTTGCGGTCAACATGATGAGCGCCCGCGATGGAACTTTGACGTGTGACCGTCCCGCCATCACCCGGCACTCAACATGGATCGCTGCAGGCGCAACAGAAGCGGCAGTGCCGGTGCACAGGCCGCTGACCTGCAGCGAAGCAGCATGCTTTCACATATGCCTCTGCACAGCGTGCTCACGCTCGTGCGTGCCTGGCAGCCCACCTCCCATGCATCACCCGTGCAGGGAGATCGGCGACAAGGGCGCCGACCAGCGGCGGCCGCCCACCCTGTTCCTACACGGCGTGCCCAGCGCGTCGTGGAGCTTCGTGCGGGTGCCCAACCTGTACCCGAGTCCTCGCCCTGACACCCTGCTTGTGACCCAGCCCTAACCTCGGTCAGCCAGCTGCTGCGCTGACAAAGCTTTCCCAGGGAGCCGCCAAGCAGGCACAATCAGGTCAGGACACTGAATGTTGAGCTGATGTATTCCGGTTTCTTCTCCTGTTGTCAACTTAGGGGATGTTGCCACGGAGCCAAGTTGTGTCACAATTCGGGCGGTTGATCTCACAAATTGTCAGTCCTGTGGTCGAAGTGTGTCACAACTCTCGAAAATCCAAACAACAGAGCAACCTCCGGAGGTCCACCAAATGGAAACTGCGTCACAGCTTGGCGAATTGTGACACAATTTGAGTGCCCGTGGAAACACGCTCTTGGTTCTGAGCTGTAGGTGCTGGACGATCTGGACAAGAAGGGCTGGCACGCGTACGCGCCAGACTGGATTGGTTTCGGGTACAGCGAGAAGCCCCAGCCGCGGGTCGGGTTCGACTACACGGAGCAGGAGTTTCACACGGTGCGGGCAGCTGTGCGCACACCAGGAGTTGCACGCGGTTCGTGCATTCATCGTTCATCATTACAGCCACGTACGTCCTGCTGACTCAGCAAGCCCCATACCTTCCGTTGGCCTTCCGTCTCTGCTCAGGGTGACAGTCAGGCATTTAGAAGGGTCCAGAGGCCCCTATCAGATCCCAGCCCACAGCAACTTCGGCGAATTCAGGCTCCCGCTTGACTGCCTAGGCGAGAGGAGCATGGTCTTCATCGCAAAGTACAGTGAGTTTTGATCAGCATGCCGCAACATGCTGCAGGCGCTCGACAACATGCTAGACGACAAGAACATCACGCGACCGCTTTACCTGGTCGCCCACGGGTTCATCACCGGCCAGTACGCGGTCACGTGGGCGCTGGCGCACCCGGAGTCCGTCGCGAAGCTGGTCATCATGGACGTCCCGCTCAGCTCGGAGGTGTTGCGTCAAGCCTCGCAACGAGTGCTGCACACCAAAGGCCCGTATATAATGTAATTGTATTGGAGTCCTCATTCTCTGACACGTTGCAGTGCGCCCTCGCGTGCGGTGCTATACCTCTGTCAGCGATAGGCCCACGAGCTTTCCTGCGGGTACCGCCAGCCAGAAGCGAAGCAGGCACTCTAGCACCTTGCATGGGTGGCCTGCAGCAATGTGCCATGCCACAGACTGACAGCAGAAAGCAGCCGGATCTTCCTTGCAAACTGCTGATTTGTTATGTGAGGCGTGCACGACACGCTGCAGGTGAAGCTGCCGGCCCGGCTGCAGCCGCTGCGGCTGCCGCTCGTGGGCGACTTCGCGGCGCAGGACAGTTTGATCGCCGAGCGGACGCTGGAGGCCGGCACGCCGTACATCATGGACATCGAGGACGCCGAGATCTACAGGTGCGTTTTGCTGGCCGATGCTCGTCACAGCATTGGATACATTGCGTATAAAACTAAACATGCAGCCCTTTGCCAGGGTGCCGGGGTGGTTCGTGTGTGAGATACAGCCTATCAGCGTCAAACTTATGGGAAGCTTCAAGCCTGATAACACTGCCTTACAAGGACGGGCACGCTGTCTGGTGGCATCCTCTTCTTATCGGACTTCAGGGCAGCGACACTCAGACATGCTCGTGGGTTGATGCATTCATATGGTCCGTAACCTGCGATGGAGGCTGCAGAAGTTCAGCATGCTCTCGGTGCACCGCCGCAGGTACCCGTACCTCACGTCCTCGATGGCGGGCAGCGCGCTGATGGAGACGGTGAAGCGCACAGACATGCGCGCTCTCGGCGACCGAATTTCTGGAGGGCTCGCCGCAGGCTCGTGGGACGTCCCGACCCTGATCCTGACAGGCGACGCCGACAAGTTCATCAAAGTGGACTACGGCAAAGCCGTCGCGGCGGCAAACCCCACGGTCATTACGGCTCGGTCCATCGAGGCCGCGGGCCACCAGCCGCACGAGGACTACCCGCAGCTGGTGCTCCAAGCGCTGACCACCTTCCTGAAGTAGCGGCTCAGCTTCGTGGGGCTCTGCCTCGGGGCTCCCAATGCTGCCTGGCGCTTGTGACAATACAGACTATTCTGCAGCGACACAGTTTTGTGCGGCACGATATTATATAGCTCCGGGGCGACAACAGCATGTGTTGATGTTCACGCCGTCCAGCAGTCCAATGCCAGGCCGGGGAACAATGACAAGGCACACTCCAAGGGCCTTGTCAGCAGGAGACACTCAGTACGTCAGAGTGAAATGTTGTTTGTTGACTCGAGAAGTCGACACTGCCAATGCTCCAAAGGAGCGCAGCGCTAGATTCGCTTGTTCACATTGCTCATGCTCGGCTTGATTCTGTATGTCACGGCATGGTAGTGGGTCACACGTCGGGTGCATTGCTCGCGTTAAGCGTGCCCATGCATAGATGGACACACATGACAGTTTCAGAATTGTTTCATGGCTGCTTGGGCCGCATCATCTCACAGCAGAGCACACGACCATGCCACATTCTGAAATGCCTGCGGTTGCATCGGAACCGTTGCAGGTCGTCACGGTCACGAGCTGTCGATGAACATGGAGCGAATGGCACGTGAGCTGAGGTACTGCCTCTCCTCTACTCCCTCTTCGTTTTCAGCTTTGCAGGACGATCCAGCATCACGAACAGGGCGCCGATCAAGGCGATATTCTTGAAGAACATAATCCTGCAGCATGCACAGCACGTCTGGCTCAGCGCCTCCGCTTCATCGTGCAGGAGGCAGGGCAATTGCCGCCCAGCAACTGCGTCTGGCGCCGGGGTTTAAAAACATGGTATCGTTGTTTCTCGGCACAGGCACAGGCATGACAGGCGAGCAAATGACTCGTGCGACGCACATGTCGATCAGATGCTCCTGGCTGCCCTCCTTCAGGTTCCAGAAGGCGTGCATGATCGGGGTGACCGCAATCAGGAAGGTCGCCTGCAACAACAGGCCACTGGGTGAGTGCCACAACGGTGCGCCACAACACCCGTCCCACCTGCACGGCTCTGTGGTCACTGTTGCTGAAGCAGCAAGAGGACCTTGATGGCGCTGCGCACACTGTAGGAAGGCCTGCTTTTGAAGCCTTCCAGCTCACGGCGACGCAAAGCAAAGACGGGCGAAAGGCTGTGCGAAGTGTGCGTGCTGGCTTCTATCACCAACACTTGCTGACGCGCCACTGGTCGCACTCAGCCAGTCGTTTGCTGCGCCGTCTGGAGCGCAAGTGGCTCTTTATCACAGCCCGGCGAGGCGAAGAAGGCGCAGACACACCAGCAGGCAAGAGCCCAGCGGCGAGCCGAGCAGGAAGAGCACGCCGCCCGCCAGCTCAAGGAAGATGGCGATGCCCAGGGCGGCCACGTACCACTCCTGAGCAGCATCGTGAGACCACGTGGAATGTGGCAGACCGGCAGATGAGACAGTGCCAATAGACTCACAGCAAAAGCCTAGAGGTTGCCTGTATTCTGTGTCAGATCAGAGAGGAAGTTGAGGTGGAAGCCAGCCATGGTTCCCACAACAGCCACGGATTCGCGTTCGCCGTGACCGATCCAGCTCTGGGTGATTTACATGCGGCCACGGCTGTGCGCAATGTTGAGCCGCGACACCATATGGCTATACACACCCACAGCACAGTTCCTGGCAAGAGGTCAAAGCTTGCGCTGGGTGTCCGGCTCAGCATCTCCGGACCTGCGGAGCATGGACGGCCGTGCCGGTGATGCTGCTGACGGTCTGCAGAAACTGGTCCATCTTCGGTGCCATCAGGTCCATGGTCGGCCCACCCGACAGCTGGAATGACGCCAACTTTTGCGCGCCGCTGCGGGGCATTGGCACCGCAAATCAGAGTAATTCCCTCCCGTCTAGATGGTGCTCTAGACAGGAGGCTCACGACAGCAGAGGCGCAGTCGGGTGTGGGAGGGTAAGCGACATCTGTGCCGCCAGTGAGCATCATGACATATATTGCGCGGCACAGCACGCAGCAGAGACGGCTGTGCTGGGGAGCACACATGGCGGCAAGCGCAGCAACAGGAGCTCCTAGCTTGGCAGCAGTGCAGCAGCAATGCATCGAGTGCTGCTTATGGCTTCAAAGTGCTGAAAAACACATGTCACGACTGGTGGTAATCGAGGGCGGTCGAGGCAGGGGTGGGGCCTCACAGACAGGTAACCAACATAAGAGGGGCTGGAGACACGGCGGCAAACCTGCTGAGGAAGAGGAAAGCGAAACATAAGCGTCCTATCAATCCGAGAGCCCCCATCGCTGGCGTACTCGTCCGCGCAACGCTTAGCTTGTAGCACAGCGCAACGACGCTGCTCACCGCAGTCTGTAGTGCGGCAAGCGATCTGGTCGAGACAGGGGCAGTCGATGGGGAATAGGGGGATGGCACAGCCGAGCGCAATGGTGCTCCGTTGATATCCTGCCGGGAGTTGGAGACAATTGATGGCTCTGCGTCCATGGGCCATGCAGGGCTGACGGGTCAAGGAGACGAGGACCACCACGGCTCGCTGAGGATACCGAACTACTCGTCCGCGTGCGCACCTCTCTCGCCTGACCTTGTCGCCCTCGCAGCCTGCTCCTTCGCTGACGCTCCGTGCGTTGCCGATGGGCAGTGACTCAAGCCCGGCCGGCAGCAAGCGTGTGCGGCCTTCATCGGACGAAGGTCAGCCTTCCGAGGAGCCGGACGCACGGGTGAGGCCGGAGCTGCTGCTGCGCCCCAGCGTGCGCTCGGCGAGCGGCGAGCACGCGAGAGGACAGGTCAGAGAGGCTCTCGGCGTCCGCCGGCGGTCCTGCGGTGAGTCAGTTCCCGGCTTTGCTGGTCTCGCGAAGCTGGCCAGCCCTTTTTCGCGGTTACGCCTCGCGGAGCCTCAGCGCGGCGCGTTTTCGTCACGTTCACTGACTTCCTATGTTCGGCCGATGTGTATTACTTGCGGCCGGGGTCCCTCCGCAGCTTACACGCGTATACAGCTCGGGACCGCCAGGGGTACGGCGGCTTGCTCATCTGCTCGACGTCGGTCAGTATTGTATGGGCTGCCTGCGCGGTGCCGGTCGCGATATCTCAGAGCTCTGAGGGGGTTGCTCAGCGTGGGGGCTGCGTGGTGTAGTGAGCAGAAATTGTGCAGGCTGCATCGCAGTGAACGAGCCCCCCCTGAGCCGTTGTCTGGTCGCACCAGGGGCCTCTTGTGCGGTGGTGTTTTGCACCGGTTCCTAGAACTGCTGTCCTCATCCGGTATATCACAGCTTTCGCTGTACGCGCTTTGCGCCGTAGGGCGACCTGTGCGCGGTATTCGGATCGCGGTGTTCACCTTGCCGAGCGTCCGGATCCTCATGTACGTGTGTGTAGCAGCGTCACAGTCTACTTGGTGGCGCCGGTCGCCTCCCCCTGCCCCCAAACCTGCCCCGGCCTGAAAGCTTTCCGTCGGAACGTCATGCAGGTACTGTCGGCAGGAGAAGCGTGGGCAAGCATCAGGGCAGCCGCCTGCAGGGTCCGCGCGATACCAGTGTGAAAGCCAGCGATCAGGGGCCGGACGCCGCAATCGCAGACGCATCAAAAGCAGAGCCCGCCCAGTCGGACTCGAGGTCCGAGCAGACCGGCATCGTCGACGCGCGGCTGTCCCGCGCCAGCGTCGGCACAGAAGACTCTCATCCCACCCACGGACCGGCCGCAGGGCCAGCACTATTGACACTGGGGGCCCTGGACACCGCCAAGGATGGCCCAGCCGTGAGCGACGCCGTGTCGTCCGGCTCGGCCCTGGTCCACGTCAGCGCCAGCACCGCGGGACACACGGACGCGCTCAGCATGCAGGAGAGCCAGAGGTCAGGCGCCGGCGGCGGGGGTGACGCCGCGGCGCCTGGCGCGGTCGCCGCATCCCCCCTGGTGGCGCACAACAGGTTCTGCCCGCCGCACGGGGCGAAGGCCATCTGCGGCCGCCGCGCGCGCATGGAGGACGCGTATACCGCCGTGCCGTTTCTCCTGGAGGTCCCGATGCCGGGGACCGGCCTCCCTCTTGAGGTGCGGTTCCTGGGCAGGCCGCCATGCAGCGATTCAATTCTTGTGATGTGCATCCTGTTCGTACATGCATGCCCTGTTCCGGTTTCAACCGTGTCGAAACAAAATTTAACTGAACCGGACACGACATTTAACATGACCCATGCACAAAAAGTGCGGCTTTGTACCTGGCATCGTCGGAGGATGGTACATGACAGTGATGCTGGTACAAGGTCTTCGGGTAATGGGCCCCGGTTGTGACCAAGCGAACTCTGCAAGCACGCGCTTTCGACGCCTGACCACTCGTTTTGCTGCGCTGCATACACAGGATCTGGTGCCGCCACGCATCGCGACCCACGTGCGCAGCGCCGGCAGCAGCGAAGCCCATGACAGCGGCGACGAGGCCAGCGAGGCCGCGGGCGCGGGCGCCGCGGACGGCGCAGACGCGACGCCGGTCAGCGGGGCGACGCCGGCCAAGATCGGCGCCCCGGAGATGGACGCGCTGCATTTCTTCGGCGTTTTCGATGGCCACGGTGCGTAATTGAGATTACTCTGTCGTGGTATAAGATGGGGCTGTCGTGTGCTGGTGGGTGTTCACCGCCAGAGCGTCTGCCAGAGATGTTTGTCGCGTTCATCTGCCGCAGCGACTCGTCTGCAAAGTCGTAGCTGTGCAGGTTCACCTCGATGTATCAGGCTTGAGCGAGGCAGGGGCAGGAACGGTGTCGTGCAGTGACATCACAGTGCCTCTTAGTCAGCTGACCAAGCGTTTTTACATCTCAGTGCCGCTCAAGACGCTTACAACCATGACTGTGACGCTCAGGTGGCGCCGAGGCGGCCCTGCACTGCGCCCGCACGCTGCACGAGCGCATCGCCGAGGCCCTGAGCCGGCCTGTGACGCCCGGCAACGCCTCCTTCGCGGAGTCCAGCAACGCCAGCAACCTGATCGACGCCGCCCAGGTCCGCAATATATTAGGTTTTTCATCTCGAACTTGTAATCCTCAAAACTAGTGATCTGCAAACAATGAACTCCGTCCGTACTTTGTTCCTGTCTAAGGAACAAATTATTCATAATCATTCAAGGTTAGGATCAACTACAATTTCATGCACGGCCTTTTGGTTTTGGCTGCCACTGTGGGCGTCATCTACTTCATGAGCATGCCTTCATGCTTTCGAAGGGTTGTAAGCAGACGGGCATCCGCTAGATAGGCACCTGCTGACCATCTGTACAGAGATTTGCTGCCGGAACCAATGCCTTGATCAGTTGCGATAAGCTGTGAGCATGCCTGCTTGTCGTAGCCGTGCGCTGGGCTCGTCGTACTGCGGAGCAACCATAATGATTTGACCGTGCATTTGCCGTGCGAACATCCATGCGAACACCTGCCATCCGTTGGGATGGCACAGCATGCAGGGACGACCATACTAAAGCTTTCCTTACGCCACGCAGCGGGCCGTGGCCGCGACCGCGAGCGCGGTGCTCTCCGGCGGCGCCGCCGGCAAAGCGCCTGCGCCCGCCAACAACAGCGCAGCGCCACCGCCCAATGCAGCACCGTTGGCGAACGGGGAGCCGGGAGCAGCGGCGCCGCTGGCGGGCGCCGGCGTGACGCTGTCGTCCGACGCGGTGCGCAACCAGCAGACGCAGCAGCGGCGCCAGCTGAAGGGGGCGGAGGAGGTTTCGGACGGGTCGGAGGTCACAGATTCGGAGATGCTGGACGCGCAGCTGAACGCTGCGGCCGTGGCGGTGCGTTCGGTGCCACCTTTCAATAAGCCTCCTTCTTCTTCTCTTCTCTTGAGTCCAGGGCCTAGTGGGTTCGTGAGCGGGATCTTCGTGTCCCTGCGCTGGACGAGCTCAGACGCGAAGTACTCCGTGCCGACGTAGTATTGCTGTCCAGGTGCTCATGAAACCAACAGAATGTCAATATTCCCCAGCTTAGAGAAGAGAGAAAGTCGACCAGAATGAACACGAATTAGTTGACACACACTTGCGCTCAGAAGCAGCTCTCGGATAAGAATGCCTTCTCAATGGAGCTGAAGCGTCTTCGTGTGCTGACATCAGATGGCGGACGAGCCGGAGGCGTGCAGCGCCGACACCTTCGATAGCGCCTTCACCAAGGCCTTCCTGAAGACCGACGAGGAGTTCGGCAAGGCCGACAACGCGGCGCTGGTGGGGACCACCGCCGTGGTGGCGCTCGTCGGCGACCGCCAGCTCTACATCGGCAACTGCGGTGCGCTCCAATGGCCACCTGAAAACTGGCGTATCGTCGCGAGGCAGCAATGGGTTGCTGATTGTCTGCAGATATGCTACCTGCGTTCCTGCACCGTGCCGAGCTCCTCTTCCGCGCGCTGGGTCGCTTGGTCATAAGGGCCGACGCCGGCTGCCTCATTGGAGGGACTCCCAGTTGCTGCGCAACTGAGTTGGTAACGTCCCACAGCTTGCCCTGCTTGTGCTCAAGCTCGTCGCTTTGCAAGCTCGACTGGACGTTCATGACTGCTGCAGGCGACTCGCGCGCCGTGCTGTGCCGGAGCGGCGTCGCCATTCCCCTGACGGACGACCACAAGGCTGCAAGGGAGGACGAGACGGTGTGCCTCGTCAGCATTTGGCGTTGTGCAGCACATTGCGCCTCGTTTGGCCTGGCTGCAGCCACTGTGCGACAACTGCTTCATTTGTTGCTCGCTGCCCTCCTCTGCAGTGCCACGGACAACTGTTGGTCATGATCCCACACCAGCATGTAGCTGCACGGCAATGACACTGCAATGAATGGGCTCCCAACAGGCGCGTGTCGAGGCTGCGGGCGGCCAGATCCTGTTCTGGAACGGCGTGCGCGTGATGGGCGTCCTGGCAGTGTCCCGCGCCATCGGGGACCACTGCTTGCGGCCCTTCGTCATCGCGCAGCCCGAAGTGAGCACCGCCATCATCAAGAATGGAAAATGTCACGAACACTGCCAAGTTGCTGGCATGCTGCGCCGCCCCTCGGTCGGCTTTCACGGCATGCATGCTGCCTGCTGCCCTCTTTGAGGCGCTGGCTGCTGTCTTGCATGCGTCAGGGTTTGGTGTGTCTCATGTGCCGTCGCCAGCGTCATGGCCATGTGGCTGCCCTGTGAGCTGCAGCATCCGGGTATTCGTGTCAAGTGCCAAGGCCTGCCTTGCTTGCGCAGGTGACCATACTGGGGCGTCA
>JAABUX010007104.1_pt1 | contig 13215 bp, 24 predicted proteins | sample 5561851 | NCBI WGS metagenome assembly JAABUX01 (sample SAMN10711883, study PRJNA513361) | rock metagenome | isolation source: Antarctica rocks | place: Antarctica: Victoria Land, Richard Nunatak red sandstone | collected 2016-01-03 | reverse complement strand
CACGAGCATGAGCAGCAGACAGCCCAAGAAGGCAAAGCGCAAGAACAGTCTCGTCAAGACCCGCACGTCCCGCGCACCCCCCACCGGCAAGCGACAGCGGGAGCCCGACTATGCTGACGCCGACGACGGTGCAGACATCTTCCATGACGTGCAGCAGCCGGACAGGCAGGAGGCGGCGGACAGCGAGTCCGATCTGGAGGCGCAGGAGACCGCGGAGGGCAAGCGTCTCAGGCTAGGTGCGTGCAGGCCCTCTGTCTGCAGTCTGGCTCCACTGCCCTCTGGCAGCCGCATCCGTGCGGCGTGCATGCGTAGTGTGATGCAACATCTGCTAATTGCAGCGGCGATACTCACGTCCGTGCGGTCTGCATGCGACACTGCAATCGGTGCTGCAGCGCCCAAACTGCTGTTTGACAGCTATGCTGCATCATGCGATCGGCAGCCAAGGCGTATCTCCAGAGGGTTCGGGAGTTGGACGCCGCTCAGCGCAGCAGCGACGAGGATGAGGACGAGGGCGAGGGAGGGGACCGGCACGCCCAGCTGTCGGAGCGCCTGCGCCGCGAAGCCCTGGAGGTGACCTACTGCACGGTGGACAGGCCAATCAGTGTCGAGATTACCGCACGCGGCAAAAGCATGGAGGGCATCCAGGGCGATGGACGATTGCTGCGCCCGGCTGCGCTGAGCTCCGGAGATGACTAAGCATGAGCCTTGACAGCTACTACCATGACAAGCTGCTTTGAGTGGTCTATAGACCGTCTCGGTGACGCAGTATGTCAAAGTGCATAGGACCCGCAGTAGCGTCAACAGTTAAGAGCTGGCTGTTCCGTGGTGCAGGCGAGTGGGCATTTGCAGCGGCGCATAGCGCATGAGGTTGTCGTCCCGCCGCTGCCGGCCGCACACGCTGCTCCTGGTCAGGGCTCTGGCCGCTTCTTCCGCACGCACAGGTATAGTTCCCGTCCATGTCGCTGGACTGACTCGGCACATCCAATACACAAAAATTGTAACATCTCGACACTGGTAATTGAGCTGCGGAGAAGGTCCGTATGAAGATGTCAACCTGAGGCCAGGCTTGACTGTGCATCAGGCTGCCAGTCACAGCGGTGGCGCTGACTCGGGACGACAGGACCGCCTTCGCCGTCTCCAAGGACGGCGCGCTGATCGAGCTGGACATCCAGACCGGCACTAGGCAAGCTTGACGTCACGTTAGCGTGGCCGTGCGCCTGCTCGTGGGCAACATTTTAGGTGGTCTCGAGGCCATGCAAGGTGTCATGCTCATGGTGCCATGTAAGATGCCGTGCATCATGATGTGCTACTAGCGTCCAGGAAGCAGTGACCTGTTGATGTGAACCGTAGTCAGAGAGCCAATTGGTCCGGTTATGCGCCGCAGCAATCCTCATGGCATCATCTACTGCTGCGCGCAGGACCAAGTTCGCGTTCCCGGCCGCGGCGGGCATGGGCAGCGTGAAGGCCGGCGGCACGGCGGACTGGCTCGGCAAGGCGGCGCGGCGGGCCGGCGGCGCACGGTCGCTGCTGGCGGCGGCGGTCAGCTCGGACGGGGTTTATTTAGCGGTTGGCGGCGGTGATCGGAAGGTCCATGTCTGGGACGTCCGCAGCCGCCAGCACGTGCAGGTGCGTGCACAGACCCTGTCCGCTTTCAACAGTGTCTGTCTCGTCGTCATGATGATGCACCAGTTGGTGCATGAAGTCCGTGGGCTGCCCCTCCCTCTCAGGCCGTGTTGCAGTCCCCGACCAATGACATTCCGTCGAAGCAGCAGCGCGATCGGCTTGCTGATCCAATCAGGCTCGCCTCAGTGTCGTGCGGATGGGTGCACTTCAGCGCGTGTGAGCTGAGGTCCGGCAATGGCTGCAGAGCTTTCCGGGGCACAAGGACGCGGTCAGCGGTCTCGCATTCCGGGAGGGCACCCACGAGCTGTTCAGCGCCTCGCTGGACCGCACTGTCAAGGTGTGGCTCGTCTGCTGCATGCGGTGACCTGCAGGATTTGATCCCTGCTGAAACTTTTGGTGCTGCATGTGCATGCACGGCGACGTTACCCCGCATGTGGATGGGATGCTCGTCACATGTTTGCGGCCTTCGTTGCACACTGTTTTGAGCACGCGAGCATGACGCTTGTACTGCTCGCGTGGACCTTGAGCATCATATGATGTCGGCCCGCGTATCATAAGGCAGTCTGCAGGATTGATTTCTCGGCCCTGCGCCGCAGATCTGGAGCCTGGACGACCGCGCGTACGTGGACACGCTGTTCGGGCACCAGGCGGACGTGCTGGGCGTCGACGCGCGGCGGGCGGAGCGGGTGCTTACCGTCGGCGCCGACCACACCTGCCGCGTGTGGAAGATCCCCGAGGAGTCGCAGCTCATCTACAGGCGCGGGCTCTGACGCAACGATGCTGAGGGTCGCTCGCTTCCACGGTGATCGAGCGCAATTGCTACAATGCTGTGTGTCTGCGTTTGAGGTTCAGTGGCAAAGACTTTGCATCCTCCAACGGCGGTGGCTTTCTCTCGTCACATTCTGCCGTATGACATGCTGCTCGCTCAAACGCGCTCTCGTGCTCTTCCATGCCTCGTGTGCTGTGAAGTGACCCGTCGTGAGCGCGCACCTGATGCTCTCAGCTTCGCACTGCAGGAACCACGGGCAGGTCGTGGAGTGCTGCGCGTACGTGACCGGCACCGAATGGGTGACCGGCTCCTCGGACGGCGCCCTGGCGCTGTGGAGCCAGCTCAAAAAGAAGCCGGTCGCTGTTGTGCGTGGCGCCCACCACGCGGGGCCTGTGGCAGCATCGGCAGATTCCTCAGCCCAGCGCAGCACGGTGAGCACGTCCGACGAGGCTTTCGCCGGAGCACCGCCGGGCAATGTATTATGTAATGAGAGCGCACTGATTGTAGCCCCGTTTCCCACACTCTCGACCTGATCTCTCGTGTTCCAGCTTTTCAATGTCCATGTGTTCACCATGTTCTTCAAATGAAGAATGGGAGTCCCCCAGGATGCCGAGGAGGGCGTCGGCGACAGCACGGCGGACGAGGACGCGGGGGACGACCGAGACGGCGGCGCCAACGGGGGGGCGGTGTCGGGCCCGGGCAGCGTCGGCGGCGCGTGCGCGTCGTGGGTCAGCGCCGTCGCTGTGTGCAGGGGCACAGACCTGCTGGTGAGACTTCTGCCAATGCAGGAAGGTGCAGGCTGGGAAGTTATCAGCTTTCATGATCATGTTTTGAGCATCAGTGGGGACGCGAGTACTGACAGTGACTGCCTACGCAACCTGCAGTTTGGTGGATGCTATCACCTTGGGCCTGCAGGTGGTGTGGGCTGCCGATCCTCCAAGCTCTTGTCGCACCGCGGCGACCTGTCGACTCGCGTGAGCCGCATGCACCGTGCACTGTGAGCAGGCCAGCGGGGGCGGAGACGGGGTGATCCGCCTGTGGGGACTGGAGGGCGAGGCGGCGGGCCGGCGGTCGCTGAGGGAACTCGGCGGCCTGCCGGCGCGCGGCTTCGTGAACGCGCTGTGCGTCGCGCACAGCGGGAGATTTGTGTTGGCGGGCCTGGGTCAGGAACCGCGCATGGGGCGCTGGGCTCGTGATGCGCGGGGCCGCAACGGCTTGCTGCTGCACGAGCTCACGCTTCGAGAGTCGTGACATTGTTGAACCGCGGGCCATCTTTGCCGGACATTTGAATGGTTTGAAACACAGGCTGCGTAGAGGGTTGCAAGCATGACTCAGGTCCTGACTGTACAAGTTACATCCGTGTGAAGCAAACGCTTGCGGCATCCATAGCAGCTTGGTGTTGGACGGCGGCGCCTCACATGACACGAGCGCTCATCCGAGGCGCACAGCGATGCTTGCAGCAATGCAGTGAGCTGTTCGGTGCCCAACGAACCTTCTCGGCGGTGCCGCAGCAGGGTAAGTGTTGTTCCGTGCTGGTCTCATCTACCGTCAGGGCCTGCTCATAGCAATATACGCGATCTTCTCAGGGCCCCCCTTCCCCCACCCCACCACTCCAGACTGCTGCTCATCCTACCCTGCTGTGTCTTGACCGCTCCGTTTGACCAAAGCCATCTCCCCGCACAGCGACTTCCCCGGACCAGGGTGAGGCGCTGGTGGTGCTGCCGAAGGCGCCGGTGCTGCTGCGCCTCCCTGAGCGGCCATGGGGTCCGCAAGCTGTGCTGCCCTCGTCCCTAGTGTCCAGCATCGCGGGTGCGCCACCACCAGCAACGCATGGCGTGTCTGCCGCACCCCGCCTGCGCCACAAACGCCTGATCGTACAGCAGCGCTACATGCCACCGGCGCTGGTCATATATGCCCGAGACCATGTGCCATGCATGCAGCGTCACGACCACACACCAGATGCCCATGGCCAACGAACCAGCGATTTGAAATCGCATGAGGAGTTGCATAATCAGATGCGGCCTCAGTTGTGCCGTGTCCCTGACAGGCAACCTGCCGCCGCGGGTGGGGGTGGTGCGGGACGCCTTTGCGGCGCACAACCGGGAGCCGCGGTCGCTGGCGAGCTCGGTGGCGCCTCTGGGACAGGGCAGCGCCGCGGTCGCGTCGGCGCTCTCGCAGAGCGACAGCCGCCAGGTGGTCGATGAGTATGAGTTCGGCCGGGACGGGCAGTACCACATCAAGCTGGTCGCCACCGACCTGCTCAGGTGCGGGGGGCGAGATGACGGCAAACCTGCTTGCTTTTGTCAAACGGGCAGCCGAGAAAGCAGACGCCACAACGAGCAACTGGCATGATGTTGCGATCGCATATGTGAAACTCAGGGCGCGTAACCAATACACGCACGGATCAGCCGCCCGTTTCTGTACTGGCTTGCCATTGACCGCTCCAGATGCTGATTTGCCCATTGCGAAATTCCTGCGTGCGTCTGCTGTTTCCGTTGTACACAACACCATTCACGCGCCGAGCTTGCTCTCAGGTTGCTGCACCGGGAGGGCCTGCGGACGTGCTACGTGCCGGACGTGCGCGCCCCGGCCAGCGGGAATTACAACAGCGTCGCCGCGGCGATGGCGGCGCACGGCGCCAGGCAGAACACGAACGAGGTGCTACGCTGGCCAAATTGCTGCCTCGTCGACAACAACTGATATGTAGCCCTGACTTTGTGTCTGGACTGTGGGGTCCACCCGTCCGCGCGGTCACACAGGATATCGATCCCATGCTATCCGGCGACAGAATTGCCGACCCTACCCGTGCATCTGAACCCCGACCTGCGTGCTGTGCAGGTGCTGATGGTGGCGCCGACGGCGTTCACCTTCAACGAGCAGGCGGCGCAGGACAACCACTTCATGCACGCCATCAACAGCGGCGGAGAGGTTAGGCCTGCTGCACAGTAGCTCCACGCGTGAACTGCGCAGGGACGGGCAAGGATAGCTTGCCCGACAAGTATGCAGTGCTTCGAGTGTCATTGCACCGTCTCCTGATGACGAGGGCCTGCACCGTGAGCTACTCCCTGCTGGTACGTTGCCCGCTCTTTGTGCTGAATGATGGCCCCCTGATGCGTCAGCGAAACCCGTGCCGCAGAGCAGCGATGTGCTGAGGAGGGTGCTGGCCGAGTTTGCGGGTCTGTACCAGACGCTAACGGAGGCGGCCGGCGTCAACGTGAACCTGTTCCAGCACAGCGTCGCGCACGACACGCCGGACGCGTGCTTCCCGAACAACTGGTTCAGCACGCACGCGATCGGGGAGGCCCGCGGCGGCGTCACGGAGAACACCCTGGTGCTGTACCCCATGAAGACCTCCAACAGGCGCGCCTTCGCCGTGTCTGCATCGTCGCGAGATGCAATATACAGCACGCTGTCTGTATGCAGTGCGAGCAAACAAAGTCGCACATGCTGCGTCAGGGGAAGGCTTGAACGCATCTGTGTTCCTGACAGCTTTAGTGTGCGCATATTGCAGGGCAGCAGAGCGGCGCGACGACATGGTCGGCCTGCTGCACACCAAGGGCTACAGCCGCGTCATCGATTTGACCGGAGAGGAGAAGAACGGCAGGCGCGTGTCGCAGCACCTCCGTACAAAGGCCGACCACCCTATTGCGCCACCTAGTCATGCATATTGTGCCAGTGAACACCAGCAGCATGCCGCATGAACAGTGGACGTATGCCGGATATACTGATACACTTCGGACTGCATCGAGCACATCGCTAGGTTGTGGGCAGGTACTGCCGCTGCCGTCTGCCACATTTCGACACGCCCAGCGTGTTTTGTGCACCACACAGGTTCTTTGAGGGCACAGGCGTGCTGGTCCTGGACCGCATTAATGGCATCGCCTACGTGGCGCTGTCGGAGCGTGCGGACCGCGGACTCGCGGAGCGCTGGGTCGCAGAAATGGGCTACAGGCACGAACCTGGTCAACATGCGCACAATGCCGGCAGCGCGTGAAGCATTATTTTGCTCCAGCTTGCTAGGGGAGCCGCTGCATGGAAACGCAGGATCGGCAACGTTTGACCCGTGATGTTGGGGTGCTAAGAAGGTGTCCCTTGAGTCCTGAGAAAGGTCCGGCCTTGCGCAGGGACTTGGTGGCGTTCCACTCCACCGACGCGGCTGGCTTCCCGGTGTACCACACCAACGTCATGATGGCGGTGGGCACCGACGTCGCGGTGGTGTGCCTGGAGAGCGTGGCGGACCCGAAGGAGCGCCGCCACCTGCTGGCGTCCCTCCGCCGTCACCAGGAGGTCCGCCACCGTGCTGGTCAGGGCCCTATGCTTGCAGTTGCAGTACGGAAGGCGTCTTACAGCCTCAGCCATACCGCGAGATCTGCGAACCTCTCTGCGAGTGTTTGACTTGATCGCTGCCAGTTCACTCCGATCCAGACTCATCTCTGTCGTGGAAGCAGTCCGGACGCATGAATTCACGCAGACACCGGCTTGACGGTAGGTGGTGGACATCAGCCGGCTGCAGATGGACCAGCTGTGCGGCAACGTGCTGGAGCTGGAGGACGGCCGCGGCCACCCCGTGCTCGCGCTGTCCAGCCAGGTGCGACGATGTGCCCACACTGTCCTACTGCGCATTGCATGTCAACTGCAGATGCATCTGCGCAGCATGACAATGACACTGATTCTTGCTCGGGAGCTTTCACACGAGGGTGACCATCACTTGATCGTTGATACAGGCATACCACGCGTTCACAGAAGACCAGCGGCGGCAGCTGCGGCGCCACCTGGCGGCGCTGCACCATGCCCCCATCAACACCCTGGAATTCATTGGAGGTGCGTGGTACGGCTGTGTCGCAGTGGCTGCTGCTCATACCGGACATTTGCCTGGTCACCATGCGGTCGCCGTTGCTAGCGGATCACGATTTCAATGCGACTCTCAGCGGGTCAGCTGCGTGCATTGCCGACGTCATGTCAACCCTCGACACATGTGACTCTTGGCGCACGCAGGCGGAGGAGTGAGGTGTGCCCTTGGCGAGATCTTCTAAGGTGCCCATCACGGCACAGCAGATCCTCCAAGTGCTGCAAATTTGCACTGTAAGCGGATTCAGACCAAGAGCGGATGCGCCCATGCTTGCGCCCATGCCGGTCATCTGAAGGTGAGCAGAGGGGCACAGCACCGCAGTGAGGGATGTGCACGATGCAATCGAGTTGCCTGTACAGTGAGCAAGACATGCACATCCAAGAAGCTGCTAACAGCGCTCTCCGCGCGTCATGAAACCCTGCAACTCCTTCAACTTCCGCGCTTTAACCAGCTGCGCAGCACAGCACGCATTGCAGGGAGGTACAGCACGCTTTAATACCGTTCACGGCAGCGATCGCTCCTCGTCGCACGCATGGCGCGATGGCTGCGTGAGGCGTTGCTTTAGTCACCGCGAGAGGCACTCTGGCGACGTTGCCACCAGTGAAGCATACTGAGGTTCGGCACAGCCTGGCGATACCTTGATGCAGTGAGTCACTGCAGCCTTCAAGCTGTGCACATATCCCAGGACAGCGGCGGACACAGGCTGTGACTGACGCAATCAGACTGCAGGTACGACCGTCACAGCCACAAGCACCCCCCGTCGCCATGCTTGTGCACGGCGCGGGACATTCTCACGTGCATCACGGCAGGGTGAAGGTGTGCCGGCAGGTCACTCGGCAAGCAACGTAGAGAGCAGCCGTGGGTAGCGCGGCATCCGGCAAGCCCGGCTGCGCATGGGATCGGACAGGGGTGCCGCGGCAGGGTCGCAGACCACGCTGGACCCGCCGCGCGTGCTGACCCGCTCTCCCAGCTTCAAGCCATGGTTCGGTGTGTGGATACGCACTTATGCCGCTCTTCAATGCTCTTCATTGCTCATCTTCGATCCTCACAATGCTGCTGTTGCGCACACCCCTGCTTGCTAGAGCAGATCGAGCAGGGCAAGAGGAGCTCAGCGATCCCGACATCGTTCGCAGGTCGGCTGAATCACAACGTGGGCCTCAACATGGTGGCAAAGTCGCTGGACGGCCTGTCGACGGGCCTGTGGAACGGAGCAGTGATGGCCACGTACATCTACCTCATAGAGGACAACAGCAACAAGGCACACTCTCGCTCGCCAGTTGCTATCGTGCATCTAACAGCTGATGTCCCACGCCTGCGCGCATGCGGGCATCTGCTGCAGTGCGCCCTGTTGCCAGCCGTGACCGCCGTCGTGTTTTCTGCTGTAGGGGCGCGTCCCTTTTTATGTTGCCGCGCGCCTGTGCGAGTGCACGACTGCTGCTGCACTGCTCTGGTCGTCCGCGTGCTGCGGGGCAAGCCAAGCACGCTGCCGTGACACGATAGTGCGCCCGCAGATGGTGGGCATCGCGGAGGGCGTGTTCGGCATCTTCTGCGTGGCCAGCGGGCTGCCGGCGGGGTGGCTGGCGGACCGCATGCGGCGGGACCGGCTGCTGCGCATCTTCGGCTGCCTCATGCTGGGTGCCCGTTTATGCATCCCTGCAGTGCAACATTCTCCCGCTGCAGCCTCTGAGATGTCACTGCATCCGGCTGGGTCACCGCCTTGGAACACAAGTCAGTAAGCACATGGTCGATTTGTCGTTGAGCGTTACTGAGCGGGCATACATCGCTATCCTGTTGAGCTGACGCAGCTCAGCATGCCCTGCACAGTGGCAACCGGCGTGACTACCGCAGCGATACTGCTGCCGAGTCAGGATTACCGGTTCGGCGGGCAGATCATCACCAGCCGCTTCATGATCATCCTTGCGGCCATGATTCTTTGGGGCATCTGCGAGGGCTACGGGTGCGATGCCTGACAGTGGTCCTGCGGACGTCATATCCCTTGCGCAGATACACTCATTCATCTGGCCTACGCTGCGCCATGATGGCGCATACCTGAGCGTGCGATCCCGTCCTGCAGGCCTGCTGCCGACGCCATCTTTGCTGATTCAGTGCCTTCAGGTGAGGCGCTCTCGCTTCTTCCGATTGCTTGTGGCGAGTTACCAAGCACAGGACGGAGGAGCTGATAGGAACGTGCGGCATATGCTGCAGGTCAGCGTGACACGATTTACACGTGGCAGTTCACGTGCATCGTGGTGGCCAACTCCGTGGGCATGTTTGCGTCAGCTGGCCTGATGTACCTGCATCATATCTTTGCTCTCTCAGCTGCTTTTCAAGCACGGTCTAGCCGGCGCTGACCACATTGCTCAATCACTGAGATTGTGCCTTGACTTTGGCACTCCACCTTACAGGTCCAAACCCGACAGGCAACCATCAATCTGACACTGACCCCTTATCTCGGAAGAGGTATTCACCATCATCACCAAGCTGCAGAGTATGGTCTGCAGGGACTGGAAGAGGATGATGGCGGATCAGGCGGTAGCCGTGGAGCTGCCGGCCATGACCACCGCAGCGCACTACGACTGGCTGGCAGCGACTCGCACCCCGCTCCAGTCTCTGCGCTTCTGCGGTGCGGCGCCTGCACCTGCGAACGGTCGAGACGTGTCTGCTGCGGATCTGCCGAATGACGCGTACTTTGGGCCATCCTATGAACCAAAACGGCACCCACAAATAGAGCTTTGCTGGGTTAAAACCCCTGTAGGGTTTGCCAAGCATGGTTCCACTATGCTGCTGTTGCAGCCGGGTTAAGCTGAGCAAGGTGGGCAAATGCAGCATGCTTGATCATGTCACGCGGCGTAACCCCCTTGTTGCCTCCTGTATCATGCTGCTCGTGCTCAGTCATGATCCCATATGACGTACTTCATGACCATGCATTGTCTCCTCAGGTGACACCCGCTGCATCCGCGCCGTGCCGGCGCTTCCTGACCCGCTGCTTGGCGGCTTCCTCGGGCTACGCGACCTCGGCGGGCTGCCAGTCTTCGCGCTGCCTTCGTCCGATGCCCTGCTGCGGCTCACTGCGCTGCAGACGCTGTCGCTGGTCGGCCCGCTCGACCGCCCACTGGGTCCGCCGGCAGGGATGCGTCGCTTTCACACCGACAACACTGATGACGTCCAGGCGAGACCATTGTCTGGAGCAACAGCCAAAGCGACTTTGTGCCCGATCCCGTACATGCTCATATGCTCTGTGATCTCTGCACCTGCCTGAGGATGCGTGACGTCACAGATCACGCCATGTGATGACGTCAGTCAGGCAGATGCATTTACCTTTTCGATATGCTGCGGCAGCTGGTGGAGCTCATGGATCTGGAGAAGCTGACGCTGCGCAGCGCGCTGCCCCAAGCGAAGGCGCTCGACGTCGTGGCCGTGCCGCACAGCGTGCAGCGCCTGGCCTACCAGTCATCGATGTCCGTCATTCACCTGGTGAGTCGCGACCAGTAACATCCTTTCTGGCGGGCCACACCTCGAACACTCCTGCAGGCTCGATGCAGCTCACCGCAATTCAACCTGTCACCTCCCAGCGCTAAGCACGCCGCCCATCAAAAAGTGCATATCACAACAGGATGTGTGTCCTTGCTGAAAATGCGGGGCTGAAAACATGGAGGCCCTGCCCTGCAGATGCCGGACTTGACAGCTTGGACGGCGCCATTGTGCACTACTGCTGCCGCGGAGCCAGTGTCGCATGTACGCAGTCTGCTCCTCCAGTGCAGGTACCCCAACTACGCCCTGGTCCGCTGTTGACGCTGAACACAGCTGTGTATCCGGTCCCGAACAAACCGCTACAACCTCTGTGGACGGAACGGCAAGCCGCACGGGGCTGCTTGCACCTACTACAAGTCCAGGACAGCTGGCTCAAATGACCTTTACCGGGTGCAATTTCTGCTGTTCTCCGCTGACGCTTTCCACTGCGCTCAGGGCGCTGTGCCTTCGGCTGGCGCCACCGCGGCTGCGCCCCGATGCGGAGGTGAGCGTCCGCGCCGGCGCCCTGCACTTCGGCACGGACGCAGCCTGCCTGCCGCTGGTGCACGGCTCGCGCCACTCGTCGTCGCGCCAGGTGGGAGACCAGAATCACGAGGCAAACCGGCAACTTATGACCGCAAACCTTGACCTCAAAACACTGACCCTTACCCTTCAGACAACATGCTTGTGTCCATGGCATAGAGTTTTCAGGTACCTGCCATGCGCTCAGCGAGAGATGTGCACAAGAGTCGTCCTTCAGTCGGAGCCTGACCCTGACCCTGACCCTAGCCCAAGCCCCAACCCTCGCCCTAACCCTGCAGGCGGCGGTAGCGCTGCTTGCGGACTGGGTGACGGGCTCGGGGGCGGCGGTCTTCACCTTCGGCCTTGGCACCCGCATGATGCGCGGGCCTTTCGAGGTGCGGACAGGTTGGAGGCTGTATCGTGGAGGGATTCATGAGCATCGCGACTAGCGAGCCTTGCGTCGGCGGTGTTTGCACTGGGTGGAAAAGCCGAGCATGTTTTCCATTTGAGGCTCATCTTCTTGAGTGGGCAAACGATCAACCTCGGACAATCACGCAGCATTGCGATTTGCTCAGGGTCGCAAATCAGCGTGCTGCGTTTCTCAACAGCACGTCCTGAATTTGCCACTCGTGCACCGCAGCTATCGTGGGCGAGCGCGCAGCCCGGCGGCCTGCGTGTGCGGCTGGGCTTCTTCAACATCGCGGAGCTGGGCGAGCTGCTGCGCGAGCCCTGCCGCCGCGCCGGCCTGGCCTGCCGGTACCGCGTGACGGACGGTTGGCACGAGGTCGTCATTGCGCGGCCCAGTGTTGGTTCCTAGCCCTTCAGTCAGCACATCGCCAATGATAGGCACAAGCAGGAGGTTGAGGCAGATGACGGTGAGCGTAGCAAATTTGCGGCGTCGGCCCCCGACTGGCACGGCGTGGCCGCAATGACGGCCCATAGCTCAGTGACCAACGTGTGGAGTCCGGTCAGCAACCACCACCAGCCAAAAGCACCGCCCTGAACGTCTCCCAGCGGGAGTTGTCATGCTGGACAGAACCACCGGGCACCTGGCAGAGGCGCGTGGCCCGTGCACACATGACGAGTCAGCCCTGTCCATCTTGCGAAGCGTGGCAAAATACTTGACAAGGGCGGCAGCCAACTCAGCCAGCACCTGGCTGCATGCAGCAGGTGCTTGCTGCACTGGCGACCCACCTTTTCGTGACGTAGCTCTCTGCAGCTCGCTAAGGCCACGTTGGAGTCAGCAAGTCGTCTTCATACCGTCATCGGGAAGCATCGCCCAGGTCAAGGTCCCGTACCACCATGCATGTCGGCAGATATGCACACGCCTCTGGAGTAGCCTTCTGTATGCCTGCGTCCTTTGACGTGTGACCCCTGGATCTGAGCTGTGGCGTGAACTTGTACCCAAATTAACTGTTACGCCGCTGCGAAGCACTGTGCCGCTTTTGCTGAGGTACTCTGGTCAGTTCGTCGCTGAGAACTGGATCCTGATCATCAAACGTACGAATGACAATCTTGATTGCACTCAGACGACTGGTTTAAAACAAAGCGTGAGAAAGACAGTGACTAAGCGCTGTTGGCAGACATTGAGGGATGGCGAGTAGCTGCGTCATGAGCGTTTGTAGTGCCTGTTGTAGCAGGACTCTCGTTGCTGCACAGCACCGCATGTACTACCAGTGCGATTGTAACCTTGCAACACGGCATTTTGGATGCTGCCGTGACCGTAACTGTGCTAAAACAACGCCAGCACAGCCATTCAGTGTTGACCGCCCAGACAGTGCCCTCTCTGCGCTCATGGTGTGTCAGCGCCGGCGCGCTGTCAGGATTCACCACCCACTGCGCGGTGGCTAGGCTCAAGCTGGTAACTACTGCCATTGGGCCTGCTCCTTACTCACGCGGTGAGATTATTCGCGCGTCTCTATTTCTGTTTCTGGTGAAGCCA
>JAABUX010007100.1_pt1 | contig 13223 bp, 9 predicted proteins | sample 5561851 | NCBI WGS metagenome assembly JAABUX01 (sample SAMN10711883, study PRJNA513361) | rock metagenome | isolation source: Antarctica rocks | place: Antarctica: Victoria Land, Richard Nunatak red sandstone | collected 2016-01-03 | reverse complement strand
GATGGACGGGTCCATGCGCGCTGCTCTCCCCGCCGTGTGGACTGGACACGGCTACCGATAGCATGCCGCATGTGGCCCGTTCCTGTCATCCGCGCCTCGCTCCACACTTTCAATGGAGTTGTACCACTCCTGGTAGTCAACCCTGACCGATGGAATGTTGTCTCCAGAGATAAGAACCTTAAGCCCCTCTGGATCGAGACGGAAGTATCCGGGATAGCTGAAGTACCGCACGACAACATGCTGTTTAGCCAGGAGAGTAGGGATGGCAAGAAAACAGATGTTCTGAATGGTCGGTTCGATTTCGTCTTCGACCCGCACGTCGGGGACGTTGGGGGCACGGACGATAATCGTGCCATTCAAGGCTCCGAACCTGTCTGCCGCAGCGAGGATATCGGCGCGGAACCGCTCGATGTCCGAAACTAGTTCGTCCTCGCCAATGGCGGTGTCCCAAGTAAGATTCATACAAAACGATACACTAACAGCCATGATGTCCTCCTGAATGTTGTCAAGGAACAACAATCCTATTCCCACTGCATCTCGTGCCCCACCTCCGAGAAGAGGCGTCGGCCGAGTGATGCTTCGCGCTCCAGCGCAGTGACGAGCTGCACCCTCGGGCACGGGACATCAGAGAATAGATTGTTCGCCAATCGTTCGGAGGGATGTAAGAGCTGGTAACGATGGTCGCGCATATACGCCCACAACTCGGCGCTGTCAGCGGAAACGTTGTCGATAGGGAAGGCCCAACCCGCCTTCAAGTCGGGGATAACAAACAGCGAAAGATGTACGTCATCGTTGTCTAGAGGTGACATTAGTAGATACGGGACCATCGGTTGATCAAGGACAGCGGAGCGTATGATTGCATCTTCTCCCTTGGTAAGGCGGCAGTTGGCCTCGATGCCGTCGTGCGCGGGCGCCAGCTCGTGCCCCTCCACCGCTGCTACGGGCGCGTTGCCGACCAGCGCGTGCGGCTGCACGCCGGTCTGACGCGGCTGCGCGTACACCTGGCGGACGAGGGGCAGGAGTTGCGTCGCCGTCGCGCGCCCGCCCGTCGCTCCGGTCCCGGCAAAGGGGAACGCGGCCGCGAGGGGCCGCACCGCCCCGACGCCCTCCCCGTGGCTCCCGACTCTGCCCCCGCCGCCGTCCGTGACGCTCGCCGCGCGGGGCGCCGGCCCCAGCGCGCCGGGGCCGTGGGCCAGCGCCGGGGCCAGCCCCTCCGCCAGCAGGCGCTGCCCCTCCGGCGTCGCCGGGCGGTAGGACCCGTGCCCGAAGCTCAGGCTCTCGCCCACCGCGAAGGCCATCCGCCCCGCCTGCTCGCTCAGCAGGTCCGCCTCCGCTCCGGTGTACACCCGCACCGCCCCCACGTGCCGCGCCACCGCCTCTTGCAGGGGCGCGTCCAGCGCCGCGCCCCGCCCCGCCAGGACCGCCGCCAGCACCTCCGGGTCCACCCCGTGGGTCGCTGCCGCAACGGCCGTCGCGTGCGCCGCCTCCTGACTCCACGCGTAAGACGCGGGGTGGACGGCGGGCGCGGCACGGTGCGGCCGCGCGGGGACAGGGCGCGCATGGGTAGGATCATGCTGCTGATGCGCTTCGTGTCCCTGGCGGTCGTGCGTCTCGTGCGCGTCATGCGCGTGCTCCACGGGGGCGGGGTGACCGTGCTCCCCTCCGGCGCCCTCGGATTCCAGACGCTCCCGCTCCGCCGCTTGCCGGTAGAACGCCGCCGCCGTCGAGTTCTCCGGCCCCTGCCGCAACCGCACGGGCATGTTCGTCGCCAGGGGAGGAGGCGGCTCCGGCTCCCCCACCGCGGCCCGCCGGGCGGTGCGCTCCGCCGCGACCTGGCGGTGGCGGGCGGCGTTTGTTTGCCATGCGACGCATGCTTGACCCGCCCCCCGACTGGCCCCGGCCGGTCCCGGTCCAGCCGGGCAGTCGCAGGCCCCAGGCCCCGGGCCCCGTTAGGCCCTCGCCGATCGTATCTGTGCGTCGGCGCGTAGGATTTGGCGGCGGCGCACGAACATGGCGGCGAACATCAGGATATCGAGGACGCCGTGCGCGACGATCGCGGCCAGCAGTCCGCCTCCGCTCTGCCGCGCCACGGACAGGATCAGGCCCAGGACGGCGTAGACCAGGCTCCCGCCCAACGCAGCGCCCCATCGGCCCAGGCCGCGCACGCTGGCAAAACCGTTGTACTGCAGTACGACGTGCCACAAACCGAAGGCAAGGGCGTCGAACGCCGCCGAACGAGGGACGCCGACGGCCCGGACCAACAAGACCTGCAGCACGCCGCGGAAGGCGAACTCCTCACAGACGACCGTGGCGAGACTGACCTGCACGCAGACGCGGTAGGCGAACCCGCGCGTGGAGATTGTGCCCACGCCGGAGGCCACGATGTCGCGTCCCAATTGCCCCGGCAGGAACATCAGCGCCAGGATCATGACGAGGGGCAGCAATCCGGCCACGACGCCAAGCAAGAGCCCGCTACCCGTCACTTGGCCCCACACCGCGGGCAGCAGGCCCATCACGGCGGCATAGGCCAACAGCGCCAGCCCCAACACGCTATTGCCAATCGTGAAGGCCTGCCACTGGTCCCAGCGCCGGCGCGCGGAGAGGGTCGCCATGACGTTGGCGTAGACGACGAGCAGCAGGGCGACGAGGAGGGTGGGCATACGTACAAGGTATCAGGCGCCTGGCGCCAGGCGCCAGTAGAACATACTCAACCGACCGCAGTCGGCGTCGTTTGCCATGCGACCGCAGTCGCAGGCTCGTCCCTTCTATGAACTGCCCACTGCCCACTCGCTCCCATTGACAGGTGCGAGAGGCACGGGTACCATGCCTCTGACACTATGTCTGATTCTTGTCAAATTTTGACGGCCTCGTCGTACTCCGCGCCAGAGCGGGATGGGCGAGACCACGTGGCAAGACCATGAAAAAACACATCATTGACCGCCAGCGGCAAACCAAGACCATGCCGGCCGGTCACAAGCTGACGGCTGAGAGCTGGCAGCTGTTTGGGAGGCAACACAGCGGTGCGCATGCTAGACACCATCGACGGCCCGGCCGCTCTGAAGGGGCTCACGGCCGAGGAACTGGACACGCTGGCGCAGGAGATCCGCGAGGAGCTCGTGGCCACGGTCGCACGCACGGGCGGCCACCTCTCGCCGAATCTGGGGACCGTCGAGATCACCCTGGCCCTACATAGTGTGCTCGACTCGCCGCGCGATAAGATCGTGTGGGACACGGGGCACCAAGCCTATCCGCACAAGCTGGTAACCGGGCGCATCGACCGCTTCACCACCATCCGCCAGCTCGACGGGCTCTCCGGCTTCCTGGCGCGCGACGAGAGCGAGCACGACGCGTTCGGCGCGGGCCATGCCAGCACCGCCATTTCGGCGGCCCTGGGCATGGCCGTGGCCCGCGACCTGCAGGGCGACGACTACACCGTCGCCGCCGTGCTGGGCGATGGCGCGCTGACAGGAGGACTGGCCTACGAGGGGCTCAACAACGCCGGCCACCTGGGGACCGCGCTGATCGTGGTGCTTAACGACAACGGCATGTCCATTGCCCCCAACGTGGGGGCCATCTCTCGCATCCTGACCCGCATCCGCACCGATCGCCGCTACATCGAGGCCAAAGAGGAGGTCTGGAAGGGCCTGGAGCGCATCCCCCTGGGCGAGCAGATGCTCCACGCGGCCAAGCGCGCCAAGAAGAGCATGAAAGACCTGATGCTCTTCACCATGTTCTGGGAAGAGTTGGGCTTCACCTACCTCGGCCCCATCGACGGCCACGACATCCCCACGCTGCAGGAGACCCTGCGCGCCGCGGCCCAGCTGAAGCGCCCCGTGCTGCTGCACGCCGTCACCGCCAAGGGCAAGGGCTGGCATCCCGCCGAGGCCGACAACGAGAAGTACCACGGCATCAGCGCCGTGGGGGCCAAGAAACCCGCGACGCCCGCCTACGGCGCCGTCTTCGCCGAGACGCTCACCACGCTGGCCGAGGGCGATCCGCGCATCGTGGCCATCACCGCCGGGATGCCGTCGGGGACCAACCTGGTGTCGTTCGGCGAGCGTTTCCCCGCGCGCCTCTTCGACGTGGGCATCGCCGAGTCCCACGCCGTCACCTTCGCCGCGGGGCTGGCCACACAGGGCATCAAGCCCGTCTGCGCCATCTACTCAACCTTCCTGCAGCGCGCCTTCGACCAGATCATCCACGATGTCTGCATCCAGGACCTCGACGTCACCTTCGTCGTGCCCAACGGCGGCCTCGTCGGCGACGACGGGCGCACCCACCAGGGCGCCTTCGACCTCTCCTACCTGCGCATGATCCCCAACATGACCGTCATGGCGCCGAAGGACGAGAACGAGCTGCGCCACATGGTGGCTACCGCCGTGGCCCACCCCGGTCCGTCCGCCGTCCGCTACCCGCGCGGGGCCGGCCTGGGCGTGGGAATGGACCCAACCCTGACCCTGTTGCCCATTGGCCAGGCCGAGACGCTGCGCCGCGGCGATGATCTGGCCATCGTGGCCATTGGCTCGATGGTCATGCCGGCCGTGGCCGCGGCGGAGCGGCTGGCCGCGCAAGGAGTGTCGGCCACGGTCGTCAACGCGCGCTTCGCCAAGCCGCTGGACGAGACGCTGCTGCGGGACCTGGCGACGCGCTTCGACAGCATCCTGACCGTCGAGGAGAACGCGGTGGCGGGCGGCTTCGGCAGCGCCGTGTCCGAGGCGCTGGACCGGCTGGGCCTGGGCCACGTAATCGTGCATCGCCTGGGTCTGCCCGATCTATTCATCGACCACGGGCCTCAGAGCACGATGCGCGACCGCCTCAACCTCTCGGCCGATGGCATCGTGCGCGAGACGCACACCCGCTACGGGCGCCTCTTCAGCCACGCCGCCACGGCGTAGCATCCGCCGCGCTGCCGGGTCCGGGCCGCGTCATCCCGTCCATCACGGGCGGCCTGGCCACAGCGCGCATGCACGGCGCCCTCGCGACGCTCAACGCGGACCATGGGTCGGACCACGCGGCGCCGGCCATAGTCCCCAGGCGTGCACTGGCCTCCGAAGACAGCAACCGCTTCCCGCTATACTTACCAGTGGTTGCACGTTTCGTATACTGTAGTTATGACAAGTTATAGCGGGGCTTACGCCTCCCCAACCGGACTAGCTTTAGTGGAGTGGTACGACGGCCAATGGCACGTGTACAGGATAGACAGAATACACCCGAGTCCCAGGCGGACGGTGATGATGCCGGTAACGGTGACGGCGTACTGATAGCGGGTCCGCTGGCGGGTAGCGCGACACCGCCGGATGAGAGAGCGGAGGCGCTCCCTCCCTCCAACCATGCCGACAGCGAGACCGTCGGCGAGGCCGAATTGGACGTGCTCCGCCGCGTCGGACGGCACTGGCCCCCGCCAGCGGAGACATCCAGCCTGGCGGACATCGCGTCCGACCTCAACGTGCGCGAGACCAAGGCCGGTCAGCAGCACGGCAACCAGTATGTGCGCATTCAGCGCCCGCGCCGCGCCGCTTTCCGCAACCTGGAAGCGGGTGTCCTCCAGGCGACCGAGGAGGTGCCGCGGGCGCAGGGCCTGCTGGCCACGTCGTTGGTACGCCTGCGCGGCGCGCTGATCGGCGGCCCGCTCTCCAACGCGCAGGCCATCCACGAGCGCCTGACCAAGGTCAAGGCCCTGGCCGTGCTCTCCTCGGACGCGCTGTCCTCGGTGGCCTATGCCACGGGGCAACTCAACGCCGTACTGATCCTGGCGGGTACCGTCGCGCTGGGCTACTCTCTCGGCATCGCGGCGGCCATCGCCGCGCTGCTGGCCCTGGTAGCGCTGTCGTACCGGCAAACCATCAAGGCCTACCCGCGGGGCGGCGGCTCCTACATTGTCTCCAAAGACAACCTCGGCAATCTGGCCGGCCTCGCCGCGGGCTCGTCGCTGATGATCGACTATATCCTGACCGTGGCGGTCAGCATCACAGCCGGTGTCGCCGCGCTGCAATCGCTGGGCCCTGCGGGTTCCTTCTGGGCTAACATACCTACGGTGCCCGTAAGCCTGGCCCTGATCGCCCTGTTGCTGGTGGGCAACCTGCGCGGCATCCGCGAGTCGGGCACCATCTTCATGGTACCGACTTACCTCTTCGTCGGCGGCATGTACATCATGATCGTCGCCGGAGCCTACATCTTCTTTAAGGGCGGCGCGCACGTCGAGGCCTATCACCCGGCCTACGCCGTCCACGCCACCGAAGGATTGGGCGTGTTCCTGATCCTGCGCGCCTTCGCCTCGGGGTGCACGGCGCTGACCGGCGTGGAGGCCATCTCCGATGGCGTGCCAGCCTTCCAAACCGTCAAAGGGCAGAAATTAACGGAATGGCGCAATGCTCGCGCCACGCTGACCGTGATGGCCACGCTGGCCATCGGTATGTTTGTCGGCGTCACCCTGCTGGTGCAGGCCTTCGGGTTGGTCCCCAATCCAGGAGATAACTATCCCACGCTGCTCTCGCAACTGGCCGGGCGCGTGTTTGGCACGGGCGCCATGTTTTGGTACGTCCAGATCACGACCGCGCTGATCCTGACCCTCGCCGCCAACACCGCCTACTCCGACTTCCCGCGCCTGCTGTTCTTCATGGCCCGTGACAGCTTCGTGCCCCACCAGTTCGCCCACCGCGGCGATCGGCTGAGCTATTCCAACGGCATCATCCTGCTCACCGTACTGGCCGCCGTCCTGATCACCGCCACGGGGGGCAACGTCAACGATCTGATCAACCTGTACGTCATCGGGGTGTTCAACTCGTTCACGCTCTCGCAGGCCAGCATGGTCAAGCGCTGGTGGACGCATCGCACGCCAGGCCGGGAGGGCTACGAGCCCCAGTGGCGACGCAACATCGTGGTCAACGGCATCGGCGCGGTGGTGACCTTCGGCGTGCTGCTGATCACCGCCATCACCAAGTTCGAGCACGGCGCCTGGCTGGTGGTGATCCTGGTACCCATCCTGATCACGGTGTTCTGGCGCATCAACCGGCACTACACACAAACCAAGAAGCAGCTTGAGTCCGAGACGCCGCTGACGCCGCAGAAGATCCGGCATACCGTCCTGGTGCCCATTGCCGACCTCAACCGGCCGGCCCTGCAGACGTTGGCCTATGCTCGCTCCATCGCCGAACGCGTGATCGCGGTGCATATCTCGGACAGCGACGAGGACCGCGCGCATATCAAACAGAAGTGGGAGGCCTGGGGCAACCACGTCCCGTTGGTGGTGATCGACTCGCCGTTCCGCTCCATCATCCAGCCCCTGCTCGCCTACATCGACGCCATCGACCAGCAGAGCGCGACCGATACGCTCACCGTGGTGCTGCCCGAGTTCGTGCCGATCCACTGGTGGGACCACGTATTGCACAACCAGACGGCGCTGCGCCTCAAGAGCGCCCTGCACTTCCGCCCTGGCACCGTCGTCACCAGCGTGCCGTACCACCTGCGGCAGGAGTGACGAGTGATTTCTAGCCACTCGTCACTCGTCACTCGTCACTCGTCACTCGTCACTCGTCAGCACCATATTGATGGCGTGGACCACGCCGTTGTCGGCCTTGATGTCGCGTTGGATAACCGTGGCGTCGTCGATGTGGATGGCGCCGCGGGCACCGGGATCGGCGTTGATACTGAGGTCGTCGCCCTCGACCGTTTTGACCGCGGTCAGGCTGGCCAGGTTGGCGGCCATCATCGCTCCCGCGACGATGTGGCGAGTCAGGACGGGCTTGAGTTGTACGTTGTCCTGTAGCAGCGCGTCGAGTGTGCCGGCCGGCAACCCGGCGAACGCGTCGTCGGTAGGCGCGAAGACGGTGAACGGTCCGGGACCATCCAGCGTGGCGACGAGTCCGACGAGATTGAGCAGGGCGGTCAAGGTGGTGAACCGGCCGTCGTCTCGCACGGCCTCCGCGATGCTAGGCATGATCTCTCCGTCCTTCCCTCATCCCGTAAAAACCTGGCGGCGCTCTCTGATTGCACACGATTGTCTCGTAAGCGGTGACGACAGCACCTGTGACGCCATCCACGAAGTAGCCTCAACTGTGCTGGTGACAAAGGCCTTTGTACGGGGACCTGCGCCGATAAGACGATGCCTCGCTCTCGTTATTGCCTCACGCGATGTCATCTGTGACCCATAATCGGGAGCGCACTGCATTGACTACCTGGAGCACGGCGCCAAGGACCAACTCCGGCTCGTCATACTGCACGATATGACCGCTTCGCTCCGCGACGATGTAGGTGCTGTTCGAGGACAGCCGCGTGAAGTCGAAGTGAATCTCACGCCTCAAGGCCTCGATCGCGGCGGTGACAACGGAGGGGAAGTCGGGCGGTGGCGTATAGTTGCCGGCGCGGAAGACGACCAGCGGCCGGTTGCCCAGCGAGGCGCAGGCGCGCCCCTCCGCCACGCTCCGCACCACGTCCAGGCGCTCCGGCAGGGTTTCCGGCTCGTACATACCTTTCGTCAGCCAGTGGCGCATGCCCGCCAGCCCCGGATGCTCGTCGGGCGCCTCGGGCGGCAAGAGGGCCTGCTCCCGCCCACCCCACGCCTCTTCATGCACGGCGTCGATCAGGATCATCCCCGCGATCTCGAAGGGATGATCGCGAGCGAATAGGCGCACGATGAGGCCGCCAAAAGAGTGCCCAACCAGGATGTACGGACCCGGCACATGGGCGGCGCTGAGCAGCGCATGCAGGTCCGCAGCCATATCACCGGCACTACGCGGTCCTGGTGGGGCGGGATCGCTCGCGCCAATCTCCGCGCGGTCGTAGGCGATGACTCGCGTCTCCTGGGCGATGCCGGCAAAGACCCAGGTCCAGGCCCACGCACCCCACCCCCATCCCGCTTCCAGCACGACGGTAGGGCTGCCCATACCCGAGTCGCTATAAGAGAGCCGGCGGCCGCCGATATCGCTCACCACAGGCGGCGAGAGGTCGGGTCCAGCGACCAACTCGATGATTCGATGTGGCGCTTCCGGCGCCACGTCTAGCGCGATGCGACACCCCCGCGGGAGAGGGCACACCGGGGCCAACGGCCGCGCGCGCACGACGATTCGGTCCTCGGCCTCCTCCTCGATAGCCGTCACAGCGAGTCCGCCGGTGTTGCGGCGCAGCGTCGCGACGTTCCATACCTGTATCTCGATCGAGACGCGCGCCAGGAGGGAAGGATCGTACCGCTCGGCGATCAATCGTCTAATGTGGTCGCTGTCGCCGGAATTGACGGCTGCAAGATAGGCAACCAGGTGCTGACTGGCCGGGGTATCAGGCAATGCAATATGATCGGCGGGAGTGATATTATCCACCCTCTGCTCATGCATGGTCATGGAACGATGCTCCTTGATGAATGGAGTGTGTTGTCGTCAGAGCGACATATGGCCGTGGTGCGAGTGCGCCTGCGGCTATGTGGCGACGGAACACGACATCAAGGATAGGGCGACTGTGACCAGGCGGCCGATGACCGTGGAGCCATGACCGAGGGGACGCATCCCTGTTAGCGTTGCAGGTTGTGGTCAACCCGGCAGCCACAGGGCACACCCGCAGACGTAGTGGAGAAAATCGTCGCGTTCATGATGCACCTCCTGGGTCCGACGGACAAGTCGTCTCACGTTCGGACATGCACAGCTTAGCACAGTGAGGGGACGGGAGGCAACAGCCTGGCGGCGCAACGCCTTGAACGGGCCATTGACCTATGCTGGCGGAAAGTGCTAGCATAGGGGCACGCGCGGGGCCGCGCGAAGACGCGATGTGGAGTATGACGAGAGAGTGCGAGTGAAAAGCGCGGCGGTACCCATGCCGAAACGGCGGACAACCCTAGATTTGCCTCCGGCTCTGTTGGAGCGGACGGACGAGGCCGTGAAACTCGGCGTCGCCAGCAGCCGCAACAATCTGATCGCGGCAGCCGTCCAGGAGTATCTCGATGCGCTTGACCGCGCCGCCTCCATCGACGCAAAGTTCGCCGAGATGGAGCACGACCGGCGCTATCGGCAGATGCACCTCGAACTGACCGCCGTCTTTGCCCAGAGCGACGCGGAGGCGTTCTTCGGCGAGGAGGGTGGGCCGTGAAACGCGGGGAAGTTTACCTCTGTCGGTTGGAGCAGCGTGACGACGCCGGCCATGAGCACCTTATCCAGGTGGTGGTGCTGACCCGCGACGCCATCAACCAGCACGCTCCGGTCGTGCTGGTCGCTCCCATCGTGGACGGGCGGCAGGTGCCGCACCCCTACCCGAGCGACGTACTGGTCAAGGCGCCCGAGGGAGGGCTCACGGTCGATGGCTTTGTGCTCACGATGCACCTGCGCGCCATGCCGCGTGGGCGCCTCAACCACCGTCTGGGGACGCTCGGTGTCGGCGCACTGACCGAGGTCGACCGCGCGCTACGGATCACGCTCGATCTGGAGGAGGAATAGCGGCAAGCCATTAGCCGTTAGTAATTAGCTGTTGGCTGGGCGCCAGCGGTGTACGTTCACCATCACAGTAGCCACAAGGCTCACAGCCAATAGCTACTGGTCATACTGCACAAACCCAAGCAGAAAAAGGGCTGGACTTGTCCTCGACTCTATTTCGGTGAGACAAGGCTGGCCTTTGCTGTTTTCCCTGGCTAGTAGCTAATAGCCATCAGTAATTAGCCGTTAGCTGGCTGCATACGGCCAACGGACGCGGACAGCAAGATAAGCGAGTTGAGGAGGTCGGAACACTCTCGATGAGACGGATAAGACGGATGAGTACGGACGCACGCATGGCGCACGCGAGTGGAGAGAGTAGCGCCAACGACTGGCAGACCCACGTGTTGGCGGCAATCGCGGCCGTCAAGCGACACAGCAAACCATCAGCCGACGGCTGACAACCGGCTAATGGCTAACGGCTAACGGCTCGTTAAGGAGGCGGAATGGCCACGGACATCAGGGCAAAACTGGATTCGTACCGGCAGCAGCAGCGCGATCTGGCCTGGAAAGGCACCTTCGAGGACTATTTTACTATCGCCATCAAGAACCCCAAGATCGCGCAGCTGGCCCACGCCCGCGTCTACGACATGATCATGAGCGAGGGGGTCGAGGACGGGCCGGACGGCACGCCGCGCTACCCCTTCTTCTCGCACCAACTCTTCGGCCTGGAGAAACCGGTCGCCCGCATCGTGGAATATTTCTCCGCGGCCGCCAAGCGCCTGGAGCCGCGCAAGCGCGTGCTGCTGCTGATGGGGCCCGTGGGCGGCGGCAAGAGCACCATCGCCATCATGCTGCGCGAGGGGCTGGAGCGCTACACGCGCACGCCCGAGGGCGCGGTCTATGCCATCTCCGGCTGCCCCATGCACGAGGAGCCGCTGCACCTGATCCCCAAAGACCTGCGCGAGGACATCCGCGCCGAGTACGGCCTCTACGTCGAGGGCACGCTCTGCCCCTCCTGCAACTACCGCCTGCAGACCGAGTGGGACGGCGACATCTACCGCGTCCCCGTCGAGCGCATCGTCTTCTCGGCCGAGAACCGCGTTGGGCTCGGTACCTTTGCCCCATCGGACCCGAAGTGCGTGACGGGAGACACCATCCTCCTGACCGACCGCGGCATGCTGCGCTTCGACGAGTTACAGGCCGAGGTCGGCGCGGGCGAGGACGAGTTCGCGCCGCTGAGCGTTACCGTTGCCGGGCGTCACGGGCCGGAGCACACCTCGCACTTCTACAACGGCGGGGTCAAGCCGACGCGCCGGCTGCGCACGCGCTTTGGCTACGAGCTGGAAGGGTCGCTGGTCCACCCCGTCCTGACCATCCGCGACGGCGAGGAGCGATGGGCGCCCCTCGGCGACATCCGGGTGGGCGACCGCATCGCCCTCCAGCAGGGCAGCGGGCTCTTCGGCGACGCGACGGAGTTGCCGCCGTTCTCCTACACAGGCCCCAACAGTCGTGGTGGCAACGCCGGCATGACTTTCCCCACGCATCTGGATGAGCGCCTGGCCCGGCTGCTGGGCTACATAGTGGCCGAGGGCTCGCTGACCGATACCGCCCTCTGGATCACGAACGGCAGCCGGCGCGTGCTCGACGACATCCACGCCTTGTGCGAGGGGTTGTTCGGGGTGCGGCCCAGGGAATACGTCAAGGCGGACGGGTCGTGCTCGAGCCTCACGATCTCCTCGATCCGGCTGGTCGGTTGGCTGGAGACCGTCTGCGGCATCACGCGCGGCGCGGCTAACAAGCGCATGCCGCGCGTCATCATGACGGCGCCGCGCCCTATCGTGCTTGCGTTCCTGGAGGGCTGGTTCTGGGGCGACGGCACGGTCAGCCGCCGTAAGGACATGGACAGCAATCGCTTCAAGGTGGCAACCGCCTCGCAGGAGATGGCGCGACAGGTCCAGGTTGCTCTGCTCAATCTTGGGGTTGTGTCCGCGCGGTACAAAGAGACGATCACGCAACGCTTCACGGCGTATTCCGTGGTCGTGACCGGCGACGGCGTGGTGGATCTGCTCAACCTCATCCCCTCGTTGCGGGAGAAGAGCACCGATGGGCCGCGCGTGGTGGCTAAACGCCAGCACGGCAACGTCGGCGCGACGGCCGGCTTGCAACCCCTGGTGCTCGAGGCCTTGCAAGAGGTGGCCGCGGTCGGCGGGCGGGCCAGCCGGCGCTACGACCGCTACGCCGTCGCGCCCACGACCTCCTGGAGCCGCGACATCACGCCCGCGGCCCTGGATCGGTTGCTCGCGGAGAGCGTGGCCATCCTGGGCTGCGAGACGCCGGCGCTGGCCCGGCTGCGCGAGCACGCGCACTCGTCGCCGCTGTGGCTCAGCGTGCAGGAGATCGAGGAGCGGGAAGCGCAGGTCTACGACCTGACGGTCCCCGGCAGCCACTCTTTCTGCGCCAACGGCTTCATCAACCATAACAGCCAGGACGTGTCAGAGCTGGTCGGCTCGATCGACCTCAGTATGATCGCCGAGATCGGCTCGGAGAGCGACCCGCGGGCCTACCGCTTCGACGGCGAGTTCAACGTGGCCAACCGCGGCGTCGTGGAGATGATCGAGCTTTTGAAGGCGGACGAGAAGCTGCTCTATACCCTGCTGACCCTCTCGCAGGAGCAGAACATCAAGACCGGGCGCTTCTCCTTGATCTACGCCGACGAGGTGGTGCTCTCGCACACCAACGAGAACGAGTTCAAGGCCTTCGCCGGCGACCCCAAGCGCGAGGCGCTGCACGACCGCATCATCCTGGCCAAGGTGCCCTACAACCTGCGCGTCT
>JAABUX010007098.1_pt1 | contig 13224 bp, 11 predicted proteins | sample 5561851 | NCBI WGS metagenome assembly JAABUX01 (sample SAMN10711883, study PRJNA513361) | rock metagenome | isolation source: Antarctica rocks | place: Antarctica: Victoria Land, Richard Nunatak red sandstone | collected 2016-01-03 | reverse complement strand
TATCTCGTCTTCCCCAACTGGACAACGCTCATGCAGACCCTGATCGACTCAAAACCGCCGCCCCACGTCGAGGCCCAACTCACACGGTGAGGCTAATGCAGCCAAACAGCCAATTAGAATTGCTGCTACTGCAGTCCGGCCATGGCCATATCGATCAGTTGTTGAACCAACTGCCCATGCGGGGTGGTTATATGATCCGCCTGGTCGAGCAGCAATGCCGTGATGCCGTGCAGGCAGGCCCAGATCGCCTCGGCCGCAGGCTCGGACGGGCCGGGGCGGAACAGCCCGGCCGCCATCATGTCCTCGACGCCGTGCTGCAGGATGGCGAACGAGTGGTCGGCGGCCTGGATGGTCGCGTCGCAGGGGTTGGGCCGGGTCCGGCTGGCAGGGGGCGGCAGGAAGGTCAGCCGGTAGGCGTCGGGACGCGAAAGGCCAAACTCGATGTAGGCTTGCAGCCCGGCGCGGAAGCGCTCCGGCAGCGCCGCGCCGTCGCGTTGGCTGGTTTCCAGGGCCTCGAGCAGCTCGGCGAACGTCGCCTCGGCGATCGCTTGCAGGATCGCGTCCTTGTCGGGGAAATAAACATAGAGCGCGGTCGTCGAGAACCCTACGGCCGCGGCGATGCGCCGCATGGTCGCGTGGGCCACACCCTCTTCCAAGAAGATGCGGGTGGCGGCAGCCAGGATTTCGCCGCGCCGGCTAGCGCCTTGGCCGCGCGGCTTGCGGGTGCGTAGGCTCTGGTGCGTAGTGACTGACATGACTGTATAACATTTAGTCGGAAATGGCCGTAGATGCAATGTTTGCCGATTTTTGACAACGGCCCGAACCGCTGGGGAAAGATACCGGCGGCGGCCAAAGTGCTGTAGCGTACTGAGCAGCGAAACGATACGGATAGGGGCGGAGCTGGGCCATGGGGCGCCGGCGGCCGGCTGGGCCGCTGCACCGAACTGGGCCTTGCGCCCGACTTGATCTTCACGCCCGACTTGATCTTCACGCCCGACTTGATTTTCACGGAGGAAGCATGACCAAAGGTTCTGACCTGCTTGTCGCCGCCCTGGAGAACGAGGGCGTGGACCGCATCTTCGGCGTGCCCGGCGAGGAGAACCTCGATGTCGTCGAGAGCCTGCGCCGCTCCTCGATCCAGCTTGTGCTGACCCGGCACGAGCAGGCCGCCGCCTTCATGGCCGCGACGCACGGGCGGCTGACCGGCAAGCCCGGCGTGTGCCTGACAACGCTTGGCCCCGGCGCGCTCAACCTCACGACGGGGGCCGCCTACGCGCTGCTCGGCGCCATGCCGATGATCATGATCACCGGCCAGAAGGGCATCATGAGCAGCCGGCAGGCGCGGTTCCAGATCGTCGATGTCGTGAGTGCCTTCAAGCCGCTGACCAAGCTGTCGCGCCAGATCGTCAGCGCAAGCTCCATCCCGACGCTCGTGCGCGACGCCTTCCGGATCGCGATGGAGGAGCGGCCCGGCCCGGTGCTGCTTGAACTGCCGGAGGACATCGCGGCGGCGGAGGCGCTGGACCTGCTGCCCGTCCCCGTCCACTCGATCGAGATGCCGGTGGCGCACCGGACGGCGCTGGACCGGGCGGCGGAGATGATCCTGCGCGCCAAGCGCCCGCTGATCATGCTGGGCGCCGCCGCGAGCCGGCCGCGCTCGACGGCGGGGCTGTCGGGCTTCGTGCGGCGGCTGCAAATCCCGTTCTTCACCACGCAGATGGGCAAGGGCACGGTACCCGGCGGCGGCAAGCTGTATATGGGCACGGCGGCCCTGTCCGAGCGCGACTACGTGCATGAGGCCGTCGACCAGGCCGACCTCATCATCGCCATCGGCCACGACACGGTCGAGAAGCCGCCCTTCATCATGGGGCCGGGCGGCCCGCAGGTGATCCATGTCGGCTACATGCCGGCCAACGTGGACGAAGTGTACTTCCCGCACACCGAGGTGGTCGGCGACGTAGGCCCCAGCCTGGAACTGCTGGCCGACCGCGTGGAGGGCAAGCTGCGCCATGCCGGGGCGCTGCTGTGCCTGCGCGACGGCATCCTGGCCCGCATCGCCGACCGCGCGGACGAGGACCGCTGGCCGCCGACGCCGCAGCGCATCGTGCACGACGTGCGCGCGGTCATTCCGGAGGACGGGATCGTGGCGCTCGACAACGGCATGTACAAGATCTGGTTCGCCCGCAACTACCGCACCCACGTCGCCAACACGCTGCTGCTCGACAACGCGCTGGCGACGATGGGCGCCGGGCTGCCGTCGGCGATGATGGCGGCGATGCTGTATCCGGACCGGCGGGTGATGGCGGTGTGCGGCGACGGCGGGTTCATGATGAACAGCCAGGAGCTGGAAACGGCGGTGCGGCTGAAGCTGAGCCTGGTGGTGCTGATCCTGGAGGACCGCGCTTATGGCATGATCCGCTGGAAGCAGGCGGTGGACAGTTTCCCTGACTTTGGCCTGACGTTCGGCAACCCGGACTTCGTGCGCTACGCCGAGAGCTATGGCGCGCGGGGCACCCGCGTCGAGGCGACGGGCGACCTGATCCCGGCGCTGGAGGCGGCGTTCCAGGGCGGCGGCGTCCACCTGGTCGTGGTGCCCATCGACTATGTTGAGAACACCCGCGTGCTGGTGGACGAGCTGCGGGCGAAGCTGTCGACGGAGGCAGTCGTTGAGCTGGCCTGAGGGGCCGCTTGGACCGCGGTGGGTTTGCCCGGCGGGTTTGATGGCGCGGGGCTTCCCGCGTAGGTTGACGGCATGGACACTTTCGTATCCGAAGCCGCACCCGAACCCTCCGACTCGTTTCCGACGCCGGAGCGGACCGGGTCCTGCCTTGGCCTCTCCAAGCGCGGCTTCCACACCATCGCCTATGTGGAGTGGGGCGACCCGGCCTCGGAGCGCGTCGCCGTCTGCGTTCACGGCCTGTCGCGGCAGGGCCGGGATTTCGACCGGCTGGCGGCGGCCCTGGCGCGGCGCGGCTGGCGGGTGGTTTGCCCGGACCTCGCCGGCCGGGGCCGCAGCGACTGGCTGCGCGACCCGCAGGACTATAACCTGCCGCAGTATGCCGCGGACCTCGCCACGCTGATCGCGCGGCTGGACGTGCCCGCCGTCGATTGGATCGGCACGTCGCTGGGCGGGCTGATCGGCATGGTGGTCGCCGGGCAGGACAAGTCCCCGGTCCGCCGGCTGGTCGTCAACGACGTCGGGCCGTTCTTGCCGTGGCAGGCGCTGCTCCGCCTGGGCAACTCGGTGCGCAACGCGCCGCGGAGCTTCCCCGACTTTGCCGCGGCGGCGGCGCACTACCGGACGATGTTGCAGCCGTTCGGGCGCCTCACCGACGCCGAGTGGCGCCACCTCGCGACGCACAGCGTCATCCAGGACGCGGTCGGCCGCTGGCACAAGGTGTTCGATCCCGACATCACCGCCTCGTTCCGCGCCGGGCTGCTCTTCAACCTCAGCGTTTGGAGCTACTGGGACGCGATCCGCTGCCCGACGCTCGTGCTGCGCGGGGCGGAGTCCGACCTGCTGCTGCCGTCGACCGTCCGGGAGATGGCCCGGCGCGGCCCGCGGGCGGCGGTCGTCGAGTTCAGCGGCTGCGGGCATGCGCCGGCGCTGATGGACCAGGAGCAGATCGGCGCGGTGGTGGGCTGGCTCGATCCCGGCGGCGTGTGACATGCCGGGGACGCAACCCTATGCTGCATTGCAGCAAAAAATCTTGCGGCGGGAGGGCGTAGGAGGTAGATGACATTTGCTGCATTGCAGCATACGCCACGGGGACCCGCCATCCGGCAGGTATCCCACATCAAGGAGCCTCCGATGTCGATCACCACGACCCCCAAGCTGACGCGCACCGCTTCGCAGTCTTTCGACAGCACTGTCGCTGACCTGAAGAACGGCGCGGACTCGGCCACTGCCGCCTACGGCGCGATGTCCGAGAAGGCCACGAAGACGGCCGCTGACCTGACCGCCTTCAACCGCGGCACGCTTGAGGCGCTCGCGCAGGCTGGGCAGATTTTCGCTGCCGAGTCGCAGGACCTGTTCCGCCAGGCGGCAGAGGCCGGCCAGACGGCGTTCACCGAGAGCCTGAACAACCTGCGCGCGATCGCTTCCGCCAAGACGCTCAAGGAGCGGTTTGAGCTGCAGGCGAACTTCGTCCGCACGTCGGCGATCTCGGCGGTGTCGGAGGGCAGCCGTTTCGCCCGTGCCGGCATTGACCTGGCCGAGAAGGCTTCTGCCCCGATCGCGGCGCGTGCCTACCTTGCGGCCGAGACGTTCGGCAAGCCTGTTGTCTAAGGACTAATTAGCATTGAGCCGGGTCGCGAGGCCCGGCTCGCCGTGCTCATGCCGACGGTCCAGCTACATGGGCGCTGTTGACTGGTTGCGCTTCACGTGGATTTCCGGCCCGGTGCTCTTCGTTGCAGGCCGCCGGTTCGGCTTCGATCTCGGCCTTGGTCAGACCGGCCTTTTTGAACGCTGTTTTGAAGCCACTGCCGTAGAACCATGGCCGGCTGATTGGTTGGAAGCCGCCCCTCAAGCCGCAGGCAGGTTGATGTAGATTAGGTCCGCCTTGCCATGCCCGTGTAGAAGGCGTGGCCGGGCCCTTCCCGATTCTGCACGCCTCATAAGCCTGGAGCGCCCATGTTCCTTGCCACCAAGCTGCTGTCGCTGATGCTGGCCCCAACGGCGCTGATGATCGAGCTTGCCCTGGTTGGCCTGCTGCTTTGGCGTCGTTCGGTCGTGGCGCTCGCCATCGGCCTGCTCGTGGCCTGCATGCTTTTGCCGGTCGCGACTTGGGCAGGGCGTCCGCTTGAGAACCGGTTCCCCGCCGTCGTCGAGCCGCCGGCCCATGTGGATGGCGTTATCCTGCTCGGCGGCGCGATCGACGACCTGACCAGCCAGGACCGCCAAACCGCGACGCTCAACGCGGCCGCGAACCGGATCACCACGTTTGCCACGCTGGCCCGTCAGTATCCCAATGCGCGGCTGGTGCTGACGGGCGGCTCAGGCGCCCTGCAGCAGGGGGACGCCAGCGAAGCGCCCTGGGCGCTTGAGCAACTCAAGGAACTGGGCTTGGACCCAAGCCGCATCATGTCCGAGGAGAACTCGCGCACCACATGGGAGAACGCTGTCGAGGTCAATCGGCTGGTGCGCCCGAGGCCGGACGAGACTTGGGTGTTGCTGACCTCCGCCGTGCATATGCCGCGCGCTGTGGGGGTGTTCCGCGCCGCGGGCTGGCATGTGCTGCCCTGGCCGGTCGGCTACCACTCGCGCAACCACCTGGACACCTGGGTTCCCTCGCTGAGCAACAGCTTCCCAATCCTGGACATGGCGGTGCACGAGTGGACTGGCTTGCTGGGCTACTGGTTGCAGGGCCACTCCAGCGCGTTGTTCCCTGCACCCTGAGCCGCCGGCGCCGGTATCCCCCGAGCGTCCGTGGAATGACATGCCGGGCAGGAGGACGTGCTACGGACGCAAACATACAACTATCTGGAAACTGCCGCTCGGATGCTGGCAGGCTCCTGCCTACGAGGAACGGTTAGTTCCCACCTTGCAGAATGAGCTGCTCCCCTTCGAGTTTGAACCCTGCAAGACGCGATAGAAACGATTGGCCGAGCAGGTTCACGTTCAAGCTGCCGGGTTTGGACACCAGGGCCGCGACGTTCCGGCGGGTAATGTTCCCAATGGTCAACGTGGCGATCATCACGGGAGCGTATTCGGTTTTCCCGTTCGCTGTGTTGACAGCTATGGAATAGGCTAGGCCGCTTGCGGCAATACCCATTTTTGCCGCATCTTCGGCCCGCAAACTAACTTCCGATGCGCCGGTATCGAACACCATTTGCACGGGAACGCCATTTGAAAGCGTATCGAAGTAGAAGTGACCGTTCTTTGCTCTTCGAGTCGATGTCTCATACGTGCCGGACTGTGGGCTTGGATGAATGACCACGGGCATCGACAAAGCTTGTGAAGGCGATTGGATTGATGGCATCCTTGCCGGGTCGAATGTCGTCTGTGCGTTGGCAAAGGGGGTCATGCCGCTGATCATAGCAATGTATAAACCTAGGCCGACGTTTACTAAGAACGAATACCGCGTCGCAAGAATTACAGGCATGATAACCAAAAACTTTCTTATGAGGTTACACGTACTCTTCTAGCAATAAGCTCAATGATCGACAGTTCGGGCAGATTTAATACCCCTATGCACCATCAAACAAATTCTTTTGTTGTCCTATTTAGAGGAAGAGCTACATTATAATTCTTATCTTGGAAGGTTATCACATTCAGAAAATAGCATATTGTTATAAAAAGATATAATGTATTTGAAATATGTTAGGTAAGCTTGCTTCAATCCGAGCTGCATGTATGCCCGAAGACTTATTAATTGCGCATCGTTCGTGGTATTCTTCAACAAACTGTTAGATAACCAACATAGAATTTCGGTCCGCGAAGTAGAAGGGATGACTAGGCAAGCGCCTGGCATCACCCAGCCGGCAGTCGGTTCTGATGCACCTTGAGATGGGTGAACGCCGTCGCGAGCATGGGCGCCGGAACACCCAGCGCCCTCGCGTGCAGCAGCAAATCGCCAAGAATCTGATCAGCCTCGACCGCCATTCCCGCCTGCAGGTCCCGATACATCGACGACGTCAGCGGCGAGCCTTTGGCGGTCACTGCCGCCGTCGCCGACGCAAGGAACGCTTCGCTCGGCTTGTGCCCGGCCGCGGTCGACACGGCCGCGCACTCCGCAAGAAGCTGAAGCGCCAACTCCGCTCCCCCCGCCTTCTCGATCTCGCCGATCGTGCCGCGCATCAGGCTGTTGATGCCGCCCAGGGTGGCAAGCAGGACCCATTTCTCCCACATCTCGCGGCTGATCGTGGACGAGAGCCGCGCATCAAAGCCGGCGCCCCGCATGAAAACGTCGAGCTCGCCGGTGCGGCCAGAGGGTGCCCCGTCCAGCTCGCCATAAACGATTTCCTGCAACGGGCTGAGCTGGACGATGCGGCCCTGCTCGTCGAGCATCGTCGCGACCTTGCAGACGCAGCCGATCACCGCTTCCTTGCCGAAACGCGCGGCCAACAGGTCCATGTGCCGCATCCCGTTCAGCACCGGGAGGATCATGGTCGCGGGACCGACCGCCGGGGCGAGGTCATCCATGGCCGCGCCAAGCGAGAACGCCTTCACCGTCAGCAACACGGCGTCGAACGGCGCTGCGATCCCGCCCGCGGTCACGACCTCCGGGTGCAGCGTGACGCCGCCATGCGGGCTGATGATCTCCAACCCGGCGGCGCGCAGCCGTGCGGCCCGCGCCGGACGCACCAAAAAGGTCACGTCGCGGCCAGCCTGGGCGAGACGGCCGCCGAAGTACCCGCCCGTCGATCCCGCCCCGACGATCAGCATGCGCATGGCGTTGGTCTCCCGCTGGGCCTCGTGATGCAGCCGATCAAAGCATGACGTGCTGCGGCGGCTTGGGCAACATTCCCGAGGCTTGACGGACCCGCATGAAAGCGCGCGTGGTTCGCACTAAGGCCAAGGGGGATGGGAATGCGCGACAAGATCACGACCGCCGCCGAGGCCGTCGCCGTCATCCAGAGCGGCGACGCCGTTTGCACCTCGGGCTTCGTCGGCATCGGCGTGCCGGACGAGCTGCTGCTGGCGTTGGAAAAACGTTTCGTCGAGACCGGCGAGCCGCGCGGCCTCACCTTGCTGTTCGCAGCCGGGCAGGGCGACGGGAAGGACCGCGGCCTGAACGCACTGGGCCATGACGGGCTGCTGAAACGCGCCGTCGGCGGCCATTGGGGGCTGATCCCAAAGGTCGGCCGCCTGGCGCTGGAGGGCAAGATCGAAGCCTACAACCTGCCGCAGGGCGTGATTTCCCACCTGTACCGCGACATCGCCGCCGGCAAGCCCGGCACCCTGTCGCGCGTCGGCATCGGCACCTTCGTCGACCCGCGGCTCGAAGGCGGCAAGATCAACGCTGCCACCACCGAGGACCTGGTGGAGCTATTGGAGCTGCACGGGCAGCAGTGGCTGTTCTACCGCGCCTTCCCGCTCAACATCGCCTTCCTGCGCGGCACCACGGCGGACCCGAACGGCAACGTGACGGCGGAGCGCGAGGCGCTCGACCTCGACAACCTGTCCATGGCCATGGCGGTGAAGAACTCGGGCGGTATCGTGATCGTGCAGGTGGAGCGCATCGCACGGGCCGGGTCGCTGCACCCGCGGCAGGTGCTGATCCCCGGCGCGCTGGTGGACTGCGTTGTGGTCGCGCGGCCGGAGAACCATTGCCAGACCTATGCCACCGCCTACAACCCGGCCTACAGCGCCGAGATCATGGTCTCGATGGACAGCGTGAAACCCACACCGCTCGACGAACGCAAGGTGATTGCCCGGCGCTGCACCATGGAGCTGCGGGCGGGCGCCATCGTCAACCTCGGCATCGGCATGCCCGAGGGCGTGGCGGCGGTGGCGGCGGAGGAGCGCGTCGACGAGTTCATCACCCTCACCGCCGAACCCGGCGTGATCGGCGGCGTGCCGGTCGCGGGCCTCGACTTCGGCGCGGCGGTGAATACCCAAGCGATCATCCACCAGAACCAGCAGTTCGACTTCTACGACGGCGGCGGGCTGGACATCGCGGTGCTGGGCATGGCGGAGGCGGACGCGGACGGCAACGTGAACGTGAGCCGCTTCGGCACGAAGCTCGCGGGCGCGGGCGGGTTCATCAACATCAGCCAGAACGCGCGCAAGGTGGTGTTCGCCGGCACCTTCACCGCCGGGGGGCTGGAGCTGGCGGTGCAGGACGGCATGTTGCGCATCCTGCACGAGGGCCGGGCGCAGAAGTTCGGCCGGGCGGTGCAGCAGATCACCTTCAGCGGCAAGGTCGCGGCGGCGGCCGGCAAGCCGGTGCTGTATGTGACGGAGCGTTGCGTGTTCCGGCTGACTGCGGCCGGGCTGGAGCTTGTGGAGGTGGCGCCCGGCGTCGACATCGAGCGCGACATCGTGGGGCAGATGCGGTTCCGCCCGATTATCGGCGCCGTCCGCCTGATGGACCCGCGCATTTTCCGGCCGGAGCCGATGGACCTGAAGGGCGGCATGCTCAACCTCGACCTCAGCGACCGGCTGGCCTACGACGCGGACCGCAACACCTTGTTCCTGAACTTCGAGGGCGTCCATATCCGCCAGGCCGCGGACATCGCGGCGATCCAGGCGGCGGTGGCGGCGCGGTGCGCGGAGATCGGGCGGCGGGTGGCCGTGGTGGTGAACTACGATGCGTTCCGGCTTGATCCGGAGCTGGCCGAGGCCTACGCCGACATGGTGCGGAGCCTGGAAGAGCGGCACTACACCCGCGTCTCCCGCTACACCACGAGCGCGTTCATGCGGGTGAAGCTGGGCCAGGCGCTGACCCGCACGGTGCGCCCGCATATTTTCGAGAGTCGGGCCGACGCGCAGGCGTTCCACGATACGGTCGGTGAGGGGTAGGACTGCGCGGGTCCGAGTGCTTTCCGCAATTCAGCCGCACAAATTTTTCGCGTTTGAAAATTGATCTCTGGCCGTGCGGACCTTTATATCCGTGCAGGAAACCATTCAAACGAGGGCCACCTCACATGCGGAACATTTTGTGCGCCGGCCTGGCCGCAGTTTCGATCTGCACCGCAGCGCCGAAGCCGGCCGAGGCCTGGGGCGGAGGCGGGGGGGTCGCGATCGGCACGCTCTTTGGGCTTGGGGTTGGAGCCGTGGTCGGGACCTCCCTAGCGCGCCCATACTATCCATACGGCTACTATCCCTATGGTGGGTATTACCCATACGGCTATCCTTCGGGCTACTCTTATGCGGTTCCGTATAGTGCGGTTCCGTATGGCTATCCCTATGCGCCGGTTGTCGGCTACCCGCCACCGCCCGTCGTCTATGCGCCGCCCAGCTATCCGGCCTCGCTGCCGCCGCTTTCGGCCGGGCAGCCGGCTAACTACGCTGCTCCGGCGCGGCCACCGGCAACGCAGCCTAAATGCCGGTCCGGCCAGTTCTTCAACACACTGACCGGCAACTGCGACCGCCGCTGAAGGCGGCAATCGTGACCGCCGCTGAAGGCGGCAATCGTGACCGCCGCTGAAGGCGGCAATCGTGACCGCCGCTGAAGGCGGCAATCGTGACCGCCGCTGAAGGCGGCAATCGTGACCGCCGCTGAAAACGACCTAGGCCAAGTTGACGCCGCTCTGGGCGCTGAAAGCGTGGGCTTCCGGGGCGGTTTCAAAGACGTGGGGCCTCAACTGGCGCTCGGTCAGGCCGGCGCCAAGTTTGAGGCGCATGAAGGCGCTGGTCGTGTAGCGCGACGCGGTGGTGTAGTAGCGGCTTTCCAAATAGGCGATCATCGAGAACCAGGCGTCTGATACGCAGGGATCGAGGGTGAAGCCGTCGTAGTTGATCACCAGCGCAACGCGCTTGCCGACCGCGCGGCAACGTCCCTCGACCTCGCGCCGCACCAGCTCCACCTCGTTGAGGCTATGGACGTGGAAGCCTTCGTAGTTGATGAATAGCGTGTTGCGCCCAGCGTCGTAGCTGACGCGCTCGGCCATGCCCAAGCCGAGCAGTTGCTGCTCCAGGCCCATCGGTTCCGGCCGGAACAGGCGCGGGTCCATCGGCTTTGGGTCATGCACGATGGGCCGGAAACCCATGTGGGCCAGGATATCGCGGTCGATGTCAATGCCGGGCGCGACCTCGGTCAGCTCGACGCCGGCTGATGTGCGCCGCAACACGCAGCGTTCGGTGACGTAGAACACCGGCTGCCCGGTTTCGGCCGCATAGCCGCCGCTGAACGTGACCTGCTCCACTGCGGCGATGAACTTGCGGCTGCGGCCCTCGGCCACGATCCGCAGGCGGCCGTCCTCAATGGCGGTCTCAAGCCCCCCCCGCGGTGAAGGTGCCGGCGAACACCACCTTGCGCGCGTTCTGGCTGATGTTGATGAACCCGCCCGCACCCGCCAGCCGTCCGCCAAACCGGCTCACGTTGACGTTGCCCTCCGCGTCCGCCTGCGCCATGCCCAGGCAGGCCATGTCCAGCCCGCCGCCGTCGTAGAAATCGAACTGCTGGTTCTGCTGGATCACCGCGTCCGGGTTCAGCGCCGCGCCGAAGTCGAGGCCGGACTGCGGCATGCCGCCGATCACGCCGGGTTCCGCGGTGAGCGTCAGGTACTTTAATACCTTCTCCTCCGCCGCCACCGCCGCCACGCCCTCCGGCATGCCGATGCCGAGGTTCACGACACCGCCGGGCGGCAGCTCCAGCGCGGCCCGGCGCGCGATCACCTTGCGCTCATCGAGCGGCAGCGGCGCGATCCGGTCCATCGGCACACGGATTTGGCCGGACAGCGCGCCGCTGTGTGCGGTCCCGTAGGTCTGGCGGTGGTTCTCCGGCTCGGCCAGCACGACGCAATCCACCAGCACTCCCGGCACCTGCACCCGGCGCGCGTCCAGCGTGCCCTCCTGCGCGATGCGCTCGACCTGGGCGATCACCAGCCCGCCGGAGTTCTTCGCCGCCATCGCCGCCGGCAGCACGTCGAGCGTCAGGGCCTCGCGCTCCATGGTGATGTTGCCCGCGGTGTCCGCCGTCGTGCCGCGTATCAGCGCGACGTGGATCGGGAACGCCTTGTAGAGCAGGTAGTCGACGCCCTCGACCACGACGACTGACACCAGGTTCTCCGTGGTGCGGTCGTTGATCTTGCCGCCGCCGAGCCGCGGGTCGACGAAGGTCCGCAGCCCCACCCGCGACAGCAGCCCAGGCCGCCGCGCCGCGATGTCGCGATACAGTTGGGCGATGCAGCCGAGCGGCAGGTTGTAGGCCTCGATCTCGTTGTCGACCGCCATCCGCGCGAGCTTGGGCACCAGCGCCCAGTGCCCGCCCACCGCACGGCCCACCAGGCCCGGATGCGCCAGGCGGTTCAGCCCGCGGTCCCCGCTGTCGCCCGGCGCCGCCGCGAACACGAGCGTCAGCCCGGTCGGCCCGCCCGTGTCCAGGAATCGCCGCTCGATCGCGACCAGCAGCTCGTCCGGCGTGCCGATGCCGACGAAGCCCGACACCGAGACCGTGTCGCCGGCCCGGATGACGGCGGCTGCCTCAGCCGCCGAGACGATCTTATCTTTCATGGCCCGCCTACCTCCCGCTGTCGCCGTGCCCGCGTACTCCTGCGCCCTCACCGCCAAATCACCGCTGGGCGCCGCCGAACAGGCTCAATGCGCGAACTCGATCACCTGGCGCACCGCGCGGCCCTCATGCAGGCGGTCGAAGCCCTCGTTGATCTCCTCCAGCTTCAGCTTGCCGCTCATCAGCCGGTCCACCGGCAGCCGCCCGGCGCGATACAAGGCGATGTAGCGCGGCATGTCGCGCGCCGGCACGCAGGTGCCGATGTAGCTGCCCTTCACCGTGCGCTCCTCCGCCACGAGCTGCACCAGCGGCAGCGGCAGGTTGGCGCCGGGCGGCGGCAGCCCGGCGGTCACGGTCGTGCCGCCGCGCCGAGTGATCTTATAGGCGAGCTCCATCGCGCGCACCGCGCCGGCCATCTCGAAGGCGAAGTCCACCCCGCCGCCGGTAAGCTCGCGCACCTGCTCGGCGGCGTCCGGGTCGCGGGCGTTCACGGTGTCAGTGGCGCCGACCTGCCGGGCGAGACCCAGCTTGTCGTCCGACAGGTCGATTGCCACCACCTGCCGCGCCCCGGACGCGATGGCGCCGAGCACGGAGGCGAGGCCGACGCCGCCCAGCCCGATCACCGCCGCCGTCTGGCCCGGCCGCAGCCCGGCCGTGTTCACCACCGCGCCGACCCCGGTCAGCACCGCGCAGCCGAACAGCGCGGCTTCGTCGAGCGGCAGGTCGCGGTCGATCTTCACCACGCTGCGGCGCGACACCACGGCGTATTCGGCGAAGCCGGAGACGCCGAGGTGGTGGTTGAGGTCCACCCCGTCGCAATGCAGCCGGCGTGCGCCGGAGAGCAGGGTGCCGGCTCCGTTGGCGGCTGCGCCGGGTTCACACAGGGCGGGGCGGCCCTCGGCGCAGGGCAGGCAGTGGCCGCAGGACGGCATGAACACCATGACGACGTGGTCGCCGGGCACGAGGTCGGGCACGTCCTCGCCCACCGCTTCGACGACGCCCGCCGACTCGTGCCCGAGGGCCATCGGCATTGGCCGCGGGCGGTCGCCGTTGATGACCGAGAGGTCGGAGTGGCACAGCCCGGCCGCGCCGATCCGCACCAGGA
>JAABUX010007096.1_pt1 | contig 13226 bp, 11 predicted proteins | sample 5561851 | NCBI WGS metagenome assembly JAABUX01 (sample SAMN10711883, study PRJNA513361) | rock metagenome | isolation source: Antarctica rocks | place: Antarctica: Victoria Land, Richard Nunatak red sandstone | collected 2016-01-03 | reverse complement strand
GCAATCTTCGCGCGCAGGCAGGCCGCGCGTCGAACCAATCGTGACGCGCAAGTTGCCGCCGACGAAGCGAGCGCGCAAGAACGCGCGGCCGCGCAGCTCGTCGCCGCGGTGCTCGAGCCGCGGGGTGTCTCGTCCGTCGAGGAACTCGCACGTCGACGCGCGCGCGCGATGGAGTTGCGTGCGCGGCGCGGCGAGTCGGCACGCCTCGCCGCGCGTGCCGAAACCGCGCGCGCGGGCGCGCGCGTGGCGGGCGATGCATTCGACGCGCTCGCGCGCAGGCTCGTCACGCCGACGGGCGCACGCGAGCGGGATCTGGCGGCGGCCAAGATGTCCGAGGCACGGCGCATCGCGCGCGACGGCATCGAGCTGCAGCTTTCGATGCTCGACGTGCGCCGCACCGACGTCCTCGGTACCGACGACGAATTCGCGCTGGAATCCGAACTCGCCGCACTCGTCGCGGTCGGTGTCGAACCGGTTCCGGGCGCCATGTCACCGCGGGCGTTCGAGGCCGAGCGCGCCGATCTCGAACGGCGCGCCACGGATTCCCGCGTGATGCTCGCGGCGCTGTCCGGCGAACTGCGCGCCGCCGAATCCGCGATCGGCGATCTCGCCGCACTGGACGAACGCGTCGCGCGCGCGCGCCGCGAAGCCGCGCGGCTCGAGGCCTTCGAAGCCGCTGTGACGCTCGCGCGCGAGACGATCGACGAACGTACGCGCGAGACGCACCAGAAATTCGCACGGCGTCTCGCCGATTACGCGTCGCGAACGTTCGCACGCGTCACGGGCGACCGATACCACGATCTGCGCGTCGATCCGACGACGCTCGCCGTGCGCGTACGGGTGCCCGAAACGGGTGAGATCGTCGATGTCGACCGCCTCTCCGCCGGGACGCGCGAACAGGCTTACCTCGTCACCCGGCTCGCGATGGTGCAGATGTTTGCCGAGGGCCTGGAGGTCGCGCCGCTCTTACTCGACGACCCCTTCGCGTTTTGGGACGACGCGCGGACCGAGCGCTGTCTCCCGTTGCTCGCTGGGGGCAGCGGCGCGGATGGCGGCCAGCACGACGCGCAGGTCGTCTTCTTCACGACCAGTATTGCCTTCGCACGTGCGGCGCGCGCGCGCGGCGCGCACGCGATCGATCTCTCGCTACCGAACGGCGTCGCCGGAAGCGGCATCGGCACGCTCGATGGCGATGAGCACTTGCCCCTGGTGGCGCAAGCGTAGGAACGTGATCTCGACGGTCACCCCACCGTGTAAGAACGGGAAGAAGTAGTCGAATTTTTCACTGACTTGATCGCTCGTCGCCAAGAAGTCGTGCATGCGCCCTTCGAAGGCGTGCACGGCCGTGCACGGCGCGACGTCGTGGAAGAAGTTCTTCCCGATCACCGCTTCTTTGGCGAAGTGCGAGAGGCGCGTTTCGTACTCGTTGTATTCGCAGATCGTGCCGTCGGGATCGACGACGATCGCCCCGAACGGAAGCTCGTCGAGCCGTTCCATCGGAAGATCGATCGCACGCCACACGCCCTGGTCTTCGCCAAATTCCGCATCGTTCACGTTACTTGGCGCCGGGCATGGCGTCGGGTGCGGTCTCGACGAGTTTGCGCACCGCATCGAGTGTGTTCGCGACGTGCTTGTTCGGATCGAGCGAGCGGTACGCGTAGGCGATCTTCCCATCGCGTGCGATGACGTACGACGTGCGGTCGGAGAACGTCATCGGGCCGAAACCGAGCACCGCACGGTAGGCGCGCGAGATCTTGTGGTTCCCGTCGGAGGCGACGGCGAACTTGCTCCGGCACTCCGAGACCGAAAATTTGTTGAGCTTCTCGATGTTGTCGCCCGAGACGCCGATCACTTCGGCGCCGAGCTTCGTGTAGTCGGCGATGTGCTCGGCAAAATCGTGCGCCTCGAGCGTGCAGCCCGACGTGAACGCCGCGGGATAGAAGTAGAGGACGACCGGGCCTTTCTTGAGTTCGTCTGCGATGTTGAAATCGAAGACCTTGCCCCCGAGCGACGCCGGCGTATCGAACGTGGGCGCGGTATCGCCCGGATGCAGTTCCGCAAGCGCGGGTGCGGCCGCGCCGACCAGGGCGGCGGCGAAGACGGAGGCGACGATCGAGCTACGCATTACAATCCCATCAAACGTGCGATCACGAGACGTTGGACTTCGTTCGTACCCTCGCCGATCTCGTTGATTTTCTGATCGCGGTACATGCGCGAGACCGGGTACTCGTCCATGAAGCCGTAACCGCCGTGGATCTGCACCGCCTCGTTGACGACCCGCCGGGAGACTTCGCCCGAATACAGCTTCGCGAGCGACGCCGTCATCTCGTAGGGTCGCTTGCTATCTTTTTCCCAGGCGGCCTTGAGCACCATGAGCTTCGCGTGCTCGATTTCCATCAGCATATCCGCGAGCTTGAACTGAATCGCTTGAAATTTGGAGATCGACTGGCCGAACTGATGCCGGTCCTTCGCGTATTGCAACGCTTCGTCGTAGGCGCCCATCGCGAGGCCGACCGAGAGCGCCGCGACGGAGATGCGGCCGCCGTCGAGGATCGTGAGGAACTGCTTGAGTCCTTTGCCGCGTTCGCCGAGCAGATTCTCTTCGGGCACGGTCGCATCGGCAAACGACAGTTCGCGCGTATCCGATGCCTTCCAACCCATCTTGCGATACTTCTTGGAACGCGTGAAGCCGGGCGTGCTCTGCGGCACGGCGAAGTTCGAGATTTCCGAACGACCCTTGGCATCGGTGCCCGTTACCGCGGTGATCGTCGTACCGCCGGTGAGGTCGGTGCCGGAATTAGTGATGAAGGCCTTCGTGCCGTTGATCGTCCACGTGCCGTCGCGCAACTCCGCACGCGTGCGTGTACCGCCCGCGTCGCTGCCCGCCTGCGGTTCGGTCAATCCGAAGCCCCAGAGCATCTCGCCGCGTGCGAGCGGCACGAGGTACCGCTCCTTTTGCGCCTCGGTGCCGAAGAGATAGAACGGCGTCGCGCCAAGCGACACGTGCGCGGCGAGCGTGATGCCCGTCGATGCGTCCGCACGCGAAATTTCCATGACGGCGAGCGCGTAGCTGATCGTATCCGCGCCGGCGCCGCCGTACTTTTCGGGAAATGGCAGACCCATCAGTCCGAGCTCCGCCATCTTTTTCACGAGGTCGTACGGAAACTCGGCTTTCGCATCCATCTCCTCGGCGCGCGGCTTCACTTCGTCGTTCGCGAATTCGCGGCACAGCGTCTGGATGGCACGCTGTTCGTCGGATAAATCAAAATCCATAAGTAGAGGGGTGGCTCCTCGCCGCCGCCGAAAATCCCCTGTAATGTTAACGCTTCGGCGTGATACGTGATCTCGCTTCGCGGAATCACCCTGGTCTATCCCAACGGGACGCGCGCGCTCGACTCCGTCGATCTCGAAGTCGCCAAAGGCAGCTTCGTCTTTTTGGTCGGCCACTCCGGAACGGGTAAATCGAGCCTCCTGCGCCTGCTCTACCGCGAACAATTACCGTCGCGCGGCGAGGTAACGGTCGACGGCGTACGCGTCGACAAGCTGCGCCGTTCGAAAGTCTCGGCGCTGCGCCGCAACGTCGGCGTCGTTTTCCAAGATTACAAATTACTCGCCGACAAAACGGTTTGGGAAAACGTCGCCTTCGCGTTGCAGGTGACGGGCGCGAAGACCAAAGACGTGCGGCGCCAGGTGCCGCGCGTGCTCGATCTCGTCGGCCTCGCGCACAAGTCGCGCATGTTTCCGAGCGAACTCTCCGGCGGCGAACAGCAGCGCACCGCGATCGCGCGGGCGCTCGTCAACAATCCCAAAATTCTGCTCTGCGACGAACCGACGGGTAATCTCGATCCCGCCAACACCAACGAGATCATGGATCTCTTGCACCGCATCAATCTCAAAGGCACGACCGTCCTGATCGCCACGCACAACGCGCTCGTGGTCGATCGCATGCGCCGTCGGGTGATCCGGCTCGAAGACGGCAAGGTCGTCGCGGATGAGGAACGCGGATATTACACGCATCCGGGCCTGCGCGAAGCGCTCGCCGCACCCTCCGCGTAGGACGCATGATGGACTTGGGCCGCGTCGGTTTCTTCTTCGGTGAGGTGTGGCGGAATTTCACGCGCAACCTCATCATGCAACTCACCGCCATCGGCACCGTGACGGTGACGATTGTCCTGCTCGGCAGCTTCCTCTTCACGCGCGAAACGCTCGGCAAGATCGGCGACGACGTCATCAAGAAGATCGAGATCTCGGTCTTCCTCAAAGACGCAACGACGCCCGCGCAAGCGAAGGCGCTGATCGCGAAGTTGAGCGACGATCCACGCGTGAAGAGTGTCGCGTACATTCCGCGCAGCGTCGGGCTGCAGCAAATGCGCGAACGCTTGCGCGGCCAGATCGATACGTCGCTGCTCACCGTGAACCCGCTACCGGACGCGTTACACGTGCGCGTCGTCGATCCGCAGCAGGTGCGCGCGGTCGCCGCCTTCGTTCGCAAGCAGTCCGGCGTCGCGAGCGTCGAATACGCGCAGGACGCCGTGCAGAAACTGCTCGCGATCGGCAACGTGCTCGGTCGCGTCGGCCTCGGCATCGTCGGGCTGCTCGTCTTCACCGCCGCGATCATCATCTCGAATACGATTCGCCTGACCGTCTTCGCACGGCGTCGTGAGATCGCCATTATGCAACTCGTCGGCGCATCGGGTTGGTACATCCGCATGCCGTTCATCTGCGAGGGTCTGCTCGCTGGCGTCATCGGCGCCGCGCTCGCGATCGGCGTGCTCGCGCTCGCGCGTTATCAGCTGTTGCCGAAGCTCGTGGTCGCGCTGCCGTTCCTTCCGATGCACGCAGCCGGTCTTTCCGCGGGCACGCTCGCGCTCGAATTGTTGGGCGTCGGAGCCGCCGTCGGCATCGTCGCATCGTGGCTTTCCGTCGGCCGGTATCTACGCGCATAATGTCCCTGCCACGCCTCGCCTTTCGACGATCGCTCGCGGCGCGCCGCGCGGCGACTGCGTGCGCGGTCGCGACGATCGCCTGGGCGACGTTCGCACCGAACGGGACCGCGGCACGCACCCCACATCGCGTGAGCACGCTCGTCGTCGCGTCGGTCGGAAATAAGATTCGCGAACAGCAAGCCGAGATCGACGCGACGCGCAAACGACTCGATCAAAAGCGCGGGCAGCTGCACTTCCAAGAGACGCGCGCGCAGAATCTGCGCCAGCAGCTCGCCGAAACGAACCGCGGCATCACCCACGTCACGGCGACGCTCGACGGGCTCGACGCGCTCGTCACGCACAACAAGCGTCGACTCGCGTGGAATCAGGTGCAGCTCGACGCCGCCGAACGCACGCTCGCGCGCCATAACGAAGCGCTACGGCGACGGCTCGTCGACGCGTACGAACGCGGCGACCTCGGCTACGTGAACGTGCTGCTCTCCTCGACGTCGTTCAGCGATTTCGTCGAGCGTTGGGACGATATCCGCTACCTCATCGCAGCGAACCAAAACACCGTGCGCGAACGGCGTTCCGCCGAGCGGGGCGTCGCCAAAGCGCGGCGGTCCCTCGAGGGCGAGCGCGCCGAAATCGATTTCTCGATCCGCCGCCAGCAACAAGCAAAATTTCAGCTCGCGGCACTCGCGAGCGAGCGCGTCGAACTCGTCCGCGCCGCCGACGTACAACGTCGCAGCGTCTCGCTCGAAGTCGCGCAACTCGAAGAGATGTCCGCGTCGCAAGAAGCGCAACTCGAACGATACATCCGCGAACGCCAACGCGAGGAAGCCGCGCGCCGCGCGGCCGAAGCGCAAGCACGTCGCCGCGCCGCCCAACTCGCGGGACAAGCCGCGCCTCCATCGGGACCGGAACTCGGGCCCAGTGAATTCGCGTGGCCCACGTCGGGCCCGATCACCGACCCCTTCGGCATGCGCATGCACCCCGTGACGCATCAGTGGCGCATGCACAACGGCCTCGATATCGGTGCGCCGATGGGCGCGACGATTACCGCCTCCGCGCCCGGCAAGGTGATTTACTCGGGCTGGGAAGGCGGCTACGGCAACACGATCATCATCGACCATGGCGGCAGCGCCTCGACGCTCTACGGCCATTGCTCGCAGCTCTTCGTGAGCGAAGGCCAGGACGTCGTGCGCGGCCAGGCGATCGGCGCCGTGGGTTCGACCGGTATCTCTACCGGCCCGCATCTACATTTCGAGATACGCATCGACGGAGTCGCGGTCGATCCGAGTTCGCGCCTGCGTTGAGTCGATAAAAGATCGCGTCGTGATCTAGCGACCGCGGGCACGTGTCGCGATGGATAGCATGACGCACCATGCGACGGAGCCAGCATACATGAAGATCGATCCTTCGTTTTCCCCCGAAGCTCGTCCGCGCGTGACCGGCACCACGCCCGCTGCGACCGGACCCGGCGAAGCCGCGGCAGGTGCTTCGCGTGCGTCCGACCGCATCGACCGATCGTTGCCGCAGGGCGACGTTTACTTCGGCTGGGCGAAAGGCGCCGCGTGGGACGCCTTCTTTCGGCGGAAAGACTCGGGCATGGCCACGAACGCAGGCCCCAAAACACCCGCGCAGATGGCGTCTGCGATCGAAGCCGCCCTGCAGACCGCGGCCGACGCGAAGCACGTCCCCATTCGCTTCCATACGACGCCCGCGACCGACGGCTATCGCGTCACCGGACGCGACCGAAATGACAGCGGCGTCGATGTATCGGTCTCGCGAGACGACGTCGTTCGGATCGCGACGACGCAGTGCGGTGTTCGAAGCGGCGTGCTCGGTGCGACCGAACGTTGGCATCACGAAACGCACGATACGGGTTACTTGGAGCAGCGCGCGATCTCGTGGCCACGCGATGCGCCGTGGACGGCCGCGTATCCGCAGAGTTCGATGACCGGAAAGCACGACGAATCGTGATCGCGCTCCTCATCGCCGCGGCAGTCGGCACCGCGCCGTTGCCAGCATGCGAGGCGCCGGCCTACCGGCATGAAGAACGAGCGATACGTGCAGACGCAGGCTACCGGCTTCGCGAGGTATCAATCGAACGGGAACGCGCCGCGTCGGTCTATGCCCGGTGCCGCGCGCTCGGCGCGGCCCCGGCCGCTCGCGAGGACGCCCTCGCCGGCGTGAATTTCGCAACGGCGGCGACCTACGCGTGGATGTCGCACGATCGCACGCGCGGCTGCGCGCTCATGGCGCACGGTATCGCTCTCGTCGGTCGCGCGCGTTGGAAGGGGTCCCTCACGGCGGACGAACGCCGCATGACGGGCGACGTGATCCGAGAGTTTCGGCACGATCTCCGCGACGGACGCGCTCGCTGGTTCCGAGACGGGAAGCGCCATCCGTGCGCCTTCGACGGAACCGGAGCTTTGCCGGTCGTACCGTAGGCAAAGGCGGGTGGGGTCGGCCACTTCGTTGGGCATAGGACCCGAACGCAACCGGAGTCCGTTCGGAGGCCGTCTAAAGACCACCGACGCTCACGCCAGAGAAATCGACGGAATTTTTGTCTAGAACGCTCCGCGCCTTGGCCGCCGCCTTCGTCATCGCAATCGCGTCACTGGGCGGCTCGCTGTACCTCGCCCATGCGCGCGCGGATCGCAGCTCGGCAGTGATGGCGGCCGGGACGAGCGGCGTTGCGGAAGTCGATCTCGGTTCGCTCTTGGCCAGATCGCATACGGGCGATCAAGGCATGCTCGACAGCGCTTTCCGACAGGTCGAGCGGACCTACTATAAACCGATCAACGCGCAGACCTTACTGAGCGGCGAACAACACGAACTCGTCCTCTACCTCAAGCAACACAACGTCCTCGCGCCCGCAATCCCGAAATTGACGGCGACCGGCGACGAAGCGCACGACATCGCGGCGCTGAACGCGGATCTCGCTTCCGCGCAAGCGCTGTATGGAAAGCGCACGTCGAACGCCGAGCTGACGCAAGCCGCCATTCGCGGCATGCTCGGCTCGCTCGGCGACCCGTACACGACCTACCTTTCGCCCGTCGAGATCAATTCACTCGAGGAGTCGCTCAAGGGCGGCGATTTCGGCGGGATCGGCGTATACATCGTGCAGGATCCGCGCAATAAACACATCCTCGTCGAACCGATCGAAGGTACGCCGGCGTACAAAGCCGGGGTCAAAGTCGGCGACCGTATCCTCCGCGTGGACGGTCATGACGTATCGCCGATGAAGCTCGAAGCCGTCGAGCGTTTGATTCGCGGCAAGATCGGCACCGTGGTCTCGATCGTCGTGCAGCCGCATGCGAAGACCGAGACGCATCGCGTCGCGATCACGCGCGAGCAGATTCTGGTGCCTTCGGTCCACGCAAAGATCGAGGACGGCATCGACTACGTACGGCTCGCCGATTTCGGCCAGACGTCGTTCGAGGAAGTCCGCAAGGCGATGCTCGACGGCAAGAGCAAGGGCGCACGCGGCTACATTCTCGACCTTCGTAACAACGGCGGCGGCCTTCTCGAAGCGGCGGTCCAAATCTCGAGCCTGTTCGTTCCACAGGGCACGATCGTCTCGACGATCGACCGCGGCGGCAACAAGGATAGCAAGTCCGCATTGCGCGACGCGATCGGCGTTTCGCCGCTCGTGCTGCTGGTCAACAAATACACCGCGAGCGCCTCGGAGATCACCGCGGGCGCGGTCCAGGACTACAAGGTCGGAACGCTCATCGGCACGACCACGTTCGGTAAGGGCGTCGTTCAGAGTATCTACAATACGAGCGACGGCGGTGCGCTGAAGATTACGACGGCAAAGTACGTGACGCCGCTCGGTCGCGACATCCATCACAAGGGCATCAAGCCCGACGTGACGGTCGAGCAACCCGCCGAGGCGCCGATCATCGACACCAAAAAAGACGTACAACTCGAAGCCGCAAAATCGTTCTTGCGGCGCATCGCGCGCAGGTGAGTGGCATGATCAATCGCGTTTTTCCGATCGTCGCCGCCGCGGCGTTACTCATCACGAGCGTGCCGGGAGCGTCGCGCGCGTCCGGGTTGTCGGGGCTCGAGGACAGCGAAATCGAAATGACGATTACGCTGCTTTCCACCGAGTTCTACAAGAAGGTCGATCCGCAAGTCACGCTCGACGGTGCGCGAACCTACATCATCGCCTATCTCGAGAAACAAGGGATCCGGTCGCCGAAGGTTGCGCAGATTCGCGCCGTCGACGACCCGTCGCTCAACGCGCGCGAACTCGAGCGCGAAGTCGGCGCCGTCATCACCGACTACGGAACGAAAGCGGGCGCCAGCCGCACGCTGACGTATAGCGCGCTCGCCGGCATGCTCTCCTCGGTCAAAGATAAATATACGACGTTCCTCTCGCCCAAGGAATACGCGGCGCTCAACGAGGGACTCGACGGCGGAAATTTCAGCGGCGTCGGCATCTCCATCGCCGTCGATGGAAAGACGAAGCTCCTCACCGTCAACGAAGTAATTCCCGGCGGTCCCGCGGAGAAGGCGGGCGTGCTTGGGGGCGATACGATCTTGACCATCGACGGGCGTTCGACGAAAGGCCTGACGACCGATCAAGACGCGAAGCAATTACGCGGCGAAAAAGGTTCGCAGGTCCGCCTATCGATCCAGCGTTCGGGCAGGGAACTTCCCGTCATTGCCGTCACGCGGGATACGATCCATCAGCCGAGCGTCTACGCAAAATTACTCGACAACGGCATCGGCTACGCGCGCCTCACCGTGTTCGGTTCGAATACCGCGGGCGAACTGACGACCGCCCTCACGAAGCTGCAGGCGCAGGGCGCCAAAGCCTACGTGCTCGATCTGCGCGACAACGGCGGCGGCTACCTCAACGCCGCAATCGAAGTGAGCTCGAAGTTCATCCCGTCGGGTCCGATCGTCTCCGTGGAATCCAAGGGCGGAAGCTCCACGCAATACGACGCCGAGAATACGGCGATTCCGCCGAAGCCGCTCGCGGTACTCGTCAACAAGTACACGGCATCCGCTTCGGAGATCACCTCGGGCGCGATCCAGGATAACGGCGTCGGCGAACTCATCGGCGAGAAAACCTACGGCAAAGGCGTCGTGCAGACGATCCATCCGCTTCCCGACGGCGCCGCGGTCAAGATCACGAGTGCGCGCTACCTGACGCCCCACGGTCGCGACATCAACCTCGTCGGTATCCAACCCGACATCGTCTCCGTCGAGCCGAAATCATCCAAACTCGGCGATCCGCTCACCGATCCGCAGTTGCAGAGTGCGATCACGTATCTGCAGGGCAAGATCGCGCAAGCCGGCTCGTAGTCGGTAAACGACCGAACAAGATCGTCAGCGGGCGTACGTGCCGACGTAGGTGCCTTGCGCGACGATATGCCCCTTTGAGGTTGAATGCGAGATAGGCGCCCGTCGAGGTGGACGAGAGTCCGCCGAGCGGCGGCGTGAGGTCGGTCGCACTCACCGTGAACTTGTAATGATGCGGGCCGTCGCCAACCGGCGGCGCGGGGACTCGCCGTTCAACGCTCGACGGACAGCGGCGTCCTCACGATCGGCGCGAGATCGATATCGTCGAACGTAGCGAAGCTTTCGAATGCGACGTCGCGTTCGCGCAGGTAGCGTTCGAGCGGAAGACCCGATTTTGCAAAACGGCGATCGGCCTCGCACGCGGCGGCATAATCCGAGCGACCGTCGCCGATGAAGATCGCGCGCGTACCGGCCGCACGCGCGGCACGCACGACGGCGACCTTATCGGTCCCATTGCCGACCGGGTCGCGAAAGACGATCGACCAGCCCGCGGCGGCGGTGACGATGTCGTTCGCGACGATCGGCAGACCGCCGAGATCGACCCGTGCGAGCCGGTCCGCGATGATGGGCGCGATCCCCGAACTGACGACCGTCACGGGCATCCCGTGCGCGCGCGCCGTCGCCACGAACGGGGCGAACGACGGATCGATCGCGATCTCGTCGCGTAACAGCGCGGAGATCTCATCGAACGTGCCGCGGACGTACGACGCCTGGCGTTGCAGCACGTCGCGCAGCGACATCGAGCCATCGTCGAGCCCGACCTCCGTGCGCTGCCATTCCAATTCGCCCGCGAAGCGTTTGACGAGCACGTCGAACGTATCGAGGTCGGTGATCGTGCCGTCGAAATCGACGAAGATCGCCCACGCCGGAATCGGCGTGGGCGATACGTTCAAAGCGGTCACGGACGCTACGACGACTTCTTGCGTGTCGTCGCAGTCTTGCGAGTCGGCGACGCCGCGGAGCCGGTCGCTTTCTTCTTCTTGCTCGCCGCGGGTTTCTTTACCGGCGACTCGGTGACGACCGACTTAGGACGCCCCCGCTTCGGCTTTTCGGCCGACGCCTCGGCCGCGAGGGTCGCGGCCGATTTCGGCCGTCCGACGGGGCGTTTGACGACGGGTGCCGCAGGTTCGCGGGTCGCCGTCTTCGGCTTGCGGCCACGTTTTGCAGGCGTCTTCACGGCCTCGACGACGGTCGCGACGGCTTCTCGAACGGCCGGCGTCGCGGCCGCAACGGCGGCACCCGCTGCGGCCACGGCCGCAGTTGCGGCCGCGAGCGCCTTGGGCGGACGTCCGCGGCGCTTGGCCTGCGTCACCGTGCCGTCGGGCGTGGTCGATCCCGTAAGCGCGGCGACCGGCGTCGTTTCGAGCTCGAGCTGCGCGCCCTCGTTCTTCCGCGGCCGCCCGCGGCGCCGCGTCGGCGTCGCGATCTGCACGGGTTCGTCCGGCAGCGAGAGACTCGGCGGCGGCGGCTCCACAGCGACGGGAGCCGCCTTGCGGTCCAACCGCGCGATGGCGCGGTTCGGCTCCGGCGGCGCCGTTTGGCCGGTCGGTTCTGCGGCGCCGTTCCCGTCGACGCGGAAGATGTGACGGTCGGGCATCGCGGCACCGTCGGCGACCGCCGCCGACCCATCGGCGCCGCCGACTCCGGCGCGACCGCGTCCGCGGCGGCGCCGGCGGCGACGGCGGCGGCGGATCGTTCCATCGTCGTTGAGCAACGGCACGGCCGGCGCCGCGCCCGCGGTCGCTTCGTCGTCGTCGCCCTCAACATCGCCGTCCACGTCGTCGCTCGCCCCTGCGGCGATCGCATCGGGGACGTCCGGCAGCGCGGAGAGCGCGGCCGTTCCGACGGGTGCATCGCCCGCTCCGCGACGACGACGCCGGCGGCGGCGCTTGCGATCGCCCTCCGGTCCGCCGTAGCTCGCGTAGGCGCGGCCTTCGCCCGTCTCGTCGACGGAGGCGTATTCGGGCACCGCATGCAGCGGCGTGACCGTCGCAAGCGGTGGTGCCGACGGCACGTGCGCGCGGGTCTCCTCGTCTTCGGCCTCCGCTTCCGCCGAAGTGGAGATGCCCAGGGCCGGACGCGCGCCGGCGCCCTTCGCGGCTTCCTCGGCGAGCTCGAGCAACTGCTCTTCCTGCTCCTCCGACGTGAGCGCGGGCTTGCGGCCGCGGCCGCCGCGACGGCGACGCTTCTTGGATTCCAGCGGAACCGCCGACACGCTCGTGCGCGGCTCCGCGAGCATCGTGCCTTCATCGTCGATGTCGATGATCTTGATCTTGATCGTCTCGCCGACGACGCTCGCCGCGTTCTCGACTTCGACCAAACGATTGCCGACGATCGCAAGCGCGGACGTCGCGTTCGGAAGACGCGCGTGCACCACATCGACTTCGAGTTCGTCGCCGACGCGCACGTTCGGCGGTGCGGCGCTGGCGGAATCGAGGGTCGGCAGCTGGAGGATACGTGTCTTTTCGGGATGCAGCGCCGCGTCGACGCGCACGGCGATCTTCGTTTCGAGTTCTTTTTCGAGGCCGGCGAGTTCGTCTTCGTACCAGTATTCGAGTTGCGCGCCGACGGTCGGCGCCGTGAGGACTTGAATCGGCAGATGATGCGCGTCGCCGTTGTGATGCGCGTGGCCGAAGCGGCGGACTTCGCGGAACGTTTCGATCGCGACCGACTCCGGCGACATCACCGTGCCGAGGCCCACGCAGGTCGGGCACGCGCCGCGTAATTGACCGCCGAGATCTTTGCCCACGCGTTTGCGCGTGAATTCGAGCAATCCGAGCGCCGAGAACGATTGGATCGTCGTGCGCGTGCGGTCCTTGCGCAGGCCCGCTTCCAGCGTATTGATGACGCGCGTACGCGCAGCTTCCGTCGACATATCGATGAAGTCGCACACGATGATGCCGCCGATATCGCGCAGGCGCACTTGGCGCGCGATCTCGGCTGCGGCCTCGATGTTCGTTTTAACGATCGTATCTT
>JAABUX010007094.1_pt1 | contig 13226 bp, 10 predicted proteins | sample 5561851 | NCBI WGS metagenome assembly JAABUX01 (sample SAMN10711883, study PRJNA513361) | rock metagenome | isolation source: Antarctica rocks | place: Antarctica: Victoria Land, Richard Nunatak red sandstone | collected 2016-01-03 | reverse complement strand
GGGACTAAGGCTGATGCCATACTCGCCCTCGACCTGCCGCGTCCGCGATCCTTCAGGCGCCTGCGTCTTACCCGTCAATAACCCCCCCGCCAGGGGCATGTACACCATGACGCCAATGCCGAAGTCCTGTGCCGCCGGCAGCACCTCCAGTTCCGGGACGCGGCACAGCAAGTTGTACATCGTTTGCTCGGACACGAACCCCATGGAACCGCGTTGCCACGCCTGCATCTGGTACTTGGCGAGGCCCCAGCCGGGGAAATTACTCGACCCCATGTACAAGACGTCCCCGTCCGCCACCAGCCGCTCGAACGTACCCCAGAACTCCTCTGGGGCGACGCGACGGTCGATGTGGTGAACCTGGTAGAGATCGATATGGTCGGTCTGCAAGCGCCGCAATGAGGCGGCCACGTGCTTACGTACTTTGTAGGCCGAGATGCCGCGTTCGTCGTTCGGGACCTCGGCCTCGGACATAGAGTGATACACTTTGGTGGCCAGCACGACGCGGTCGCGGCCACCCTGCCGCTGTGCGAACCAGTTGCCGATGATCTCCTCTGAGCGTCCTCGGTGCCCGGCGCCACCGTAGACGTTGGCTGTATCCCAGAAATTGATGCCGAGGTCGAGCGCGTGGTCCATGATCCGGAACGCGTCCTCCTGTGTGGCGTATGGACCAAAGTGCATGGTCCCCAGGCAGATTTTGCTGACCGATAGGTTGGAACGACCCAGCTTGGAATAGTTCACTCGTGTCCTCCGACTCTCGTTACACGCTCATATATCTTCTTCAGGTAATCACGGCCACGCTTTCCGGGACAGTCATGCCTTATCACCTCCTCAATCGGTATGGAATACCTCCTTCATGGGCGCCCACCATGCTCCCTGCGACCGCTCAGCGACGGGTTCTTGCAGCGGCTCGGTCAACGTCCACCACTCCTTCGTCTTGGCATCGGCCGCCATCCTGGCCATATCAGCCTCGAAGTCATCGCCGACATACTCGAAGTAAGCGAACAACGTCTCTTCGTGCCGAAAGATTGAGTAGTTGCGCATGTTGCAGGCGCTGATCGTCGCGAGGACGTCCGGCCACACAGCGGCATGCAGCCGTTCGTACTCGTCGATGCAGTCCGGCTTGACGCCGATGACCTGACCGAAACGTCGTACCATAGGCCTCCCTCAACCGAGATAAATCCTTGCTCACACCCCTATAGCGCTGGAACCGGGGAGATGCGCAACGCGACAGCGTGCTCACAGGGTTTCCGTGCCGGCAGGTCAACGGTCAAGCCTCTCGTGTCGCGCGTCCAGTGCAACGCCTCCTGGCTACCCAACAACTCAATCTTCGCGATCTCGCGCATGAATAACCTGGATGCTGCAGACAGCGACGTCATGGTCACCTTGCCGTTGTCCGGCCAGGCCAGGGCAATGGTATACAGCGTATCGCCACGGGTGGTGAAGCGAATATCCTCGGCCGTGAAGGGCGCGCGCTTCGTATCGTTGAAGCTTCCGCCCACCACCTGGGTCGGACCTTCGCCAAAGATCTTCCACGGGCGCGTCCCGTAGATGGCTTCGCCGTTCACCGTCAACCAGCGCCCGATGCCTAGCAGCAGCTCTTCCTCCTCCTGTGGGATGGTTCCATCCGGCCGGGGACCGATGTTGAGTAGCAACGCGCCGTTCTTACTCACGATGTCCACGAGGTCATCCACGAGGTCATCGACCGTCTTGTACTCCTGCTTCTCCACGTAGCCCCACGAGTTTTTGGCCACGGCGGTATCCGTCTGCCAGAAGCGCGGGCGGATATCGTCAAGCTGGCCGCGCTCCACGTCGAAGACGGCCGTCCCCTGGGGGTACGCGTCGTGTTTGTAGTTGATGGCGACGCCCCGCTGCCAGTCGGCGCCCCGGTTATAGTAGTAGGCCGCGAAGCGCTGCAGACAGGGCTGGAAGATGGGCTGCTCGATCCACCAGTCGAACCACACGAGTTGCGGCTGGTATTTGTCTACCAGTTCGCAGGTCCGCGCCAGCCAGTCGTCGAGGAAAGCCTCGTTCGGCGGCAGCGATTCCGATTGGGCGGGGCCATAGAGATCCGCATAGCGGGCGTCCTGGACATCGGAGTCAAACGCCATGCCGCCATTGAAGAACCACCAGTGTTCCGCGCGGTGGCTAGAGAGGCCAAAGACGAGCCACTGCCTGCGCACGGCGTCGGCCAGTTCACCGATGAGGTCGCGCTTCGGCCCCATCTTGGCCGCGCTCCAATTCGAATAGGCGCAGTCGTACATGGCGAAACCATCGTGATGCTCTGCCACGGGCACGACGAACTGGGCGCCCGCGCGCCTGAAGAGGGCCGCCCACTGATCGGGGTCGAACTTGTCCGCCGTGAACAGTGGAATGAAGTCTTTGTAGCCGAAATCTTTCTGCGGGCCATAGGTAGACACATGGTGCGCGAACTCGGGAGACCCTTGAAGGTACATATTCCGCGGGTACCATTCGTTGCCGAACGCCGGCACGGCATACACGCCCCAATGGATAAAGATGCCAAACTTGGCGTCCTGATACCATTCGGGGATCTCGTAGCCTAGCAACGATTCCCAGGTTTTGTCGAATGGCCCGGCGGCGATCACGGCGCCGATAGCCTTACTCGCATCTGTGCTGCTCATGTCATTATGTCCTTCCGTCACGAGATTACACGTGACCGCGCCACGAATACGCCGGAGTATACCCAAGCAACCGCCGCGCCTTGTCGATCGAGAGCAGCGTCTCGTTTGGGCCTGTACCCTCGCGTAGCGGGACACCTGGGAAAACGGCAGCCATCAGTTCCTTGTTCGGCCGCTCCATCACCGTGTCCGCCGCGGCGATGATGAACGCCTCCGCGCCCCGTATGTCGGCCTCGAGTCCAAGGCGGCAACTCTGGGCTACGTCACGGGCATCGACGTAGCCCCACAAGTTCCATTTGCGTAGCTGTGGATCGTCCTGGAAAGCGGGGAACTGCGCGTAGTCGTGGGGTTCCATGATGTTGGAAAAGCGCAGGCTAACGATAGGGACGCCGCTCCAGCGGGCCACCTGCCGCGCCATCTCCTCGCCAAGAACCTTGGAGAGCGCGTAGCTCGATTCGGGGTAGAGCGGATGATCCTCGTCGATCGGCGCGTAGGCCGGCTTCTCACGGTCGAAGGGGAGGCCCAGCGTCGTTTCGCTCGACGCGGAAACGATGCGGCGCAGTCCCAGCAACGTCGCGGCGCTGAACACGTTGTAGTTACTGGTCATATTGTTACGGAACGTCACCTCTTCGGAGCGTAGCCCTGGCGCCGGGATGGCGCCCAGATGGACGACGGCGTCCGCGCCACGCAGCGCTTCGACGGTCTGTCCGAGGTCGCCGAGGTCGACCTCCAGAAAGGGGCTCAGCGTCTCGCGTGGCGGCTTCAGGTCGACGTTGAGTACGTCGTAGCCATGCGCGACGAGATCACGTACCACAGCGCGTCCGGCTTTGCCACTTCCACCCGTCACCACTACTTTTGTCATTCACCACTCCTGTCACATGTTATTCGACCGTCGTTTCGTTTCTTCGCCCACATGGGCGTCTCCTCTAGCCCTCGTCGCGGACGCGCGTCTTCATCCACGGGTTGCTGTTGTGAAAGTCGCTAACTACATTGCCGGGCGGGTTGAGTTCGTCCAGGCGCGCGCGGTTCGCATCGTCCAACTCACGGTCCAGCACGCCCAGCGCATCCTGGAGAAGGCATGGTATCCTCCTTCTTTTCAAGCGTGTTGTACGAAAGGGCGTAGGTGGCGCAGGAAGTGCCGCTCCAGATCGTCCGCATAGGCGTCGGGATGCGCGCGTAGGACGCCCATCAGATCGTCGTAGAAACGCCGTTCTCCGCTGGTCGTTTGCTCCGTCAACACGGAGCCAAACGTCACATGCAGGATCTCGCGGGCGTCAAACTGTTCCACGAGCGCGGGCAGGTCATGGTCCGATAGGGACGCGGGCGCCGGGGCGCGGTCAAGGCGGGCCGAGACATGATAGCTGGCGCGGTCGGTCTCGTAGCGTTCGCGGGCAAATACGTAGATGGCGCGCAGCAGGTCGGGAGCGAGTGTTCCCACGGTGCGTAGCGCTTCCAGATAACTAGTTCCCGCCGTTTTAAGATGGACCATGCCACATGTGTGACGTACGGCAGGCTCATAGATGCTGAACTTATCGGAGCCTGAGTGCAGGCTGAGCTTGTACGGCCCCAGGACGCGCGCGATCGCCGCGTGCACGGCGATATCGGCCTCGAACGCCGTGACATCGCCGATGTAGTCGACGTCCTTCTCGAAGCGGCCGATGTAGCGCGGCGCCAGGCTGACCCAGCGCACGCCTAAGCGACGTAGCTCGCTCGCAAAATAGTAGTGCTCAGCATGGGTCGTGGGCGCCTCCGTCTCGTCGACCGACACCTCGACCTCCCAGTCGCGGCCGGCGCCAACTTGGGCCAGGTGACGGTACATCACCGCCACATGCGCGACGGCCCGACCGTATTTAACGGCCGCACGCTGTAGGGCGACCTCATCAAGATCGATAACGTGGTCCTCGCAGGTGATCGGCGCGCCGACATAGCGCGCCGAGAGGGCGGTCGCCGTATCCTCCAGGTGGTCCCAGGGTAGCGCCTCGAAGCGTTCGTGCAGCATTGACGGCGACGCTGTTTCCACTCCGTTTTCGACATGCTCGCCGGGATCGAACGTATAGAATGTATAGCCCGCCGCCAGGCAACTGTCGATGTCGGCGGCTGTCTTGAGGTGATCGGCGTCGGCGCCAAAGCCGCGTTGCCAGCCCTCGGCGAAGACACCCCACATGGCGTCGTCCAGCACCTGCTGGGGCGTGCGTCCGGCGCGCGTCATCTCACGAATCGATTGTTGGGCCGGCAGCGGCGCTAGGCGCCCGCCTGCGGCCCGCACAGCGCGCAGATGGCCGGGCGTCGCCAGCCCCAGGCGATCGCCGAGACCGATCGTGGTGCGCAGCCCCTGTACGGTAGGTCGTAGCCACTCCAGGCGGGCGCGTAGCGCAGCGGCGTTCGCGCTGCTCAGGGGTCCAAGGAGCGCGATGGTCCCGGCGCCATCGTGACGCTCTCCCACGAAGCCGTCCAGCAGCGGCGACCCTGCCGGCGCCACGACAGCCAAGCACGGCCAACCGCCCTCAGGTTGAGTCAGCGCGTAGACCGCTCCGTCTTGGCGGGCTAGCGAGGGCGCCTGGATGCGCAGCCCCGGCAACTCTGCCACGACAGGATCGACGTCATATGTGTCCATGTTTTCCTTTCCCGTTAAGCAATCGAGCGAGGATAGGCGTCCGCATCACACCCGGGCACGGCTCAGAAGGCGACCACCGCCTTGATGACGCCGCTGTCGCGCTCGAGCCAGCGCGGGAAGGCGTCGAGCAGCGTGTCGGACGACGCGCGGTGCGTAATCCAGGGGGTCAAATCAATCTGACCGGCCTCAAGGGAGCCGATGATGCGCCGGAAATCCGCACCGGTCGCGTTGCGCGTGGCCAGCAGCGTCATCTCACGTCGGTGAAAGTCGGGGTCGTGGAAGGTGACATCTCCCTGGAAGAGCCCGACGAAGATCAGGCGGCCGCCATGGGCGACATACTGGAAAGACGCCATCATCGAACCCTGATTGCCAGTGGCGTCGAAGACCGCCGTGGGCAGACCATCGTCGCCCTCCACATGCTGTTGCAGTGCGGCCAGCGGTTCAGCGCGCGCGTCGATCACAGTGACCCGCGGCCACATCCGCCGACAGAACGCCAACCGTTGCTCGCTGATATCCATAACTGTTAGGTCGGCACCGCCAAGATGCGCAAACTGGATGACCGACAGACCAATCGGACCGGCCCCGACGACGAGCGCACGTTCACCGGGGACAAGATTGGCCCGCGCCACCGCATGGGCGCCGATACTCAACGGCTCGACCAGGGCGAGTTGCTCGAACGAGAGGGTGGCTGCGGCGTGCAGCCGCGCCGCAGGGACAACGGCCAACTCGCGCATCCCCCCGTCGATGTGGACCCCAAAGACCGTGAGGTTGACGCAGCAATTCGTCTTACCGCGACGGCAAGCGGGGCAATGGCCGCAGCTAAAATAGGGTTCCACGGCGCAGCGGGCGCCGATCTCAAGGTCGTCACCATCAGGCCCCACAGCCACGATTTCGACGCCTAGCTCGTGACCCAGGATGCGCGGGTAGGTAAAGAAGGGCTGCTCCCCCTGGAACGCATGGTAGTCGGTGCCACAGACGCCAACCTGGCGGACCCATATCAGCGCCTCGCCCGGTCCTGGCGCCGGGGGCTCCGCCGTATCGGTCACACGCAGCGCGCCCGGTGTATCCAGTATGATCGTCTTCATCATCGCTCCAGCACAATCATGGCGTGCCCATCGACCCGTGGCACACGCACGGAGGCATACGCGCCCTGCATCGTCATCGGTAGCACGGCGCGCTCCGGCGCCAGGTAGGCCGCGCGCGGCGTCCACCCGGTGCGTACCACCACGTCAACATCGTGCAGCGGGATGACGTCGTCCAGCAGATCGAGGTCAGGCGTGCGCCGCTGCGGCGCGTAGTGCAAGACGTGGCAGATCAACCGCTCGGGAGAGTCGCCGGCGGCGCCGGCCGCCTGCCGCAAGAGGGATACCTCGCCGGTGCTCGGCAGGTTGGTTCGCACCAGCGGGGTAGGCAGTAAACGCCGCAGCAGCGCGCCCACGATCTGGCGATAGACTGGATAGCCGTGCTGCTGATAGGCGTGGAAGATAGGGTGGGCCAGGTAGGCCACTCGCCCGCGCAGCGTCACCGCCGCCAGGTCGGGGAGGGCGGTGGGATTGGGCGGGGTCTGCGCGTGCGAGGAAAAGTGCGCCCAGGTGCGCGAGAAATAGGGGGGAACCACCGCGCCAAGCGTCAGCGTCCCCGGCCGGGCGCGCACGGCGCTGCCACGCAGGTAGAGCGCGTGATCCATCGCCGGGATCTCCGCCTCCAGCCCACCAACCGGCCGCAAAAACTCCACGTCGTCCTGGCTCACGCCGAGATAGTCGAGTCCCATCTCCTCGTCCAGCGCAAAGCCATCTCCGTCACTATGCAGCCCCGATTCATGGCTGAGCAGCAGCGCGCCGCCGCCTGCGACATAGGCGCGGAGGGTAGCGGCCAGGTCGGGGTCCAGGCGGACATGGTCGGGCGCGATGACGACCCGGTAGGCCGAGAAGTCCGATTGGCGGTCGAGCACGGCGACCTGCGCGCCTAGCTCCAGAAGCATGTGCAACGCACCTTCCTCGCTATCCAGGCCCACCGGGCGCGTTCCACTCGACACGTCGGGCGAGAGTAACAGGCCGACCTCGGCCCGAGGCGTCGCATTGCGGCACCATGGCTCTTTCGCCTCCACGGCGGCGTAGGTCGCCCCGATACGGCGGTAGGCCTCCAGGTTGAGGATGCCACGCGGGTGCATCTGGTCGCCGATAGAGCAGGCGGCGCCGCCGGCGAGCGCGCGGAAGCACTCGTAGTCCAGCGCGGCCTGGCTCTTGACCGTGCCAAAGTCGGCCCAGGAGCGATGGAAAACCGCCGTCATGCCGAGACGCGGTTTGCCCAGCGTCTGGAAGAAGCGGTTGTAGAGGGCGAAGTGGGTGTAGCCCCACCCGCCGCTGGGCAACGACTCAATCTCCCAGTGACTGAAGGACGGCGCTTCCGGCCGGTTGCCGAGGGCTGGGTCACCCGCGAGGCGCAGACGGCTGTTGAAGAACAACGGCAGGTCGGGACGCAACGCCCACGTCTCGCGGCTGATGCGCTCCATGAACCGGCGCTCGACCGCCAATGTATAGCGGCGCAGGTCGCCCTCGTCCTCGGGATCGAGCCCCTCCTCTTGCATGCCGCGCAGGCAATAGCCGCAGACACAGCCCGGCGTGACCGTCATCACGATGTCCAGGAACAGGCCATCGACGGGATAGCCGCGCACGACCTCCTCGACCACCGCCGCGACATGGTCGGCGTAGGGGCTGTTCAAGCACAGCCACTGCCAGTCGTGTTTGCCGATTGGGCCAACCGGCAGGCGACCGGCCGCGCGGCCATCGGGTCGCACCTGGCGCCACTCTGGGTGCAGGGTGGCCTGATGCTCGTTCCAGACCACCGTGACATAGCCCGGAACGCGGATGCCGTGGCGGTGGCAGGCGTCGATCTGCTCGCCGAGCAGGTCGCGCGACAAGTGCGGGTGCATGGCGCCCACCGTGGTCGGATAGTAGCTCAGACCGTGATGACACACAGCAAAACAGGTGACCGAATCGACGTGGGCGTCACGCAGCGTGCGCGCGAAGGCCTCGGGATCAAAGTCGGCGGCTATTCCAGGGATGAGGGGGGAGGTGTGAAAGTCCATGTGTACCTGGCGAAACCGCAACTGGGGCGCCGGAGGCGTGGCTGTCATCTCGTTCCGCGTGCTCATGGTGGGTAGTCCCTTCGTGGCAATGGAGTGGGTGGCAGGCAGTAGCTAGGGTCGTTTCAGGAATAATTCGATCACCGGCACAGCAACAGGCGGCTTTTGCACCGGCAATTCCAGCGTCAGTGTGCCCGCTGGCAGGCCGCCCATCGACGTATTTTGGGCCTGTTGCGCCGGGTCGATCACCTGCATCCGTACCTCGGAGGCATCGTTGAGTAGTTGCGCGTACTCCACGCGCCCGGCCAGACCGTCCAGATGTACGTGCCGGAACGGCCAGGCAAACAGGTGCAGGTAGAGGCGATCGCCGTTCTGGGTGAAGCGGCAGTCGGGCGGCGGTGTGAAGTCGCTGGCCGAACAACCATAGATAGACCGATTATGCAGCCTCATCCACGCGCCGAGCCCGCGCAACCGCTCAAGCGCCCGGGGCTCCAACTCACCTCGTCCGTTCGGCCCCACGTTGAGGAGCAAGTTGCCGCCCTTCGACACCGTATCGACGAGCATGTGCGCCAGCATCTCCACGGGCTTCCAGTCGAGGTTGTCGCGGTCATAGCCCCAACTCCCGTTGAGCGTCTGACAGGCCTCCCACACCACTTGTTTGCCGTCGACCTCCATCCAGCCGCGTGGCTGGTATTGTTCCGGCGTGTGGATATCGGCGGAACCGGGGAGGTCGAGCCGGTCATTGATGATAATGCCTGGCTGCAATTCGCGGGCCATACGCGCCAACTGCTCGGAGCCCCAATCGTCGCGCCCTTTGCCCCCCCAGACGCGGTTAGGGTAGGAAAAGTCGTACCACAGCACAGAGATGGGCCCGAACTGCGTGAGTAATTCCCGCGTCTGGGCGTGTAGGTACTCCCGGTAGACCGCAATGTTGCGTTGGCTCTGCGAGCGGATGAAGTCCTGATCGTCGCGTTGCGGGTGCAGGCCGTCCACCGGGAATGCAGGATGGCGCCAATCGATCAGTGAGTGATAAAAGCCGACCCTGAAGTCTTGCGCACGGAACGCATCGACCATGGGGCGCAGGACGTCTTTACCCCATGGTGTCCGGGTGGCTTTATAGTCCGTCAGCGCCGAGCCCCACAGGCAGAAGCCTTCGTGATGCTTCGTCGTGACCACAACGTATCTCATGCCCGCGTTCTTGGCTTCCTGTGCCCACGCGGCGGGATCGTAGAGGTCGGGGGAAAAGTGGTTGAAATACGCGTCATACGTGGCGTCCGGGATGGATTCCCGTTGCTTCACCCACTCGTGCCGCGCCGCGAGGGCGTACGTACCCCAGTGAATGAATAACCCCAACCTATCGTGGACGAACCACTCTGTATCGCCCGCTGCATGATGTTCCGTGTCGGCCATCTCTGACATCCCCCTTTATGCTGATCGTTCATGGGCGTTAGAGCCTTCTAGTATAGACGCTGGGATGGTGGCCGGTAGGAAATCGCTGCTCAGGAGTTCAACACCTGGCGCCCGCGGGACGAGTCGCGCACGTTCAGGTGGTGCGCCAGAGTGATCTCCTGGACGGCGAGCGGCCCTCCTTCCTGCAACCGCTGCAGCAGCCGTAAGGCCGCGGTGGTCCCAATCTCGTACGCAGGCTGCGTAATTGTGGTTAGCGGCGCCGTACCCGGCGTGACCCATGGCTGTGCTGGCTACCCTGATCATCCGTGCGACGAAAACATTTTCTTCGTCGCACGGATGATCAGGGTAGCCAGCACAGGTATCAACGGAAGTCCCAATTTAATGGCCGGCGCGCGACGCAGTGGTTCGTCGCGTCGTTCGGTGTGCAAGCGGGCGCACTGACGCTGGCCGTCCTTCACATTGCCTTGCCGCTCCCGAACATCGACTTGGTTGGTGTCCTCGCCGCGCTGGCTGCGGCTCTCACAGCATGGACACAACTCAAGCGCCATGACGAACTCGCCATCAGTTACGGCCTCGCGTACCAAGAACTATCGACGATCGGGAACTTGGCCGGGCAGGCAACGACGGAGCAGGAGTTGATGGGTGCAGTGCATAGCGGGGAAAGTGCTATCTCGCGCGAGCACATGATGTGGATCGCCAAACGCGGAGAACCCCTGTCCAGCCCATATACAACACAACCATAGATCTCGACGCGTCTGTGCAGGCCTCGCCCCCCTGTCATAACACATGGAGGTACACCGAGACGATAAACTCAAGAGTTACGGAGGCAGATGGAGCAGACATAATAATTATCACTACTCCAACGAATTTAACAAGCAAAGGTGAACATGGTCACTATTCATCGCACGACGAAGGACGAAATCGTCCAACTCGCCGTCCCGCCGGACAAGCCGCGCTCCCCCTACGACGACCTGCTCGATGACGTGGCCCAAGGCCAGCCCATGCGCGTCGAGAGCACCGACCCCAAGGAGTTGCGCGGCGCCAAGGTGTCGATCAGCCGCCTCGCCAAGCGGCGCGGCGTGCCGATCACCTACCAGGCGCTCACCAACGGCTTCGCCGTCCTGCCCGCTGAGGCGGCGAGCAAGCCTAGAGCGGCACCGGGGCGACGACAACGGACACGGCAGCCCGCCGACGAGAAAGCATCGGGCGCGTAGTGCCCCCTCGAACGGTCAGCGCCGCGTCAGGCAGGCGGGGAGCATCGTTTAGAGGATGCCTTGACGGAGTGGGACGCGCCTCCTGGGGCCTCTCAACGCCTCTGCGGCGTGTTGCTACACTGCTGTAGGAGGAGGCCCCATGTCATCACATCTCGATGTGCCTACGTTCGTCGCGCGCTGGCAGCGCAGCACGCTCACCGAGCGCAGCGCCGCCCAGCAGCACTTCCTGGACCTCTGCGCCGTGCTCGGTGAGCCCACGCCGGCGGCCACCGACCCCGACGGCACCCACTACACCTTTGAGAAGGGCGCGCGCAAGACGAGCGGTGCGGGCGGCTGGGCCGACGTCTGGATGCAGCGCCACTTCGCCTGGGAGTACAAAGGCAAGCACAAGGACCTCAAAGCCGCCTATCGGCAGATACAGCAGTACCGCGAGGACCTGGAGAACCCCCCGCTCCTCGTCGTCTGCGACCTCGACCGCTTCGAGGTCCACACCAACTTCACCAACACCGTGAAGGCCGTCTACGCCTTCGACCTGGCCGACCTCGCCCGCAACGAGCCGACGCCGACATGCGCCCTCCCACCCCTGGAGGTCCTGCGTGCCGCCTTCACGCACCCGGACCTGCTCCGCCCGCACCGGACCACGGCCAGCGTCACCGAGGACGCCGCGCGCGAGTTCGCCGCCTTGGCCGAGAGCCTGCGTCGCCGCGGCGAGGACCCCGAGGCTACCGCCCACTTCCTCATGCGCCTCCTCTTCTGCCTCTTCGCTGAGGACATCGACCTGCTGCCGGCGGGCCTGTTCACGCGCCTGGTGGCGGCGAGCGTCGCGTCGCCCGGTGACTTTGACCTACGCCTGCGCGAGTTGTTCGCCCGCATGGCCACGGGCGGGTTCTTCGGCGAGCACAAGATCCCCTATTTCAACGGCGGCCTCTTCGCCGACGACACGACGCTTGCCCTCGCCGCGGGCGACGTGGCGATCCTTGCGCGCGCGGCCGCCCTGGATTGGGCCAGCATCGAGCCGGCTATCTTCGGGACCCTCTTCGAGCGCAGTCTCGACCCCGCCAAGCGATCCCAACTCGGTGCGCACTACACCAGCCGCGACGACATCCTGCTCATCGTCGAGCCCGTCCTGATCGCCCCGCTGCACCGGCGCTGGGTCGCTGTGCAGGAGGAGGCACGCGCGCTTATCGCCAAGCGCGACGCGGCCAGCGGCAGCGCACGGACCCGCCACCAGCAAGCCTTGGAGCGCCTGTTACTCACGTTCACCGACGAGATCGCCGCCGTGCGCGTCCTGGACCCGGCATGCGGGTCTGGGAATTTCTTGTACGTCAGCCTCAAGCGCTTGCTCGATCTCTGGAAAGAAGTTAGCCTCTTCGCGGCTGCTAGTCGGTACTTTGTTGATTCCGGTCGTGACGGGCTGAATGGCGCCAAGCCAGCTCGAAACGGGCGGCCAGAAGGCGGTCCAGGGCACTGTTTTGGACGCCAAAAGCCGCCTTTCTGCGCTGATCAAAGCGGGCTTTTCCAGATTCAACAAAGTACCGACTAGTGGTGTCGCGGGCCTGCTTCCCTACACGGTCGGGCCGCAGCAACTCTACGGCATCGAGCTTAACGTGTATGCGCACGAATTGGCCTCGGTCGTCGTCTGGATTGGCTACATCCAATGGCTTCACGACAACGGCTTCGGCGTCCCCGACAGCCCCATTCTCAAGCCACTCCATAATATCCGGCACATGGACGCCCTGCTCACGCGCGACGATGGGCAGGCCATCGAACCGCCCTGGCCCGAGGCCGACGTCATCATCGGCAACCCGCCCTTCCTGGGTGGGAAGCGCCTGCGTAGCGAGCTAGGCGACCCGGACGTGGATGCGCTGTTCGCGCTGTACGACGGGCGCGTGCCCCATGAGGCCGACCTGGTGTGCTATTTCTTCGAGCGCGCTCGCGCGCAGATCGCGGCCGGCCGGGTCCGAAGGGCTGGTTTGCTAGCCACAAACTCGATCAGGGGCGGGGCAAACCGACGTGTGCTAGACCGGATTAAGCAATCCGGAGACGTGTTCATGGCATGGAGCGATCGGCCCTGGGTGCTGGACGGCGCGGCCGTCCGCGTGTCGATGGTGGGCTTCGATAGCGGCGCGGAGACCGCGCACGTCTTGAACGGCGTCCCGGTCCCCACGATCAACCCCGATTTGACCGGCGCCCTCGACCTCACAACGGCGGTGCCGCTGGTGGAAAACGAACGCATCGCCTACATGGGCGACACCAAAATAGGGGCG
>JAABUX010007092.1_pt1 | contig 13229 bp, 6 predicted proteins | sample 5561851 | NCBI WGS metagenome assembly JAABUX01 (sample SAMN10711883, study PRJNA513361) | rock metagenome | isolation source: Antarctica rocks | place: Antarctica: Victoria Land, Richard Nunatak red sandstone | collected 2016-01-03 | reverse complement strand
TCCGATCTCTGTTGGATCTCCCGAAGTGCCAGCAACGTCGTGATGGCGTCGAAGTACCAGGATCCACGATCGGGTGCTCCCAGGAAGCGGCCCAGGCCGGAGAGAACCTGCCCGTTCACGATTCTCCGCGCGAACGTCAGGTCGCCGAGAGCGGTCGCCAAGCGGCTGGCTCCCGCGTATACAGCCATGCTAGGCAGCGACGTCTGTGTGCTCATGTTGGTGGCGACGTACTCGGCATAAAGGTGCCCATAGTTGCGGCGCAGGAAGGCAAGGGTTTTCTCCGCATCACGTCGATCGTTATCCGCGAGCTCGAGTGCCACCTCGGCCGCGTCATATGTCTTGACGAGCGAGTTGGGAGAGAACATCGTCACCTCGGGGTAAATACTTTGCACCTCCGGCTGATACATTTCGTAGAACAACCCCGAGGGCTGCTGCGCAGCGTGCAGGAAAGCGCGCGACGCGGCGGCGACGCGCCGTACCTCGGCGTCTCCCGTCTGTTGCGCCAATCGGAAGATCACGCTCGGGTTATAGTCCACGGTGAAGGTGTTGGTGGCATATTGCTTAGTCTCGTAGTTGTAATAGTTGCGGATAAACCAGCGGTTATAGCTGCTCGCGGGTTGCTGGTGGGCCAGGTACGTGCGGGCAATCACATGGGCGAGGCGCACGAGGTCAGGCAGGTGCCACCCCTCGGCCGCGTCCAGATAGCCTTCTATGACCCGCAACTCTTCCGTTGTGCCCGTGGCCTCGGGTGCATGTCCTGGCCGCGCACGCCAAGCGACACTGTAGAGCGCATTGCGGTCGGCTACACGTGTGACCAGGTAATAGCGGCGGATTGCAGCGTCGATCCGGCGGAACAGATTAACATCTCCGCTCTCTGCCGCATAAATCAACAGATTGCCCTCATCGATCCCGTATGCCCATCCGTCGAGGCGCGTCGGTAACATACGCGAGCCGAGCCGATGCTCCACCTCCGCCAGCAAACGGTCCTCGGCCCGCGCGTAGGGTTCAATGCGCGGGCGCGCTACATCAGCCATGGGCAGGCTGACCGAGACACGATGGAAGACGCGCACGACGGTGGTCTCATCCATCCCTTCCCCCATCAGCACGGCGTAGGGTGTCGTCACCCCGAGGCGTAGAGCCGGATAATTGTCGCCCACCAAATCGTCCCGGGAATCCGTTACTACAATCGCGCGCACGTCGTGGGGTGGGTTCGCAACCCAACGTGGGAAGTCACCGTCAAACGGGGTCAGCAGTCGATGCGGATCGATATGAGCGGCCAGCACGAAGCTCGCGGTGAAGCGGGGATCGAGCAACACGCGGCCACCGGGATCGCCCCGCCGAAACATGCTCGCGGCGCGCTGCTGGGCGAGTACTCCCGATTGCAGGTTTGACAGGGACCCAATAAATAGTGCCGGCTTGACCAAATATTGCAGGGCGAAGATCGCCATGATCGCCACGGTCGTCACCAACACCGATAGCCGTAGTTGCGTTGATGCGTGCCGAAGCACGGTGAGACCCGACGTATACACCGTGCCCATCGCCGCGGGGACCAGGAGTATGAGGCTGAAAGCAATCTCCTGCGGAAGCAGCAGGAGAGGGAAGCCCTGGAACAATAGCTGGAGAATGAGGAGGCCGAGGGCGGCGATCATGTACGCGCCAATGGCCATGGGCAGGGCCTGGCTCCAGCCGACGGGCCGCATCGCGGGCCGAAGCGCAAGGAGGCGTAACACGATCGCTATGCCCAGCAGCAGCAGCAGGGGCAGCAAGAGCTGATTTCCGATCGCGTCGACGAGTTGCTGCGACACGGACGCCCCACCTGAAGGCGACGGGAGGAAGTAATTAGTCTTGATACGGCTGCCAGCGAACATCCAAAATAGCGCCCAGACCAGGTAGCCTGAGAATGAGAAAGGGACGTATAGCCAGAGCATTGCGCGCCATGCCGCCGTTTCTACCCGTCCTTGCCGATTGGACATGGCGAGTAGATACCCGATCGCGGCGAAGAGAGCAATCAGCGCCGTGTAGGTCGTCAACGAGAGCAGGATATTGAAGCCGACGGCCACCGTCACGCGTGCAACCGTCGGGCGTAATTGGAAGGACCGCAGCGTCGAGAGCTGCAGACCGAGCAACAACACGTAGACCTCGAAGTTCAGGTTGGCCTGGAGCGTATAGAAGAATGGGCTGGCCACAAGCGGCGCCACAGCAAACAACTTGGCCGGGAGAGGATAGTCTCGGAGTAGGACCCGGGTAAGCACCAACAATATGCCAATGCTCAGCGCGATCGGCAACCAGCGCTCGGCTGCGTTAGGGCCGACGATTGCTGAGGCCGTGAGGTAGAGCAGAGGCGGGAGGGGCAGGCTACCCGCGTCGAGTTGGAGACCTTTCCCGCCCCCCACCAAGATCCACTGCGTGCGCAGGAACTCCTGGTAGGCGTTGTCTCCGACACGCGCAATCCACGGCCCCACCAGAACGCTGAGCCACACCACGAGCGCTGCCAGCAGGATCTCCATCAGCCACTCCCACCAGGGGGCTTGCGAACGGGGCATGATATGCCGGTCTGTCCGTCTAGGCAGGGGAAGCGTGGCTGGGGTTTGATGGGTCGACGCCATGATCACTCCCTTCTGGTTGCACGGCCACAATATCATCCATCTCGTGCGCCACTATCAAGGCGTGCGTCGTCTTTTCCCAATAGAAAGGCTTAACGAAGAGCTGGTATAGCGCCTTCCAGGCGGCAATGCTTTGCAGGGCCCAATAGAGCGGCGAAAGGAACATGAGCGGGACGAAGTCGTAGTGGGTGCGCTTAAGCAGGCCGTAGATGGACAAGTAGATGAAAACCAGGTTGTCGGCGAGAGCGGTCATCGCGCTGAGCACGAACACCGGCAGCGGGAACAGCAGCGGCACAAAATGCCAAGTTGTCAGCAGGTACACGAGCATGAGCAGCCAGTAGACGGGGTTCATGAGAAGGATGAAGGGCGTCCCGCCAATGGTAGCTTGGAAGCAGAAGAAGCGCCATGGACCGAGGATGCGCAACACGCGGAGCGGGTGGCGCATGGAAACTAGCCATGCCTGCATATAGCCCTTGACCCAGCGTGAGCGCTGACGGATCCAATTGCCGACACGAGAATTAGCCTCTTCCCAGGTGGTAGAGTCGATGACAGCCGTCGATAGTCCTTCTCGCGCAATGCGCATGCCGAGATCGGCGTCCTCAGCGACATTGAAGGGGTCCCACGCATGAAGTCGGCGCAGCGCCGTCATCTTGAAGTGATTACTGGTACCCCCTAATGGGATGGGCGCATTAACGGCGAAGAGGCCGGGCAGGAATAGGTCGAACCACATACTGTATTCCGCCGTGAAAAAGCGTGTAAGCATATTTTGTCGCGGGTTGAAGTAGTTGAGCTTGGCCTGAATGCACACCGTGGTCTCGGGCAAGCGCCCGTACGCGACCAGCACTTTCTTCAGTTGGTCTGGCTCGGGGATGTCTTCCGCATCATAAATCACGAGATACTCTCCCCGTGCTCCGTGGAGACCATAGTTGCATGCTTTAGGCTTCGTCTTCGGTTGGGCGTCGGGGACGACGATGATCTGAATCACCTCGGGATTCCCCATGCGCCTCTTTTCGGCCAGCGCGGCCTCCTGTGTCTCCACGTCGTCCGCTTCCAATAGCACTCGGATATCGAGCTTGTCGAAGGGATAATCGAGCTTAGCCATTCCACGCAAGAACTGCACAACCGTCTCGGCCTCCCGGTAGAGCGGGCACAGGATTGTATAGACGGGTAGTACCGTCTCATCGGCGCAGAACCGGCGCACCTCATCAGGGGTGATGTCGAGCGCCTTGGCTGTCACGTTTTCACCGCGGTGAATCGTGTAGAAACGAAAAGCGATGATCACGAAGTAGATGAGCGACGCAATAGCGTTTAGAGCAACCAGCGTATGCAGTGGCCAGAGGACGAGGCTGACGATGGCCGCAAGGGCCACCAGCATGAGTACTGGTCCCTGCCAACGCCAGAAGGTGATGAACGCGCTCTCCTCCGGCGTGACGAAGATGAAGCCCGCGTCGCGCAAACGGTCAAACCAGGCTTGCTTGTCCGTCGTGGCAGAGTCTTTATCCGCTGTACCCACCTGCGACACATTTACCTCCCTGTTCTTCCTGTTCTGAGGATGGCGCGCGAGAATACCAGCCACTTCCCTGTCCTGGAAGGCGCGCACCCCGCAATGCAGCCACCTCCTCACGATATATTATTGTCGCATTCGCGCAACAGCATCTGCGAGCATGTAATTTTAGTGCGGGAATTGTTGAAAAAAAGGCTATAACCTGGGTATTATATCAAATAATCGACGGGGACTATTATGTATTCTAGGTTTTGTTGCAGATGACGTGCCAGGTGTTATGGGCAGAGCCGCACGCTGTGGTGAGGCCGACGTCGGGATGGACTCAGCACCACGCATGCGGGCCCTCGATATCGAGGCAGGCTAGGATACGCCTGTGGCTATGAGTGCCGGCTACTTGCCCCGTCCGTCGTTGACCGCCGGTGTCTACTGGCGTGTCTGCAGCAGTGCTTCATTCGTACGAGTAGCGTGCAAAATATCGGTGCATAGCACTTGCCTGGCCGTGCTAACGGTCGCCTGAGAATAGCCTAAGGGCCTGTCAAAGAGTAACCGCTGCGATTTCCCCTCAATTCCACGCCTACGCGCAGGAGAAACATGACTACTTTATTTTCTGATAGGCCCGAAGTACCGTCGACGGGTCGCGTATTCAGGCGTGTCACTGCTGAATAACTATGCACTGCACCAGGATCGCCAATAGCTCCCCGTGTCCGCCAATGTGCTTCCCGCACCTGTGCCACCAATCATGCGTGGGGGTAGCGGGCACAGTGGAACGGACGACGGCGTTAGCGGAAGCGTCGTCCGTATTTTGGGCTCCAGCATGAAGGCGTTTCGCCGAAGTATTTCTTCATTGCTCACACTCACATCGAGTCGCCGAAGGCCTTCAGTGCCATGGAGGCGCGCTGTGACCTTTACGCCCAAGTCTCCATGTAAACATCGGGCGCTTTCCATGCATCGCATGCAAGCGATGCGCCCCGCGCGTGCGCGTCGTCACGCTGTAGCTGTGGCCGACAGACGCGGCCACGAGACACGGTAGGCAGCGCATCGTCATGCATACCGATGCATCGTCATACGACGTGAACAGCCGTTGATCTCTTCGCAGGTGCCGTCGGCATGTGTGGGCACCAGAGGTGCCACGCTATCCAATCGAGGTGCATTATAATCCCGCACCATTAGTGCATAATAGCGTTGCACTTGACACCTTCCTCCCGTACGCGCTGTGTCGAAAATACCTAGTTTGGTAGCACGGGAGAGGCGGCTGTGTCAAGGACGAACGGGAAACGAGATCACGCGTGTGGCCGTCGGGCGGCCTCGGACCCGGAAACGGTTGTCGGCCTACCCTCGCGTTGGTGACCGCGGCGACCCTGAGGGCTCCGACGCCGCGTCGTTCGCTAGCCCCCGCTCCGGCCGATCAGCGCGGCGCATCCGTTGTGGTGCGCGATCCTCGGCGGTCATGACCGCCGAGAACGTCAACGCGTGGCTGACCACGACCGCTTAGGGCTTCATATGCGTCGGACTCTTCACGATGACGGTGCCAGTCATGAAGGCATGCAGGCCATAGTGGTACCTGTAGGTGCCCGTTTTGCCGAAGGTGTGCGTGAAGCTCTTGCCCGTTGACAGGTTATTCGACGCCGTGAACGCGGTGGTATCGCTGACAACGGTATGGATGGCGCTATCCTTGTTGGTCCACCGCACGGTTGTGCCCGGAGCGACCGTGAGCGTCTTGGGCGTGAAGGCATAGCCCGTGATCGTGACCCGTGCCACGGGGAGCGCCGGGCGCCCGTGCGACGCGGGTGTCGGGCGTGTCGCGGCGTGGGCGTCCAGGCCGACGGTGAGGATAAGCGCCGGCGCGGCCAGGCCGGCGAGGCCCAGAGCCAGGCGTGCATGAGTGGAAATCATAGCGTAGGTGTCCTTGTCTTATTGTTGATCGTCGACAGCGTCGGACGGGACAGCATGTGCGTGCTGTCCCATCGGTTCCGTTGGGTCGTGCTGAGGTGCCTGAAGGCTGTTCGTTTCGCGTACTCGTGACCATCGATTTCCTGCCCTTTTCGAGGCCCAAGGCTGTCACATCGACCGAAAACGCCAGGATAGACGCGCCTCACCTGAAGATCTTTCGGCCATAACATGTCAACTCAGCACGACCCAGCGAAACCCGTTGCGGGACCCCGCGGTGGGTTGAGGAGCGCCGCGACGACGACCAGAAGGGTGCGAAGGTGAGAAACACATCATTGGCCGAATTGTTCAGTGGCGTTACACTGCGCGTAGATCTGGTCGCGGTGCGGTCACGGTGCTGACGTGTGTCCCGCGAGCAGCATGCCGGGTGACGGGTGAGCGGTAACGGGAGGACGACGAGGGATATGACACGCGCGACGATCGTGTGGGCTGCCGTGGCTCTGCTTATTGCCGGTATGCCCCTGCACCTGGCCGCGCAGGGACGGGCCAGCGCCTCCGGCACGGCCCTGTCTATCAAACCGCTGCGTGACGCGACTCGTCCGCACCTGCAGACAGTGGTCACCCCCGCTAGCGGAGCGTGGCTGACCGCGACGACCACCCCCGTGCTGACGCCCACCTCAGGGCCGACGATCACCCCGTCCCTGACGATACCTCCGTCAGCCCGACCCGCGCCGACGGCCACGCCAGCCCCGGCAGGGCCGACCGTGTCGCCGACGCTCACGCCGACGCTCGACCCCTGGCTGAGTCCCGCCGCAGGCTTTGTCGTCACCGGCGATCGTCTCCATCTGGCGGTCCGGTTCCCGCCCCTCCCGCCGCACGCGGCTCCCATCGCCCGCGTGCTCTTCATGGCCACTTGGCCGATCGCGCCGCCGGGCCGTCCCGTTGTCGCCTGCACCACGACCGTCCCCGTCACCAGGACGGTGCGCACCTTTGCTTGCGACTGGGGGGTGACGCGCGCGGCGGTGCCTAACGGGCCGCTGACCCTGCGCGTCGCCGCCTACGATCGCTTGGGGCGCCTCCTCCCTGGCGGCCCACCGCCACGCTCTGGCGTGGTTCGTCAACTGATCCGCCGGGTCGTCGTGCTCGTGCAGGGAGTCTGTAGCACGGCACCGGCGGGCAGCAGCAGCGCCAACGGCACGTTCAGCGATCTCCAGGCCCTGTTGCAGGGGCCGGCCTACGGGTACCACGCGGGTGACATCCTCTTGTACAGTTACACCGGCGGCACGGTGGACGCGGCGGGGGTGTGGCAGCATCGCGCCTACGGGCGCTTCGACCCGGTGCGGCACGATTACCGCACGACAAGCCTGCGCGCCCTGCGCGACGACCTCCTGGAGCCGTACCATGCCGCCCATCCCAACACCACGTTCGTCCTGGTCGGCCACAGCCTGGGCGGCCTGGTCGCGTTCGCGGAACTGCGGGCGCAAGTGAGCGCGTCGGGCAGTGGGCCAGGCTTCCTCTCCGGGGTCGTCACGGTGGACAGCCCCCTCCACGGCGTGCGACCAGCCGAGGCGCTCTTGGGCGTGCTGTTACGCCGGTATCCGGGGGTTGGGAACCGGCTGGACTGCGTGACGCAGGGACCGGCGACCGCAGCGCTGGTCTCCCTGCACGGCGACCCGCACGCGGCGTCCGATCTCCAACGCGTGGCGGTGGGTGCGCAGCGGCGTCACATCCTGGTCGCGACGATCGGGAATGCCGACGATTGCGTGTGGTCGCCGGATCGGTGTGGGGGGCCGTTGATCGGTGACGCGCGGACGCAGTGGCTGTATGCGCCCGGCGTCCGCACCACGATCTTCCATATCGCGCGCCCGTGTCGCCGGCTCGAGGAGCACTGTTTTCTGGGGACGCATGGCGCTGTGTTGAGCCGCGCCGACGGCCCCGATGCCCTGCACGCGATTGCCGCCGCCATTGGCCCACAAGTGCGCTAACCAGACACCACAGACACGGGCGACGGGAGGACGTCAGCGCGGTGTGGGCGTTGGAGGGCACGATCCCGATGCGACGAGCGCGCCCATCGATCCCTCGGCGTGACGCCTATGGTATGAGGGCACGGCGTGCAGCGCCGCGGTGTTTCTTATCGTTCCGCTCGATCCGCAATCAGATTGTTCTCCAGACAACCGTGGCGCAGGGATTCACACCACCGACGGAGCGTGCTCATGTAGAAGTGGACGGTGCTCACTTGATGGTCCCGAGGACGGGCGATTATCCAGGGATGACGCCTACATTCGTGGTCCCACCTACCTCGACGTGGGCCGAAGCGCGCCCTCCTGGTGACCTGTCCACGTCTACATGAGCAGACTCACCGACTGGAGTGAATCCCTGGGGCGCGTGCGGCATGCATGTTTATGCCGTCACCGGCGCGGGGCTCGGGCGAGCGCCACGTCTGCCAAAGGGCGTGACCGCATCACAGGAGCTGATGCGTGGCATGCGAGATCGTCCAACGGGCAACGGTCAAGGAATTATGGCCGCGCGTGTAACAGGGGCGTGAGCTGGCCTGGCTGCGCTACGATCGCATGATACGCCCTCGGACCTCCTCAGCGCGCGGCGGCAGCCAGGCCGGCAAGACCCTGACCCTGCCGAGCGGCTACGGCCACGAAGGAGAGGATGTAGGCGGCAATGACGAGCAACAGGAGCAGGTGGTAGCCGAGCTGCAGCGAGGCGTACTCCAGCGCGCCGCCCAGGAAGGCCCCGAGCAGGTTGGAGGCCAACGCGATGTCGGGCGACACCGTGTCGCCGAACAGGCGCCCGAAGATCAGGTTGGCCATCAAGATCGGCGAAAACAACACCGCACAGCCCAGCGCGTAACGCAGCGCCAGGTTCGGGACTAGTAGCGTGTGGAACGGCAGCAGCAGGTTGAGCGCCAACGTCGCGGCCAGCCCGACGTAGAGCCAGCGGATGTCCAGCCGCAAGTGCGAGCGCGCGTTGACCCCGTTGGCCAGCAACACCGTGAGCAGAATGCCGATAATCACCAGCGCGTTGACGAGCCAAGTGACGCCGAAGAGCAGCGAGAAATTGACGATGCTCTTGGATTCGAGCAATAGGAAGGCCAGCCCCGTGAAGAACAGGGCCGGGTCGAAGCGCCGCAGCGCGCGCCGTCCCGTGCTCAGGAATACGGCCACGATCGCGATGAGCAGCGTGACGGCCACGCCCTGCAGGTAGATCGTGGGGACGCCGCGCTCCTTGAGGTAAAGGAACGGCCAGTCGTCGGTGGCGTTCTCGATACCGGCCTGGCGTGTAACCGTGTGCGCCCGATACAGCGCTGGCGATAGCGCGCGCAAGCGCGGCCCGTCCATCAGCACGGCGGCCGACGCATTCGCGTAGAACCGTCCATAGGGGGCCTGACCGCCAAAGGCGTCGGTGAGCATGCCCGCGATCTTGTGCACGATCCAGGGCTGGCGGTAGTAGTTGTAGAGCACCAGCACGCCGTTGGCACTGAGGTGGCGGCGCGCGGTCGCGAACGACTCCTGGGTGAATAAGTAGCTCTCCAGGCGCAGATTGGCGAAGCTGGAGGTCAGGGCCAGCGAATCGGGCAGGGCGAAGACGATCAGGTCGTAGGTGGCGTGGATGCGTTCCAAGAAGGCGCGGCCGTCGTCGAGCACGACGTGGACGCGCGGATTCTGGTAGACATGGTCGGGGTGGAAGTCGCGGCCCAGCCCGTAGATGGTGGGGTCGAGTTCGACGCCGGTGACGCTGCCGATACCGTTGTGCACGGCCATGTCGGCGTCGGTGCCCGAGCCGGCGCCGATGATCAGTTCGCGCGTGGACGACGGGAAGTGGAACGTGTGGAACGGCGCCAAATAGAATGGGCTGCGTGCGCGCGCCGCATAGGGACCCATCGCCTGGTGGCCAATGTTGTTGACAAAGATGATGCGGCCGCCGTCGGCGAACTTCTGTACGTCGATGCGGTAGTAGGGCGACCACAGCGAGGAACTGCCCAACTGTGTGGTCCACACGACCACGCCGAGCAGGATGGCCGCGTTGACCACGCGGACGGCGCCGCGCCGCTGTGGCAACGCTAGCGCGGCGAGGGCCGCGATGGTGAACCAAACGCCGGGCGGGGAGCCCAGGAAGGAGATGAGCGCGAAGAGGGCCGAGCCGGCGATGGAGCCGGCCACGTCCAGCGTGTAGGCCGTCAGGGGCGGGCGCACCGCCGTGAGCAAGCGCCCCAGGTTCTGCCCCAGCAGGGCGAAGATCGCCCCCACCAGGATAAAGACGAGCGGGACGAGGAAGAAGGCCTCAGTGCCCTGTGCCTTGATGGCCCCGTCCTTGAAGAACACCTCTTGCGTGGAGCTGGCATTGAGTTGCAGCTTGAAGGTGGCGACGATGGCGACGAGGATGGCCAGCGCAACCGGGAAGAAGGTCTGGAGCGCGAGGCCGCGGCGCGCTTGCAGGATGCCGAGCCCGATGCCCAGGAACGAGGCCAGCAGCACGAAGTTGGTGAAGTAGCCCAGGTAGCGAACATAGGACGGTATCCAACGAATCAGGGCGAGCTCGACGAACAGGATGGTGAACGAGCACAGGAACAGGTTGAAGCGGTCCCGACCGGTATCCATCATATCATCCCCTTCTGACATCTGGCTCCGTCTAGCAACGGGCACCAACGGCTTGGCATCTGGCATGATACCAGGTACCCCGTCATATCGCGTGCCACATGTACTGCGCTCAGGGCTCGTGACGTATCGGTGCGAGAGCCTCTTGGAACGTGGCGATCTGCTCCTCGTCCGTGGACACGCTGTGCGGGTCAGGTTCAACCTCCAACGGCACGGTGCGTATCGCCCGTATCGACGAGGCTGTGATCCACGCGGCGGCCACCACAATGCCGAGCGCGCCACCGGTGAGGATGGCCGATAAACCCACGCGTTGCTCGAGGATACCGCCGAGGATCGCACCGAACGGCCGCGCACCCGAGGTCAGGAAGGCATAGCTAGCGTTGACGCGCCCGCACAACCGCTCCGGCGTGACCGCCTGGCGCAGGCTCGTCTGGGTACTCCCTGAGATCGTCAGCCCGACGCCACTCAAGATTTGCCCCAGGACGATCAGCGGGACCTCGACCGGGCGGACGACACCGGCCAGTGGGAGGCAGACGGCTCCGAGCGCAAGTGCGGCGAGCGCCGCCGCGATTGACAGTCCGAGGCCGAGACGTCGCGCCACCCATCCCGTCAACGCCGCGCTGGCGACGCCACTCACGCTCCCGACCATGAAGACCGCGCCTCGGGGCGCTGCGCCCTTCTCGTTGACGCACTCACTCGACGCCAATGGGGCCGCACATGCACATCCGTTGTGGTGCGCTGGCCGTAGTGATGCCGTGACACTGTGCGTGTTAGCGCCCATCGGTGGGTAGCTCCGGGAGGACGCCCCGCGCCCGGAGGAGCTGCTGGAGTTGCGCGTAGCCGATCCCGTGCCGCGCGGCGATGTCGGAGGCGTAGCTGACGCCGCGGGGCGGCCCCGGATGGACGCGGAAGGTGCGGCCGTGGAGGCCGTCCTCCCCGGCCTCGCGCTCAGCGTCGGCGACCAGGCTCCCGACCATGCCGTCGCCCGCCGTCCGCGCATTGATCTCGTCCACCCGCTCGGCGAGCTCGTGCACGTGGGTCACGTAGATGGCACGCGCGCCCAACAGGCGCAATCCCCGCACCACGTCGACGGCCAGCCCCAGCGCCTCGGACGTGCTGGTGCCCGCGAGCACTTCATTGAGCAGGATCAGGCTGTGCGGCGTGGCCCGCTGGAAGATCGCCGCCAGTCGCGCCGCCTCGTCGTCGAGCCGCCCCCGCCCCGGTGTCGCGCCCTCGGGGGCGGGGAAATGCGTGTAGAGCGCGTCGACGGGGCTGATCCGGGCGGCACGGGCAGGCACGGGGAGGCCGGCTTGGGCGAGCACCTGGAGCAGGCCAACGGCGCGAATGTAGGTCGTCTTCCCGCCGCGATTGGGGCCCGTGAGGACCCACACGCGGCCCGCGGTGTCGTCGAAGGTCATCGCGTTGGTCACCACGGAGGCGGCGGCGTTGGCCGTCGACGGGTCCGCCTGATTGAGCAGACGCAGGGCCAGGCCCAGGTGATAGCCCTCCTGGACCGCGCAGACCCGCGCGTCACGCGGGGCCAGCACGGGCCGGCACACCGGCAGGCCAGCGTCCCGCAGGCGCAGCGTGAGGGCCGCCGCGTCGAGCAGGAAGGCGAGCTCGGGGGCGAGGCGCGCGAGCGCGGCGGGCGCGACCGCGGCGAACCGCTCCAGCGCCCGCTCCAGAGGGTCGATGACGCGGTCGAGTAGGCGGCGCAGGTCGCCGAGGAGGCGGTTGTCGGGGCCGAGGTCGCCAGGACGCAGGGGCGTGAGGCCCTGCTGGCCGCCCGTCCGGCCCAGCAGGCGCGCCAGCAAGGTGGCCTGTCCCGCGACTGGCTCCGCATGGAGGGCGAGGAGCGCGGCCGTGGCGGGTTGCAGGTCGTCGGATAGGTTGACGCCGATGGTGACGCTGCGCACCTCGCCGAGGCGTTGGCGCACGGCGGGCAATGCGGCCTGGAGCGCCGCGAACGCGGGCGTCTCGACGAGGGCCTGCAACGAGGCGTACACGGCCTCCAGGGCAGCCGCGCGGCGACGAGCCGGCGCGAGCGCCTGCTGGAGCTGCCGAGCGGCGTCGACGTAGAGCTCCAGGGCGGACAGGCGCTGCGTCAGGCGGACCAACGCGCCCTCACCGGATCGCGGCCGGCTCGTGTCGGCCAGGGCGTCCAGGGCGGGCAGGACGGCGCGCAAGGCCGCGCGTAGGGTGGCGTCAGCGAGTAGGTCATCCAGGGCGTCCGCGCGATAGGTGATGACGGCGGGATCGGCGCAGGGCGCGGCGAGCAGGTCGCGGACGAAGCGCTCCCGGCGCGGCTCCCCGCTACAGAGGGCCTGGATGACCTCCGGCAGGTCGAGGTCGGCCATCACCTGCGGATCCAGCCGCACGCCCCGGCCCGCGCCCGGGTCCTCCCCAGGCAGCCAGAGGAGGCTGGGGTGCGCCCGCGGGGCATCCGGGCGCGACGGGTCGGGGGATATGCCGTCCATCAGTGCCTAGAACCGCGGTCGGGCTGGCCGACGATGGTACACGGCCGGGACAGGGAGACCCGTGGCTCCTCACATGGTGGCAAGACGCCCGTGAGCCCCCGGTCGTTCTGCGTCCCCACTAGCGTGGGACGAGCGGGACAGGAGTGATGTC
>JAABUX010007091.1_pt1 | contig 13230 bp, 11 predicted proteins | sample 5561851 | NCBI WGS metagenome assembly JAABUX01 (sample SAMN10711883, study PRJNA513361) | rock metagenome | isolation source: Antarctica rocks | place: Antarctica: Victoria Land, Richard Nunatak red sandstone | collected 2016-01-03 | reverse complement strand
GGCCCAGACCAAGCCGGGGGTCGCTTCGCTCCCCCCGGCTGACGCCGTGCCGATCCCCGATCCCGCACTCTCATAACCCCTGGACCAGAATTCGGGGGCAGGTCACGGCCGCCCGCGCCGGATGGGAGCAGACCGCTCCCGACCTCGGCCCTCGCGACCGATTCTCGGAGAGGGCGGTCGTATCCGACACGAGCAAGGCCTGCGGGCCGCTCCGGGGCGTGACGGCCTTCGATCTTAATCGTTCGTAATCTCCTCCCAAGCATCTTCGCCGACTCCGTAGTCCTCTTCGCACACTCGTATGGCCATCGCTAAGTCGGCCTGGAAGGAGTCCTTCTCCGGGCTCTCACTCGAAGCCCTCTCGAGGACCAGGATGTAGGTCCCCTCGGGTTCAACCCGCAGGACAACACGATGGACGTCGCTTCCAGCCGGCATCGCTTCGAGGATCATCGCTGGGTCCTCATTCGCTTTTGAAGTAATAGCGGTGCGCCCGGCCCGCGTCGACGAACCACCGTCGCGCTTCGTCGAAGATTTCCATGTCAGCGTGAGGATTGTCGCCGTGGCCCTGGATATCCATGCGGAAGATCCGCTTGCCGTCTCTGCTCATAGCAACAAAGCTCTTGCTGTCGTGTCGCTTGATGACAAAATCGTCGCCCAGAAATCGCCCAACCGCATCACCCGCCTCGTGAACACGTACGGGGAAGGACTGGAGTTTCGGGCTCTTCGGGTGGAGGTTCAGCGTCAGGGTGGAGGATCACCGATGAGGGCGTCCCGGCTTTAGCCGCCCGCCCCTCCTAAGTCGTCCTCTCCCCCGCCTCCACGAGCCGGCCCGGCGAGTCACCCGCAACCTCGGGGATCGGCGCTTCCTTCCGCTGCGTCCGCCAGCGAGGCGGAATGTGCAGCCGGCGCTCCGACACGCGGTCGAATTTCCGGTCGAACACCCTGGTGGTCGCAATCAGCAGGAGTATGGCACCACCGGCGGCGATGATGTCCCAGGCCGCGATCCATCGCAGGGCGCTCGCCGAATCCACCCACCTGCTGGTGAGGCCCTCCACGATCTGCATGGCCGCGAAGACCGGGCTGCTCGCGAAGACCCAGGCGATCGCGCCGAATAGCCAGTGCCCGCCCGGGGCGGCGAGCCCGATGACGGCGATGGGGATCGCGACGACATAGAGCACGTAGGCTGCCGCCACGAGCGCGATCGCCCGGCTCTCACGGCGTACCCGGACGGAGAGCGCCAGGCCCAGGCTCGCGATCCACGCCCCGTGGGCCAGGATCGTCAGCGGCATCAGGGCGGCGGCGAAAGCCCGTCCCGATCCGCCCAGGTTCTGAGCCTGGGCCGCCGCGGGAAGCGTCGCCATGTACCGGCTAAGGTCATCCTGGGCGAAGGCCCCGCAGATCAGCGCGGGCCCGATCGCCAGCAATGGCAGGACGCGAAACGTCGCGAGCCATTTGCCCCAGACGATCGAGCGGGTCGATAGAGGTGTCGAGAGCAGGACGTCGAGGCTGCCCCTCCGCCGCTCCTCGGAGAACGACAGGGAGGCGAACACGGCGAGGATGAGGAGCCCGAATACCGTCTGGATGAGCACGGCCATGACGCCCGCGAAGCCCACCCTCGGGTGGAAGCCCTCCACCAGGATCTCCCACGCCCCGTGGCAGCAGGCGATGGTGCTCGCCAGGAGGAGCGCCGTCATCACGATCCGCATCGGCCGCGACGACCTGGTGCGGTTCCACTCGCGCCAGAGCACCGGATTTCCGTCGAGCGACGGGCCGGGGAGGCGGCGGGTGAGGCGGCCGATCAGGCTGAGCCCCTTGATCACCCCGGCCTTCCGCCCCGGTCGGGCCTCGCCGAGCGGATTGACGCGCAACCCGGCGACCGACGCGACGATGCTTAAGGCCGAGAGGCCGAGCGTCCCGCCAAAAAAGCAGCCGTATTCCCAGGGCCCGTTCTTCCCCGGCTCGATATAGGGGGCGAAGGCCAGCCAGAACGGGTTGGCCGTGAGCATCCATCGCTTGGCGAACCATCCTCCGAAGGTGAAGGAGAGGCTGTATCCGATCGGATAGGCGAGAAGGATCAGGCCCCAGGACGTGTAGACGGCCATCAAGACCTCGTGGACGGTCTTCGCCCAGGTCGAGAGCGCCAGGGCGAGCGAGCATCCCAGGATGCCCACGGCCAGGGTGATGGCGAACGCCATCGTCAGGTCGTCGGGGTTGATGCCGCCCAGGAGCGTCCCCAGCGCCGCGACCGGCCAGGCGCATGCGACGAGGGCGAAGGTCGGCAGCAGCCTCGCCAGGAGCTTGCCCAGGACGATCTCCCGTGCCGTCAGGTCGGTGACCAGCATGTGGGCCAGCGACCCCCTGGATCGCTCGACGCAGACCGCGCCGGCGGTGGCCGCCGGGGCGACGATCATGGTCAGGGCGAGCTGGACGCCGACCATCGCGTAGAAATACGCCTCGCCGATCTTCGCCTGGTTCTGGAGGCCGACCGACCATCGGGCGTCGAGGTACGACCACCAGATCGAGCCCATGCCGATCAGGAGGGCGCCGACGAACAGGGCCCGCCCCGCGTAGACCTGCCAGCGGCGCGAGCTGATCTTCATCTCGGTGTCGAAGACCGGGCCCAGCCTGGACGACATGGCTTGCCTCCCCCGAAACATCGCAAACGATATTCTTCGGAGTCTGACAGGTCGGGCGAATCGTGTCCAGGACGGGAGACCGGGTTTCCATAAGAAGGGGCCGGTACGAAATCTTGGCTCAATTCGCTCCCAAACGCCTGGCCACCCAACCGCTCCCGTCGATCCGCCCTGGAATCGACCGGTTCCTTTCACCGGCACCGGCGAGGATCGAGACCACGCGAGACCCCATCGAAACCGCGAGCCGGGATCTCGACGAGGCCCGCGCTCATTGCCCGGGGAGCGACCGGAGCATGGGCTTGATCGCCGACCAGAGCTGGTCCTTGATCTGGACGGTGGTGGGATTGTCGAGCCGCTCGGGCGTCCGGGGCCGGGCGGCGGCGGCGGCGAGGACGCCGACGGTCAGCTCGCCGTCGGTGTAGTAGAGGTCGCCGCCGCCGTTGCGGCCGAGCAGGGTGGCGCCGACGCCGGTGACCTGGTAGATCAGGGCGAGCCGCCCCCCGTCGCGGAGGTCGGCGATCAGGGCGTCGCGCTCGGCGTCGACGTCGGGGGCGATGTGGTGGGTGATCTGGCCGGTCCGGTGGCTCAGGCCGACGCTCCGGTCGAAGGTCGCGGCGCCGGTCCAGAGCGGGACGCCGTCGCGGCCGAGGTCGGCCGACTTCCAGAACCGGACGTGGTGGCGGCGGCCGGCGTTGCCGCCGACGGGCTTCTCGAAGGCGAGGTCCTGCTTCCGGCCGAAGACGAAGAGGTTGCTCACCGGCGCGTCGGGGTACGGCCTGTTCCGCAGGACGCTCCCGGCGATCCGCAGGCTGGTCCCCAGCGTGATCGGGTCGGCCGGGTCCCATCCCGACCCCACCATCGCGCGGACGATGGCCGCCTCGGCGGCGATGAAGCCGACGTTGAGCGGGTCGCCGGGGATGCCCTGCGCGGTGACCGAGACCTTCGGGGCGTCCTCCAGCCCGGGCTGGTGCTCGTAGTGCTTCCAGAGCCAGGGCAGGACGAGATAGGCCGCCAGGAGCCAGGCGACGAGCTGGTCGGCCACACCTTGCAGGGCCCGGATCAGGAGCCGGATTCGCCTCGGGAAGCGAGGTCTCGGGGCCGATCCGGCGGCGGCCGGCTCGGGCATCGGCTCGGGTTCGTTCACGAGGGGGACCGGTGCGGGGGGAGGAGGGGACGTCGGCGGCCCTGGCGATGGGCGAGGCCCGCCCCGCCTTTATAGTTATCCGGCGGGGCGGGCCTCGTCGAGTCTCGGGGGGCCGATTCGGCTCAGGGTAAGCGTTCACGACCAGCATCTTGCCCGGCCTGACGAAATGGGTACGATCGCTCGTCATGGACCGGCCGACGATCATTCCCGAGACTCTCTGGAACTCCGCGACGCCTGATCTCCAGGCGTTGATCCGCGGGTTGGTCGAGCAGAATGCCTCTCTCCAGCAGCGCGTCGCCGACCTCGAAGCACGGCTCAACCTCAATTCCACCAACTCCTCCCGCCCGCCCTCCTCCGACCCCCCGAGCGTCAAGCGAGCCCCGCCTCGCAAGCCCTCGGGCAAGAAACGCGGTGGTCAGCCCGGCCACCGACGCCATCAGCGGGCCCTGGTCCCCCCTGAGCAGGTCCAAGCCGTCGTCGATCATCTCCCCGAGACCTGCCGCAAATGCGGCGGCGAGCTTGGTGGAGACGACCCCGAACCCCGCCGCCATCAAGTCGCCGAGGTCCCACCCTTCCGCCCGGTCGTCACCGAGCATCGCCTGCACCGTCGGCACTGCCCCCGCTGCGGCGTCGCGACACGGGCCGAGTTGCCCGCCGATGTCCCTCGCGGCGCGTTCGGGCCCCGGCTCCGCGGCGTGCTCGCCCTGCTCGCCGGGAGCTATCGTCTGGGCAAGCGGCCGATCAAGCAACTGGTCGCCGACCTGCTCGGCCTGTCGATCTCCACCGGCATGATCGCCAAGCTCGAACGCCAGTGCTCCGCCGACCTGGCCGGACCCGTCGCCGAGTTGGCCGACGCGATCCCCGACGCACCGGTCGTCGGGATCGACGAGACGTCCTGGCGAGAGGCCGGGAAGAAGTGCTGGCTCTGGGTCACCGTGACCTCGTTCGCCGTGGTCTTCACCATCGCACGGTCTCGGAGCGGCCAGGTCGCCCGGGCGTTGCTGGGGACCAAGCCGGATCAGGTCGTCATCAGCGACCGCTTCCCCGGATATGAGTGGATCAGCGAAGGCCGCCAACTTTGCTGGTCGCATCTCCGGAGGGATTTCCAGGCGATGGTCGACCGCAAGAACGGCGGGTCGGGCTTCGGCGAACGCCTGCTCGATCGGTCGGACCGGCTGTTCCACCACTGGCACCGCGTGCGCGACGGGACCCTAGACCGGGCGGGGTTCGCCAGCCGGGCCGGTCGGCTCCGGGGGCAGATCAAGGAGGTCCTGACCGGGGGGGCCGCGGGCCCGTGTGCTACGACGGCGACGACCTGCCGGGAACTGCTCCGCCTGGAGCCATTCTTGTGGACGTTCGTGTCGACGCCGGGGGTCGAGCCGACGAATAACCAGGCCGAGCGCGAGCACCGGCACGCCGTGCTGCTACGCAAGACCAGCGGCGGGACCGATAAGCGAGGCGGGGAGCCGATTCGTCGAGCGGCTGCTGACGGTGCGGGCGACGTGTCGACTCCAGGGTGTCGACCTGCTGGACTACCTGACGGCCTGCTTCCGGTCCGGGCTCTCGGGCGACAAGCCGCCGTCGCTTATGCCTTCGCGGTCGCCCGTGGCTTAGGCGGACCGACCCCGGGCAGGTATCCGAGCGATCGCGTCATGAACTGTCCGTCGCCCGGCCGGGAGGCACCGCCTTCCGACCGTGGACGCTTGCTGGTTTTCTTGATAGCTATGAGGCGAGCCGACAACTTAGCAATGCGCAGTCTTTGATCGCTTAATTCCTCTTCACTGTATTTCTTGGACTGAAGGTGCTCGTACAGCTTCTCTTCGGCCGTGATTGCCTGCCGGAGTGTTGCCACCGCTCTTGCCCTATCACCTTGGAGATCGTAGGCACGAGACAGGGCTTGGAAATGACTGGATCGGATGCTCAGCGACCGTAAAGATTCCTCGCCCGGGACGGTGGCGTCACCCAGCAGCGCCAAGGCCAGGTGAAGCACCCGCTCGTCGCGGTTCTCCGGGAGACATCTCTCCTGATGATTCATCATGTAATTGGCCGCGGCGTCGACCGTCGGGCTACCGTTCAACCGAGCATCGACGGCCAACTCGAGCGCGAGGGAGAATGCCTCCTCGCCCCGACCCGGGACAAGGCCGAGGACGAAGAGCTTCCTGGCCCGGAACGCAGCGACATTGCTCGGAAGATCTTGACACGTTCTAATAAGTTGATCGAGCACATGGAGAGCCCTCTCCAGCTCTCCTTGCTGTATGAGCGGGGTCACACGGTTCCGGTTCTCCTCCTCGGCCTGTACCTCCCGTTCGGAGATCCGCCGCCGCAACTGGGCCGCACGCTTTTCGATCCGCCGGCGCATCTCCTCGACCGCATCGACTGCGTCGATCGGTTTCCCAGCGACGACCCGAGCGAGCGGTTCGTTGAGGTCCCCGGGCTGCCCGATCCAGGCGATCTTGCCCGCGCCATCCACAACGAAGACGTGCGGGATTCCAAACTGCGCGGCGGCAACCGACCACGCCTCCGATAGGGCCTGGGCCGGGTCGCAGACGACGCGCAGGGTGATCCCCTTCCCGGGGCCGTCGAGGAACCGGCGCACGTCGTCTGGGGGCTCGGAGAATACGCTCAGAAAGACGACCTCTTTGTACGTGCGCTGCAATTCCTCGAGATGCGGGATCGATTTGATGCACGGGGCGCATTGCGTCCCGCTGAACTCGATCACGTAGACCGTCCCGGGCGAGAGGCCGGCAAGGGCCGGGCCGCGGATGAACATACCCGCCTCGAACTTCGGCGCCGGGCTGCCATGAGACAGCAATCCCTCGCCAGCGACCGCCCCCGTCGTCAATGAACCGACCACGACGCTGATGGTGAGGAGACGGATCATGGTGCAACCCCTTGAGGGATCGACGCGGCTGGGTGGCATGCGCAAGGTTTCCGTACCCCGGTCACCCGCCGCCTCGCTATTGAAACTCCACAGTAAGCCCCGCCGCCCAACTCCCAAGCTCACCGGACCGACCGACAGAGCGAGCTCCATGATAGCGGACTGGCCTTCGCATTATACCTTCCTGACATTTTAGGTATACCCTTTCTGTCACTGGGACGCTCCGTCGCCTCCGTCGCCCTTATCCCGGCTTTCTATTCCTTCGCGGCCCCCCCTGGCCTGGGCGGTGCATCGACCCTGTCACGGCATCGACGGCCGTGAACGGCTACGGCTCAGGCGAACAGCTCGGGGATCGGGGTCCCGTTGCGGACGATGGCGATGGGCCGGCCGGTGCTGGTCTTGTATTCCTTGCGGGCGTCGATGCCGAGGGCGTGGTAGAAGCTGGCGGCGACGTCGTCGGGGGTGATCCCGTCGCCGGAGGCGGGGCCCATCGCCTTCTCGTCGCTGGCGCCGACGACCTGGCCCCCCTTGATCCCGCCGCCGCCCAGGAGGCAGCACATGGCGCGGGGGAAGTGGTCGCGGCCGGCCCGGGGGTTGATCTTGGGGGTCCGGCCGAACTCGCCGGTGACGAAGACGGCGGTGGTGTCGAGCAGGCCCTTGCGGTCGAGCGCGGTGAAGAGGCCGGCGAGGGCCTGGTCGAGGTCGGGCAGGAGCCGGGACTTGAGCCTCTCGAAGTTCGCGTCGTGGGTGTCCCAGCCGCCGCTGGAGAGGGTGACGAACCGGACGCCCGACTCGACCAGGCGGGCGGCGAGCAGGCAGGACATCCCGACGGCGCTCTCGCCGAAGAGCTTGGCCGTCTCGGGCGTCTCCTCGGCGATGTCGAACGCCTGCCGCGACCGGGGCGAGCTGATGATGTCGTAGGCCCGTTGCGAGAAGCGGTCGAGGCCGTTGATCAGGTCGCTGTCGCCTTCGAAGCCGCGGAAGGTCGAGTCGAGCTTCTTGAGCAGGTCGCGCCGCTTCTCGACCTCCTCGACGGTCAGGCCGTTGCGGAGGGTGATCCCGCGGACGGTGAACGGCCGGCCGGCCCTGGGGACGGCCGTGGTGCTGAACGGGGCGTACTCGACGCCGAGGTAGCCGGGGACCTGCGGCGTGTCGGGGATCGCCACGAACGGCGGGAGGTCGCGCGGGCCGCCCAGCTCCTTGATCGCCACCGGGCCGTAGCCGGGGAACTCCAGGCCGGGGATCGGCCGGTTGCCCGTGTTCATGTATTTGGTGCCGAACTCGTGCGCGGCCAGGCTGTGGCTCACGCCCCGGAGGATCGCGAACTTGTCGGCGCACTGCGCGAGCCGGGGCAGGTGCTCGCTGATCCGGACGCCCGGGACGTTGGTGTCGATCGGCTTGAACTCGCCGCGGAATTCGGCCGGGGCGTCGGGCTTGAGGTCGAAGGTGTCCATGTGCGACGGCCCGCCGCCCAGGTTCACGAAGATCGCCGAGGTCGCCCGGCCCTTCGTCACCCCGCCCGCCTCGGCCAGCCGGAGGTAGCCGGGGAGCGAGAGCCCGGTCGTCCCGAGCAGGCCCAGCCGGAGGAAGTCCCGACGCCGGACGCCGTCGCAGTAGTCGTTGGTCGCCATCGCGGTCTCCACGTTCGCGGTAGAAGAAGGGGGACGGGTCGCCGGCCCGGGTCAGTGGTTCGTCGCGAATTCCTTGGTGTTCAGGAGGGCCCAGAGGAGGTCGCGGAGCCCCTTGGCGCCGTCGACCGACCCGGCCAGGTAGTCGGCGGCGGACCGGGCCTCGTCGTCGACGGGCCGGCGGCCGAGGGCCCGGAGGTAGGCCTCGACGACGACGCCGTCGCGGTCGGCCGCGGCGATGGCGGGGGTCGTCGCGGGCTCCTCCGCGGCCGGGCCGTCGCCCCGATCGCGGACGAAGGCGATCCGGCCTTCGAGCCGCCTGATCCGGGGGGCCTGGTCCTTGGCCTTCGCGTCCTCGAGCCGGCGCCCCAGCTCGGCCAGGGGGACGCCTTCGAGGTCGGGCGCGGGGCCGGCGGCGCCGCCCTTGGCCCCGGTCCTCTCGGCGACCCAGCCGTCGGCGCGGTCGATGGCGGCGTAGAGCTCGGCGTCGTTCTGGAGGTAGATCGACTGGAGCAGGTTGGGCTCGTCGGAGCGGTTGCAGTCGCAGTTGGTCTCGCGGGTCGAGGTCCCGAAGACCCTGGCCGCGTAGTTGCCGCCCTGGCGGCCTCGGCCGAAGCCGGCCAGGGGCCCGATGGCGCGGGCGTCGAGCTTGGTGGAGGCGGTGGCCAGCATCGTCGAGTTGCCGGTGGCCTGGGCCACGGCGTCGATGAGGACCTCGGCCGGCAGGCGGCGGATCACGGCCCGGCTGAAGTTCCGCTCGTCGTGGCGGTTGGTCTCGTTGACCCGCCAGCTCCGCTGGTAGGTCTGGCTGGCGAGGATCTCGCGGTGCAGCCACTTCATGTCGAAGCCGTGGTCGACGAAGCCGTCGGCCAGGTAGTCCAGGAGCGCGGCGTTGCTCGGCGGGTTGGCCAGGTTCATGTCGTCGGGCGGGTCGACGATCCCGACCCCGAAGTCATTGGCCCAGACCCGGTTGACGAACGCCCGGGCGAAATAGGGGTTGTCCTTGCCCCGGAGCCATGCCATCAGCGGGGCCCGGGGGTCGTCGAGCGAGGCGATCGAGACCTCCTCGCCGCCGAGGACCTTGGCCGAGACGACCCGGGCGTTGGGCGCGGCCCCGACCTTCTTGGCGTCGGCGTTGGCTCCGGCGACCCGGCCGGCCGGCGGGCCGTTCCTGGCGACGAAGACCTCCTGCCAGGGCGTCGGCTTCCCCTCGGCGCGGAGGGCGTAGAGCATCTTGTTGCGCTCGCCGCCCTGGAGCTTGTCGAGGCCGGACTCGCGGTTGATCCTGGCGAACGCCTCGCGGGCGTCGGGGGCGACGCCGACGCGGACCTTGTCGAAGAACGCCCCGAAGCGGCGGAAGTCGTCCTGGGTCCACTGGTCGAAGGGGTGCTTGTGGCACTGGGCGCACTCGAGCCGGACGCCGAGGAAGGCGTAGCTGAAGCCGATCACCTTCTCCTCGGGCTTGCGGAAATTCTGCCGGAGCCAGAAGAGGTCCAGGGTCTCGCGGTCGGCGTAGCTGGCGTCGGGCTTGGCCTTGTTCGAGGCGGCCTGGATCTTGACGTAGTCGTCGTACGACTGCCCCTTCTCGCGGCCGGTGGCCAGGACCAGGCCGGCGATCAGCTCGTCGTACGGCCTGTTGGCGGCGACCCGCTTGCCGAGCCACTCGTACCACCGGCGGGGGGCCTGGACGCCGACCAACTGGGGCTGGAGCGTCTTGGCGGCATCCCCCGTGTAGTCGCAGAGCTTGGTCGTCCACCAGGCGGCGTAGCTCGGGCGGGCGAGCAGCTCGTCGACCTTCCGGGCCCGCTTCTCGGCCGAGGGGTCGGCCAGGAACGCCTCGATCTCGGCGGGCGTCGGCAGGGTCCCGGTCAGGTCGAGGCCGACCCGGCGGAGGTACTCGGCGTCGGTGCAGACGGCCGAGGGCTCGATCCCCAGCTTGCGGAGCTTGGCGACGACCAGCTCGTCGACCCGGGTCGGCGCGGCGACGGCCGGGTACCTCGCGCCCGACCGATCCGACACCGGCCGGATCGCGGGAACGGCGGTCACGCCGTTGTCGTAGAACGCGACGACGTGGGTGTCGCCGGGCCCGAGCGAGGTGACCACGCCGTCGGCGTCGACCTCGGCGATCGACCCGTCGTTGGTCCGGAACCGGGTCAGGCAGGTCACGTCCTCGCTCCCGCCGTCGGCCCAGTGCGCCACCACCTTCAGCGCAGTCTTCTGGCCGGCCCGGTCGAAGACGACCTCGGCCGGGATGACCTCCAGCCGCTCGAAATGCGACGCCTGCGCCGCCTCGACCCCCCTGGCCCCGCCTTCGATCCATCGGAGCAGGAGCCGGTACTGCCAGGTGTCGGCCTCCAGCCGCCTGCCCCCCTTGTGCGGGATGGCCAGCGTGGGCTTGGAGAGGATCTTGGACGCCTCGGGGTCTTCGAGGTCGACGCGGCCCGTGTCCTGCTGGATCAGCGTCTCGCGGTCGGCCTTGAAGTCGTAGCCGAACAGCGAGAGCCGGAACCCGCCCCGGCCCTGGAACGAGCCGTGGCACGACCGGGTGTTGCAACCCGCCCGGCCCATCATCGGCAGGACGTGGCGCTGGAAGTCGGGGACCTCCGCGGCGTCATCGGCGGCGAAGCGGACGCTGGCGGGCCGGGCCGGCTCGCTGGCCGGGGCCGCGGAGGCGGCGACGGGCGACGCCAGCGCGATGGCGACGATCGAGGCGAGGCGGCGGATCATCGGCGGTTTCCCCCGTTCGTGGGCTTGGGATCGGGCGACGCGGCGGGAGCGGCGGGAGCGGCGGGGACGGCGTCGGGCTTGTCGGCGGCGTCGGGCCGCCGGGCCGCCGGGGCTTTCTTGGGCGAGAGGGCGCGGAGGCGGGCCTCGACGATGGAGTCCCGATGGCCCTCGATCCGCCCGATGGCGTCGCGGGCCCTCTTGGCGGCGGCCTCGGCGAGCTCGAGGTCGAGCTTGTGGCGGCGGACCTCGACGTCGAGCCGGGCCTCGATCGCCAGGCGGAGCCGGCTCGCCCGCTCCTCGTCGGGGGCCCCGGCGAGCTGCGCGGCGATCAGCTCGACCCGCGACTTGGCCTTCCAGGTGTCGAGGGCGATCTCGTACCGCCTGGGGTTCCGGGACCGGACCTCGGCCAGCGTCCGGGCGACCCCCGAAAGCTCGCCGACCGCCTTGCGGAACTCGGCCGGGTCCATCGGCTTGAGGGCCTCCAGGACCGTCGCCAGCTCCGGGTGGTGCTCGCGGACGAACTCCATCGCCTCGGCCTCCCGCTCGGGCGAGAACGGGACTGCGGGGGCGATTGCCGACTTCCGGGCCGGCGTGACCCGCGCAGCCGGCTTGCCGACTTCGTCGTCGGCCGCGGGGGCGACGAGGCCGATCGAGAGCAGGAGCAAGGTCGCAATGATCGGTCGCACGGTTCAGTTCTCCTGCCGGCGAGGGATATCGGAAGTCGGAGCGGACGCGGCGGCCAGCATCCAGGAGGGCAGCGGACGCTCGGCCCCGGCGTCCGCGTCGGCCGTCGGAAGTGACTCCGGCCCGTCGCCGGCCGGGGCCTCGGCGACGATGGCCGTCCATTCCGCGTCGGGGGCGACCCGCAGGCCCAACCAGGCCCGGGCAACGTCCGATGGCCCCGTCCCCGGCGTCGGGGTCCGGCCCGGTCGGGGCGCCGGGCCGAGCACGATGACGAGCAAGGCCGCCGCGGCGGCGAGGGCCGAGCCGGCCAGGACCCGACGGGCCCGGACCCAGGCCCGCCGGGTCGGGCCGGCGAACTCGATGGGCAACGCCTCGGCGGCGATCGCCAGGGCCCCGGCCAGCTCGACGGCGGCGGCCACGGCCTCGCGGGCGTCCTGGTCGTCGTCGAGGCGACGCTCGAACGCCGACGCCTCGGCGGTCGACAACTCGCCGGCCACGTAGCGGAACGCCGTCCAGTGCAGGTCGTCTTCCGGTTCGGGGGGCATCGGGTCAGTCTCCGGGTCTCATGGTCCGCCTCAGCTTCTCCAGGGCCCGCCGCATCCGGGTCAGCACGGTCCCCAGCGGCAGCCCGAATTCGCCGGCGATCTCGGCGAACGTCTTGTCCTCGTAGATCCGTGCCAGGACCACCCGGCGCTGGTCTTCGGGGAGCTTGCCGAGGGCCTTGCGGACCGCCTCGACCGCCTCCCCCCGGATCAGGCCCTCGTCGGGCCCCGTCGCCGGCCGGGGCCGGAGGCCGGCCAGCCGACGCTCGTTCTTGCCGCGGGCGGCCTCCCGGCGGCGGGCGGCGAGGGCCTCGTGGTACGCCACGCGGAACAGCCAGCCCTTGGCCGTCTCCGCCCGGGCCTCATGACCCCGCTCGACCGCCTTGACGAACGTCGCCTGCATCACGTCGTCGGCCAGAGCAGGGTCGCGGACCACGCCCAGGACGAAGCGGCGAAGCTCGGCGGCGAACGCGGCATAGGCCAAGGCCGGGGCGGGAGGCCCATTGGCCGCCGTCGCGCCCTCGACCCCGACGTTGTCCGCGACCGCCTCCCCGTCCGTCATCGGCGTCCCACCTCCCTCGAACAGGACGATGCGCGACCACGCCCGATTATTTCAGTCCCCCCGAGAACGAGCCGAGCCGGATGTCGTCCCTCTTGTCCGGTGGATGAAATCCACCACGGCTCGGGGCCCCGCCGGAGGAGTTGGTCGATTGCATCCAATTTGTCCGGCGGATGAAACCCACCACGGCTCGAGCCACGCCTGTGGGGTTGGTGGATTTCATCCACCGGACAAGAGATTCCTCCTGAGACGGCTCGAGCCACGCCTGTGGGGTTGGTGGATTTCATCCACCCGTCGAGAGAATCCCCGGACAAAGTGTCCTAAAGCCGACCGCGGGGGCCGGAATATAAGGGGCGACGGGCCGACGCCGCGCCCCCGCACGACCCGTCGCGGGGCCGCGCCGGCCGTCTCGACGAGGGACCGCCCCCATGACCTGCT
>JAABUX010007090.1_pt1 | contig 13232 bp, 9 predicted proteins | sample 5561851 | NCBI WGS metagenome assembly JAABUX01 (sample SAMN10711883, study PRJNA513361) | rock metagenome | isolation source: Antarctica rocks | place: Antarctica: Victoria Land, Richard Nunatak red sandstone | collected 2016-01-03 | reverse complement strand
GCTGAGGTCAATCCCGGATGCCACCCAGACGTTGAATCAAAGCGACCGTGATCGCGTCAACCACCTTTATGCTGACGTCGCCAGCGCGACGCCGAATACCTACGCCCTACCCACGTGAGCAATTACAATGGATCGCGATTTTGGTTAGTGCGATCAGTCGTGTGAGAGGTTTTCGACTCTAGTTCAGCAAGGAAAGATGATTTCCGCTGTATTCAGGGTCGGTCGGACCCTGATGGAGAGCATGTAAGCTCGTTCTACGTCAGGCAGAATGCGGGCAATGCCGAACTGGAAGCGCAACCTTTCTCTCGTCGGCCATGACAGCGCGTCATAATCCGGATTATTCTCGGCCTATGCAACTCGCCAAACCCGCACCCGACACGATGATGGTGCCGTTGCGGCGGTTGCTGCGGCCGTTGGTGCGGCTGCTGATCCGTTGCGGCGTCACCTTTCCCATTGCCGCCGACATCCTGCGCACGGTCTATGTCGACCTGGCAACCGAGGAACTGGGGCCGAGCAACCGCAGCGACAGCCGGGTCAGCCTGCTCACCGGCGTGCATCGCAAGGAAATTCGCCGGCAACGCTCGCTGCTGCCCGATGAGCCGCCGCCGCCGCTGGTGACCCGCAATGGAATGCTGATCGCGGTCTGGCTGGGATCTCCCGGCTACACCGATGCGGCCGGATTGCCGCGGCCGTTGCCGCGCGCCGCGGAGCACGCGCCGAGCTTCGAGCATCTCGTGACCTCGGTGACGCGCGACGTGCGGCCGCGTGCGGTGCTGGATGACTGGTTGAGCCAGGGCATCGTCTCCATCGACGCCGAGGATCGCGTTTGCCTGTCGGTTGCGGCCTTCCTGCCGCAACCGGGGCTGGAGGAGCAGTTGTTCTACTTCTCGCGCAACCTGCACGACCACATCGCCGCCGCCGTCGCCAACGTGCTGGCGCCCGACACGGCCCCGTTCATGGACCGCAGCGTGCACTACGACCGGCTCACTCCGGCCGCCGCCGTGGCGTTGGAGAAGCTGGGCCGGGTGGTGGCGCAGCGCGCGCTGCTGGAGGTGAACCGGCAGGCGATGATCCTGGCCGCCGAGGAGGCGCCGGCGGGCATCGTCACCCGGCGGGTGAACTTCGGTGTCTATCTGTATGCCGAGGACGAGCCGTCCATCCTGGACGGGCGGGATTTGGATAGGCCGGGCATCGGGGACGAGCCGCCGGCATGACCCGGCTTGGTCTGATGGCGATGTTGGCGCTGGTATCCTGCAGCCCGGCGACGCCGCGGATCATGGTTCCCGTCGCTTCCTCCAACGTCGGCGCCTGCCGCGTGGGCGGGGACGGCGGCCGCCTGACCGATCGCGGAATTGGCGGCACCGGCCGGCCCGCGGTGCGGACGAGCGAACGGGGCATCGGCGGGACCGGGATCATCGGCGAGACTGGAATTATCGGGGTCATCACGGGTTTCGGCAGCGTGTGCGTGGCGGGCGAGGAAGTGGCGCTGGCCGACGATGCCGGCGTCGAGGTCGACGGAACACCGGCCAGCCTTGGCGACTTGCGCGCCGGGCACGTGGTGTCGCTGCGGGCGACCGGCCACGCCGGAACGCTGCGGACGCGGGCGGTTGCGGTCAGGCATGTGGTGATCGGCCCGGTCGAGGCGATCGGCCCGGGTCGCATGACGGTCGCGGGCCAGCACGTGATGCTCGCCGTGGCGCCCGACGCCGGCATCAGGCCGGGTGAGTGGGTGGCGGTAAGCGGCCTGCCGGAGCCGGACGGCACGATCGCCGCCACGCGGATCGATCCGGCGCCGCCCGGCCTGGTGCTGCTGCACGGCATCTTGGATCGCCGCCTCAGATCGGCTCGCATCGGCGCGTTGGCAATCCGCCTGCCGAACGGGCGCGACCAGCCGGTCATGGTCATGGTGACGGGGCGGCTACGGGGTGGCGAACTGGTTGCCGACAGCGTGGCGGCGGACACGGCTGCCGAAGGTCCGGCCGAGCTGTTCGGGTCCAGCGTCGAAACCTTCATCGTCGAGGGCTATGTGGCCAGGAGTGCCGGCGGCTACCTGGTAGGTGGCGATTTCGTGAGCGGCGGCGCTGGCGGCGTTAAGCCGGGCGACCGCAGCATCGCGACCTTTACCCGGCGTCCCGGCGGCGCATTGGTCTCGAACGGGTTGCGTTCTGCAGACGGCTCTGCCGACGCGACGGGCCGCAGCCAGCGGTATGCACCGGACGGCGTCAACTCAGGACCCGGAGGCTTGTTCGACGAAGCCCGGCCTGGCGAAGGCCCAGATCATGCCAGATCGGATCATGCCAGACCGGATCATGCCAGACCGGATCATGCCAGGCCGGATCAGGCCAGGCCGAATCAGGCCAGACCCGATCATGCCAGACCGGATCAGGCCAGGCCGGATCAGACGGGGCGACCTCACAATGAACCGGGTGCCGGGCGGGGTCCAGCAGGACCGGGTTCCGGGCGAGCGTTGCATTCTTCGGGAACGCACTGACATAGGAGCAGGCCGCCGAAGTCCGGCGCTGAATTGGAAATTAATGCAGCGCTTATGTTGACGTGGGTATGTTTCCCACATTAAAATCAGGTGATGGCATCCTGAATCCGCCGGTAATTTTTGGCCGCTCATAAGTTCTTTGGTTTCTTTGTTTAATGGCAAGCGATATTTTCGCTCGTTCGCAACGATGAGATTGTTTTAGGCAGGTATTTGACTGTGACCGAGTTTATGACTTCGCGTGACTTGGCGGCGGCAGAGCTTTTCATGCCGTCCCACATGGCGCTGCATCATACCCTGGCTTTTGTGGCCAAAGGCGTCCTGGCCAAATATCCGAACTCCAGGGGCGGCAACGTCCATGTCGAGTTCTGGAACCAGGGCGGCGTGTACTGGAGTTGGTTTTTCCTCAACGAAAAGCTGAACCTGCCAAAGAGCGAGTTTTCCCTAGCGTTCGGCATCTGCTTCCCGGACGCCGGAACGTTCGGCAGCGACGATGGCGACAAGCTGCCGAGACACGAGCCGTTCTTCTTCGTCCTGTTGCGCGACGACCTGCGCAAACGCAAGGCCTCCGAACTGCTGACCACGACACCGGAGGGGTGGTTCCAGATCAGCAAGGAGCATGAGGCGGTGGTGGTCAGGCGGATCAGCCAGTTCGACGCCGACCCGGATACCCGCGCCGCCGAGATCATGGCGTGGGCGCAACTCGAAGTCGGCCGCCTGGTCGCGTTGATCGCGGGTTTCGGAGTCGCTGCAACTTAAAGTCCGATGCCAGGCTCGATGAGGCTTGACGGATAGTAACGCGCGCTATCATATCCGACGTATGGGTAAGGTAAGCTACGAACTATTCGTGTTGCTGAACGATCTCGCCCGGCTGATTCGCACCGAGGCCGATAAGCGGGCCCGGCTGCATGGCATGACCCGGGCGCAATGGGTCATCCTGGGCAGGGTGGAGCGGGCGCCCGGCATGTCGCAGCGTGAACTGGCCGAAATCCTCGAGGTCGAGCCGATCACCGTCGGCCGTCTGGTGGACCGCCTGGAAGCGCGCGGGCTGATCGAGCGGCGCTTCGACCCCGACGACCGGCGCATCCGCAGGCTGCATCTGCTCCCCGAAGCCGGCCCGGTGCTGGCGGCGCTCGATCTGCAGCGCGAGGCCATGGGCGAACTGGTCGGCGTCGGTATATCGGCAGCGGATCTCGACCTGGCGATCGACGTGCTGATGCGAATGAAGGCGAATGTCGGCGTCTGCCGGCGTCCGGCCGCGACGCTCGACCTGCGGGAGACCGCTTGATGTCACAAGCGGCGGACGTCGACAGCCGCGTTGGCGTGTTGCCCGCGGCGGCCCGTACGCGCCGCCGCAGCCGGGTGCTGCGGCCGTTGCTGATGCTGGGCGGCGTTGCGATGGTGATGGCCGGCGCCGGGGCCTGGTGGCTGGACGGCGGGCGCTACGTCTCGATCGACGATGCCTATGTGCAGGCGGCCAAGCTCGCGGTGGCCACCGACGTCTCCGGCATCGTGCAGGCGGTGACGGTGCGCGAGGGGCAGGCGGTGCATCGCGGCGACGTGCTGTTCACCCTCGACGACCGGCCGTTCCGCATCGCCTTGCAGGGCGCCCGCGCGGAGCTGGCGCAGACGGCGCTCGGCATTGCGGCCATGAAGCGGGACTACCAGCGGCTGCAGCACGAGGCGCGGGCGCGCGAGGCGCAGGTCCAGGCGGACCAGGAAAACTTCGATCGGTTTGCCGGACTATCGCACAGCGGCGCGGCCACGCGGGCGGAGACCGACGATGCCCGCTACAAGCTGGCGGTGGACCAGCAGAACGTCGAGGGGATGCGGGCGCAGGGCGACGTGCAACTCGCCAGGCTCAATGGTGACGCCGGCATCGACCCCACCCGCCTGCCATCCTACCGGCAGGCGCAGGCCAAGGCGGACGAGGCGCAGCGGGAACTCGATCACACCGTGGTCCACGCGCCGTTCGACGGCATCGTAACGCAGGTCGCGTCGGTGCAGCCCGGCATGTACCTCGGAGCATCGACGCCGGCGTTCGCGCTGGTGTCCACGCAGGACATATGGGCCGAGGGAAATCCCAAGGAGACCGAACTTACCTGGGTAAAGCCTGGCGATCACGTCTCGGTCACCGTCGATACCTATCCCGGCCGGTCCTGGAGCGGTGTGGTGGAGAGCATATCGCCGGCCAGCGGCTCCGAGTTCTCGGTGCTGCCGGCGCAGAACACCTCGGGCAACTGGGTCAAGGTGGTGCAGCGCATTCCGCTCCGCGTGCGCCTCGACCGTGAGTCGGCAGGGGCCGACGCGGCGGCCGACCTGCGCGCCGGCATGAGCGTGGTGATCGAAATCGACACCGGCCATACCCGCCATCCGTCCGACCTGCTGCCGTGAGCGGGCCGCTGGTGTCTGCGAAGACGCCAAACCGCGGCATCCTGACGCTGTGCGCCATGCTCGCGACGCTGATGCAGTCGCTGGACAGCACCATCGCCAACGTGGCCTTGCCATACATGCAGGGATCGCTGGCGGCCAGCCAGGACCAGATCAACTGGGTGCTGACCAGCTACACCGTCGCCGCCGCGATCATGACCTCGCCGACCGGCTGGCTCAGCTCGCGGTTCGGCCGCACCCGGCTGTTCGTGGTGGCGGTCGCGGGCTTCACCGTCGCCTCGGTGCTGTGCGGGCTGTCGCAGTCGATCGCGCAGATCGTGCTGTTCCGGCTGCTGCAGGGCATGTTCGGCGCCTCGCTGGTGCCGCTGTCGCAGGCGGTGATGTTCGACATCTACCCGCCGGAGCAACGCGGCTCGGCGATGGCGCTGTGGGGCGTCGGCGTGATGGTAGGCCCGATCCTGGGACCGACGCTGGGCGGCTGGTTGACCCAGTATTACGACTGGCGCTGGGTGTTCTACATCAACGTGCCGATCGGCATCGCCGCGGCGTTCGGCTTGCTGACCTTCCTGCCGGAGACCACGCGCACGCCGTCGCGCTTCGACTGGACCGGGTTCGCCATGCTCAGCCTCGGCATCGGCGCGTTCCAGACCATGCTCGACCGTGGCGAGCAGCTCGACTGGTTCGGCTCGCGCGAGATCATCGTCGAGGCCTGCCTCGCCGGGATCGGGATCTACTGCTTCATCGTGCATTTCGTGCTGGCGGACAAGCCGTTCATCTCGCCGCGGCTGCTGCGCGACGTGAATTTCGTGATCGGCACGATCTTCATCTTCCTGGTCGGGCTGATCCTGTATGCGACGCTGGCGCTGCTGACGCCCTACCTGCAGAACCTAATGAACTACCCGGTGCTGACCGCCGGCATCGCCCTGGCGCCGCGCGGGGCGGGGACCATGCTGGCGATGTTCATCTGCGGCAAGCTGATCGGGCGGATCAGCACGCGCGCGCTGACCCTGTTCGGCTTTGCGGTGACGATCTACGCCTTGTACCAGATGACGGGCTTCACGCCGGACGTGTCCGAGTGGGACATCATCCAGACCGGCTTCCTGCAGGGGTTCAGCGTCGGCTTCGTGTTCGTCGCGTTGTCCACGGTGACGTTCGCGACGCTGCCGCCGGAACTGCGGACGCAGGGCACCAGCATCTACAGCCTGATGCGCAACCTCGGCAGCTCGATCGGCATTTCGGTCACCGGCGCGCTGCTGCTGCGCAACATCCAGGTCAACCACGCCTCGATCGCCGCCCTGGTCACCCCGTTCAACAGGACGTTGCAGAGCGGCGCGCCTGGGCGGATGTGGAACCCGGCCCAGGCCCATGGCGCGGCGGCGCTGGACGCGGTGATCGCAAGGCAGGCGGCGACCATCGCCTACATCGACGACTTCAAGCTGATGATGGTCATTTCCATCATCGCCCTGCCGCTGGTGTTCCTGATCCGCCAGCCCAAGACAGCTCCGGCAGCCGATGCGCACGCCGCGGTGATGGACTGACAGCCGCCATCCCGTCTACGCGGCCCGGCCCTTGGCTACGCGGCCCGGACCTCGGCGATGAAGCTGCCCACCTCGCTTGTCAACTGCTCGGCCTGCCGCGACAGATCGGCCGCCGCGTCCAGCACCTGGCTTGCCGCCGCACCCGTCTCGGTGGCCGCTTGGCTCACGCCGTCGATGTTGAGCGTCACGTTGCTGGCCGACCGCGCCGTCTGCTGCACGTTGCGCGCGATCTCCGCCGTCGCCGCGCCCTGTTCCTCGACGGCCGCCGCGATGCACAGCGCAATCGAGCTCACCTCCTCGATGGTCTCGGTGATCCCGCGGATCGCACCGACAGCCTCCTTCGTCGACAGCTGGATTTGCGCGATCTGCGCGCCGATCTCCTCGGTCGCCTTGGCGGTCTGTGTCGCCAGGCTCTTCACCTCGGACGCCACCACCGCAAAGCCCTTGCCGGCATCCCCGGCCCGCGCCGCCTCGATCGTCGCGTTCAGCGCAAGCAGGTTCGTGTGGCCGGCGATGTTCGTAATCAGGCCGACAACGCGGCCGATCCGGTCCGCACCCTCCGCAAGGGCCTGCACGATCGTGTCGGTCCGCCGTGCATCCACCACCGCCCGGCCCATAATCTTCGACGACTGCGCCACCTGCCGGTTGATTTCCTCAATCGACGCCGACAGCTGCTCTGCCGCGGACGCCACCGTTCCCATGCCCACGCTCGCATCCCCGGCCGCGGACGCCACCGTCGATGCCTGGCTGTTGGTCCGCGTCGCCGTATCGGACATCGCTCGGGCCGTGGCTTCCAACTCGGTCGCGCCCGACGACAGCATGGCGACGAGACCACCGACTTTTTCCTCGAACGCGTCCGCTGTTTTGGTCATGGCGGCTTTTTGCACTGCCGCATTTGCGAATGTCGCCCGCTCCTGCTCGACGGCGAGCCGGTCGGCCCGGAGCATGTTGTCCTTGAACACCAGCACGGCATCGGACATCCGCCCCACCTCGTCGGTGCGGCCCCGCGCCGGGATGACGACGGTCGTGTCCTTGGCGGCGAGCTTGCTCATGGCGGTTGTCATGGTTCGGATCGGGCAGGCGATCAGGCGGCTCAGAAGCCATCCCATGACCATCGCGACCAGCATGGACAAGACAGCACCCGCCACGACGATCGTGTAGGTGGCGCTGAACGCCTGGGTCTGTGACGCCGTCCGTGCCTGCATCAGGCTTGCTTCGGTGGCGGACGCCTCGTCGACCAGGTTGCGGATGCCGTCCATGGCGACCTTGCCGGCGCCGCCGCTCTCGATGCGACGGGCTTCCGCGGCCGTCTCAGGTTTCGCCATCAGGGCGATCTCCTTGTCGGCCACATCGAGCTGCCAGGTTTTGGCCAAAGCATCGATTGCATCCAGGCGAACCTGTTGCCGCGGGTTGTCCGCAGTCAGCTGCTTGGCTCCGTTCCAGCTCACCTTGAAGCTGCTCCGCCCGTGATGCAGGGGCGCCAGAAAGCCTTCGTTTCCGGATACGAGGTAGCCACGCAGCCCGGTTTCCTGATCCACCATGCTGGCCATCATACCCGCAAATGCGTCCAAAACCTTGGTGGTATGGCTGGTCCACCCCGTGGCTTGCTGAATGGAGCTGACCTTGCCGTAGATCAAGCCGCTGGCTCCCAGCAACACGGCAATCACCGCCGCAAAGGCGAAGGAGAGCTTGTTGCGGATGGACAGGTTGTTGACGCCAATAACCGGCACTGTGTGATCCTCATATTGAACGCTCGTGGCTCGCCGCGGCTGACGAGGGCGCAATCGGGAATAGGCTGGTATCGGTAACAAACGGTGAAAATCGGGAGCAAACCCAACTTTGGCTCGACCCTCGTAGTTCGCATCCGCGTGAGTTCATCGAGTTGACATCGCGGGCCTGCAACCAGTTCCGTGCCGGACACTTAACGATTGCCGTCGGTACGACTGCCTAGACTGCTTGCCGCTGGAGATCGAATGTTTCTTGTCAAGTTCGCGCTGAAGTTCAGGGTCACTTTCTACGTCCTCTCGGTGCTGATCGTGCTCGCCGGCGCCGGGGCCGCGTTCGTGATGCCGAAGGACGTGCTGCCGAGCGTCGACATCCCAGTGGTGACGGTCGTCTGGACCTACACCGGCCTTGACACGCCGGAGATGGAGAAGCGGGTCACCACCTATACCGAGTTCGCGTTCAGCAACAACGTGAACGGCATCCGCGACATGGAGAGCACCACGCTCCAGGGCGTCACCATCACGCGTATCTATTTCCAGCCGGATGTCAGCATCAACCTGGCGTTGGCCCAGGTGACCGCCTCCACCAACTCGATCCGCGCCGTGCTGCCGCCGGGCATCCAGCCGCCGGTGGTGATGCGCTTCTCGGCCTCCTCGGTGCCGGTGATCCAGCTGGCCCTGAGTTCCACCAAGGAGAGCGAGCGGCAGCTGTACGACTATGGCCAGTACCGCATCCGCCAGACGCTGACGACGGTGCCGGGGTCCACCCTGCCATCGCCGTACGGCGGTGAGCCACGGCAGATCATGGTCGACCTCGACCTGCACGCGCTGCAGGCCTACGGGCTGACCCCGCTCGACGTCACCAACGCCATCAGCGCGCAGAACCTGACTGTGCCCTCGGGGTTGGCGAAGTTCGGCGCCGAGCAATACGTGATCCGGCTTAATTCCTCGCCGGAAGCGGTGACGGCGTTGAACCAGGTGCCGGTCAAAGTCGTCAACGGCACGCCCATCCTGATCCGCGACGTGGCCTACGTGCGCGACGGCGCGCCGCCGCAGCAGAACATCGTGCGCCAGGACGGCCAGCGCGGCGTGCTGCTGACGATTCTGAAGAACGGCGCAGCGTCCACGCTGTCGGTCGTGAACAACATAAAAAGTATGTTGCCGGGCATCCATGCGGCGGCGCCCAAGGACATGAAGATCACCCCGCTGTTCGACCAGTCGGTGTTCGTGTCCGGCGCGATCAGCGACGTGCTGCGCGAGGGCGCCATCGCCGCCGCCCTGACCGGCCTGATGATACTACTATTTCTTGGCTCCTGGCGCTCGACGCTGGTGGTGCTGACCTCGATCCCGCTGTCGATCCTGGCCTCGCTCACCGTGCTGGCGGCGTTGGGCGAGACCATCAACATCATGACGCTGGGCGGCATGGCGCTCGCTGTCGGCATCCTGGTGGACGACGCGACGGTGGCGATCGAGAACACCTACCGGATCATGGAGCATGACCGCCCGTTCCGCGAGGCCATCGTGGAGGGCGCCGCCGGCATCGCCAAGCCGGCGCTGATCTCGACCCTGTCGATCTGCTGCGCCTTCGTCTCGGTGGCCTTCCTGACCGACGCCCCAGCCTACCTGTTCATACCGCAGGCGATGGCGGTGGTGTTCGCGATGCTTGCCTCGTATGGCCTGTCGCGCACCCTGGTGCCGATCCTGCTGGATGTGCTGCTGCCGCGCGAATACGCGCAGCGCCACGGCGAGCACAAGGACGACGCCAAGAGCAGGAAGAAGCCGGGGATTTTCAGCCGTATCCATGGCGGATTCGAGTGCGGCTTCACCCGCTTCCACCGTGCCTATGTCGGCCTGCTGCATGTCCTGATCGCACACCGCTGGATCACTTTGGGTACTGCCGGGGCCATTGCGGTCGTGGCCGGCGTGTTGTTCAACTTCGTCGGCACGGATTACTTCCCCCAGGTCGACGCCGGGCAGATGACGCTGCACGTCCGGGCTGCTCCTGGCACCCGCATCGAGGTCGCCGAGCATCTGTTTCAGAATGTCGAGGACACCATTCGCGAGGTGGTGCCGCCCAAGCAACTCGGCGGCATCATCGACAACATCGGCCTGCCGGCGTCGAACTATAACTTCGCGTTCGGCGACGGTACCTTCGTCGCCTACAACGACGGGCAGATCCTGGTGACGCTGGCGGCCGGCCACGGCTCCACCTTCGGCTACGAGCGCACCTTGCGCCGGGTGCTGGCGCAGCGCTTCCCGAGTGCCATCTTCTACTTCCAGCCGGCCGACATGATTACCCAGATCCTCGACTTCGGCGTGCCGGCGCAGATCGACGTGCAGGTCAGCGGGCGCAACTCGGCCAAGGACCTCGCGGTGGCCAGGGACATCGTCCACAAACTGGGTGCCGTGCGCGGGGCGGTCGACGTGCACCTGCAGCAGATCACCAACGCGCCGGAGTTCTTCGTGAAGGTCGACCGCGAGCGGGCGGCGGAGTTGGGCCTTACCGAGCAGCAGGTCGCCAGCGACCTCAACGTGTCGCTCAGCGGCAGCTTCCAAGTGACACCGAATTTCTGGGCCGATCCCAAAAACGGCATCCCGTACCAAGTTTGGGTGCAGACTCCCGAATACCGCAACAACACGCTTTCGGCGCTGCAGAACACGCCGTTGCTGGTGTCGTCGGCGAGCGCCGCAAACAGCGCCGCCGCCGGTGCGCTGGAGTTGCTGTCGAACGTCGCCACCATGACGCGCGGCGAGGAGCAGACGGTGTCGAACCACGTCAACACGCAGCCGACGCTGGACATCTACGCGGCGGCGCAGGACCGCGACCTTGGCGGGCTGGAGGCCGACATCGACCGCATCGTGCAAGCCGAGCAGAAGCAGTTGCCGGCGCCGGACCACATCACGGTACGCGGCCAGATCCAGAGCAAGGACCAGGCATTCAGCCGCATTTCGATTGGCCTCGTGGTGGCGTTGGTGGCGGTCTATCTGCTGATGGTGGTGAACTACCAGACCTGGGGCGACCCGTTGGTGGTGCTGCTGGCGTTGCCGCTGGCGGGTTGCGGCATCGTGTTCAGCCTGTTCGTCACCCAGACGACGTTCTCCATCCCCTCGCTGATGGGCGCCATCATGAGCGTGGGGGTGGCCTCGGCGAACTCCATCCTGTTGGTGACGTTCGCCCGCGAGCACCGCGAGGAGCACGGCAGCACCGCCATCGAGGCGGCCATCGCGGCCGGCGAGACGCGGCTGCGGCCGGTGCTGATGACGGCGGGCGCCATGTTCGTGGGCCTGCTGCCAATGGCCATCGGCATCGGCGAAGGCAGCGAGCAGAACGCCGCGTTGGCCCGCGCCGTGCTTGGCGGGGTGGCGGTCGGCACCTGCTCCACGTTGCTGTTCGTGCCGTTCCTCTATTCCGTGCTGCGGCGCGGCGAGGCCAAGCCGCTGGAGGATTACGTATGACCGAGTTGAAACGAGGGTTGGTTCCGGGACCGAACCACGAACAGACGGTCTACGAGCCTGTGGTCGACAAGGCTGGCGAGGGCAGGCCGGCTGAGGGCAAAGCGGATAATTCAGGCAAGCGCGACGACGGACCGCCGCCGTCGCCGCCGCGTCGCCGCGTGTTGGCCTACGTGCTGGTGCCGGCAGTTCTGCTGCTGGCGCTGGGTGGCTGGTGGCATTACCAGACCTTCGCCGCGGCCTCGCAGACCAGCGACCAGCAAAAGGACTTCGTGCCCGAGGTGCGCACGGCCAAGGCGCAGCGCGTGGACAAGCCGGTCGAGTTGGTGCTGCCGGGGCAGACCGGGGCCTTCGACGCCGCCAACATCTTCGCCCGCGCTACCGGCTACGTGGCCGAGCGCCGCGTCGACATCGGCACGCGGGTGAAGAAGGGCGACCTGCTGGTTCGCATCACCGCCCCGGACCTCGACCAGCAACTGGTGTCGGCGCAGGCGCAGCTTGGCCAGACGGAAGCGGCGGTGCTGCAGGCGCAGGCCAGCCTCACCCAGGCGAACGCCAGCACCAAGCTCGCCGACGCCACCAAGTTCCGCACCACGACGCTGGCGACGCAGGGCTGGGAAACGCGGCAGAACGCCGACAACGCCACCAGCAACGCCTCGGTGCAGGTCGCCGGCGTGCAGGCGGCGCAGGCCGGCATCGCGGTCGCCAACGCCAACCTGCGGGCGCAGCAGGCGACCGTGCAGCGGCTGCAGGAGTTGACCGGGTTCGAGCAGGTGAAGGCGCCGTTCGACGGGGTCATCACCGCGCGCAACGTCGACAGCGGCGACCTGGTCAGCGCCGACACCGCCGGCGGCACGCCGATGTTCAGCATCGCGCGTACCGACATCCTGCGGATTTCGGTCTACGTGCCGCAAAGCAACGCCGTCGGCCTGCATCCCGGACTGGCGGCGCAGGTGCGGCTGCCGGAACTGCCCGGCCGCGTGTTCGACGCCAAGGTGAGCCGGACCGCCGACGCCTTGCAGCAGTCCTCGCGCTCGCTGCTGACCGAGGTGGACGTGGCCAACCCCGACAACGCGTTGCGCGCCGGGCTGTATGTCGACGTGACCTTCCAGATGCCGCGCCAGCACCCCGGCATCGTCGTGCCCGACGAGGCCCTGGTGTTCGGCGCCAACGGGATGCAGGTCGCCACCGTCACCCAGGGCAACACGGTGAAGTTCGTGCCCATCACAATCTACCGCGACTTCGGCACCACGGCCGAGTTGCGCGAGGGGCTCAAGGGCGGCGAAAACCTAGTGCTGAGCCCGCCTGCCTCGTTGAACGAAGGCTCCAAGGTCACGGTCGCCAAGGACACCAAGCCGCCTGCCTGAAGATTGGCCGGCGGCCCGGGAATGATGCAGAAGCCTGGCCATCATGCTGGTGCTGATCCGTCATCCCGAGACCGCCTTGCCGCCAGGCGTCTGCTACGGACGCCGGGATGTGCCGCTCGCCCGCGACTCCGACATCGCCGGCATCGTCGTTCGGCTGTCGAGCTTGCCGGCGTTTTCCTTGTGGTCGAGTCCGGCGGTTCGCTGCGCCGCCGTCGCGCGAGGCTTCGGCCTGGAGATCCGCTTCGACGGCCGGCTGCGGGAACTCGACTTC
>JAABUX010007086.1_pt1 | contig 13234 bp, 9 predicted proteins | sample 5561851 | NCBI WGS metagenome assembly JAABUX01 (sample SAMN10711883, study PRJNA513361) | rock metagenome | isolation source: Antarctica rocks | place: Antarctica: Victoria Land, Richard Nunatak red sandstone | collected 2016-01-03 | reverse complement strand
AGTCGCCGAGGTCGGCCCGTGGCGCGTCCAGATGGAACGACGCGTCGTTGCCGTGCACGTCCGCACCGAACGACGTCGCGGTCGAGCCGACCGTCACCGTCCCCGCGCGCGCCGTCAGATCGCCCGGCGCGATCGCGACCGTCGCGGCGGCGTCGCGAAACGCGAGCCCGTTGATCGTGCCCTCGGGGAGACCGATGCGCCCCGCGACCGCGAGCGTCGCGGGCGTGCCGCTCACGTGCAGATCGCCCGTCAGCGTTCCTGCGATGTCGCGGCGCTGCGGCTGGGCCGCTCGGACGAACGGCCCGAGGCGAGCCTCGGCGATCTGCAGCCGCGCGTCGTAGTGCGGGACGCGCGTGCCGACGTCGGTGATTCGGCCGTCGAGCGAGCCCAGCGCCGCACCGAGCTGCGCGTCGGTCTGCCGGAACGCAAAGGTCGTGCCGCCGAGCGTGACATCGCCGTTGGCCGCGACGGGGAGTCGGTCGAGCGTCGTCCCTTCGCCAAGTTCCAGCCCGCCGTCGAAACGCGACTGCCGGCCGACCGCCCCGAACGTGCCGATCGCCGCGATGCGGCCGCCGCCACCGAGCGGAACGACGGACCGCAGCCGGGTGGCGTCCGCGCCCGCGAGCGAAACGCCCAGCGACGCGAGCGTTTCGAGATTGCCCGCCGCGACCAGCGTGCCGCCCGCGACCGCCCCCGAGGCGGCGTAGATGTCGACGCGTTTGCCCGTCACCGCGAGCGTGCCCGAGAGGCCGTCGACGGGGACGCCCGCGATCCGCGCACCGGGCGTCCGGGCGTCGATCGCCTGCACGATCGTGCGGTGCGGACCGATCTCCAGGGCGATCGGCCCGTCGACCGGCCCGCTCGCGCCGAGATTTCCGGTAAACGTGCGCAGCTGCGCGAAGCTGCCGCGATACGTCCCTTCGAGCGCGAGCGCCGGCCCCACGTATGCGCCGTGACCCGCGAACGAGCCCCAGGGACCGGTCGCCGCGACGTCGCCGAGGCCGAAGTTGCCGATGCGCCCGACGACGTGTCCCGCGACGCTCGCGAGGACGATCCCCCCGACACGCAGGTCGCGACCACGAATATCGCCCGCGATGCGAAAATCCGACGGCGGCCCGCTGCCTGCGACCGATCCGTCGAGGCGTCCGCCGAAGGTCGGTGCCACGAGGTCGATGCCGGGGAGCCGCACGGGCACGGCCAGCGCGGCATACGGATAATCGCGGGCCGCAAGCCAGAACGCGCTCTCCCCGGCGCTCCGGTTGAAGGTGAACGCGCCCGCGATACTCGCGCCGCCCGATCGCGCGAGCGTGAAGGGGCCGTAACTCCCGTCGCCGCGTTCGTCCTCGTGGAAGACGCCGTCGAGCACCGCGCCGCCGCCTTCGCCCGCGATGACCCCGCGCGCGTCGAGCCGCAGACCCGGGCCCGCGAGCAAACCGATCGCCTCCACGCGCGCGAGCGGCGCGACTTCGGCAAGATACGGCACGCGCGACGCCGGCCCCGTGACGTCGACGACGAGTTGCGACCGCGTCGTCGCGCCCACGCGGATCGAGCCGCCCGCCGCAACCGCAAGCCCGCCGTAGCGCGCGCCAAGACCGACGACGTCGAGGGCGCCGTCGTAGAAGATCGCGCGGGCGCCGAGCTCGGTGAGCGGATAGATGCCGTAGGCGAGCCTGGGCGCGTCGATGCGCGTCGCGATGAGCGGGAGGCCGGCGGGCCCCTCCAGCAGCGTCTCGAGGCGCGCGTCGCCCGCAACGGGCAGCTTGCGCGAGAAGGCAAACAGCGTTTTCACGCGGCCCAGCGGCGCGTCTGCAAGCGCGATGCCGAGCCGGAACTGCAGGTCGTTCCAATCGTAGAGGCCGCCGGCGATGCGCGCCGCGATTCCGCCCACTCGCGCGGCGAGCGCCGGTGCGGCGAAGCCGCCGTCGAAAAGGTCGACACGCCCCGCCATCGCATCGGCGGTGGCGACGAGGCCGGGGATGCGCATGCTTCCCGAGGCGAGCTCGAGCGACCCGGCCACGTGATAGGCGATCGCACCGCCGGGCTTCGAGGCGAAGCCGTACGCCCGCAGGTCGAGGCGTCGGGCGAAGCCGCTGCCGAAGCGTGCGCCCTGCGAATTGATGAAGTAGTTGACGAAAGGCACGATGTCCAGCGCTTTGGCCTGCAGACGGTGCTGTGCGAAGCCGCGCGGCACGTCGATCCGTCCGCTAAAATCGATCTTCGCGCCACGATCGCGCGCGACATCGCTATGCAGCCGGTAGACCGTGACGCCAGCGCTATCGAACGCGAGCGTTCCGTCGAGACCGTCGAATTCGAGCCGGCGCGATTCGGGAAGCACGCGGAAGCGGTCCTTTATACGCAGCGACCCATCGTGCACGCGGGCATCGAAGCGCAGCGGAACGCGCACGACCGGTTGCGTCGCGGAGGCTGGGCCGGAGCCAGGCGTCGTCGCGAGCGATGCGACGTCGAACGTACCGTCGGCACGACGCACGAGCGTGACGCGCGGGCCCTCGACGTCGACGGCTTCCAGCCCGTAGCGCCGCGCTGCGCCGGGGAAGAGATCGCGCACGTGATAGCGCAGCGCGACGCGACGCACCGTCAGGAGCGTCGCGCCGCCGCGCACGAGCGTGATGCCCGTCGCGATCGCGCGGTCGCCACGAATGTCGAGCGTGTCGAAAGCGACCCGATCGCCCGTGGCCGCATCGAGCAGTGCGGCCACGAACGCGCGCGAGAGCGGTCCCGCGAACGCCGCAGTTGCGACGACGAGCAACGCCAGCACGCTGGCCGCGACGATGAACGGGGTCCGACCTTTGGGCACGCGCGTTGCTCCTCGGACGCTCAACGCATCACGACGCCCGGTCGGCACACAGCCACATCACAGCGACGTGCCCCTCAAAGGGGGCGGACGGGGACCCCACGAGTTGAAAGCGCCAAGCGTACGCGCACTCAAAGGTTCAGATTCTTGACGCTGCGCGCGTACGCTTGGATGGAACCCCATCCGCTGATGCGGACGGGGACCCCAATTGTTGAAAGCGCCTCCGGCGCGGCGAATTCATCCAAGCGTACGCGCACTCAAAGGTCCAGATTCTTGACGCTGCGCGCGTACGCTTGGATGAATTCTTTGCGGGGTTCGACTTTGTCGCCCATGAGGGTCGTGAACATCTCGTCGGCGGCGACGGCGTCTTCGAGCGCGACGCGCTTGAGGCGGCGGCTCTCGATGTGCATCGTCGTGTCGGCGAGCTGCTCGGCGTCCATTTCGCCCAAGCCCTTGTACTGCTGGATTTGAAAATCTTTGGGATCGCTATCGCCGATGATCGCCTTGAGCTCGTCGTCGGTGAACGCATACCGTTGCTTCTTCCCACGTTTGACGCCATACAGTGGCGGCATCGCGATATAGACGTAACCCTTTTCGATCAGCGCGCGCATCTGCTGGTAAAAGAACGTGAGCAGGAGCGTCCGGATATGCGAACCGTCGACGTCGGCGTCGGTCATGATGATGACCTTATGGTACCGAAGTTTCTCGCTGTCGAAGTCTGCCGCGATCCCCGTACCGAGCGCCGTGATCATCGCGCGGATCTCTTCGTTTGCGAAGACCTTGTCCTCGCGCGCCTTCCAGACGTTGAGGATCTTGCCGCGTAACGGCAGGATCGCTTGCGTCTTGTAGTCGCGTCCCATCTTCGCCGTACCGCCCGCGGAATCGCCCTCGACGAGAAAAATTTCCGAAACTTCGGGGTTCTTCTCCGTGCAGTCGACGAGTTTTCCCGGCAACCCCATGCCGTCGAGCGCGCTCTTGCGACGCGAAAGGTCGCGCGCTTTTTTCGCGGCTTCGCGCGCGCGCTGCGCCTGCATCGACTTGTCGACAATCGCGCGGAAGTGCTTGGGATTCTCTTCGAAAAAGAAATCGAGCCGCTCGCCGACGAGCGTGTAGACGATGTTGCGCACGCGGGCGGTACCGAGCTTGGTCTTGGTCTGTCCTTCGAATTGCGGATTCTCGAGCTTCACCGAGACGACGGCGGTCAGGCCTTCCATCACGTCGTCGATCGAGAGGTTCGGGTCGCTTTCTTTGAGGACGGCGCGTTTGCGCGCGTAGATATTGACCGCATTGCCGACGGCGTTGCGGAAGCCGACGAGGTGCATGCCGCCTTCGGCCGTGTTGATGTTGTTCGCGTACGTGTACACGTTTTCGGTATACGTATCGGCCCACTGCAGCGCGCACTCGACGATCACGTCGTCGCGTTCGCCGTTGGTCGAGATGATCGGGTGCAGCGGATCTTTCTTGTCGTTGAGATGCTCGACGAACGAGATGATGCCGCCCTCGTAGAGGAACGTCTTCTCTTTCGGTTCGTCGGGTCGCTCGTCGCGCAGCGTGATCGAAATGCCGCGATTGAGGAAGGCGAGCTCCCGCAGACGTTTCTGCAAGATGTCCCAATGAAAATCGGTCGTGTCGAACATCGTTGCATCGGGGACGAACCAGGTGTAGTTCCCGGTGCCTTCGACATTCTCGGCGATGACGTGCAACGGCTCCGTCGTGATCCCGCGCTCGAATTTAATTTCGTAGAGTTTGCCGTCGCGCTTGACGCGGACCGTCACGTGTTCCGAGAGCGCGTTGACCACGGAGATGCCGACGCCGTGCAGACCGCCCGAAACTTTGTAGCCGCCGGACCCGAATTTGCCGCCCGCGTGCAAGATCGTCATCACGACCTCGACCGTCGACATATTCTCCTCGACGTTGAAATCAACCGGGATCCCGCGGCCGTCGTCTTCGACCGAGCAGGACCCGTCGCGACCGAGGATCACGACGATCGTCTTTGCCTTGCCCGCCATGGCTTCGTCGACCGAATTGTCGACGGCTTCGTAGACGAGTTGGTGGAGGCCGCGCTCCGACGTGTTCCCGATATACATGCCGGGCCGCATGCGAACCGCCTCGAGGCCCTTGAGGACCGAGATTTGGTCGCCGGTATATTCTTCCATCGTTACATCGTTGTTCGACAAATAGCGAGCCCGCGCCTTATCGCGGGCGACCGCTTACGGGGGGAGGCGGTGCGACGGCGTGCGGCCACAGCAGTATTTCCAAGTCCGCGCCCAGGAGGTTGCGGACGACGGCGGACGTGATGCGGTCGGGCGGCAAACGCGACTGCAGCAAAACGTACGAGCTCCCGACGTGCCGCTCCAAGCCCGAACGGCTCACGCGTCCCGCCGCGCGCGCCCGTTCCAACACGAGCCACCACCGTTGCAAGAGCACCTTGCGCGCGCGTTCGAATTCCGCGACCGAAAGATCGGGGACTTGTTCGCGCAAATCGACGAACGTCAACCACGGCGCCATGTAGACGATGCGCTCGATCTGCGTTCGCCGAGCGAGCTCCGCATTTCCGGCACACGGCGCGCAGCGATCGCGCGCCGCTCCCGCGGAAGGCGCGACGGGAAGACCGCAATCCGCGCAGGTCGAACCGTTCGCTTTGGGAGCCGCCGTCATGCGCGCACGCAGCCGGGCGAAGGCTTCGTAGACGTCGACTGCCGGTGGCGTGGGATCGAGCGTTGCCCGGCCGCTGGGGGGACGCGGACTCGCCGCGGCCGCGACGCGACGCCGCCCGCGCGGCAGGAGACCCGTGCGAAAGACGAGTTTGGAGACCACGATCCCGGCCGGCAGGGCGCGCACCTGCGCGAGAATCTGGAGCGAGAGGAATTGTAGTTGTTGACTCCACGCACTCGATCGCGTCCCGATCACGAGGTTCTCACCGGCGAGTTCGAGCGGTGCCGCATTGGCCGCGACGTCACGACCGACGATCGCGGGCCAGGCTGCGGCGATCGCGTGCAGCGGGTCGATCGGGGCGCCGCGCCCGGGCGCCCAGTTTTCGAGGGACGTGCGGAGCGGCCGCAGGCCGCCACCGCGCGCTGCGCCGGCGCTCACGCCACGCGTTCCAGCGTCGCGGCGTGAATACGATAGGCGGCGGCGACGGGCACGTCGACGTCGTGCGTCGTCGTCACGAAGGCTTGCTCGAAGGAACCGACGCCGCGCAAGAACGCCCGCTGACGGTCGGGGTCGAGTTCGGAAAGCACGTCGTCGAGCAGGAGCAAGGGCGCCTCACCCGACCGAGCTTCGAGCACGCCGTATTCGGCGACCTTGAGCGCGAGGACGGCCGTGCGCTGCTGCCCCTGCGAGCCGAACGCCGCGAGCGCGACGCCGCCGAGGTTGAAGGCGACGTCGTCGCGGTGCGGCCCGACGAGCGACGTGCGCCGCGCGACCTCGGCGACCCGTCGTTGCGCGAGCCGCATCACGAACGCCGCGGCGACGCCGTCGCTCGTCGGAACGTCGACGGGGACGTCGGGAACGTACGCAATCTCGAGCTCGCCGTCGCGTTCGCCGACCCACGAGCGATGCGTCGCCTTCGCGCGCTCATCGAGCGCGGCGACGAACGCGCGCCGCGCGAGCACGATGCGCGTCCCCAGCGTGACGAGTTGCGCGTCGTAGGTTTCTAGGAGCGCTTCGTCCGGGGCGATCGAACCGCGCAAGAGCGCGTTCTTTTGCGCGACGACTTTCCCGTAGGCGGCGAGCGCGCCGTAATAGGCCGGGCTTTCCTGCGCGAGCGCGGCGTTGACGAGCGACCTCCGCGCCGACGGCGGGCCCGAAACGAGCGCCAGGTGCGCGGGCACGAACGTGACCACACGCATCTTTCCCAAGTACGATGCGTACCGGACGCCGCGCCCGTTGACCGCATAGATCTTGCGTAATCCCGTCGTGCCGAGGTTGAGCGTGCAGGCGAGCCGCACGTCCCCGGCCGCGACGCGCGCGTTTCCCGACATCGTCGCGCTCGGCAGACCGGCGCGCACGATCTCGCTCTCGCGCGACGTGCGAAACGATTTTCCGGTTCCCAGTAACGCGATCGCTTCGAGCAGGTTACTCTTCCCCTGCGCGTTGGGACCGACGAGGACGTTGAGACCGGGCTCGGGTGCGAAGTCGAGCGACGCGTAATTTCGTACGTTCGCGAGGGTGAGGGACGTGAGGATCACGTGCGGGACACCGCCGCAACGCCGGGCGCGTGGCGCGTCCGCGCCGCTATTGCCGCAGCGGCATGAGGACGTACATCTGCTTGACGTCCGTCGCGTCGCCCGTCGGACGGATCGCCGCGGGCGAGAGCGGCCCGAGAAATTTCAGCACGATCTGCGGCGCATCGATGTGATTGAGAATTTCGACGAGGTAGCGTGCGTTGAAGGCGATCGTGAGATCGTCGCCCGTCTGCTCGACGTCGAGTTCCTCGTACGCGTTCCCCGTCGTATCGGAATTCGCCGTGATGATGAGTTGCGAATTCGAAACCGCCATCTTGACCATGCTCGCACGATCGCCCGCGACGAGTTCGGCACGCTTGAGACCGGCGATGAGTGCCGCGGTATTGACCGTGACGCTACGATCGAACGACGCGGGGATCACCTGCGCGTAATTGGGATACTGTCCGTCGACGAGTCGGACGACGATCGACGCGTTCTGCGCCGCGAAGGCCAGCTGATTGCCCGAGGGCCCAAGCGCCGAAACTTCGATCGTTTCGGCGCCACCGAGATTGCGCGCGGCTTCCGCGAGCGCGCGCGAAGGCACGATGAATTTCGCGGTTCCGGCATCGCCCGGCCCGCGAACGAGCGGCGCGTCCCATTTCGCGAGACGATAGCCGTCGGTCGCGACCATCGTGATGCGATCGCTCGTGAGTTCGATGAGCGTCCCCATGAGCACCGCGCCGCGTGCCTCTTCGCTCGACGCGGCGAAGATCGTCGCGGCGACGCCTTCGCGAAAGCGGCGCGCGTCGATCGCGAACGAGGTCCCTTTTTGCGACGACGGCAGTGGCGGATATTCGTCCGGCGGCAGCGCGTGGAAGTCGTAATTCGACTTCTCCCATTTCACACTCGCCCGCGTCGGCGTGCCCGCGAGTTCGACGATGCCCGCCGGCAGATTGCCGAGATAGCCGCTGAAGAGTTTGGCCGGGACGGTCACGGAGCCGGGCTCGCTGATCTGCGCCGGGAAAACGTGTTCGAGCGTGAGTTCGAGATCGGTCGCGCGGACGCGGATCGTATCGTCGCCGGCCGTCAGCAACACGTTAGAGAGGATCGGCACGGTCGTGTGCGCGTTGACGACCTTGCTCGCGGCGCCGACGGCGGAGGCGATGTCTTTGGTACTACAGCTGAACTTCACGTATCCACTCCTGCGGCCCCGATCCATTCTCGCCGTAAAGAATAGAAAAGATCGTCGTACTAATAGTAATGGGGTGTAATCTGCGGAGAACGGCGTGAAGCCTTATGGGCCTTGAGTTTACCGTCCGAATAAGGTGTGCACGCGGCGCGCGAGGCTCTCCACATGTTCGCCGCGAGACGCCGCCCGCGAGGTTATGCACGTCGCGAACACCACCCTGTCCGTAAGCGCTCACAGCCGCGGTGTACATGGAAACGGCAGACGTCGGGCCGCGCCACGCGCGAACGGGAACCTCTAGTCGTTCTGGCAGAGCGCCATGAGCGCGCGCACTTTGTTACGATATGCTTCGTCGATCGCCATCTGGTTCTTCACCTTATCGCGCGCGTACATGACCGTGGTGTGGTCTTTCTTCGCAAAGTCCCGCGCGATCTGCGGGAGCGAGTTGTCGGTGAGTTCCGTCGCGATGTACATCGCGATCTGACGCGGCGCGGCGATGCGCTGATCGCGGCGCTGATGGTCCATCTCCTTGACGGTGAGTCCGTACGCTTTGGCGACGCGGTCCTTGATGATGGCGATCGTGATACGGCGCGCCGGCGTCGTGGCAACGACGTTCTTGAGCACTTCGGCCGCGAGGTCTGCGGTGATCGGGGACTTGGTAAGCGAGGCGAACGCGACGACGCGGATCAACGCTCCTTCCAACTCGCGAATGTTCGACGGGATCACTTTTGCGATGAACGACGTCACATCGTCGGGGACCGGGATTTTCTCCGACTCGGCCTTCTTGCGCAGGATGGCTTCGCGCGTCTCGAGGTCGGGCGGCTGCATGTCGGTGAGCAAGCCCCACTCGAAACGCGAGCGAAGCCGCGACTCGAGCGTTTGGATTTCCTTGGGTGGCCGGTCGCTCGAGATCACGACTTGCCGCTGCGCTTCGTGGAGCGAATTGAAGGTGTGGAAGAACTCTTCCTGAGTCTGCTCCTTGCCTTCGAGAAACTGGATGTCATCGATCAGCAGGACGTCGACGTGACGATACTTATTGCGAAACTCGACGGTCTGATTGTTTTTGATTGCGATGATGAATTCGTTGGTGAACTTCTCGCTCGAGACGTACACGACGTTCGCGCCCGGATTGGCGCCGAGCACCCGGTGGCCGATCGCGTGCATCAAATGCGTCTTGCCCAGTCCAACGCCGCCGTAGAGAAAGAGCGGATTGTAGGCGCGGGCCGGCGCCTCGGCGACCGCCTGGGAGGCGGCGTGCGCGAACCGATTCGAATTGCCGACGACGAACTCATCGAACGTATATCGCGGGTTGAGATTACCGTGGCGGATATCTTCGTTGAGGGTGATGCGCGGGCTCACGGGCGATGCGTCAGCCGCGGCGCCGGGGCCCGCGACCGGTGCGGCGGCCTCGGGCGCCACCACGAAACGTAGCGCCAGCGTGGCGCCGAGAAGTTCGGTCAAAACCTCGGAGATGTCGCCCTTGAGCCGGTTCTCGACCCAATCGCGCGCGAAGGGCGATTGAACGGCGAGGACGATCTCGGATTCGCTCATCGCGATCGGCCGAATAGGTTTGAGCCACATCTCGAAAATCGGCTTACTGTATTTGCGTTCGAGCGACGCGAGAGCGGCCTGCCAAAGCTCGTTGGATATTCCCGGTTGACCGACCGCGAGAGACATCTACTTGACCGCCTTAGCTTTAGTCTCGAGACCGTCGACGTCCGTGGATGTCTGAGACTTCCCCGAGGAGGTCGGTGGATTGGAGTGCGGCACATCGAATCCTCCGAATTGTTTCCACGGACTTATGCACTTATGCACAGCGACAAAATGCGCGCCGGACGTCAGTGGAATGGACGTTTTTCGGTCGGTCGACCGAAGGCGTCCACAGCCGTTTTCGTGCGGGAAAACCATGCGATGGTACGGGTTTGCGGCCTTCGAGGGCCTTGTATTTCCACAGAAGCATTCACAGGTGTGGAAAACGTGGGAACCATTCTCAGAAGGGGTGCGCGCGGCGGTTGACGGGTCGGGTCCGGACTCGCTATACTGAGGGGTCTAGTGACGGTAGCGCCACCGCGTCGTGTCGTGCCTGCGCCTCCACCATCCGCCGAACAGAGACGAACGTGAAACGCACTTTTCAACCGCACAACCGGCGCCGCAAGCGCGTCCACGGGTTCATGGAACGCATGAGCACGAAGAATGGCCGTCGCGTCCTTGCGGCGCGCCGCAAAAAAGGCCGCAAGCGCCTGACGGTCTAGGCGGCGGGTGCGCTGGTTCGACCGTCTGCGGCGGACCGGCGAGATCGCCCACGTCCGCAAACGCGGGCGGCACGTCGCGCTTTCGACGTTGAGCGCGTACGCCGTCGGCACGGCGGCCGGCGACTCGACGCAGGTCTGCGTCTCGGTTTCAAAAGCCGTCGGCGGCGCCGTCGTCCGCAATCTCGCGCGGCGACGCGTCCGGGGCGCACTCGAGGCCGTGGCCCAACCGGGCCGTGACGTGCGGATCTTGTTCGTCCTCAAGCCCGCAGCTGCGACCGTGCCGTACGGTCGGCTCGCCGCCGACGTGGCGGTCGCGCTCGTGCGGCTCGCGGGCGCACCGTGATGGTCAGGTGGGCGGTCGTCGGCGCCATCGTGGTCTATCAGGCGGTCCTCTCGCCATTTCTCGGTGCGAACTGCCGGTTCGCTCCCTCGTGTTCGCAGTACGCGAAGGAGGCCGTGTTGAAACACGGAGTCATCCGCGGCGTATGGCTCGCCATCCGGCGCATCGCGCGTTGCAATCCCTGGAACCCCGGCGGCGTCGACTTCGTCCCGTAGGGTCCCCTCCGGAAAGGTCCCTCTGTGGAGTTCCCGATCGCGAGTCTCCTCGCGTTCAATCCGATTCAACCCGTCGTCGATCTGCTACATGCCGTCCTGACGGCGATCTACCGGGTGGTCCATAATTACGGCTGGAGCCTCATCCTGCTCGCCGGGCTCGTCAAGGTGGTCTTCTGGCCGCTCAACACGATGCAATTCAAAGCGATGCTCAAGACGCAGCAGATCGCGCCGAAGCTCAAAGCGCTTCAGGCGAAGTTCAAGAACGATAAAGAGAAGCTCAATACCGAGACGATGGCGCTGTATAAAGAAACGGGCGCCAATCCGCTCGCGGGCTGCGCGCCGATCCTCTTGCAGATGCCGATCCTCATCAGCCTGTATTGGGCCGTCATCAGCGACAAGGGGCTGTTCGCGAGCCAGACGTGGCTCTGGATCGGCAACGGCATCGCGGCCGCGACGCCGATCTTTCAAGCCGCGAGCGCGCCGGGAGACAAAGACCCGCACCCCGCGTTCCACATTCTGGCGACGAGCCTCGCGGTGCCCGACCTCTTCCTGCTCGCGCTCTACGTCGTGTCGATGTATTTCAGCGTCCGCTTCACGAGCCCGGCGACGGATCCCGCGCAGGCACAACAGCAGAAGATCATGGCGTTCATCTCACCCGCGATGGTCGGCTATCTCGGCTTCCGGTACGCGTGGCCGTCCGCGCTCATCATCTACTGGCTGTCGTTCAACGTGTTCACGATGGCTCAGCAGTTGTACCTCATCAATAAGTATCACCGAAACCCCGCCGCGGCGGGCCCGCACCCCGAAGCGACCGGTACGACCGAACGCGATCGTACCGCGCTCGCAACGAACGGGGTGACGGGTGCGCTTGCAAGCGGGGCCTCGGCCGTGCCGTCGGGCGGCGGTTCGCGCGCGGCGCGACGTCGTCGGTCGTCGCGGCGCTAGGCGACCAGGAGCCGATCATGAGTAACGAACCACCTTCGGGGTCGGGCGAGACCCCCGGCTTCGGCCAACGCCGGCGCGCTGGCCGGCCGCAGCGTCGCGGGCCGGCGCCGAGCGCGTCCCCGCCGCCCGGCGAGCGCCGTCCGCCGCGTCGCGACTTCGAGGCGGCCATACCGCGGCCGCGCCCGCCCGCGATGCCCGAACCGGCCGCGGTCGCACCGGCGCGCGCGCTGCTCGAGACGATTCTCGAGAAGATGGGCATCTCGGGCGCCCACGTTCGCTACTACGCGCGTACCGAAGGCGAGTATCTCGAAGTCGACGGGCCCGACCTTGCGAATCTCATCGGCCGGCACGGCCATACGCTCGAAGCGCTCAACCTAATCTTCAACAACATCGTGAATGCCGGCGTCAAGAAAGATCGGCACTACTTCACGATCGACGCCGAGGGCTATCGCGCCCGCCGCGCCGACCTCCTCAAAAGTCTCGCGCTGCAGACGCTCGAGCGCGCGATCCGCGAGAAGCGCCCGATCCAACTCGAGCCGATGTTGCCCTCCGAGCGCAAAGTGATCCATATCGCGCTCGCGGACAACCCGTACGTCGCGACGGAATCCGCCGGCGCGGAGCCCGAACGCCGCGTCGTCGTCATCCCCCGCTCCGCCTAGGGCCGTCGCGAACGCGCCCGGCCGCCCGACGATCGCTGCGATCGCCACGCCACCCGGACGTGGTGCCGTGGCGATCGTCCGCGCGAGCGGCCCGATGGCGCGAGCGATCGCGACGCGCATCTTTCGCTCGGCCGATGCGGGCGGCGACCCCCACCCGCCGCGCGTGGCGGTCTACGGCCGCATCGTCGCGGGCGACGAGACGACGATCGACCGCGGGCTCGCGCTCTTTTTCCCCCGCCCAGCGAGCTACACCGGCGAGGACGTCGTCGAGTTCCATGTGCACGGCTCGCCCGCGGTCGCGCGCGACGTTTTGCTCGCGGCTCTTGCGGCGGGCGCACGACTGGCGCAGCCGGGTGAATTCACGCGGCGTGCGTTCGAAGCCGGCAAGCTCGACCTCAGCGCCGCCGAAGCGGTCGCAGACCTCATCGCAGCCGAACACCGGAGCCAAGCCCGGGCCGCAGTCGCGCGGCTTTCGGGCGGGCTCGCGACCCTCGTCGATCGCGCCTGCTCGCATCTCGATGCGATCGCGGAAGACCTCGCGGCGGCGCTCGATTTCCCCGACGAGGTCCCCTCTCCGGCAGCGGCCGACCTCACCGAACGCGTCGCGGCCCTCGACGCAACGCTCGCGACACTCGCCCAGACGTGGGAGCACGGGC
>JAABUX010007085.1_pt1 | contig 13234 bp, 6 predicted proteins | sample 5561851 | NCBI WGS metagenome assembly JAABUX01 (sample SAMN10711883, study PRJNA513361) | rock metagenome | isolation source: Antarctica rocks | place: Antarctica: Victoria Land, Richard Nunatak red sandstone | collected 2016-01-03 | reverse complement strand
CGTCAACTCAGCGTGCCGGAGGCGCGTCAGCCCATCGTGCCGGAGGCGCGTCAACTCATCGTCGCGTTGAACGCGCCCCCGTCCAGCAACAGGTTCTGGCCGACGATGAAACCCGAGGACGCGGCGCACAGGAACACGCAGGCGTCGCCGAACTCGGCGGGGTCGCCCACGCGGCCGGCGGGGGACTGCTTCGCGCGCTCGTGGACCTCCTCCTCCACCGTCCGCCCGGCCTTCTCCGCCGCCGCCGCGCTGTTCGCGCGCAGGCGGTCGGTGAGGAACGGGCCGGGCAGCAGGTTGTTGATCGTCACGTTGTGCCGGGCGACCTGGCGGGACAGGCCGCCCACGAACCCCGTCAGCCCCGCCCGCGCGCCGTTGCTCATGCCGAGCGTCGGGATCGGCGACTTCACGCTGGCCGAGGTGATGTTGACGATGCGGCCGAAGCGGCGCTCCGCCATGCCGTCCACCACGGCGCGGATCAGCGCGATCGGCGTCAGCATGTTGGCGTCCAGCGCCCGTATCCAGTCCTCGCGCTCCCACTGCCGGAAGTCGCCCGGCGGCGGGCCCCCGGCGTTGTTCACCAGGATGTCGGGATCGGGGCAGGCGGCCAAGGCGGCGGCGCGGCCGTCCTCCGTCGTGATGTCGCCCGCCACGGCCGTCACGGTGGCCCCGGTGGCGGCGCGTATCTCGTCCGCCGCGCGCTCCAGCGGACCCGCGGTCCGGGCGGTGATCGTGACCGCCACACCCTCGCGCGCCAAGGCCATGGCGCAGGCGCGTCCCAGCCCCTTGCTCGCGGCGCAGACCAAGGCGCGCTTGCCGTGCAGACCCATATCCATCGTTTTTGCCCTCCGCCGGAGTGATGGCAGCGATTCCCTGCTTCGATCAACAGGTGATCGCCCGGAATGATCACCGGTGCGCCCGGCAACGACCTTATTCACCACAAAAAAGTGTGTGGCCCCGCGTCGAACAAACTGGGGTTGAGCCGCATTACCGACATGCCCAAGCGCGTCGTTGTCACCCAGGGCGCAGCGATGGGCCGAACGTCGCGGCAGTCGGCGCGGACACGCGGGAGGTTTGCTCATCGGGCGGGGGGGTTGCGCAGGCCCCGCTCCGCTGTGCCAGGGGTGGGCGCAGCACTGTAGGATCTATGTTTATGCCCCGCTTCTGCCTATCGGTTGCCGTGTTGGCGGCAGCCGGATTTCTAGCACCGGACCAAGCCCGCGCGCACGCAATCCTGATGGACAGCCAACCGGCGGCACGGGCCTCGATGCCGGCAGGCCCTGCGGCCATCACGCTACGGTTCAACAGCCGCGTTGACCACGCACGCTCCCGCATGGCGCTGCGTGCCGCGGGAACCGAGACCGCGCTTCCGGTCGACCCCGCCAGCGCCGCCGACAGCCTGGCTGCCTTTGCCACGCTTGCGCCGGGCGACTATGTCGTGCGCTGGCAGGTCTTGGCGGTGGATGGCCACATCACGCGCGGTGACGTGCCGTTCACCGTGCAGGCGCCCGCCGCGCAAGCGTCCGCTGGGCACGCGCCGATCGGGCGGGGGATTGCAGGGCAAGTGGTCACTGAGCGGACGCGCTGACTTGGCTCTCCTGATCGATCTGTTCGGCTATCTCTCCATCGTGCTGCACGGCCTGATCATCGTCGCGCAGAGCATGGCGGTCGGCGGCGCTTTGTTCCTGGTTTTCCTCATGCGGCCGTTGGCGGCGGGCCTTCCGGATGGCGCGCTGCTCGCGCGGCGCACCTGTGTCGTCGCGGGCTGGAGCGCGCTGGCCTTGGTGGCGTGCGAGGCGTTGTCCGTCGCCATGCAGGCGGCTGTCCTGATGAGCACCGTGGGCCTCGACACGCAACAGGCGCTCACGGCGCAGTTCGCCGTGGCTGGCCTCGTCAAGGCCGCCGCGGCCGGGGTGCTCGGCGCCGTCCTGTTCGCCCGTCGTCCGCTGCCGGCCGCTTCGCTGCTGGCACCGAGCGCCGTGATACTGGCAGCCGCGACCATGACGACCCATGCAGCGGCCCGGCTCGTGGACGGCCCCCTGCTGATGGCCGCGACCGCGCTGCACATCCTTGGCGCGGCAATCTGGGTGGGAGGCATCCCGTTCTTCCTGATGGCGCTGGGCCGGCTACGGGATGGGGCCGCATTTCGCCGGGTGGGCGCGCGGTTCTCCCGGATGAGCATGGTCGGCGTCGGCTGCATCCTGGCCTCGGCCGCGACGATGGCGTGGTTCTACGTGGGCTCGTGGGGCGCCGCGTACGGCACGGCCTATGGCGTGATGGTGGGGGCCAAGGCCGCCATGTTCGCCATGCTGCTCCTGCTCGGGCTCGGCAACTTCCTCGTGGTCGAGCGGCTGCGGGCCGACCCTGGCACGCCCATCCTGCGCCTGCGACGGTTCGCCGAGGTGGAGGTCGGCATCGGCTTCAGCATATTTTTCGCCGCTGCCTCGCTGACCTCCGTGCCCCCGGCAGTCGACCTGGTGCACGACCGCGTGACCTGGGCCGAGATCGTCGAGCGGAACACGCCGCAGGTCCCGCGGCTGGCGTCGCCGGACTTCGACAGCCTGGCGCTTCCGGCCTTGCAGGCGCAGTTGGACGCGCAGGCCGCGAAGGCGCGCACGACGGCGGCGCCGGCCTACACGCCGGGGTCGGGAGAACCATCAGACCGCAACGCGGCGGACATCGCCTGGAGCGAATACAACCACCACTGGGCTGGGATCTTCGTGCTTGCCATCGGGATACTGGGCCTGCTGCACCGCGCCGGCCTGCGCGCGGCCCGGCACTGGCCGCTGGTGCTGCTCGGGTTGGCAGGGTTCCTGCTTGTGCGCTCGGACCCTGAGACCTGGCCGTTGGGGCAGGTCGGCTTCTTTGAAAGCCTTCGCGACGTGGAGGTCCTGCAGCACCGCGTCTTCGTCCTGCTGATCGTGGCGTTCGCGCTGTTCGAGTGGGGAGTGCGCACCGGGCGGCTGCGGCGCCCGCGGGCCGCGCTGGTGTTCCCCTTGCTGACTGCGCTTGGCGGCGCGCTGTTGCTGACCCACAGCCACGCCATCGCCAACGTGAAGGACCAGTTGCTCATCGAGCTGTCGCACACGCCGCTGGCTCTCGCGGGCATCGGCGCCGGCTGGTCGCGTTGGCTGGAGGTGCGGGCGGATGGAGCGGTCCGGCGCTCGGCGGGCTGGATTTGGCCGGTTTGCTTCCTGGCGGTCGGCCTGATCCTGCTGTTCTACCGGGAAGCCTGACGCGCCGGCTCCATCCGGAGCCGGCCCCTACTGCGCGAACAAGAACGCCGGGAGCGCCAAGATCAGCCAAATCGCCAGAGCGAACGTTGCGCCCTGCACTGCCAGGCTTAGCGCCCGGCCCGCTATGCGCAGACCTTTCCTGAGTTTGGATGAAGGCAACGCCGACGGGACAGGTGCAAGCCGGCTTAGGTGCCGAAAAGACACGTCGAATGCAGAAGATGCGTGAACCACATGCATTTTAGGTGCCTTTCGTTCTATGTTTAGCCACCTCGGAAACCGAACAAGCAAGCAACAGTATGTTCTCTATATGTTCTATGACCTCCCGGAGTCAAGGATTCACGTCAGCCTTAAAATGACCCGCCAATGCTGCAAAACGATGACGGTGCGGCGTCAGGCCATTGTAGGGCTGCTGCTCGAAAGCAGCGCCGCAACCTGCTTCGCCAATTCACTGGCGCGGACCGGCTTCTGCAACAGCGTCAGTTGGCCAGCGGGCAGCTTGCCCGTGTCCAGTCCAAGCTCGTCCCTGCTGTAGCCGCTGAGCAGGATGGCTGGCAGGCCCGGCTTCCGGCGTTGCGCCTCGCGGATCAGCGCCAGGCCGTCCGTCCCCGGCATGGAAAGGTCGGTGATGAGGAGGTCCGCTGCGCTTCCGTGACCTAAATGGTCCAGCGCGACCGCAGCGTTGTCGAAGCTCTCGACATCGTAGCCGCACGCGGTCAAGACCTCGCCCAACACCTCCAGCACCTCCGAGTCGTCGTCGACGAGGATGATTTGGGGTCGTTTGGCCGTACCTAGGGCAGGGCTGCCCGTTGCCAGCCCGTCCGGCGCGGCCACCTGGGGCAAATACAGGCTGGCCGTCGTGCCCTTGCCGGGTTCGCTGTGCAGCAGCAACCGCCCGCCGGATTGCTCGGCGAAGCCCCGCGCCATCGCAAGGCCTAGGCCGGTGCCACGGCCGCGCGGCTTCGTCGTGAAGAACGGCTCTGTCGCGCGCCTCAACGTCGCAGTGTCCATGCCCGCGCCGGTGTCGGTGACTTCAATCTTGATGTACGGCATTGGAAGCAGCCCGGCTGCCCCGCCATCGGCTACCGAGGCCGACAGCCGCAGCACATGGCCGGCGTCGTGCGCCCCATCCATTGATCCACCCTCTATCATCGCGTCCCGCGCATTCGTTGCAAGATTGACCAACACAGTTTCAAGTTGTTTTCGATCTGTCAACAATTGCGGCAAAGTCTCGTTAACAGCAAGCTCGACCCTGATCCCGCCGCCCAAAGTGGCGGCAAGAAGGTCCTGCATTTCGGTCAAGAGCGCCGCCACCTCGACCGGCCCCGGCTGCAATGGGCCGCGCCGGGCAAAGCTCAGCAGGCGCTGCGTGACCACGGCGCCGCGCTCCGCCGCGTCCACGACCAGGCCGGCCAGGCGCTCCACCGACACTGCGTTGTCCGGCCGCCGCTGGATCATCCGGGCGCCGCCCGCGATCGCCTGCAGCACGTTGTTGAAATCGTGCGCGACGCCGCCGGCCAGTTGCCCCAGCGCCTCCATGCGCTGTGCCTGCCAAAGCTCTTCTTGCAACGCGACGCGCTCGGCCACCCGCTGCTCCAGGCTCGCCGCCAGCGCCTGCATCGCCGCCTCGGCCGCCCGCCGGTGCGAAATGTCCTGCACGGCGGTGATGACGTGCATGGGCCGGCCATCGGGGTCCCGCGTCATGTCCACGTGGCTGACGACCCAGACGTCGCTCTCGTCAGCCCGGACCAGGCGGCCCTCGATCCGGAACGGCTGGCCGGTTTCCAGCATCTCCGCATGCCGCTCCCGGTGCGCCGTCCGGTCCGCGGGATGCGCGAGGTCGTGCAACCTCAGCGTGCGCAGGCGTGCCGGACGGTGCCCGACCAGGCCGCAGTAGCACTCGTTCGCCAGCAGGATGCGCCCTTCCAAATCGGCCTGCACGAGGCCGACCGGGGCGTGGGTGATGATGGCGCCGAGCTGCTCAGTGGCTGTGCGCAGCGTGGCCTGGGACCGTCGCAGCGCACGTTTCAGTTTGCTGCCCTGCCGCCAGCCGAGCAGCAGGGCCGCCGGCGCGACGTAGGGCCAGACGTTGGCTGCCGGCCACCGCCCGCCCTGGGCACGAATTGAATTCTGTATCCTGCTCATGGCGACACAACGCAGGATTGACGCTTTGGCTTCCCGCCTGCGGGTGCGGCATCATTCCGCAGCCCCGGATACGGATCTATTCCGCAGCCCCGGATGCGGATCTATTCCGCAGCCCCGGATGCGGATCTATTCCGCAGCCCCGGATGCGGATCTATTCCGCAGCCTCGCGCTTGCGGCTCGCCAGCGGGGCCGGGGCTGGGGTGCTGTCGTCTGGAGCTTGCAGTGCGGTGAGCAGCGCTTGGCGCAGGGCCGCCAGCTTGCGCTCGTTCTCGATTTTCAACCCAAACACGTCCTTCACATAGAAGACGTCGACCGCGCGCACGCCATAGGTCGTGACGTGGGCCGAGGCAATTTGCAGCCCTTGCTCGCTGATGGCCGCCGTCACGTCGTGCAGCAGGCCCGGCCGGTCGCGGCCGTTCACCTCAAGCACGGTGTGCGTGTTGCTGGCGCGGTTGTCCACCACGACGCGCGGCGGCACGTGGATCGCCCGCATCCGCCGGCCCATCAGCGCCCGTGACGCCCGGCGTATCTCCCCGTCCAGCCCCAGGCGGCCGGACAGCGCCTGGTCGATCAGCACGTGCAGCCGGGCCAGGCGGTGCGGCGCGTCGAAGGCGCCACCGGCCGCGTCCTGTATCCAGAAGGTGTCGAGCGCGCTGCCGTTGGTCAGCGTGTGGATGCGCGCGTCCACGATCGACGCCCCCGCCACCGCGAGCGCCCCGGCGATCCGGCTGAACAGCCCGGCGTGGTCGGCGGTGTAGATCGTCACCTCCGTCACCGCGCGGGCCGGCAGCGGCTGGGTATCGACCGTCAGCGGGGCGTGCCGCCGCTCCGCGTCGCGTATCAGCCTTGCGTGCCGCGCATGGGTCTCCGGATCGAAGCTGAGCCAATAGCCGGGATAGCCGAGGCCGTAGAAGAAATCCTGGTCCGCCGCCGGCCAGTCGACAAGGAACTGGCCAGCGGCCTCCTTGGCGCGGGCCACCCGCACGTCGCGCTCCGTGGTGGCGAGGCCGCCGGCCAGCACGTCGGCGACGCGGGCGTACAGCTCGCGCAGCAGCGTCGCCTTCCAGCCGTTCCAGACCTTGGCGCTGACTGCCCGCATGTCCGCGACCGTCAGCACCAGCAGCAGCTTCAGCCGCTCCGGCGACTGTATGGTGTCGGCCAGGTCCAGGATGGTCTTGGGGTCGTCGATGTCGCGCTTGAACGCCGTTTGGCTGAGCATGAGGTGGTGCAGCACCAGCCAACTGACGGTCTCCGTCTCCTCCGCCGAGAGGCCGATGGTGGGGCCGACCAGGGTGGCGATCTCGGCCCCGAGTTCGGAATGGTCGCCGCCGCGGCCCTTGGCGATGTCGTGCAGCAGCGTTGCGGCATACAGCGCCCGGCGGGATTGCAGGTCCTCCACCAGGCCCGAGGCGATCGGCGCCACGTCGGCGAGCTCGCCGCGCTCCAGGGCGTTCAGCACCCGCACGGCCTCGATGGTGTGCTCGTCGACGGTGAAGACATGGTAGGTGTCGAACTGCATCTGGCCCACGATGCGCGCCCAATCGGGGATGTAGCGTCCGAGGAAGCCGGTTTCGTTCAGGATGGACAGCCACTTGGCGCCCTCCGCCCGGCTGTGCTCGCCGTCCCGTCCGCAGACCAGGTCGAGGAAGACATCCGCCGCCAACTGGTTGCCGCGCAGCTCGATCGCGCCGCGTTCGTGGCGGATCAGCGCGCGCAGCGCCAGCGGGTGCAGCTCCAGCGCGCGGTCCCGCGCCACCTGCAGGATGCGCAGCATGGCGATCGGGTGCCGGCCGAAGTCGTTGCCCGGCGCCGACATCAGCTTGCCCTCGGCGAGCACGAAGCCTTGCTCCAGCAACGCGGCGTCGGTCGCGGCGGCGACGGCCGGGGGGCCGAGCGCGGCCCGCACCACCGCAGGCTCCAGCACCGTCGTGATGCGGGTGATCTCCCGCGCCGTGAGGAAGTAGTGCCGCATGAAGCGCTCGACGCCGTCCTGCCGGCCGTGGCGGGTGTAGCCCATGCGGGCGCCGACGACAGGTTGCAGGTCGAAGGTCAGCCGGTCCTCGGCGCGGCCGGCGACGTAGTGCAGGTGGAAGCGCACGGTCCACAGGAAATCCCACGAGCGGCGGGCGTGCTTGGCCTCCTGGTGGGTGAGGATGCCGCCGCCGGGGCTGTCGGGACCGACCAGCTCGCCCATGACCTGGGTGCCGAACACGTAGCGGCTCATCCAATACAGGGTTTGCAGGTCGCGCAGGCCGCCGCGGCCCTCCTTGATGTTGGGTTCGACCAGGAACGGTGTCTCGCCGTAGCGGTGGTGGCGGGCGTCGCGCTCGGCCTGCTTGGCGGCGATGAAGGCGCCCGCGCCGGCGTCGGCGCAGGATTGCAGGAAGCGCGCCATGAAGGGCTCGAACAGGCCGGGAGCGCCCGCCAGCAGCCGGGCGTCGATCATCGAGGTGCGGATCGTGAGGTCCCGGCCCGCCTCGGCGATGCACTCGTCGACCGACCGGGTGGCGTGGCCGACCTTGAGGCCGAGGTCCCACAGGAAGTATAGCATGAACTCGACGGCCGCGAGCGTCGCCGCCGCGGGCCGTTCCTCGGTGATGAACAGCAGGTCGATGTCGCTGAACGGCGCCAGCACGCCGCGCCCGTAGCCGCCGGTGGCGACGACCGCCATCGCCTGTTGCAGCCCCGCTTTCGGCCCTGCTTTCGGATCGGCCGCGTCCGAATTGGCGACGTGGCCGCGCGCGTAGTCGTGTAGCGACCCAATAACCCCGTCCATCAGGCGGCCGAGCAGGCGGCCGGCCTCCAGGCCGCTCATGCCGCCGGCCTCGAACCGCTCCTGCACATGGTGCTGCACGCGGCCCAGGTAGCGGCGGAAGCTGCTGACCGCCGCGTCGCGCGGGGGCGACCTGCCACTGGCCGCGAGGCCGCGCAGCGTCGCGTCAAGAAGCTTGATGGCCTCCTCGGGCCGGTCGGGCAGGGGAAGAGGGTTGGACATTATCGGGATGCTATCCTTGGAACTGCTGGGGGAACAGCGGCGAGTGCTTTGATGCGGTAGAGAATCTCAAGCGCGTCCCGCGGCGACAGCCCGTCGGGTTCGAGCTCGTGCAGGGCGTCCCTGAGCGGATCGGGCGGCGGGGAGGCTGGGAGGAGGTCGGGACCAAGTTCTGGAGTGGCGTCTGGCATGGCATTTGGGGCGGCTTCGGCAAATAACGGCAGTTCGGCCGGGCTGCCGTGACGGTTTTTTTCCAGGGCGTTCAGCAGCGCCGCCGCCCGGCGCACCGTCGCCTGCGGCACGCCGGCCAACTGCGCCACGTGAACGCCCCAACTGCGCCCGGCGGCGCCCGGCGCGACCTCGTGCAGGAACACCACGCTGCCGCGCCACTCCTTGACCCGCATGGTGCAGGGCCGCAACCGCGGCAGGTGCGCCGCAAGCTGGCCCAACTCGTGGAAATGCGTCGCGAACACGGTCCGGCAGCGGTTCTGGCTGTGTAGCGCCTCCAGCACCGCCCAGGCGATCGCCAGGCCGTCGAGCGTGCCGGTGCCGCGGCCGATCTCGTCCACGATGACCAGGGAGCGCGGGCCGGCCTGGTGCAGGATCGCCGCCGTCTCCGTCATCTCGACCATGAAGGTGCTGCGGCCCCGCGCCAGGTCGTCCGCGGCGCCCACGCGGCTGAACAGCCGGTCGACTACGCCGATGCGGGCGCTCTCGGCCGGCGCCGGCAGCCCGGCCTGCGCCATGATGGCGATCAGCGCGTTCTGCCGGAGGAAGGTGCTCTTGCCCGCCATGTTCGGACCCGTGAGCAGCAGCACGCGCTGCGCCGCGTCCAGGTCGCAGTCGTTGGGGACGAAGGCGGCGGTCCCTTGCAATGCGTGCTCGACGACGGGGTGGCGGCCGGCCCGGATGCAGAACTGGTCGTCGTCCGTGACCACCGGGCGGCACCAGCGGCCCCCTTCAGCCAGGCGGGCGCAGGATTGCAGCACGTCGAGCTGGGCCAGCGCGTCGGCACAGGCGCCCAGCGCATCGGATTGCGCCAGCACGGCCTGCACGAGGGTCGCGAACACCAGGCGTTCGCGCGCTGCGGCGCGGTCGGCGGCCTCGCTGATGCGGCGGTCGAGGTCGGCAAGCTCGGCGTTGCCGAAGCGCGCCCCGTTGGCCATGCCTTGGCGCAGGGTGAGGTCCGGGTGCGCTTGCAGCCGCTCGACGGCCGGCGCGGGCGCCTCGATGACGTAGCCGAGCTGGGCGTGGTGCTTGATCTTGAGCGACGCGACGCCGTAGCGCTGGGCGTAGTCGAGCGTCAGCCCGGCGATCACCCGGCGGCTGTCGTCCCGCAGCCGCCGCTCCGCGTCCAGCTCGCCGTCGAAGCCCGGCGCGACCACGCCGCCATCGTCGAGGCGCGCGGGCAGCGTGTCGGCGAGCGCGCGGGTGAGCAGCTCCAGGAGTGCCGGGTCGACGTTGAGCGGCGCAAGGTCCATCGGCGCGCTGGCGAGCGCCAGGCTGATGGCCTGGGCCGCGGCCAGGGCTTGGGCCACCGCCGCCAGGTCGCGCGGCGCGGCGCGGCCCACGGACAGCCGGCCCAGGGCGCGCGACACGTCAGGCGTGGCGCGGAGGGCGGCGCGCAGGTCGGCCAAGGCTTCCGGCTGCAGCAGCATCCAGGCCCAGGCATCCTGGCGCCGGGCGATGGCGGCGGGGTCCAGCAACGGGCCGCCCAGCCATGCCGCCAGCATCCGGGCGCCGGGCGCCGTGAGCGTATGGCCGACGGCGGCGACCAGGGTGTGCGCGGCCGAACCGTCGCGGGCGCGGGTGATCTCCAGGCTGGCGCGCGTCGCGGCGTCGAGCATCATTTGCGCCCCCAGCCCGGCCGGCTGCGGGCGGGAGAGGCGCGGCATCGCGCCGGCCTGCGTCGTGCGCACATAGTCCAATGCCATGGCGGTGGCGACAGCCTCCGCCGCGGTGAAGGTCCCGAACGCATCGAGGCTCGCCGCGCCGAACGCCTCGGCCACGCGGCGCTGGGCGGCGGCTGGCGTCGGCGCCGCCGTAGCTGGGCCGCGGCGGTCGGACCAGTCGCCCAACGGCAGGTCGGCCGCGGCCAGGACCTCGGCGGGTTCCAGCCGCCCGAGCAGCGCCGGCAGATCGGCCGCGGCGAGGGCCTCGGTCTCGAACAGGCCGGTCGAGACGTCGAGCCATGCGGCCCCAAGCGCGCCGCCGGCGCTGGCCAGCGCCAAAAGCAGGTTGGGGCGGTGGGCGTCCAGCAGGCTGTCCTCGGTCAAGGTGCCCGGCGTGACCAGGCGCACCACGGCGCGCTTGAGCGGCCCTTTGCCGGTGCGCCCCTTGGCCGGCTCCATCTGCTCCGCCACCGCGACGCGGAAGCCGCGGCGGATCAGGCGGGACAGGTAGGCCTCGGCGGCGTGGACCGGCACGCCGCACATCGGGATTGGCAGGCCGGCGTGCTCGCCGCGCCGGGTGAGGGCGATGTCGAGGGCGCTGGCGGCGGCTTCGGCATCGGCGAAGAACAGTTCGTAGAAGTCGCCCATGCGCAGGAACAGCAGGGCGTCGGGGTGGTCGGCCTTGAGCAGGAACCATTGGGCGATGGCGGGCGACGCGCCGGCGGCACTTGGAACAGCAGGGAACGCGCCGACGGCGCTTTGGATGGTAGGAGGCGCGCCTGCGGCGCTTTGGGTCGCAGGGGGCGCGCCTGCGGCGCTGGGAGAGTCCATCGGCGCATAGTAACAAGTCATGCCGCACCTGCGAAGCGGCTGGGTTTCGCACCCGGTTCGACTGGTTTATGCAGGTTGACCCGACCGGGCCAGGCCCGGCCCGCTTCAGGAGATCTCCCATGGCCGACGGCATCATCGAACCGCGCTCAAGCCGCGTCTCGGCCGAGGAGGCGCTCGCGCTGCACTCGTCCGGCCGGCCCGGCAAGCTCGAGACCCGCATCAGCAAGCCGCTGGTGACGGCGCGCGACCTCAGCCTCGCCTACTCGCCCGGCGTCGCCGAACCCTGCCTGCACATCCAGCGCGACCCGGCGCTGGCCTACGACTACACGACCAAGGGCAACATGGTCGCCGTCATCTCCAACGGCACGGCGGTGCTGGGCCTCGGCAACCTGGGCGCGCTGGCCAGCAAGCCGGTGATGGAGGGCAAGGTCGCGCTGTTCAAGCGGTTCGCCGACCTCGACGGCATCGACCTCGAAATCTCGACCGAAGACGTCGACGAGTTCGTCAACTGCGTGCGCTTCCTGGGCGCCGGCTTCGGCGGCATCAACCTTGAGGACATCAAGGCGCCGGAGTGCTTCGTCATCGAAAGCCGGCTGCGCGAGCTGATGGACATCCCGGTGTTCCACGACGACCAGCACGGCACCGCAATTGTGGCGGCGGCCGGGCTGATCAACGCCTGCCACCTGACTGGGCGCAGCCTGGCGGACACGCGGCTGGTGGTGAACGGCGCGGGCGCCGCCGCCATCGCCTGCGTGGAATTATTGAAGGCAATGGGCGTGCGGCCCGAGCACGTGACGCTGTGCGACACCCGCGGCGTCGTCCACCAGGGCCGCACCGCCGGCATGAACCAGTGGAAGTCGGGCCACGCGGTCGCGACCGAGGCGCGCACCTTGGCCGAGGCCGTGGCGGGTGCGGATGCGTTCTTCGGCCTGTCGGTGCGCGGCGCGCTCACGGCCGAGATGGTGCGCAGCATGGCGCCGCGTCCGATCATCTTCGCCATGGCCAACCCCGACCCGGAGATCACGCCCGAAGAGGCGCGGGCGGTGCGGGACGACGCGATCATCGCCACCGGGCGCAGCGACTACCCGAACCAGGTCAACAACGTGCTCGGCTTCCCCTACATCTTCCGCGGGGCGCTGGACGTGCGGGCCAGCACGATCAACGACGCGATGAAGGTCGCCGCCGCCGAAGCGCTGGCGGCGCTGGCGCGGGAGGACGTGCCGGACGAGGTCCACACGGCGTCGGCCGGCGGCGCGCGGCTGCATTTCGGCCCCGACTACATCATCCCGAACGCCTTCGACCCGCGGCTGATCAGCCATGTCCCGCCCGCCGTGGCCCGCGCCGCGATGGAGAGCGGGGTGGCCCGCCGCCCGATGCAGGACCTGCGCAAATACGCCCGCACCCTGTCCGGCCGGCTCGACCCCACGGCGAACGCGCTGGACGCCATCATGGAGCGGGTGCGCGCCAACCCGAAGCGCGTGGTGTTCGCCGAGGGCGAGGAGGAAAAAGTCGTCCGCGCCGCCGTGGCGTTCCGCAACGCCGGCTACGGCACGCCGGTGCTGATCGGGCGCGAGGACCGGGTGCGGCAGACGATGGCCGGGCTGGGCCTGGGCATCGCGGACGGGATCGAGGTCCACAACGCCCGGCTGTCGCAGCACAACGCGCGCTACGTCGAGCTGCTTTATGCCCGCTTGCAGCGGCAGGGGGCGATGGTGCGGGACTGCCAGCGCATGGTGAACCAGGACCGCAACGTGTTCGCGGCCTGCATGGTGGCGGCCGGCGACGCCGACGCGATGATGACCGGGCTGACCCGGTCGACCGCGGTGTGCCTGGAGGACATCGCCCAGGTGATCGACACGGCGCCGGGCAAGATCAGCTTCGGCCTGACGCTGATGGTGGGCGCGCAGGGCACGATCTTCATCGGCGACACGCTGCGGCACGAGCGGCCAAGCCCGGAGCAGTTGGCCGACATCGCCATCGGCAGCGCCGCCGCCGCCCGGCAGTTGGGCCATGAGCCGCGGGTGGCGCTGCTGTCGCACTCGACGTTCGGCAACCCGATGCACCGGACCGTCCACGGCATCCGGGAGGCGGTGGCGATCCTCGACGGGCGCGGGGTGGATTTCGAGTACGATGGCGACATGAGC
>JAABUX010007084.1_pt1 | contig 13235 bp, 27 predicted proteins | sample 5561851 | NCBI WGS metagenome assembly JAABUX01 (sample SAMN10711883, study PRJNA513361) | rock metagenome | isolation source: Antarctica rocks | place: Antarctica: Victoria Land, Richard Nunatak red sandstone | collected 2016-01-03 | reverse complement strand
AAGGTGTTGCTCCCTGCTGCGCCACCGCAATGTGGCCTCGGCTAGAGCTCCGCGATGTGGCACCGTGGCGAAGCGCCCCACCGTGCTCAGAGGAGTGAACCCTGCGGAAGCTGTGACTCGAGCGCTGCATCTGCGACTCGCTGGAGCTCGGCGTGCGCCGAGGCCCCGACCGTGCCGACGCTGCATCGCTTGACAGGGCCGCGGGCGTCGGTGCCAAGTCTGCCTGCCGCTGCAATGAGGCTCCCAGCAGTGGAGCAGCAGGGCTGGCTGTCTGTCTTCGGCTCCTGGACCGCAGGGACGCCGCAGTGGCCTGCCGCACACACGCGCCGTCTGTTTCACCTATCGAGCGTAGAAAAAGCGCACCAAAGGCCAAGGCCTGTATGGTCAGGAGGTCTGCTCGGTGTCACGGTGCAAAGAGGTGTCATCAGTGCGGCCCAGCAAGAGTATGCAACAAGGAGCATGCCTCCGCGTGCTCCGCCTCCACCGCCGCCAGCAGGCGCGCCATGCGGGCCAGGTACTCCTGCAGACCCTCGCCACCGCTGCTGCCACCACCCCCGCCCGAGTAGCGCGAGCTGCTGGCCGAGGACAGGCTGGGTGAGGGCAGGTGCGCGGCCTGCGCTCGGGCAGAACTGCATCATTCGATTGCGCCACCTCCTACAGGTTCAGGCCAGTGACGTCAGGCCTCTGCAATAGCAAGTAATGTCCGCAGTGCAGGAGGCTCCGCCACAGACCGACACCCACCATGACGGGGAGTCTGCCAATACGGCGGGCAATGTCCGTAGCTTGGTTCGTGACCACGTCTCAGATGTCGCTGCTGCACAGCAGGTCCCACCGCAGCATCTTGATCAATGCATGTGAACCGACAAGCGGACCGGCCGCTAATGCCGCCGGGCCAATATGCCGTTTATACATGATGGTGCATCGAAAACAGTTTTTCGCTTGCCTACCTTTTGAACGGGCCTTCCCTAGCATCCCCAGCAGGGAATCGCTTGCCCTTGGCTTTGAGCGATTGCGGTGTGGGCTCTGGTTGCGAGATGGTGGGCGTCAAGCCTCCTGTGCGCGTCTGTGTGATCGGAGACGAGGGCGTCGGCAAGACTTCGCTCATCACAGCGGCAGCAACGGAGTCATTCCCTGATTCGCCGCCTCCGACGCTTCCGACGACCAAGCTTCCGCCTGACAGCACGCCGGAGGGGGTGCCCGTGCAAATTTTCGATACATGCAGCCGACCAGAAGAGAGGCCAGCTCTGGAGGTGCCTGATCGCCGCAATGCCTATCGGCTGCCTCGACCTTGGCTCTGTGCAATTCGTGTGCTGACGCGACACAGCTGCTCGCCCGCACGTCATTCCTGGCCTTAGGCCTTTTGTGCTGTCGGGCTCTGGTTCAAGCATCCCTCCCCCCTGCACAGCCTCGGGTCGGAGTCATTTCTGCCATGCTGCCGCAGATGTCGTGCCTGAATGCGGACGTGATCGTCCTCCTGTTCGCGACGGACCGGCCGCAGACGCTGTCCCGCGTGAGCAGCTACTGGATGCCGGAGCTGCGACGACTGCAGGTCACGGTGCCGGTCGTGTTGGTTGGCACAAAGTCCGACCTCAAACCCAACGAGCAGCAGCTACAGCAGGTGCGCCAGCGTCAGTGGTCACGCTTGCTGACCCTGAGCAGCCGCCACAATTATGCGGATGTGGCCCCAATGTTGCTGAGCTGGCGGCAGTTGATAGCAGGTATAAGCTCCACAACCTGAAATCATGGTAATTGGCACTTGGAACTTCAAAGCACAATAGCTGGTAGTCCAATCATGAAGTCCATCATGCGCCTAGTCACACTGTTCATGATCAGCTGTCTGCTCCCGCGCAGCTCGTGGTGCCTGTGATGAATGAGTTCAAGGAGATCGAGACATGCCTAGAGTGCTCGGCTAAGAAGCTCATCTTTGTCAGCGAGGTCTTCTACTACGCTCTCAAGGTCCGAACAGACGCCCGATGACACGTTGGAACTGTCGCTCATATTTGGCTGTTGTACGCTTATCGTAGTCTGCCTCATCAGCGGCCCTGTGCTGTGCTTAATGGGCATAATATGAAGCAATTTTGCCATGGGTTTGTCTCGCATGAGGCTGTGTGCCAGTGGAGCACTGGTGCAGGATGTGAGTTTAGATTGTTTTGACGGCGCGCCGACGGGCTCATGCCTCTGTCACAGGCGGTGTTGCACCCCACGGCGCCGCTGTTCAGCCCGCAGCACCAGACGCTGAAGCCGCTGTGCGTCGCGGCCCTCAAGCGCATCTTCCTGATGTGCGACAAGGACAAGGTGAGCCGACCCCTGGCTGCGATCGAGCACACCGCGATGTTCGACGTCCCGTGCGCGGATGCAGAGGCTGTGCAGCGCCTTGCGAGCAATCGGCCACAAAGCTATGCAGTGTCGGGGCTTATTGCGGGCATTACAGTCGGCCGACTCTGCTTTCACTGGCTGTCCGGCTTCGGCATGCAACCGCAGATGGGATCTGACAGTGCCGCTCACAAAGTTTGGCGGCCATGCGCGCAGGACGGCGCGCTGAACGACGACGAGCTGAACAGGTTCCAGGTGAAGTGCTTCAACGCGCCGCTGCAGCCGGAGGAGCTGCTGGGCGTCAAGAAGGTCGTCCAGGACAAGATGCCCAACGTGCGCCGGCCGTGGCTCGCACCCTTGCTTATGCAGCCATCGATACGGTGGCCAGCCCACTGTGCCGATGAGTAGCGGACAGGACAGTGCACTTGCAATGGGAAGGGCGTTCTGCAATGTTCCCCAAGCAAGTGGCGATCGGGCCAGAACTTCGCTGGCATGCTGGTCGAAGCATGCTGTCTGCGCCGCCTTACGTTGCGAGCACTGCAGACGCACCTCAGCCTGACACAGGAACGCAGCCCCACGACCCCGTCGATGGGCGGTCAGCGGGTCTTGCTGCAAACACGAGCATGCCGACCCCCCGTGGCGCAGGGCGTGAGCGCGGTAGGCCTGACGCTGCCGGGCTTCCTGTTCCTGCACGCCCTTTTCATCGAGCGCGGGCGGCTGGAGACGACCTGGGCGGTGCTGCGCAAGTTTGGGTACGACAACGACCTGCTGCTCAGCGCGGAGGTGCTGGACCAGGTCACCCTCCAGCACGGCGCCGACCAGGTGAGGGATGCAGCGACGGTTCAGTCTCAGGTGGCCCGAGCACACTGCACTGGTCACCCTTCGCAAGCCCCCCGCATTGGTGTGCGCTGGCTCGCTTGCTGGTCATGAACGACTGCTTGTGCCGATTGCGCCCTCACTGGCCGCCCAGGGATACGTGAAAGTATGTTGCAAGCGGTGTGCAGCTGAGTGATGATCTGGACGCGCACAGGTCGTGGAGCTCACGCCGACGGCTGCAGCGTTCCTGCGGAACGCCTTCTCGACGGCCGACCGCGACCTGGACGGCGTGCTGTCGCCGTCGGAGCAGGACGAGCTCTTCTCGACAGCGCCTTCCAAGTGCGCCGTGTGCTGGAAGCCGTCGAGACCTGGGAGCAAGCACACGCAGGGTGGCGGGTTTTATGGGCGGTTTGCAGGAGGCGATGTCAGCCTGTCGGTTGGACGCTGCCTTCGAGTCGGTGGCCTTCGCCCTGAATGCGTTTTGCCTCGACATGTCAAGTTGATAGGCACTCGGAGGAGGCATTGTCACCTGCCCCGTGCCATGCACCGATGGTATGCACCCGCCCGCTGCTGCAGCCCCTGGGCGGACAGCGAGTTCGAGGGCGTCATGGTGGAGTCCCGGTCCGGCGGGCTAACGGCGAACGGCTTCCTGGCCAAGTGGGCGGTCATGGCGGCGGCGGCCCCGCGCAAGACGCTGGCGCACCTCCTGTACCTGGGCTACGAGGAGGACCCGGGCGCGCTGTTCCACATCGGGCGGCCGAGGCGGCAGGAGCGCAAGGCCGACCAGCCCGCGCGAGGGGTTTACCAGGTGCGCGCTCTTGTGGTCGTACCTGACGCGCGTGTCTATTGCGATCGCGGGTGCGTGCTGCTCAAATGGCTGCGCCAATGCAGCATGTGCAATGGGGCCAGAATGTTGAATGAGATACAGATGTATGCAAAGGGAGCAGTCAGCATGTGAAATTTGCTGCAGCTTCCGACATGCATGTGTTTGACGACGCATGTTGATGTCCGGATTGCACTCAATGAACCACTGATGTGTTGGTGTGACGTGATCAGTGACGAGGGGCGTATTGCTGGTGTGCGCAGTGCCTGGTGTTCGGCGCCGTGGGCGTGGGCAAGTCCACCCTGTTGGCGGGCCTGGCTGGGCAGCAGACGCCGTCGGGGTCGCCCGGCGCAGCAGGCAGCGGCGCAGGCGGCCAGTCCCGGCCCACCGCAGCTGGCCGGGTAGAGATAGGAGGTGTGCGTGAAGCTGTCCATCTTGTCGTCTCTCATGCAATGTCGGTGGAGACCCTCGGAGGCAAAATATGTGCAATGCAGATAGCGGTGCAAATGTTATAGGTGCGTTGACCCACCTCCATAGCGATATCGGATCTTGTAGCCAGGGACTATGCTCGCCCGTCTGCGAAACTCGACATACCTAGACTCATTTGCAGATGGGTCGGCGCTGCTGATCATGCGGGAGTGGGACGAGGGGGACGCCGCGGCTCTGCTTGAGTCCCCGGCCGTCGCCGACACGCTGGTGGCTGCGGACGTCGCGGCCTTCGTCTTCGATGGCAGCGATGCGCACTCGTTGCGGACGGCGCAGCGGCTGCTGCTACGCATAGCCACGGCCGCAGGGGACAGCCTTCCGTGCGTGCTGGTTGCCACGAAGGATGATGCAGGGATGTCCCAGGTGCGCATTGCTGATGCGGCATGACTAGCTTCGGCAACTGAAGTCCTTCAGGCTGTCTGCAACGCTTCCATCGCGGACAGTTGCCAGTATTGGCACTGTGAGCATTGCACAGTGTCCTGGTCTTTGTGCAACGCGGGTGAAGGAGGAGCTGGCACAGCCATGGCATCACGACAGTAGCTATACGCTGGCAGTCCACCACACGGGGCACTGTCATGCGGCAGGACGTGATCACGGAGAGCAGCGAGGTCGCGGCGGCTCTGGCTCTCAGGGAGCCGGTCTGCGTGTCGGTGCGCACCGGCGAGACGGCGGGCGTGTACGCGCAGCTGGTGGAGGCTGCGATGGCGCCGGAGCGCTTCATCCCGCTCACACCCACGCTGGAGGTGTGAACTTTGGAAACGAAAGAGCCTTAGCCAACGGCACGCTGTCAGCTTGTGAGCCATGTCTGTGCTGCACTCCCTGGTGTGACATGCTCTGGTCAAACGCTTATTTACAACCCCACCATCCGGTAACTTGAGGATGCGTTGGCGCTGCTTTGCGTGTTCCGCATGCGGCAAGTGGTCAGAGTGCTCGCCCGCTATCCAGCATGTTTCGCTGCCGCGCAGGCGGCGAGGAATTACAGGCGAACACTCCGGCGGATCCTGCTATACACAGCGGCAGCGACGGCAGTGGGCGGCGCAGTGTACTTCGGCTACAGGTTTTTCGAGTCGCAGCAGTCATCAGCGGAAGCCTCAGTCAGCGATCAGAAGCAGCCGCCCGCGGTCATCGCTGACCAATGACTGGCACTTGCGGTTTTGGACAGTGTGATGGTGATTGTCTCAAGACTGCGTTCATCTCCTGTCAAGTCAGGCCTCTCATGTATAGTATCCGTGTAACAGTGCGCGCCTTGGAGCCGAGTGATATCATCACATCAAGCCGTCTGATACGCAAGCGATGACCCACCACATTCCCAGCTCCGATCAGGGGTAGCAGGAAATATTGAAGCCTCCAGTCGAAGTCGACAGGCATGTGCATGCAGGTTTGCAGCACTGCCAAGCCTGCAGTTCTCCATTCTGTCGCCTGTATCCATCATGGCGCGTGGCGGTCGAGGCGGCCGAGGCCGAGGCCGGGGGCAAAGTCGGCCTGCCAAGCCTGTGCAGAAAGGCCGCAAACCAGTCCAGAAGGACGACGACATGATGTATGACGAGGTGGACAGGTATCACAACGCAAAGCAGTCACTTGGTATGAATGTGGAGGACGACGCCGCCGACAGCGCGGACGACAGCGCGCTGGACGAGGAGGCTGCTGTGTTCGATGTCGACGCCGCAGACGAGAGCACCTCCGAGGAGGACGACGAGGCTCTGGAGGAGGACATTCAGAGGGGTGGTCGGACAGCACAAAGTGCGTGCTCCTCTGCATGCATCTGCCCCTTTCCCCTCCCCCACCCCAGAACGCCCCGGCGTGCCTCTATTGCCGCTATCTGACGGGACTCAGCGACTTGCTCATGGATGTTCACGGCGTGCAGTGGCCAGGACCGCCCGGGCGCTGGGCATGCGCCTCAAGCAGCAGGCCGCGGAATTCGGCGCCGACAACGAGGAGGACGAGGCCGAGGAGGATGATGAAGACGCTGCAGCGGGACGCGGGGCCCGATGGGGCGCCAGCAAGCGCGCCTATCACGGCGCCGACACCGCCGATGTGCGCGCCACGGCCCCTGTGCATGCCGCACCATGAAGCATCCCTTAGCCACGACGTGGGGTTGCCTCTTCAGATGCAACGACATGCACATGCACATGGACGGTCATGCCAGGACCAACCTCTGCTGTCCGTGTGTTCCCAGGCAGAATCCAGTGTAACAATGTATTCCTGCGCTGATGTGACTGTAAGAGAAGGCTACTGTTGTGTTTGCCGCAGGCGAGCGATGACGAGGAGGCCGCCCAGGAGGAGGAAGCCGAGGCGGTGCGGCTGCAGCGCGAGGCGGCGGCGGCCCTGCGGCCCGAGGACTACGCGGACGGTCTCGAGCTGGACGGGGACGACGAGGACGCCGGCGGCAGCGCCGAGGATGAGGACGAGGACGAGGCGGCGGATCGCACCATGGGCAGCGCCGCAGCCAGGGTGAGCGGCCTGTGCACCGTGGTCCACTGCTCGAGCCCTGCCGATCAAAACCAGTGGCCTGCGCCGCTCAGCCGAGCCAAATGCAGTTCGGTGCCAGCAGCTGAGGTTCTGACCGTCCTGCCAGCGTTCCAGGCGATGCTGTTATTTTGAATTTGCTTTTGTCGCAAACCCATGTCCCGACCTGAATCCTTTTCGAAGCTGTGCCGGCGCAGGCTGAGGCGGGCGTGGAGGTGGAGGAGGTGGAGAAGGACTTGGACACGCTGGACGAGCAGGCGCAGCGGGCGGCGGTGGCGGCGGACGCGCCCGAGCTGGGCGCGCTGCTCGCGGAGCTCCGCGCAAACCTCGCCGAAGTCCGGACCCGCGTCGGGCCGCTGGTCAAGGAGGTGTGATTGCTCACACATACTTCCGCCAAACCCTGCTCAAGAGGCCTGGTGCTGGTCTGACTGCATCTGTGCGTGACATGCTCCTCACTGCGACAGCGGTTTGGTTCTACTCCACAACTCAGCAAAATGCTATCGTGGTCCATTGCCTGAACCTACGCGTTTCTTGTACCATACCCGCGCTGCACGAACTTGGGAGTGCACTGGCGCAGGTGCGGGCGGGGCAGCTGGCGACGGCGGAGGGCGTGAGCTACCTGGAGGCCAAGAACCTGCTGCTGCTCAGCTACTGCACGCACATCGTGTTCTACCTGCTGCTTAAGGCGGAGGGGCGCCCCGTGCGCACCCACCCCGTCATCGGGCGCCTGCTCCAGATCCGAGCGTATCTGGTGCGCCGATGTCTTGCTGACTTTGCCTCTGGCCTGTGTCTGCGTGGCGGGTTGGTGGCTGCGACGCGGCTTTTGCTGCTGATGTCTTGTTGCATCACTGCACGAGGCCGGGGTACTTGAGAGACTTGATAGAGTTCCTCACGGTGCATAGTGCAGAAACTTGTGCCGGCAATGTTGCCGACTGTTACCAGCTTGCGGCGAGACACTCCAAATGTGAAGTCTGCGTATGGATCCATAGGTGCGAAAGCGGCAGGGTATGGACCTGGTGCATACGTCTGTGCCGCAGGAGAAGCTGCGGCCGATCGACAAGAAGCTGCAGTATCAGATGGACAAGCTCTTGCGCGCCGCCGCGCAGCTGCACCAGCCCAGCAGCTCCGCGGCAGCCGCAGCAGCCAACGGATCCGCGGCGGCAGCGGACCCGCTGTCCTTCGGGCCCAACCCCGACCAGCTGCTGCCCAAGGTGCCGCTGCCGAGGGACGGCGGCGGGGCCGCGGCTCCGGGCGAGGGCGCAAGAGAGGGTCTCGCAGACGGCGGCGACGGCCTGTACCGTCCGCCGCGCAACGTCGCGGTGAGCACTCATGCCTCCTTCGCTCATGTCCGAGTCCTTGGACAGGGGACCAACGGAGGCGGTGTTCTGGGTCAAGCGGACATGCATGTCAGATCGTGAGCATCTAGCACGCGCGCTCGGCTGCAGCTTTTCAGATAGCCTGACACGCCCTCCAAGCGGGGCGCAGGTCACGCGCTTTGCTGCCTGTCCGTCAGGTGTCGATGGAGGACGACCCCGACCGGCGGCGCAGCGCGAAGGAGCGCCGGCAGGAGCGCGACCACGGCAAGCGTGCAGCGCGCAGCGCCCTGGTGCGGAGCGACGTCGCGCATTCACACCCCACCGCAGTGCCATGCATGTATCTTCCTTGCCGTGACTACCATGGTGTTGCCCGAACGCCGCGCCAGGGTCTTGTGGGAGTGCCCACCTGCATCCCGCGAACCACAGCACAGGACAGCATCACAAATTGGAATGTACTGCAAGACTATGAGTTCACACCCAAAATATATAATATGCCGCGCAGCTGCGGGAGCTGGCTCACGAAGTGGAGGGCGCCCCGGAGGAGGTCGGCGCCGCCGGGGCGGCCGCGGGGATGGACACCGCGGTCGCGCGGCGGCAGCTGCGCCAGCTGGAGGCGCGGGCCGCCGCGGAGGAGGACCTCATGATGCGCGTCCCCCTGTCCAAGGTGCGTGAGAGTATCCTGTCATGACAGGGTTTCCTGTCAGAGACCGCGCGCAGTGTGCAGCCCTTTCTTGGGGTAGCTCTGGGAGCGCTGGCCTGCTGATCGTGCGTCTCTTCCGTAATGCTGCCGATTGGCTAGCTGCTCGACAAGGTGCAGACATGTGAGGCCGACTTGTATCTTTGCCAGCAGTGCTGTCGTTCGTGGCCGTATTTTTCATGTGACGAGATCTGAGCCTGGCGGTGCCCTTGTTGCGAGCGCAGGAGCAGCGCAAGGCGGTGAAGGCGCAGCGGCGGGCGGGCCTGAGCGGCAAGGCCCTGCTGGACGACTTCGGCGACGACGTCGCGGACCTGGTGGACATGGCCGACGGCCTCGGCCGGCAGTCCGGGTGCGCAGCCTTTTACTCTTCCGAGCTCACAGGCTTCCACTCCTTTGGTCTAGCATTGCCATGATGGGCGTCCATTGCCGTAGACGTCATGACTCCGAGGCGACACGCCATCTGCGTCTCTGCAGAGCTGCGGTCCGGCCGCTGTCGCAGACGATTTCGATTCCCACACCATCGCACGCCGGGGACATGGACATAACTTCAGCTCTGACTGCCACCGCTCAAGACAAACCTAGCCCCCACACGCTGTGCGACCCCTGGCAGGAACGACGGCATCGACGCGGGCTTCCAGCGGACCACCATCTCGCAGCGCTTCGGTGGCGCCCTGGCGTCCGCCGCCGGGCTCAGGGGCCGCGCCACCGGCGACGATGACCTGCCGCTGCGGGAGCCGCTGCACGAGCGGCGCGCCAAGTACGACGCCGTGCGCGCAAAGCAGACCGCCGCAGATGATGACGATGATGACGTGCTGCCCGGCGGTGCGGACTGCCACCTATACCCTGACTGGCCCCCATCTGCTGAACCATGTTGTGCTTGCCGACATGTTGGGCCATCAACGCTGCGACGGTGCATTGGCAGAGCTGTCGGTCACCCGTGTGTGCGTGCGAGAGTCGTCGTGAGATCCTGCGGCGCCGGTGCCTTCAATCGTGCACTTTCGTTCGTAGTCTTCTGGATGCTTTGATCTGGATGCTTTGATCTGCTCCGTGTTTGGCAAGCGCACGCGGTGACCCTGTCACATTGCAGAGCGCTGGGGATGCGCGCAGGTGCAAAGCGGATGCGGGAGAGGGAGATGGACGACACGTACACGGCGGTCGCCGGAGCCGCGGCGGCGAAGAAGAAGGCGCGGAAGGCGGCGCACACGGCGCCCGCGATGCCGCCGCCGCTGCCGGAGGAGGAGGCGGACGGGGCGCGCGGCATCAACCAGGCGTGTCTGCCGTGCTGGCTATATCAGCGATGGACGTGCATGTCTGATGCGAAGCGTCTGATGTCAGCACGGCGTCCGTAGCAACAGGACGGGCCTCGCAACTGCATGCTCAGAAGTTTGGAGACTTCGTCATACGGTAATCGTTTTGCTACCCTGGTCAGCTTCTCTGTGATCAGGTGATCCGGCATGGCAGGCTTGCTGTGTCGCAGCAGCTGACGTGGGTGCCTTCCGCGTGTGCAGGCCATCGAGAAGAATCGCGGCCTGACGCCGCACCGCAGCAAGGCGCTGAAGAACCCGCGCAAGAAGCACCGCATCAAGTTCGCCCAGGCCAACGTGCGGCGGGCGGGGCAGGTGCAGCCGATGCGCGAGAAGTCTGCGGGCTACGGCGGCGAGGCGACCGGCATCAAGTCCAAAGTCAGCAAGAGCCGCAGGTTCTAGCAAGGGGCTTTGCTCGTGAACCTGGATCACAGCAAGCCGTCATGGCAACAGTGTTGGGGCTGGCTTGCCTTAGGACCGCTGATGGAGCCAAGCGTGGCTGTACATGCGCGTTGACACGGGACACTTCATTGCTGAACCTGACCCTCCTTGCTTGTATCTGCTGCAACCAAGATCAAGCGAGCGATGAACACAGCACACTGGAGGTTGCCATGCTTCCAACATCAATTCTCAGTCCACAAGCAGCGAGGATATGTTGCGCTGACCAAGCGGCCAGTAGACAAGTGGCGGAGGCTTTTTCTCCCTGCGCACATTGGTGCAGCCCCAAGTCCCCTCGAGCTCAAGCGGCCGGTCACGGCTTGCCAGAACGTGCGCTGGGCACACAGTGGGGCATGCCAGCGCGGGCCCGGCAGCAGCGTTTACCCGTAGCATCTGATCGGGTCGTTGCACATCTTGGCGGCGCTCTGTCCGCGCCCGCCCCTGCCACCCTTCTCCAGATACTGCTGGTGGTACTCCTCCTGCAGCGGTTGGGGACCAGGTGAGTTGGGCCCTGACTGGCGTTAACGAGCCTGCGGAAGGGAGATGGGCTGCAAGCTACGCTCACATTGCAGCCAACAGCCAACAGCATGTACCAACAACATGTTTGGCTTCTCAGCCGAAGTGAGCACTACGAGAGCACTCACCGCCGGATAGAAGATGTCAATCGGCTTGACCTCTGTGACTGCGCCCGGGATCTTGGCCTTCCCCGCCAGCGCAATCTGGGCAGACAATCTTGGGGTCGTGATCAGGCAGGATGACGGCTACTGCGCCGATGTCCAGCCAGGCTGAAGCTCAACATACACGCTGCAGTAGCACCACACTAACGGAGCCAAGAATAAAATCTGACCATCCTGGTCCAACAGCGTCGCCACAGCAGACAGCCTGTGCTCGGCGCACCTCCTGCTGCTCGGGACCGTGCGTGAAGATGGCGGAGCGGTACTGCGTGCCGACGTCGTTTTTCTGGCGGTTCATCGTCGTCGCGTCGTGGCGCGAGAAGAACAGGTCCACCAGCTGCTGGTACGACACCTGCAGCCCAGCCGGATTCGATACATCCAGAAAGCCATCGTACACACAACATTTTGGCTGGGGATTATCACAACCGATATCATATGTCGGTGCACTGAAGAATACAGGTAGAGGTTCTGAAACCAAGTCAGTGAATGCAGTGCACGACCCATGCTCGGGCCACGCGCAGGAGCAGAGAGGCAAGCACGGAGGAGAACCCCGTGGCCGGGCTTGTGCTGGCGGGACGCTAGGGGTGTCAGATAGCATGGACACGGAGATAGCGATGTGCCCGATCGCGGCATCAGTGGGTGGATGCAGTCGCCGGCTAGGCTCACCTCCTTCGGGTCGTAGGTGAGCTGCACCGCCTCCGTGTGGCCCGTGCCGCCGGAGCACACCTGCCAGATGCGCTGCCGGGCGTTATCGCATGTCAGCATCCAGCGCTGCCGCAGCACATGTTCGTCTCGATGATCAGCCGCAGACGACATTGTTGACCACCAAAAGGGACAGTTACATGAATGTTGGAACATCTGCTCACGACTATGCCTCAAGACTGAGGGTCACGGCGAGAAACCTGCGTATAGGTGGGGTCGCGCTTGCTGCCGCCTGAGTAGCCGACAGCCGTGGCGACGACTCCCGGCTGCCTCTGGAACGCCAGCTCAACGCTCCAGAAACATCCGCCTGGCACATGCACATGGCGCTGAGGGCAAGCGCAACAAGAGACAACCTTGAGCTCAGCTGCGAAAAGCCAGGATGCTGAGACAATGCCACATGACTTGGCCGTCCAGGCACAGCTCCAATGCAGGCCCGTGACGCCGATGCTTAGACCAGTGCGCTGTGTTCACTCGGCTTCATCACACTGCGAACTGCGCAGGCAGTGTGCAGCGCCGGGTGCTGCATCACACCTGCAAAGGTGGCGAGGGGCAGCGTGTTGCCCTCCGGAGGCCACTGAGCCTGCGCCGACCAGCCAAGCAGGCCTCAGTCGATGGTCACAAACTGGCAGAGGTCAACGAAGGTGGCACGCGCAGGCATCAGGCCACGCCCAGGGGGACTAGCGGATGAAGTACGCACCATGCTTTTGCTGCGTGAGTTCCCAATGGTGGCCTTCGCTGCACAAGCTTGACGGTACAGGAGACCTGCTTGAAGTGCAAAGATTGTATAATGTGAAACTGCGCAAGCTTTCAGACTATATATGCTCTGTGTAATGCAGCTAGAACCTTGGCCCTCACCACAGTGCAGGTGTGATGCACTTCAGCCCTCGTCATATGGCAGGGGGAGACAGTAGGCCGAAATGTATCCCCCGTTGTCCGTCTGTCTACTACTGCACATGCGCATGCACTGGCCTACAGCAAGGCAAAGCTGATCTCAGAGGACAGCAGCCGAATCGATCGCTGCCCGGACACGCTGCCTTTCTGCACAGCGTCGCACGGTCCGGAAAACGCCCTGTAGGCGGGCTCTGCCGCTCATTTGGTTCCAAGCGCGGCCGAGAGCCCATCTGCCTAACACGGCTCCGATTGGTCCGTCGGCCCTGAGCTGACAGCCGGCGACAACGCAGGTGCGAAAGGCGCTCTAGC
>JAABUX010007083.1_pt1 | contig 13238 bp, 9 predicted proteins | sample 5561851 | NCBI WGS metagenome assembly JAABUX01 (sample SAMN10711883, study PRJNA513361) | rock metagenome | isolation source: Antarctica rocks | place: Antarctica: Victoria Land, Richard Nunatak red sandstone | collected 2016-01-03 | reverse complement strand
CGCCGAAATGCCGCTGCGCAGCGACCATTGGTACGCGGGTACGGACCGCAACGCCTACATCCACCGGGCGTGGATGCGCCGCGGTGTTCCCGACTCGGCGTTCCAGGGCCGGCCGCAGATCGCGATCGCCAACACCGCCTCGGACCTCGTGCCGTGCAACCGGCACCTGACCGAGGTCGGCCAGCACGTGCAGCGCGGGGTCTGGGAGGCCGGCGGGGTCCCGCTGGACATGCCGGTGGTCTCCCTCGGCGAGACCAACGTGCGGCCGACCGCGATGCTCTGGCGGAACATGGCCGCGATGGCCGTGGAGGAGATGATCCGGGCCAACCCGATCGACGGCGTGGTCCTGCTGGGTGGGTGTGACAAGACGATTCCTGCGCTGCTGATGGCGGCCGCGTCGGTAGACCTGCCGGCGGTGGTCGTCCCCGGCGGACCGATGCTCACCGGCACGTTCCGCGGGACGCCGCTGGGCTGTGGCACCGACGTGTGGCGCCTGAGCGAGGAGGTCCGCGGCGGAACGCTGTCCCAGCAGGCGTTCCTGCGGTCGGAGTCGTCGATGATCCGCAGCCGGGGCCACTGCAACACGATGGGCACCGCCTCGACGATGGGCCTGCTGGCCGAAGTCCTCGGCACCACGCTTCCCGGTACGGCGGGCATTCCTGCGCCGGACAGCCGGCTGCTGGTGCAGGCCCACGAGACCGGGCGCCTCGCGGTCGAGATGGTGACCGAGCAGCGACGGCCGAGTACCGTGCTCTCCCCCGGGTCGTTCACCAACGCGATCGTCGCTCTCGCCGCGCTCGGCGGGTCGACCAACGCGGTGGTGCACCTGTTGGCGATCGCGGGTCGCCTCGGGATCCCGCTCACGTTGGACGACTTCGACCGGATCGGCGCGGGGGTACCGCTGCTGGTGGACCTCCAGCCGGCAGGGCGGCACCTGATGGAGGACCTGTACCGCGCCGGCGGACTGCTGGCGGTGCTGCGCGAGGTGCGCGACCTGCTGGACCCGGACGCGCTCACCGTCACCGGCCGCCCGCTGGTCGACCACCTGGCGGACGCCGACGTCTGGGACCGGGCGGTCATCCGCCCGCGCGACGCCCCGCTGCAGCCGGACGCCGGCATCGTGGTGCTGCGGGGCAACCTGGCGCCGAACGGGGCGATCGTCAAGCCCGCCGCAGCCACGCCGGAGCTGCTGACCCACCGTGGCCGGGCGCTGGTGTTCGACTCCGTGGAGGACTTCGCCGCCCGCATCGACGACCCGGACCTCGACGTCGATGCCGACTCGGTGCTGGTCCTGCGCGGGTGCGGGCCGAAGGGCTACCCGGGGATGCCGGAGGTGGCGAACATGCCGCTGCCGGCGAAGCTGCTCGCGCGGGGCGTCCGCGACCTGGTCCGGGTGTGCGACGGGAGGATGAGCGGTACCGCCTACGGGACCGTCGTGCTGCACGTCGCGCCGGAGGGCGCCGAGCTCGGACCGCTGAGCAGGGTCCGCACCGGTGACTGGATCGTGCTGGACGTCCCGGCCCGGCGGATCGACGTCGAGGTCGCCGACGACGAGCTCGCCGCACGCCAACCGTCAGCCGAGATGCGGGCGGCCCTGGCCCGGCCGACCCGGGGCTGGCAGCAGCTGTACGTCGCCACGGTGCAGGGCGCCGACACCGGGGCGGACCTGGACTTCCTCACCGGCTCGAGCGGGGACGCCGTCGACCGCGAGTCGCACTGACCGTGATTCCGGCGGACCCCTGGTGTGCGCGGGGGTGTGGCCGGGGGGTGGCGGTCACGGGGCGTACTGGTCGGAGATCTCGGTGGCGTAGCGGGCCATGACCGCCTCGACGTCGCTGCTCGACGGACGGCCCGCCGCGGCCAAGGCCTGCATGTCGCGGAAGTACTGCACGTAGAGGTCCGGGGTGAAGCTGGTGAGCAGCACCGCCGGCTCGTCGCCGGGGTTGGCGAAGGTGTGCGGGGCGCCCGGGGGCACCATGACCAGCGTTCCCGCGCCGGCGTCGTGGTCCTCGTCGCCGATGGTGAACCGCAGTAGCCCCGAGACCACGTAGAACCCCTCGTCGTGACGGAGGTGACGGTGCTGGGGTGGTCCTGGGGTACGCGGGCCGAGCGTGCTCACCGCCATGCCCAGGCGGTGACCGGTCGTGCTGCCGTCCTCGAGGACGCGCATCTGCACCGACGGTGCCAGGCGGATCCTCTCCCCGTCGTCGGGACCCACGATCGAGACCTCGGCCACGAGGACCTCCTCTTCGTTGTTGACCGGCGCGGCGCCCGCCGCCACGGCCACGATCAGTCTCCGCGACCGCCGGTCACCGGGTCCAGGACTTCTTCCGCACCGACGATGCCCGGCGCCTATCGTCGCTGGTCGTGGACCTGCGCCTGCTCCGCTACTTCGTGGCGGTCGCCGAGGAGCGCCACTTCGGTCGGGCCGCCGCCCGCCTGCGGATCGCCCAGCCCTCGCTCAGCCGCGCGGTCAGGCAGCTCGAGGGCGACCTGGGAGCCGTGCTGCTGGACCGGTCGCCCGCCGGGGTCGGGCTCACGTCGGCGGGCGAGGTGCTGTACGACGAGGCCCGCAGGCTGCTCGAGCAGGCCGAGCGCGCCCGGGCCCGGGTCGCCGCCGCGGTCGGCGGCGCCACGCTCACGGTCGGCACCCTGGCCGACTCCGTCGAGGAGCCCGGCACCCGGCTGTCGACGGCCTTCCGCCGGCGCCACCCCGGGGTCGACGTCCGCGTCCGCGAGTCCGACCTCGACGACCCCACCACCGGCCTGAGGGCGGGCCTGGTGGACGTCGCGCTCACGCGGGCGCCGTTCGACACGACCGGCATCGAGCTCCACGTGCTGCGCTCGGACCCGGTCGGAGCGGTGCTGCGCGCCGACGACCCGCTCGCCCGCCGAGGCGCGCTCCACCTGCACGACCTCGCCGGACGGCGCTGGTTCCGGTTCCCCGACGGGACCGATCCCGTCTGGAGCACCTACTGGAACGGGGGGCAGGACGCGCCGCGCGACGGGCCGGTCGTCCGCACCGCCCAGGAGTGCCAGCAGGCCGTCCTGTGGAACGGGACCGTCGGGATGGTCCCGCTCGGCCACGAGCTGCCCGACGGGCTCGTCGCCGTCCCGGTCGTCGACCAGCCACCCAGTCACCTCGTCGTCGCCTGGCGCAGCCACGACACCAGCCCGTACACCCAGTCACTGATCACCATCGCCGCCGCGCTCCACCCCCGCGGCACATCGCACCAGTGAGTCTCCGGACATGCCGGGGCGGTTCGGTGTGAGCCAGCGTGTCCGACAGGGACTGCCCCGCCCGTGGCGCAGTTGACGCTGGCCCAGGCGCGGGACACCCAGCCGTCAGCCGCTGTCGACCGCCACCCTGATGGCCGTCGCGAGGCTGCCGCCGACGGCCAGCTCGGTAGGGCCGACGCGGACCGTCAGCGGTCCGTCGAACGGGGCCCGCTCCAGCACCTCGACCCGGTCCCCGAGCGCGATCCCGCGGTCGGAGAGGTAGCGCAGCATCCGCGGGTCGGAGTCGGAGACCCGCACGATCACCCCGCACGCGCCCCGGCCCAAGCTGCTGAGCGCCACGGTGTCGTCATCGGCCACCGAGCCGTCGGCGGCGGGGATCGGGTCGCCGTGCGGGTCCCGCGTCGGGTGGCCGAGCTTGGCCGAGATCCGGTCGACCAGTCGCGGGGACAGGGCGTGCTCGAGCACCTCGGCCTCGGCGTGGACCTCGTCCCACGGGACGTCGAGCTCCCGGGTGAGGAACAGCTCGAGCAGGCGGTGCCGGCGGACCACGTCGACGGCGACCCGCCGCCCGGCGTCGGTCAGCCCGACGCTGCGGTAGGGGTCGTGGACGACCAGACCCGACTCGGCGAGCTTGCGGACCATCCCGGACACCGAGCTCGGGATGACACCGAGCCGCTCGGCCAGCGCGGTCGTGGTGACCACGACGCCGCCGTCCTTCTCCAGCGACCACACGGCCTTGAGGTAGTCCTCAGCCGCCGCAGACGCAGGCCGATCCGATGGCGACGGCATCAACGGAGTATGGTCCGGAGAGAAAGTTTGCCGCGCCGAAACTTTGGGATGGGTTCGCCTCCATGGGCCCCGGTCGGCCGGATCCGGGAGCGGGGACCGCAGTGCTGCAACGGGTCGCGGGACGGGCCGCCCATGGCGCGGGTGTCCGTGGTCGGCGGGTCTTCGGCGGCCTCGGCCTCGTCGGCCCGGCGTTCGTGGCCGCGATCGCCTACGTGGACCCCGGCAACGTCGCGAGCAACTTCTCCGCCGGCGCCCAGTTCGGCTACCTGCTGGTGTGGGTGGTCGTCGCCGCCAACATCACGGCCGGACTGCTGCAGTACCTGTCCGCCAAGCTCGGCATCGTCACCGGGCAGTCCCTGCCAGAGGTTCTCGGCTCCCGGATGGCGGCCAACCGCACCGGTCGGCTCCTCTACTGGGCTCAGGCCGAGGCGGCTGCCGTTGCGACCGACCTGGCGGAGGTCGTGGGCGGGGCGATCGCGCTGTCGATCCTGTTCGACCTGCCGCTGACGCTGGGTGCGGTGGTCACCGGCGGGGTCTCCACCGCCCTGCTGCTTGCCTCGGACCGCCGGGGCCAGCGGTGGTTCGAGTTCGTGGTGGTCGGGCTGCTCGCCGTCATCGCCGTCGGCTTCATGGTCGGACTCGTGGTCGACCCGCCGCCGGCGTCGGCGGCGGTCCGGGGCCTGATCCCGGGGTTCGACGGGAGCGAGTCGATCCTGCTGGCCGTGTCGATGATCGGCGCGACCGTCATGCCGCACGCGCTGTACCTGCACGGTGCGGCGGCCCGCGACCGGCACCTGCGCGGCTCGACCGGCGGGGCCGGGGCACGGACCGCCCGGCTGCTCTCCGCGACGCGGCTCGACGTCGTACTGGCGATGATCGTGGCCGGCGCTGTCAACCTGGCGATGCTGCTGGTGTCGGCGAACGTGCTTCGCGGGACGGACGCGACCTCGGTCCCGGCGATCCACGATGGGCTGTCCGCCCGCCTCGGCCCGGCCGTCGGGCTGTTGTTCGCCCTCGGCCTGCTCGCCTCCGGCCTGGCGTCGACCGCCGTCGGCGGCTACGCCGGCGCGACGATCATGGGCGGCCTGCTGCACCGGCGGATTCCCGTGCTGGTCAGGCGGGTCCTCACGCTGATCCCCGCGCTTGCGCTGCTGCTGGGCGGCGTCGACCCGACGTCGGCGTTGCTGGGCTCCCAGGTGGTGCTGAGCTTCGGCATCCCCTTCGCGGTGATCCCGCTGGTCGTACTGACCGCGAAGCGGGAGGTGATGGGCTCGTTCGTGAACGCGCGCCGGACGACGGCCGTGGGGCTGATCCTCGCCGCCGCGATCGTCGGGCTGAACGTGGTGCTGCTCGTCGGGGAGGCCGCGGCGCTGCGGGGAGGGTGAGCAGGGTGAGCAGGGTGGGCGCAGTGAGCGGGACGGGCACGGTGGGCAGCGCGGCGCGCGGCTGGCCCGGCCGGGCGTCGCGACCGGCGCGGCTGGCGACGCTGCCGCTCGGCGCGGTGGGCACGGCGGTCGCCGGTCGGCTGCGGGTGCTCGCCGGTGCCGATCCGGACCGGGTCCGGGCCGAAGCCCGCGCCACCAACGCCGCGCGGACCCGTCGTGTCCTCGGTGGATTGAAGGGCGGTGCTCTCAAGGCCGGACAGGTGCTCGCCACCGTCGAGGCGCTGTTCCCCGCCGACCCGGAGACGACGTGGGCCTCGGCCCTGCACGGGCTGACCGGCGACACCGGCGGCCTGCCGTTCACCGATGTCGAGCCGGTGCTGCGGGCCGGTCTGGGTGCGGACTGGCAGCGGTGGCTGCCCGAGCTGGACCGGACCGCGACCGCCGCGGCGTCCATCGGCCAGGTACACCGGGGACGGTGGGACGACGGACGGGCGGTGGCGGTGAAGCTGCAGTACCCGGGGGTGGCCGCGGCGCTGCGCGCGGACCTGCGCCTGGTGTCGGCGGCGACCCGCGCGGCCGCGTCGGTCGCCCCCGGAGCGGCGCTCCCGCCGCTGGCGCGGGAGATGCGGACCCGGTTCGTCGACGAGCTCGACTATGCGCGTGAGGCGGCGGCGCAGCGTCGGTTCGCCGCGGCGTTCGCCGGTGATCCCGAGGTGGCGGTGCCGGAGGTCGTCGAGCACGGCGGCGGGGTGTTGGTGACCACCTGGCTGGCCGGGGAACCGCTCGGCCCGTGGTCGACGACGGCCACGCAGGCCGAGCGGGACCTGATCGGTGAGCGGTATCAGCGGTTCCAGCTGTCCGCGGCCGCGCGCACCGGGTTGATGCACACCGACCCGCACCCGGGGAACTTCCGAGTCCTGCCTGACGGTCGGCTCGGCGTGCTGGACTTCGGATCGGTGCTCTCCGCGCCGGTCGGGATGCCGTCGGCGTTCGGTGCGCTGATCCGGGCACTGCTCGGAGACGACCTCGCGGTGATCCGGGAACGACTGCTGGCCGGGGGCTTCGTCCGGCCCGGGGTCGAGCCGGACGTGGCGCGACTGACCGGCATCCTCGCGCCGTTCAGCGTCCCGGCCGCGCACGAGGTGTTCAGCTACTCACCAGAGTGGTTGCGCGCGCAGTTCGGCCGGTTGGGCAACCCACGCGACCCCGATTTCGGGGTGGCGCTGCAGCTGACGTTGCCGCCGGAGCAGCTGTTCACCCAGCGGGTGTGGCTCGGGGTGGTCGGGGTGCTGTGCATGCTGCGGGCGACCGTCCCGGTGGCACCTGAGCTGCGCCGCTGGCTGCCCGGCTTCACCGACTGAAAGTGACGATGGGTGGGGGTCCAGCGACGCCCGCGATCCGGCGATCGACTGACGGTGTCGGGGCGGCCGAGCCGGCGCCCGGCCGCCCCGGGGTCAGCTGCCGAGTGAGACGTGCAGGATCTTCTCGTTGCTGTTGTTCGCGATGCTGTCCTTGTCGCCGTAGTTGGTGGTGGTCAGCCAGAGCCCGCCGTCGGGTGCGGGCTCGACGGTGCGCAGCCGGCCGTACACGCCGGTGAAGTAGGCCTGGACATTGGTCAGCGAGCTGCCACTGATGACCTCGCGGTACATCCGGGTGCCGCGTTCGCAGGCGACGTAGAGCACGTCGCGGACGATCGCTATTCCGGAGCAGGACCCGTCACCCGTCGGGTACGTGCGCTTGGGGGCGATGAAGCCCGGGGTGTCACAGGTGCCGGCGGTGCCCTCGCACGCCGGCCAGCCGTAGTTACCGCCCTTGGTGATCAGGTTGGTCTCGTCCATGATCCCGTTGCCGAACTCCTGCTCCCACAGGCGACCTTGGGAGTCGAACGCCAACCCCTGCGGATTGCGGTGGCCGTAGCTCCACACGTAGTTGCCGAACGGGTTGTCCGACGGCACGCTGCCGTCCGGGTTCAGGCGCAGGACCTTTCCGTTCAGCCCCGCCGTCTTCTGCGCGTTGTCACCGTTCTGCGCGTCGCCGGTGGTCGCGTACAGCTTGCCGTCCGGGCCGAAGCGCAGGCGCCCGCCGTCGTGGAACTTGTTGCGCAGGATGCCGCTGACCAGGACCTGCTCGGTGCTGGTGACGAGAGCGTTGTTCTCGAACTTGATCCGAACGATCCTGTTGTCGGTCGGCGAGGTGTGCATGATGTACAGCCAGTGGTCGCTGCTGAAGGTGGCGGAGATCGCCAGCCCCGTCAGGCCGCCCTCGCCGTCGGTGCTCTCGACGTTGGGCACGGTGCCGACCGTCGTCTTGGTCCCGGTACGCGGGTCCAGGCGCACCATGTCGTGGGCGTCGCGGCGGTTGTAGAGGATCGTGCCGTCCGGCAGGGTGACCAGGCCCCACGGGATGTCGGTGTCGGTCGCGACCTGGGTGACCGCGCACACCGAGCCGCACGATGAGCCGGTGGTCACCGTCGCGGCCGCGCTGTGCGGTGAGCTGTTGGGCTTGGCGTCGCGCGCGACGACGTCGTAGGTGTAGCTCGTGTTCGCCGCCAGGCCGCTGTCGACGAAGGTGGTCCCCGGCGCGGCCGAGGCCGTCCCCCGTACCGTGCCGACCTGCAGGCCCCCGCGGTACACGTCGTAGGACCGGACGCCGATGTTGTCGGTCGCCGCAGTCCAGGTCAGGGTCACCGTGGTACCGGATGCCGTGCCCTGCAGACCGGTCGGGGCCGTCGGCGGCACGGTGTCGTCCTGGCAGGCCGGCGGCGTGATCGGCACGGTGGCGCTCGCCTGCGAGACGTTGCCGGCCGTGTCGCGCGCGTTGACGTACAAGCCCCAGGTCACCCCGCCCACAACCGTGAGGGCGGTGGACAGGGTCGAACCGCTGACGGTCTTGATCAGTTGGCCGTCGTGGTAGACGTCGTAGAACATGACGCGGACATCGTCGGTCGCCGCGTTCCAGGCGAAGGTCACCGTGTCGCAGGTCAGACCGCTCACGTGTGCGCCGCCGGGCACGGTCGGGGGCGTCGTGTCCGTACGGAGCGCCGTCGTCCACCTCTGGTTGCTCCGCCCGGTGCACGTGTAGAGCTGGACCAGCGAGCCGTTGGCCGTCCGCTCACCGAAGACATCCAGACACAGCCCGGACTGGACGCCGGTGATGCTGCCGTCGGCGTTGAGCTTCCAGCGTTGGTTGTCCTGGCCGTTGCAGCCGTAGATCTGCAGCGCGGCCGGGGAGGAACGATCCTGGCCGACGACGTCGAGACACATCGGGCTGGCATAGACGCGCAGCTCGCCGGTCGCCGTCAGCGTCCACGCCTGGTTCGGCTGGCCGTTGCAGTCGAAGATGTTGATGCCGGCGCGCGCGGCTGTGCTGTTGCCGATGACGTCGAGGCATTTCCCCGAGCCGGCGCCCACGATCGTCGACCCGGTCGCCGCGGCGGCCGGGGCGGTGGTCGAGACGGTCACCGCCAGCAGCGTGGCGGCGGCAACCACCAGGGCGAGAACCGTGCCGGAGATGCGACGGACGGGCGCGCCGGGCCGGCGCTGCCACGAGGCGGAACTGAGCATGGGAAACCCCTCAGATACGGTCACGTGCGCGACGTAACAGCGAGTCAGCAGGCGCGTACCGGTAGTCCTACCCTGCTGCGGCCGCGTGCGCCAGATCCGGCGGTGGACTGACGGCAGTTCGCCACCTCCCGGCCATCACCCGCTCAACCGTGGCGGCAACGGAGCAACTCACCGGTGAGCCGGACGGCGCGGGTGGCAAGCCACGGCCGCCGTTCAACCACCGGACGTAACAGTGCTCGCGTGGTCCGGTGCCGGCGGGAGCGTCTTCGCGAGCCAGTGGTCGGCGTAGGGACCGTCGCTGAACGGCTCGACCGGTTCGTACCCGAGGCGGTCATAGAGCCGGCGGGCCTCGACCAGGTCCGACCTGGTGTCCAGGCGCAGTCGATGAACCCCGCGGTCCCGGGCGGAAGCCTCGATTGCCAGCACCAACGCCGAACCGATGCCTTCACCGCGGGCAGCCGGTGACACGTGGACCCGGGTCAGCTCGCCGAATCCGTCGTCGACCCAGCGGACACCCGCGCACCCGAGGACCGCCTCGGCCCGCCGGGCGAGCAAGAGCAGCCCGGTCGGTGGCACCAGGTCCGCGGAGGGTTCGTCGAACAGTGCCGCATCGACCTCGGCCGTGGTCGCCGGTCGGCCGTGGAACCGGCCGACGATGTCCTCGACGTACCGGTGCAGCGCGAGTCGACCTTCTCGCGACGCAGGCAACGCCGGCTCGATGCCGAGCGGCAGCCGCGGGTTCACCGCCGGGGTCTCCCGCGGAAGCGCAGCGCGTGGCCACCCGGCCGCCATGGTCAGCGACGCGGACCTGCGGCGCGTCAGGACCGAAGGTGGCTACCGTCACGAGGTGTCCCCGGATCGCGTCGCCGAGACGAGCCCGGCGGACGCAGCCTCCATCAGCCCGCCGGCGCCGGACCCCGGCACCCTCGCGGGGATCCTCCGCGGTGGATCCCTCACCAGTGCCTTCCAGCCGATCGTGGACCTGTCGACCGGCCGGATCGTCGGCTACGAGGCGCTGGCCCGCGGCCCGGTGGGCGGGCTTTCCCAGCCGGACGAGCTGTTCGCGGTGGCGCGGGCGGACGGGCTGGTCGCGGAGCTGGACCGCGCCTGCCTGCGGGCCGCGTTCGACGGTGCGGCCGCGGGCGGGATGGGCGGGCCGCTCACCCTGTTCGTCAACCTGGAGCCGGCGGCGCTGGAGGCCGTTCCGAGCGAGGCCCTGGCGGCGGCCGTGCACCGGCTGCCCGCCGGGCTGCATGTCGTCGTCGAACTGACCGAGCGCGCCTTGGGAACGGACCCGGCGGACCTGCTGCGCAACGTCGAGCGGATCCGCGGACTCGGGGTCGGGATCGCCCTGGACGACGTGGGCTCCGAGCCGCTGTCGCTGGCGTTCATGTCGCTGCTGCGACCCGACATCGTCAAGCTGGACCTCCGGATGGTCCAGCGACGCGCGGACGCGCAGGTGGCGGGGATCATGAACGCGGTCAACGCCTACGCCGAGCGCAGCGGCGCGCTGATTCTGGCCGAGGGCATCGAGAATGCCCGGCACCTCGCGCTGGCCGGGGCTCTCGGCGCCCGGCTGGGTCAGGGGTGGTTGTTCGGACGCCCGGTCGCGGACCTGCTCCGGGGGGCGCCCGACGTGGAGCTGCAGCTGCCCGCCCGATGCGGACGCGAGCGGCCGACCGCGACGCCGTTCGGCTGCCTGGGCCCCGACGTCGCCCTGCGGCGGGCCCCGAAGTCGCTGCTGACGGAGATGAGCAGGTACCTGGAGGGCGAGGCCACCCACCTCGGGCCGGCCGGCATCGTCGCCGCGACCTTCCAGCGGGCGGACAACTTCACCGGCGCGACCGCCGAGCGGTACCGCCAGATCGGGGAGCGCGTCGGCTTCGTCTGCGTCCTCGGCCGCGGTGTGCCCCGCGAGCCGTTGCCCGGAGTCCGCGGCGGTGACCTGCTGCCGGGCGACCCGGTCTGCGCCGAGTGGGACCTGGTCCTGCTCGACCCGCACTTCGCCGTTGCCCTGCTGGCGCGGGACCTCGGCGACGACGGCCCGGCTGCGGACCGGACGTTCGAGTTCGCCCTGACCTACGACCGGGCGACGGTCGAGCGGGCGGCGTACGCACTGGTTGCCAAGCTCGACTCCGCGCCGCCGCCGCCGCCGCCGCCGTCGCCGGGGTTCGGCGCAGCCGGCTGACGCTCCGGTCGCCGGCCGAGAGCACCACTCACCGGTGCGTGGCCGCTGCGGCGAAGGCGATCGCCACCGCCTCGGCACCAGGGTCGACGACCCCGCGCAGGTGCTGGCCGCCGACGTAGGCGGCCCGTCCCGCCCGGGCCTGCTCCATCGACCCGGTGGCGTCCGCGCCGGACCTCGCCGCGGCGGCCGCGGCGGCCGCCCCGCCGTCGCGCAACGCGCGCACCGCCGGCAGCAGGGCGTCGAGCATCGTGCGGTCGCCCTCGCCCGCACCGCCGTGGCGCTGGACGGCGTCGGCGCCGGCCGCCAGTGCATCCGCCAGCGGGGCGTCGTCGCCCGCGGAGCCCACCGAGCCCGCGGAGCCCACCGACCCCGCCGCGGCGAACAGGATGGACAGCAGCACCCCGCTGGACCCGCCCATCGCAGAGCCGAGCAGTTCCGACAGCCGCGCAAACAGGGCCGACCGGTCGGCGAGCGGCAGCGCGTCCAGTTCTGAGAGCACCCGACGCGCAGCCGCGGCGAAGGTCGACCCGGTGTCGCCGTCACCGACCTTCGCGTCCAGGGCATTCAGCGCCTGCTCGGCATCGATCAGTGCTCCGGTGACAGCCGTCAGCACCGCGCGGACCGCGGTGTCCTCGGATGCGAGGACCTTGCCGGCCTCCCGCAGCGTCGGGACCGGCAGCACCCGCAAGCGGTCGTGGGAACCGAGCTCGCGGGCGCCCGGCCACGCCGTCCATGCCGCGCAGTTGGCGAGCAGTGCTCGCGCCAGCTCGTCGTCGACCGCGAGCGCCGACACCGAGAAGCCGCGCATCGACATCGATGTCATCAGCGCCGCGGGACCGATCAACAGCCGCGCACGCTGCCCGAGCGGCGTCGCGAGCAGGTCGCAGACGACGACCAGCGCCTCCAGCGGCGCGAGACCGCCGAGCGTGTTCAGCAGCAGCACGACATCCCCACCGGCCGCACCGCTGTCGCCGCCGTCGGGCAGCGCATCGGTCAGAGCCGCCGCCATCCGGTCGACGATCTCCGCGTCCCGGCCGAGAGCAAAGGTCTCGACCCCCGGCTCGCCGTGGATGCCCAGCCCCAGCTCGGCACTGCCGTCGACGAAGCGCTGCTCACTGCGGCGACCGGGGATGTCGGCGCCGGAGGTCGAGATGCCGAGGCTGCGGACGCCGGCGGCGACCCGGCGGGCAGCTCCCGCGACGTGGTCCAGCGGAGCACCGCTCTGCGCGAGGGCGCCGGCGACCTTGTGCACGAGCAGGGTCCCGGCCAGCCCCCGCGGGGCGGGGGTGTCCGGGATGGCGATGTCGTCGCCGACGACCACCATCTCCATGCGAAGGCCGGCCGCGCGGGCACGTTCCGCGGCCAGGCCGAAGTTGAGCCGGTCACCGGTGTAGTTCTTCACCACCAGTAGGCACCCGGCCTCACCGGTCACCGCCAGCAGCGCTGCGAGCACGGCGTCGACCGACGGGGAGGCGAAGACCTCACCGGACACGGCGGCGGTCAGCAGCCCCGGCCCGACGAACCCCGCGTGGGCGGGTTCGTGGCCGGCACCTCCGCCGGAGACGACGGCAACCCGGTCCCTGCCCTGGTCGGCGCGGTCCCAGTCGGCGCGCAGGACCACCTTGATGTCGGGGTACCCGTCGAGGCGGGCGAGCCGGCCCGGGCCGGCGCCGCCGATCAGGCCGTCCAGCGCCTCCGGCACCAGTGCGGCGGGGTCGTTGACGAAATGGGCGGTCATGGCGGGCCTCCGCGTCTCGGGCGCGGGGCGCGCCGTCGCGCCCCGTCGCCAGAGACCCTGGCAGACGGAGCGGCGTCGGTCACCAGTCCGATGGCCGCGCACGCGGCGCGGCGGCCGCGTGTCGGTGGCCGTGGCTACGGTGACCGCGTGTCCACCGCTGGCTTCCTCCTGGTGCTCGAGGGCGGGGAGGGTGCGGGTAAGTCGACGCTGGCCGCCGGGGTGGTCGACTGGGCGCGCTCGCACGGCCGGGCGGTGACGGCGACGCGGGAGCCGGGCGGTACGCCGCTCGGCGAGCGCATCCGGGACCTCTTGCTGGACCGGGCCGGATCCCCGTC
>JAABUX010007081.1_pt1 | contig 13239 bp, 12 predicted proteins | sample 5561851 | NCBI WGS metagenome assembly JAABUX01 (sample SAMN10711883, study PRJNA513361) | rock metagenome | isolation source: Antarctica rocks | place: Antarctica: Victoria Land, Richard Nunatak red sandstone | collected 2016-01-03 | reverse complement strand
CGTCACCAGCCAGCGGGGGCGCTGGATGGGCAACCTGCTGCAACGCGCCACCATGCCGCACAAGCCCGGCCCGGGCAGCCGCCTGCTGCTGATGACGCCGTTCTCCCACGGCGCCAGCCTGCTGACCTATGCCTACATGGATGTCGGCGGCTCCGTCATGCTGCTTGATGGCGTGGACCCGGCCCACGTGATCGGCCTGATCCGCCGTGGCGAGGTAGACGAGATGTTCGCACCGCCCACGGTGCTGGCGAAGATCACCGCCGCGGCGGAGGGCACGGTGCTTCCGGGGCTGAAGACGATCTATTGCGGCACCGCCGTGCTGTCCCCGCGCCTGTATGCGCGGGCGCGGGCAGTGTTCGGCCCCGTCATACGCATCACGTACGGCAAGACGGAAGTGGTGAACCCCATCACCGTGCTGGAAGCGGCGGAGACCGACGCCTGGTATGCCGAGGGCGGCGCCCACGCGGACGCTTGCGTCGGCTGGCCCGCCAGCGGCGTCGAGATCGTGACGGACGCCGACGCCGGGGCCACGAGCGAGGTCAGGATACGTGCCCAGCAGATGATGGCCGGCACGATCCGGCCCGAGGGCTACGACCCCCTGCCGCCGGGCGGGTTCCACGACACGGGGGACCTCGGCTACTTCGACGGACGCGGCCGGCTGCACCTGGTGGGGCGCGCGGCTGACGTCATCAAGTCCGGCGGCTATAAGGTCGCACCGGAGGAAGTCGAGCGGGTGCTGTCCACAGCACTCGGGCGAGGTGAGGTCGCCGCGTTGGGCATCGCCTCGGAATACTGGGGCGAGGTGATCGTCGCCGTGCTGGAGGACCCGGCGCCGGGCTGGGAGGACCTGGTCCAGGATGCCCTGGCCGGCATGACGGCCTATAAGCGGCCCCGCGCCCTCCTGGTCATGGACGAACTGCCGCGGAACGCCATGCTGAAGGTCAGCCACAAGGCGGTGCGGGAGCGGGTCCTTGCGGCGCACCGCCTGGTGGACGGGCCGCACCCGGTGCTGGTGCCCCTCTGATCCTGCCATCCCAACTCCGCCGGTCCCGGGCCCTGGCATCTCAGCCCCGCCCATAAACGAGGTTGGGCAGCCACAGCGACAGCTCCGGCACGTAGGTGATGATCCCAAGGCAGATCAGCAGCAGGCCCAGGAACGGCAGGATGCCGCGCACGACCTCCATCACGGGCGCTGAGGAGATGGTGGCCAGCACATAGAGGTTCAGCCCGACCGGCGGGTGGACCAGGGCGATCTCCATGTTGTGGGTGAACACGATGGCGAAGTGGATGGGGTCCACGCCGAGCGGATGCAGCGCCGGCGCCAGGATCGGCATCACCACCAGCAGCGTCGCCGCCACTTCGAGAAAGCATCCCAGCACCAGCAGCAGCCCGTTGATCGCCAGCAGGAACTGCCAGGCCCGCAGGTGGTGGTCGAGCGTGAACTGCACCAGCGCGGCCGGGGTGCCGGAGTCGGACATCCAATGGCCGAAGGCAAGCGCCGTGGCGACGATGATCATGATGGTCGCCGCACTCTTGATCGCATCGGCGATCACGCCCAGCGTCTCGGACGGACGGAAGCCCTTGTAGAACACTAGGCTGACCAGCAGCGCGGCCATTGCCGCCACGGCGGCGGACTCCGTCACCGTCATCAGCCCGCCGTAGATGCCGACCATGACGATGGCTGGCACGCACAATGCCGGCAGGGCGTACAGGGTGTTCCACAACGCCTGGCCCTTCGGCACCGCAGGCTCCCGCGGCAGCTCGTAGCGGTAGGCGTAGAAGATCACCCAGGCGAAGAAGGTGGCGGCTTGCAGCAGGCCCGGCAGGATGCCGGCCAGGAACAGGCGCGGCACCGACTGCTCGGCGATCAGCCCGTACAGGATCAGCGACAGGCTGGGCGGGATGACGATGCCGATGGTGCCCGAGGCGCCGACAACGCCGAGTGCGAAGTGCCGGGGATAGCCCCGCTCGATCATCGCCGGTACCAGGATGGTGCCCATGGCAAGCGCGGTGGCGACCGAGGAGCCGCAGATGGCCGCGAACAGCGTGCAGGACACGACGGTAACCAGGCCGAGCGCCCCGCGCATCTGCCCGAACCAGCCGGTGGCGACATCAACCAGCGCCTTGGCCACCCCGCCCCGGCGCATGAAGGCCGCCGCCATCACGAACAGCGGCAGCGCCATCAGCGTGGTGGAGTTCAGCTCGTCCACGATCTTCTGCGCGATGGCGACGACGGGCTGCCCGGTCACGCTGAACAGCACGGCGGCGCAGACGCCCAGCACCAGGAAGATGGGCATCCCGGCCACGAGCAGGCCGAAGAACATCAGCAGGAACAGGAGGACCATCATGCCGGTGCGCCGTCAGTGGTCCTGGACGGCGATCACCATGGTGGCGGGATCGAACCGGACGGCATAGCGGTAGAGCCGAATGGCATAGCGGACCGACATCAGCGCGCCGCCCACCATAACGGAGGCATAGTAGAGCCACATCGGGAACCCAAGCCCGGTGATGCTGCGCTCATCCAGGTCGTACGAGCCTTGGGCGACCTGGAAGCCGCAAACCACCAGGCCCAGGCAAAAGACCAAGGCGACGCAGCAGTTGAACACCTCGACCCAGCGCTGCGCCTGCGGCGGCAGCAGGCGCAATACGATGTCCGGCCGCACATGGCCGTCCGTGCGCACGAGCTGGCTGCTTGCCAGGAACACCGCCCAGACCGTCAGATAGACCACGACTTCATCGCCATAGGCGAAGGCGATGCGCTGGTCCACGTAGCGTCCGATGACCTGGTAGGCGCCGATTGCCAGCGCCAGGGCGCCGAGCGTGCCGATCAGGGCGCGCTCGACCAGGTTCCAGGCCCGCATCGTCGCAACCGGTCAGCTTCCGTTCAGGGCCTTGTCGCCTGCCACCTGCTGCAGCAGCGACGGGGTGATCCGCAACTCCTTCGCCACGGCGTCCTGCAAGGGCATCATGCGCTGGCGGATGGCGGCCAACTCGTTCTCGGGCGGCGAGACGAAGACGATGCCGTTCGCCTCCAGCGTCTTGCGGGCCTGGGTCTGGGCGGCCTCCATGCCGGACCGGTAACGGGGTATGCTCTCACGCCAGACGTCCACGACCAGATGCTGCAAGTCCGGCGGCAGCTTCTTGTAGAAGCTGTCGCTGAGCATCGGAATGTAGAAGCCGATAAACTCGTGGTCCTCGAAGCCGAACTTGACGCCGGAATCCCACAGCTTGGCGCTGGCCAGGCTTTCATCGGTGGAGCTGAGCCCGTCGAACGTGCCCTGGGACAGGGCAAGCGGCACGTCGGGCCAGGCGGTCATGTTGGGCTGCGCGTTGAAGAACTTCGCCCGGATCGCCTGGCCGGCACCGCCGGAGTTGCGTATCTTCATGCCTGCCATGTCGGCAAAGCTGCGGATCGGCTTGCCGGTGCTGTAGGTGTTCTGGTAACCCAACGGCAGCCAGGGTCCCAGCAGCGTCACGCCCAGCTTGGACTCCAGCTCGCCACTAATGGTTTGGCCGATGGTGCCATCCACCGCGGCATAGACGACCTCCGCGGGCTGGCCAAAGAAGCTTGGCAACTGGAACACGTCGGCGTCGGGCACGAACCCGGTCAGCACCCAACTGCCCGGCACTGCCATCTCGGCCGCGCCCTGCCGCAGCGCCTTCGCCACGTCGCGGTCGCGAAATAGCTGGCCGCTGCTGAACAGCTCGGTTTGGATGCGTCCGCCCGACCGGTCCTGCAGCGCCTTCAAGTAGTCGGCGACGGCGATGGTGCGGGCATGGGTCGGGGATGTGTCGAGCGACGCGCGCAGCTTGAACACCGTCTGCGCCCAGGCTGGTTTCCCCAACATGCCCGGTGTCCCCAACATGGCAGACACCATAAAGACCGCCGCGAGTAGTCTCTGCATGTCCCACTCCCTGCATGGCGCCCGTACGTTGGCCGAACGTGGCGCAGTCGCCGCATGCCGCACCTGGACGCGATGCAACTTGCGAATAGGTCATTCGTATATGTCGCCGTCCCGTCCGTCAATGAAGCGGGGCACTGCCGCACGGCACTGTCACCTTGGCGGTAGGCCGGCTTGCTGGTCCGCACCAGGTTGGATGGCTCGGCGGGATGACGACGCCCGTTTGCCCCGGCTATGCCGGATACCACTCTCCGGCTGAGATCATCAGCTACGCGGTCTGGCTCCCCTTCCGCTTCCCGTTGAGCCTGCGCCAGGTGGATGAGAACCCGGCCGCCCGCGGTGTCGCGGCCAGCCATGGTTGAGCCGCGAAGCCGATCAACAGGCGGCAGTGGGGCCTCGAGTTTGGGCAAGCCTCCACAATCCAAATCTGGCGTCGGCTGCCCCAAACCGGAGACAAGCAGCGCCTGGACGGGGTCGTGCTGAAGACCGCGGGCGTGACTGGCTATAGCGCGCCGTGGACCAGGCAGGAAGCATGTTGGACATCCTTTTCCAAAGCCAGCGCGATGAAGCCGCCGTCAAACGCCTGCTCCGAAAGCTGCTGAGGAAACAGGGCCGGATGCCGTGCGTGATGGTCACCGACCTGGTATGGTTGCAACCCAAACCCGTTTCACCTTCGTGGTGAGGCAGCCAATGCAGTAGCGGCGCATTCAGCCGCGAGCGTAGCTGTCGGTATCTAAGGGGCCGCTTGTTTTCGTCGTGGAATGTGGTGAGGGACGGGCTTTTGCGTGCATCCTTCGTGCCCACGCGGGCGCAGGGAGGCGGCGCATGCGATCCGAAGCCAGGGACACCGGTTCGGCGGCCGACGCTGGCAGGGCTGACCCGTTGGTCGCCATTGTAGGGGAGCGCATACCATGTCGGGACGCCAAGCGCCGGGTCTGGCAAGCCCTCGATCTGCTGCAACCGTGCCGTTCCGGGCCGCAAAGGCAGGCTGTTGCCCCGACGGACCTGCCGCGGGAGCGCCATCGACGAATAGCTTGAAGCTGGTGGCGGCTTACGCTCGCGTGTCGTCGGACAAGCGGGAAAAGGAGCAAACCATCGACAGCCAGGTCGATGCCTTGCGCCGTGCTGCCGAGGAGCGCGGCTGGCACCTGCTGCCCGACTTGACTTGCACCGATGACGGCCGCGGCGGCGCAACGCTGGCTCGCCCCGGCCTCGACAGGTTGCGTGATCTGATTGCTGAGGGCACCTGTGCCGCCGTGCTGGTTTGCTCACCTGATCGCCTGGCACGCAACCCTGCCTACCAGGTGCTGGTGATCGACGAACTCAAGCGCGCCGGCTGCGAGGCGGTGTTCCTCAACCATACCTTCGGCGACAGCCCGGAGCAGCAGATGCTGCTGCAGATGCAGGGCGTCTTCGCCGAACACGAACGCGCCCTGATCACCGAGCGGACCCGAAGGGGGCGGTTGTTCTGGGCCCGCCAGGGACGCGTCAACTGGGGCGGCACGCCGACCTACGGCTATCGCCTGTTCCGCAAGACCGAGACCGGCCCTCAGCAGCTGGCCGTCGAGGAGTGTGAGGCGGCGGTGGTGCGCCAGATCTGCCGCTGGCTCGTTGACGAGCAGCTGAGCTCCTGCGCGATCCAGAGATGGCTGATCGGGCGCGGCGTCCCGACGCGCGAGGCCCGGCGCGCAAGGGGGGTGGGCGCGGCTGGTCGCAGAGCACGATCATCCGCATCCTGTCCAGCACGGCCTACAAGGGCGAAGCCTGGCATGACCGGCGCCGTCCAGTGGACGGGGCCCATCCCCGCCTGACGGCAGGCCCGGCGAGCCCAGGTCCAACGTGTTCAGGGCCGCGCGATCGCACCAGCCATGCGCTGCGGCCGGCGGAGGAGTGGATCCCCGTCCCGGCGCCGGCGATCATCGATCCGGACACCTGGCGCCTGGCTCAGGAGCAGTTGGCGCACAACCGGCAACGCGCGAGGCGGACCAACACCCGGCATTCCTACCTGTCGAGCGCGCTCCTGATCTGCAACCAATGTGGCCGACGGATGCCTGGTACCGCGGACGGTGACGATCGACGCCGGTATGTGTGCTCGGCCCGTTACCCGCGTCATGCCCGCGGCGCTTGCAATGGTCGCAGCATCACGGCGGCACCTCTGGAAGCCCAGGTTTGGCAGTGGACCGCCAAGCTGCTGTCCGAGCCAGACGTGCTGCGGGCGCACTTCGAGGAGAGCCGCGGCGACCTCGCTGTCGACGGCGCCGGCCTACGCGAAGCGGCGCGCATTGGACGGCAGCTCAAGATGTCGGAACGTGAGACCCAGCGCCTGATCGACGCATACCAGGCGGCAGCGATCACGCTTGAGGAGCTGCAGGAGCGCCGGCGGCAGATCGAAGACCATGGCCGCCACCTGCAAGCCCGGCAGGACGAGATCAACCGTCAGCACTCGCAGCGCGAGCAGGAACTGCGGCTGCTGCAAGGCTTGGATGCATTCTGTGACGGCATGCGGGACAAACCCATCGACCCGCCTTTCGAGACCAGGCGGAGCGTCCTGCGACTGGTGATTGATCAGGTGATCGTCGAGGAGGACAGGCTTGTCGTCCGCCACGTTGTCCCAACGGCCCCGGTTGGATTGCAACCACACTCGCGACAAGCTGGCCAGCTACGGGGCGGCCAAGTGCCAGGTGATGCCCTCGGTCGAGCACAGGAAGCACAAGGGGCTGAACAACATGGCGGAGAACCCGCACCAGTCCACACGGCGGCGGGAGCAGCAGATAAGGCGGTCCAATTCGCCTGGCCAAGCCCAACTCTTCCTCTCTGCCCACGACGGGATCAACAACTTGTTCCAGCTCCGCCGCCATCACGTTCCAGCCACGTAGTATTGAGTCGCCCGGACCCAGGCCTTTCAGGTCTGGGCCGAGGTCACCGGCGTCGCCGTTGCAGCGTAACCACGGCCACGCCGTTCTGATCGCAGCACATCGCGACCTCAATCCAACAAGTTAACGGTGCCGTCGGCACTGCCTTCCAAGTGGGCTTCGATCTGCTTCCAGATCGACACTTCGTCCGTCACCATCCACTCCTGCTGGATGCGGCCGGCGACGATCACGGCGTGGCTGAAGCCCATGATGTACACCGGCGCGCCGGTCGGCTCGCCGAAGTGGCCGAAGCCGCCATGGATGCCGCGCAGCGACCACCGCAGCGCCACGCGCGGCGCCTGCCCGGCGCCGTGGTTCACCGTGGCGCTCTCGATGCTGAACGCTGCGTCGGGGAAGGAAGCAAGGTAGCCCAGCACGAAGCGGTCGATGTCGGCATGGCCGTGGTAGTGCTCGCCGCCGGGCGCTGCGAGGTCGGCGCCATGGAAGTACAGGTCGCGGATGGCGGAGGTGTCCTTCACGCCCCAGATCCGGCTGTAACCCTCGGCCACCAGCGCGATCTCCGGCCCGTCCTGCACCACCGGGCGGTAGCGGCCGGACTTGTCATGCTCCGGCAGGTAGAAGCTTGCAGCGCCGGTGCAGCGCCGATCGTGGGCGACCATCTGCCGGGCCAGGGCGCGCGGGTCCAGCCCTAGGCAGCGGGCAAAGCTGGCCCGGTCGCGCGCCAGCCACTCCTCCGTCACCACGCCGTCCACTACCCAGCAATCGGCGATGATGCGGGACTTGACCAGCCGACCGGTGGCCGGGCCGTAGCTGCCGTCGCCCTGGTGCCGCGTGACGGACACTAGGCGGTGCGAGGACAGGAAGGAGCCATCGCCATAGCCGGCCCAGATCACCTCCTCGCCCACCAACTGCCGGTCGGGAAACTGGTGCAGGGTCTGCAGGGTCTGCGCGAGGACGCCCTTGTTGTCCGTGGTCAGGCCGGTGGGCGCGCGCACCAGGCAGTCGGCGGCATAGTATGCATCCAGCTTGCCGCCGATGCCGCGATCCTCCCAGATCTCGCGGGTGATGCCGTAGATGAAGCTGGGGACGTCGGGGTAGCCAGGCGTTCGCGGGTCCATCACTGTCTCCACGGGGTGGCTGAGGCGCGGCGGGCGCTCTTGGGCGGAACTCCCGGCCTCACCCGGACGATGCCGGGCCGGGGCAGGCTGCCGGCGTGCGGGGCCGGGAGGCGGCCGGGCATCGGCCTATGCTCCTGTGGCTTGGCTGGCCGCACGGCCGGCGTGGATCTGGGCCAGGATGGCGACCTCGTCGAAGATGCGCCATTCCCGCAGGATGCGCCCGTCCCGCAGCTCAAAGTGGCTGGCGCCGAGCACGTTGACCGGCGTCCGCGTGACCGGCCCGTAGGTCGGGACGCCGCAGTAGGTGCCGCGCAACAGCCAGATCACGGCGACGCGCAGCCCCAGTTCCGGCCCGTCCAGCACGGCAATGTCGCGCACCTCCACCTGGAAATCCGGGAAGGTCGCCAGCAGGTTGATCAGCTCGATCTGGTAGGGGTCGATGCCCTGGACGCGCTTCATGCGGACCGAGTGGCAGACGATCTGGCGGTCGAAGTAGGCGGAGACGCGGTTGAACAGCCGGGCGTTCCACACCTCGGCGAACATCGCCTGCACCATCGCGCACTCCCGTGCGTGGGTGGCGGGGCGCGGGCCGGACACGCCCCGCCGCGCCGGGTCGGCGACGTGCCCGGCAAACGCGCCCCGGTCGCCGCCCGCCTGCATCGCCCCGCCGAGCACCGGGCTGGCGGCGGCGAGGTCGGCGGCGATCCCGTAGGGGTCGAGACCCAGGTGCTCCAGCACGGCCCACTCGTCGCGGACCAGCCATTCCTCCAGCACCTTGTTGTCCTGCACCAGGCAGTGCGCGACGGTGCGGGACACCCAGTCGCGCCCGGTGGGCGGGCCATAGGTCCAGTAACCCGTGTGGGTGCCGGTCTTGAACACGCGGTGGCTGCTGATGAAGCCGTTGGGGCCGCGCGCCTCCCAGATCACGTCCTCGCCGTGCCCGCCGCCGCCGTTGGGGAAGGCGGCGAACTTCTGCAGGCTGTTCTGGACGACGTGGTCCCAGTCGTAGGTCTCGCCGTAGGCAGTGTGGACCCGGACGGCCTTGTCGTAGTGCTCGGCCAGGCGGCCCAGGCCGCGGTCGATCCAGATAGCGTCGGTCCAGCTCAGGATGTAGTCGCGGGGGTCGCGATAGGGGGCGTAGGCAGAGGGCAGCAAGGCGCTGTCCGTGCGGGTGTCGCCGTCCATGGTCGAATTCCTTTTCCGCATTCGAATGCGGATTAGAATGCTGCCGCGGCAGGCGCGCAAGTCCCCGCTCCACCTTCCCTCCAGGAGAGGAGGGAATCAGCCCGGACGGTCCCCGTATGACAGCGATGGCCATGCCCAAGGGAACGGGCGGGTTGTGTGCTGCCATGGACACGGCCAATCATCCCGGCGATGACGGACAAGATGCACACGGGCTGGACAGGGAAGCGGGCGCTGCAAGGACGCCGGGCCACCTCGTATGACGTGGCCGCGGCGGCAGGCGTGGCGCAATCCACGGTGTCGCGCAGCTTCACGCCCGGCAGCGAGATGTCGGCAGCCACGCGGCAGCGGGTGCAGCGGGCGGCGGAGGCGCTGGGCTACGTGCCGAACGCCATCGCCCGGTCGCTGATCACCCGGCGGTCGGAGATGGTGGCGGTGATCGTCACCGAGTTCACCCTGCATACCAACCCGGCCATCGTCAGCGGCATCGGGCGGGCGCTGGCCGGGCACGGCAAGCAACTGCTGCTGATGCCGGTGGAGAACGAGGCCAGCGCGCAGGACGCGGCATTGACGGCGCTGCGCTACCCGCTTGACGGGCTGGTGCTGGCGACGGCGCTGGACGGAGTGGCGGTGCGGCCGTTCCTGCGCCGGGGCGTGCCGGTCGTGTGCTTCAACCGCCCGGCGCCGCTGCCCCGGGTGGACCGGGTGGCGACCGACCATGCGGGCGCGGCGCGGGAGGTGGCGGGGCTGCTGCACGCGGCCGGGCACCGGCGCTTCCTGTGCGTCGGCGGGCCGCCGGGGTGGCCGGTCAACCAGGAGCGCACGCAGGGCTTTGTGGAGCGCCTGGCCGAGCTGGGCATCGCCGGGGTGCCGGTCGCCAAGGCAGAGCAGTCCTATGCCGGCGGGCGGGCGGCGTTCCTCGGCCATGTGCGCGCGGAGGGGCTGCCGGACGCGGTGTTCTGCGTCAACGACCCGCTGGCGTTCGGGGTGCTGGACGCCTGCCGGTTCGACCTCCAGGTGCAGGCGCCCGGCGGCATCTCCGTGGTCGGGTTCGACGACGTGGCGGAGGCGTCGCACCAGGGCTATGACCTGACGACGGTGCGGCAGGACATCGGGGCGCTGGCGGCGGCGGCGGTCGGGATGCTGCTGCAACGGCTGGACATCCCGGATGCGCGGGCGCAACGGCTGCTGCGGCCGGGGGCGTTGGTGCGGCGCGGGTCGGCGCGGCTGTAGGGCGGGGCGCATCGCCGTCCGCCAATGGCCTGCGCCTTGGAAGAGCGGGCGGCGCCTTGTCCGCCCTACAACGCCAGGGCCGGAGCCAGCCGGCCAGCGGCGAACGCAGCCAGACCAGGTGGGGCAGCGCCCGTCACCACCGCCTCCGCCACCGCCTCCCCCAACCCGGCCGAGTGCTTGAAGCCATGGCCGGAGCAGGCGGACACCAGCAGCACCCGGTCGTTGTCCGGCGCACGGGCGACCAGGAAGTCGCCATCGGGGGTCATGGTATAGGGGCACACGACACTTCGCAGCGCCTGGGCCAGCAGGCCTGGCAGGCGCGTGGCCAGGTGGTCGCGGTGCAGGGCCGCCGTCTCCGCCGGGCTGACATCGCGGCGCAGGTGATCGGGGTCGGCGGTGACGGCGGCATACTGCTCCATCGCGACCTTCACACCCTCGGCGCCTGGCGGGATGGGGAAGCCGTAGAAGCCCTCCTCCGGGGTGTTGCCGTAGGTCCAGATGAACACGGGGCACCGGCCCGGCGCGAAGGCAGCGGGGTCGGCCGTGGGGAACCAGTGCAGGACCTGCCGCGTGACGGCCATGTGCCGGGCCAGGCACCCACCGATCAACCCCGGAGACCAGCCACCGGCAGCCAGCACGACTTCGGCAGCGGCGAACCTTTCGCCCGCGGCAGTGGTCACTCGGACCCCGGCGCCGTCCCGAGTGATGGCGGCAACGGGCGTGTTGGGGCGGATGGCGGCCCCGTGGCGGCGGGCCAGCGTCAACTGCGCCTCGATGCAGCGTTCCGGGCGGACGTAGCCGCCGCTAGGTTCATAGTAGGCAACCTCATCCCCGCGCAGGCGGAACTGCGGGAAGCGGCGCACGGTCTCGTCCGCGTCCAGCACGTCGTGCGGGATGCCGAAGCGTTCGGCGGCAGCGATGGTGCCCCGGACGAAGCCGGGCTTGCCATGCACCACCGCAGTGCCGTCGCGGGGAGCCAGGATCAGGGCGCCGCATTGGTTGAGCAGGTCGGCGCCGGTCTCCGCCTCGATCCACCGCCAGATCTCATGCGAGCGGAGGACGAGCGGCACGTACTGCTCGCCCTCGCCGATCGCGCAGCGGGTGATGCGGGTGTCGCCGTGGGTGCTGCCCCAGGCATGCGGCGGGTCCCAGCGGTCGAGGCCCAGGACACGCTGGCCGCGCCGGGCAAGCTGCAGCAGCGTGGCGCTGCCCATAGCGCCCAAGCCGACGATGATGGTGTCAAAGGCGGGGGCGTCGAAGGCGGCCTGGCTCACTCTGCCGCCTGCATCATCCGGGTCGTGACCGCGGTGCGGGTGGGCGGCGGCATAAGGGCCAGCGGCGCGACATGGCCGTCATGGTCCAGCACGACGCCAGCCTGCATGGCGGCATGGACAACCTCCGGCGCCCAGGTGATGCGCTTGCGGGCATCCCCGGCGGTGATGAGCACGACCTCCACCGGCATATCTCCAGCCGCGGCCAGGCTGCGCCATGCGCCCGCCGGGGCGGAGAAGCACTCGCCGGTGGCGACGGGGACGGGCGCCTCCGCGCCGGGTTCGTTCAGGGTCACCACCAGGGCGCCGGAGAAGACGATCACCACCTGCTTCTCGGCCAGGCTGTGGCGGCCGACCCGGTTCCCGGCTGGTATCCGCAGCCACTCGATGGAGAAACCGTGCGGGTTGCCGACCGGCGCGGCATGGGCGCGGTCCTCCGTCATGCCGTGGCCGATGACGGACGCCAACTCGCTGGCATGGCCCGGCAGTCCGGCGTCCAGCAGGGCCGCGCGGGACCAGGCGCGGTCGGCGGCCCTCACCACGCGCCGCGCCATCTCGTCCGGCGTGTAGCGCGGCAGGGTGGCGATCTGCCCGGGCGTGAGCGGGGCCATCAGCGCCTCCGGCTCAGGCCGCGGCGTGCCGGAGGCGGTGTCCACCAGCATGTTGTCCTGCGTCAGGAACATGCCGTAGCGGGCGGCGTTCTCCAAGATGGAGGGGTGCCAGATGATCCCCCCGGTGTCATCCCCGCCCAGCGCGGTGAAGATCCAGCCGTCCTCGCTGCCGGTGTTGGAAAAGCCGCGGAAGATCCAGGTAGGGATTGACACCACGTCGCCGGGGCCGCCGGTGACCGTCCCATCCTGGCCGTCGGCGCCCCAGCGGAAGGTCCAGGCGCCGCGCTGGATCATGAACACCTCCGCGGTAAAGTGGACGTGCAGGTTGTTCACCGTGCCCGGCGGCATCGCGGCGACTCCCAGGCTGAAGCCATGCGGCTCCGTCAGGTTCACCACCTGGTCGCGCGACTGCGTCACGCCGGGGCCGACGAGGGAGTAGTTCAGCTTCCGCTCCGACCCCGGCATCTTGCAGTCGATGAAGGCCAGCGCACAGGCCACCATGTCGGACCTCCTGATCAGGCGGGCACGCGCATCCTCGGGGGTCAGGGTGGTCATGCTGGTCTCCTGCACCGCATTCGGATGCGGCGACGACTAGACCAGTGAATGAAGCCATTTTCAAGCAGTCCGTCCATCGGCCTTGCGGAGCGAACCTGGCTTTGCAACAGTGACGGAAAGGAGAAATCCCATGCCGATCCCGCCTGCCGGAACGACTATGGAAGCGGCGCCGATCCTGCGGGCGCGCGGGATCACCAAGCGGTTCGGCCATGTCGAGGCGTTGCGCGGCGTTGATTTCGACGCCCGCGCCGGCGAGATCACCGCGCTGATCGGCGACAACGGCGCCGGCAAGAGCACGCTGGTGAAAATCCTGTCCGGCGTCTACGCGCCAACCTCGGGCGAGCTGGCGGTGGATGGCAAGACGGTATCGTTCGCCTCCCCCGCGGACGCCCATGCGCTCGGGATCGAGACGGTGTACCAGGACCTGTCCGTCTGCCCGGACCTCAGCCCGTCCGCAAACATGTTCATGGGACGCGAGGCGCTGCGGCCGGGGC
>JAABUX010007080.1_pt1 | contig 13242 bp, 17 predicted proteins | sample 5561851 | NCBI WGS metagenome assembly JAABUX01 (sample SAMN10711883, study PRJNA513361) | rock metagenome | isolation source: Antarctica rocks | place: Antarctica: Victoria Land, Richard Nunatak red sandstone | collected 2016-01-03 | reverse complement strand
TGCCGCTGGGTTTGCCTGGCGTGCGTCGCACCCTCAGCGCTCCGCCCTCAGCTGGAGCAACAACGTTGCCGCCTTCGATGCCGTCCTTGCCTCAGGTTCGAGATCTAAAAATGATGACGCTTTGTCGCCTCGCAGTGCTCACGTTGGACGTTAGCAAGGTTCCAGCCAAAGTGTCATCTGCCAAATGCCCTGACATCCCAACACGAACTGCATGTGGAGGACACGAAGTGGGGGTCTTTCTTTCCTCCGTTCATCATCGCCGAACGTTTTGTGCGGCGTGCAGCTGCGGTCGTCCCGTCCCGGTAGCTCCTCGTTTGGCCGCAGCCTCAGCCAGTCCGGCTCAGAGCCAGGCAACAGCCCCTCTCGGAGGTTGTCAGGTGAGCTTATCAGCGTAGTGCTGCCATCAGTGCTGTTCTGTGATACGACGATAGAGACGGCGTCTGAGGAGTCTGTACGCCCCCTTGTGAGAGTCAGGTGTTCTCTTGACCATGTGCGGGAATGGCCGCAGAGACAGTGGGCGAGGCTGCAGGGCTGCGCACTGATGCGGTGTCACAGCAGCGTGCACTGGCGCCGCCAATGTGTGGCAGTTCGACAGCTGGTGCTCCGCCTACCGTGGCAGAGCTCGTCGGGCAGCCCGGCGATGCTGGTGGAGCAATTGCATCTGTGGCCACAGCTACTGATAGTCCGCTCGTCAACTCCAATGACCTTGCAAGGTATGGGTTGCATCTGGGATTGGAGGATACACACGCCAGCTGATTCGCGCATGTTTGTCAACACTTGGAACCTGCAGTTCGAAGCGATGCAAGATGAAGTGCTGCCGCTGCTGTCGCTGCTGCCTTGCGCAGTGCGGCTATTTTTTGGCGCCCATCTGCGCATCGGGGGTTGCTGAGAAGCCGGCCTCTGTTTTGCAGCGGCTCAGCGCCTCAGCAGTCCGCCGTCGCAAAGGCCGAGCGCCGCGCAGCGCGTGTGAGGCGTCGCCAGCTGCGGGAGTCCCGTCGTGCCGGCGACGATGCGAGCCCTGATCGGGACCCGTTCAGGTGTGCGTTGCTCGGCTTATGTCCAAAATGAGTTTGCCGAAGCACCCTTTGTGACCTCAGGGTGCCAGAGCTTCACTCGCATGTAGCTCAGTCGCTTTTGCGGCTTCAGATGATCTGTGTCTTCTGCGCAGGTCTGACCTCTGGCGGCAACCTCTTGCTGCGCAGCCTGATGGACTGGAGGTGGAGTTGGTGGAGTGCTTGTCCTCGTCCTGCCCTGCACCACCAGTGCCTGGTGAGTCGCTTTTCCACAGGTTGACGGTGAGCTGTGATACAGCACAGTCATCGCAGCTGTCCTGTGTGCAGATAATCACAAAGAGTCTGCCAATGCCATACTCCTGAGGTTTTCCCCTCTGTGCCATCAACCGGCCCGCAGCATGGCAGCAGAGAGGTGAAACGGCCTGCCTGAGAGCGACGCTCACCACTGAGGGTTATCGCCAATTACAATTGAGCCAAGCAAGACGGCTTGCCGTGCAGGATCCGCCAGAGCTACGGCGCATGCGCGCCCTGAGTTTTCACCGTCACCGCAGCCTCTTGCCCAGGCCGCTGCGGGAGCGCAGCCGCACATAAGCAGAGCAGCATCGGAGCAGGGCAGTGCAGCGGTGACCGGGCGCACCGGCCCTGCGGACCATGGCGGCATCGAGCTGCCGGAGCAGACATATTCGCAGACGCTGGAGCGGACCGTAGGTGAGCGCCAGGATCCCAATGCCTCCATAGGACACTAAATGGACCCCACCAACCTCGTGCACAAGACAGAGCTGGCATCAATCCTCATATAGCTTCACAGATGCACTATGTCTTCGCAAGAACCGAATTCATCTCTGCTGCGATGTGGTTGTTCCGTACCGGCTTGTGCCTGCTTGCCTTCTGACGCCTGGCCTTGTTGCAGTCCATGGTGGCTTTTGCAATCAGATGTGTCCGCGACTGCGCAGAGCGGTTGCGACGGGAGCTGTACGACAGCCAGCAGGAGAACGCATCGCTGGAGTCATCCCTCCGTTGCAAGGTAAAGCTGCTTTATGCTACTCTGTTTTGCGCTATTGGGCCTGAGCTTGTAATCCGTCCAATTCAAATACTCCGACGGTCAAGCAGCTGACACTCAGGACCGGTGGTCGTGATTGCACAGGAGCAAGAGGGCGCGTCGCTCACGCACTTGGTGAGGGAGCTGACGGTCGCCCGCGCCAAGGCGGCGTCCGCCCGGCATCACCTGCAGGTTTGCAACTGGCGGATGCAATGCTCTGGCTGGCAGCTTCATTGATGCTGCAGAGCGACCACTGGGAGCGCATTCGGATCATCAATGACCATACCACAATCCGTTGCAAAGTGATGCGGCAAATGCAACGTGCAGTCTTCCCGATGCTGGTGGCCGGAATGGTGACCCTATTGTACAAACTGACGCCGCTGCGCTGTAGGAGCGGCATCACGAGCTGTTGGAGGACTACGGGCGACAGGCGCGGGTCGTGGAAATGACGCGGCAGATGCAGAAGGACGCCAACCTCGCGGTGGCTGACGCCCAGCATGCGGCACGGGAGGTGAGCATCAAAATGGATGTTTACAAAGCCAACTACCTCCTCTGTGATCCTTGCCATGGGACAAAGGGTACATAGCATATCTGCCGCACAGTCATGGCATGCGCACGGAAAGGTTGGACACTGCTTTGTGAAACTCCTCAGTCCGGTTGCAGTTGCCGACCACACCCTATGCGCGAGAGTATCGGCGGTGAGTGTCTGCCACTGTGGTGCTTCGCAGGCCGAGGACAAGTGTGCGCTTGTCCGTCGTGTCGCGCTGCAGCTGCAGGAGCGCAGCCGCGCACTGGCCGCTGAGAATGCCTCGCTGCGCTCCCAGGTGCGCCATCTGCTTTGGCCGCGGTCAATCTTGCTTCGCCTTCGTGTGTGCTTTGCCTTGACTTTATTGCATGTGAAGCGGCGTACCCTGCATGGGCGCTTTGCCTGACCATCTGCTGGCTTTGGGCAGGTCACAAGCCTGGAGCGTCTGACCATGATGCAGTACGGCGGTGGCGGCCAGTCAGCGTGCATGGCAGCCTACAACCAGCTGCGCTGCGCAGAGACGTATTGACAACACCCGGTAGTCAGAGCAACAAGGGCAGCATCCAACTGACACTGCCATCAATCATCTGCAGCGTGAGACCAGCATTCCAGGAGAGCAGCTACAAACTTGCAGTGTCTGCTGTAGAAAGCGGCTTAGTCCGCATCTCGTGCCTGTGATGCACCGGGCTGTGCAGCAACATTTGTCTACCTAGCATTGTCAGAGTGCTTTGGCCCTCTTTGCTTTGTCTTCTGAGGGCCTAAGCAGCTCTGGCTCGGCAGTTGGACGGAGCATCAACAGTAGTGAGCCGTGTTTTCAGGTAGCATATACTCGATCAGCAGCTTGGGCAGCATGGGTAGACTCCCTGCTAGTTTCGGCATTTGACAAAGACCTCAGACGCTGACGATGCTGACAATTTGACCTATTGTAAGGCAGCATGCTTTGAAACCTACTTCCTCGTTGGCTCTGCCATGGGCCCACATCGCCACGGAAACTCCCTCTCAACCGTTTTGAGAGTCTCATCCTGCCTCATGCCGCAACCCAGATCGGCCTATCGTCTGCCAGACGATCAAAGCTCTCTCACGTCACCTTCTTCGCGGCACTGCGGATGCTGGCTCCGATGCAGGACAGGAAGATGGTGCGGCTCTCCTTTTCCGGACGGATGGCGAAGGTGACGTTGAAGAAGTCCTTCACGTGCCGCAGCGTCGCGACCGCGTAGTCCGTCAGCAGCCCCAGGCGCACCTCGTGCACCTCCTCGGGGCCCAGCGCGCAGAGCAGCAGCAGCAGCCCCTGCAACAGCATGCGTGAAGCAATTCGATTCATGTTCCTCATCTTATGTCGCAAGGACGTCTGTTCTGAGTGCGAGGATAAAGGGTCATGACCAGACGGATTGGGCCCCGTAATGACAGCCGGCAGCCTACAGGCACTGAGACACCGCGAGCGCTGCATGTGTTGAAACTTGTAGCCGGGTACGCGACTCACCTGGTGGGTGCTATCCACGACGCCGCCGCGGTTGATCTCCTCCAGCAGCATGTGCGCCGCCCGCCGCCCGACCTCCTCCGGTATTGACGCCTCCTCGCCCTGACAGCAGCAGGACGCGCACGCTCACCACGCCACCCTGACGTGTCGCAGACAGGTCGCTCGTGGAGGCTGTGAGGGCCGGCCTACCTTGCGACCCAACACAATGTGCAGGAATGTTCTGTACGTTTCAAGCTATTGATCTACATGCAGCCTTCACAGTGTGCGATGTTGCAGCAGCACTTTCAACTACCGCTGATGGCATGCTACAGAGAGCCCGCTTGCCACCCTGACGATGGAGTGCAGACTCGACTGCCACTATTGCGTGCCAGGCCGCAGGCTCTTAACGGGTGCTCACCAGCGTCTCGCGCGCTGCGGAGGCCTCGGCGGCCAGCAGGCGCCCCGAGGTGGTCTCCGCGACCAGCATGACGCCGTAGCCGGGCGACGCGCCGGCCTCGCCGCCGCTCATGTGGTCCGTGAACACGAACACGTCCGCCAGCAGCGCGTTCACCACGCCGCGCGCCCCGTCCACCATGCGGTTGCTGGTCTGAGGCGACACCTACGCAGCAGCGGCGCATCAGGAATGGTTGCAACGAGCGCAGCTGCCCTTTTGAGGGCATGCATTGGTAGCTCAGGCAAGCATTCCCTCCGGATGCACGTCACAGCGCCGCAAAAATCAGCGACAGATCAACAACCGTGCTTCGAATATCGGCGGGCACACGCCACTGTGAGGACGCAGAGGGAGCATGGCCCTGCCTTCATGGAGTGCGCGACGCCGCGGATGCGCTTGACGAGGCCCTCGTCGGTGAGACTGACAGGCGGCAGCTCCTTCACGACCGGCACCCTGAGCGTGACCTCGCCGCCACCCTGCACACTGGCGGATGGCTGCTAAAAATATCGATATGTCCGCGAAGGACTGTCACCTGCAACTTCTCGCACAGGCATAAGCCAGCACGGAGCGCCATCGGATTGTGCACTTGACATAACCCTGGTTACCGTGGTGCATCCCCACAGCAAACTGGTGCTTGTCCTCATGGCAACTGGTCATACGTCACGCTGAGAGCTGAGGAAAGGCCTGAGGGCTGCAACGCACCGATGGCGGCGCGCCGCGGCGGTTTAACTTGAGGTCGAAGCCGCCCTCGGCGTCGGTCAGCTGACGCAGCAGCGGCAGCGTCACCGCGCGCCACGTGTCCACGCTGGGGTCCCTGCCGTCGTTGGTGATGCCCCGCAGCGTGATCGCCAGCGGCTGCACACCGACTGGCCGGGGTTGACGCCAAGCCAGAAGGTCCTCAGGCCAGGACACGCACGGCAGACGAACCGGCGAGCAATCGCCTCTCAGGCTTGCACGCCATGTGTGGCATGTGATATGTCTTACGCATAGCACAAAGACCGCTGACTTGTCCGACGAGGAGGTCAAGTCGAGAACGAGGCGCTCTCGCATGCAGAGCAAGCCGGCGTCGCGCCATTGCCGCACCTTCTTGCCGTAGAGGGCGATCACAGTGAGGGGCTCCAGGAACCAGCCGATCGCGCGCGACGTGCCGCACTCGTGCACGAACCCGGAGCCGCCGGTCACAATGCCCGGCTTGTACCGCAGGGTGGTGCCTGTGCCAGATACCACCCTAGTGAGCCTTCGAGCTCACAGCTTAGTCAACTCTGTACACAGCGCTTCCATCGCTCAATTAAGTGCCAGGTTGCAGCTGGCGGCAGCCTGTTTGAGGGCCTTGGCAACATGTCGAACGCTCGCCCGATGACGTGCTGCAGAGCACATCAGGCGCATGTGTCATTGCACACTGTGCCAGCAGTTGCACGCCTGGTGCTGGCCTGCACTGAGCGGTCACACCGGGGTCAAGCAAACAGCTCCGGCCTGGTGCTGACGCTGGCCAGCTGACCCGACTGACCTCTGGGCTATGGCTGCAGAAAGCTGCACCTGTCTCGTTGATCTCCACGACGCAGCCATTGGTGACCTTCTCGAGCAGCCGCAGCAGGCTGGCCTCGTAATCCCGCAGGCCCGGATTCTCGTCGCGCGCCCTGATGTCGTCGATGCGGATGGTCCGCCCCGACAGCGTCGCGCACGCCAGCCGCTGCCTGAAGTGGCCGGAGCCTCGGAAGCGCAGCGCCATGCCCCGCGCATGCGGCTGAGGGCGTGGCTGGCCTATGCGGCGGCACTTGTGGCTGTGTCACCGCTGACGCTGCTCTTGGAGTAGGAACAGGTGAGCGCAGATGCTACTTGACGCGCACAGGAGGTATGCGAGGGTCACGGTCACAGTTTGGAGCACTGCTGAGGACCAGTCCAAATGGGTGTTGTGGGTGCGAAGACCGGTTGCGAGCAAAGTGCAGTAACGAACACTCAGTTGCGACTCGACGAATTTCTGCTGCGACATGCTTGCTCTGGGCGGCGGAGCCAGGGTACTCGGTCTGAATGCCACCTCATAATTTGGGCAAGCATAATATGACGCAGTCTTCGGTCGTTACGCTGCAGTGCCTCGCTCTCACAGTGTCCCCTTTCGCTTGGTGATTCTCTGGAGCTCCGCCAAGTCCAGCGAGGTGGCAGCGACACCAAGCACATAGTCTTGTCACAATCTGTATCTGTTGCTAGACTGAAGCCCCCCCTCCCCCAGCTCGGTGCTGTGGAGCGGGCCACCTGTCGCTTGAGAGCGCTGAGGCGTGCATGAGCTGCCCGCACGTCACAATGGTCCTGCTGACCTAACACTACGCTCCCTTGGCGGCCTTCGGCGTGCATGGGACCGTGGGGCCGACTGGTGGACAGCATTTGCAGCAAGGTGACCTCGAGTCAGCACAACCTCAGCAAAAGTACGCAGTGCCGTTTATACGTACGCTCTGTTGCGACCTGACTCGCCAGACCATTCCATGACTGGCTGACTGCTGCTGCTCCGGCCCGTAGCTCGCCTTCTTCCCGCCGCAGCCGCCCACTTACGTCATCAAGCAACACCCAGATGGGCAGCGCGAGGCCTACATCCAGCCCACCATCCCGTGCGCCTTGCTTCCAAATGACCACATGTGCACGCGTCATCGCGCGTCTGCCTGACCCGCGTGAGAGCCCATGGTGTTTGCAGTTGTAGTCGTCAACGTGGAGCTTTGTCGAGGTCAACCGTCCATCTGCGCTGCTGCAGCGGACGTTGCCTTGGTGTCCGCCAGGGCTGCGTGAGTAACCAGCGCGAGGAGTCGCTCCGTTGCTACGACCCTGTGCTATGCAGCACGAGAGCATGCTGTGACGGTCGTGTGCTCTACCTGCTCATCAAAGCCGCTGCCGTTGCATGCGCAGGGATGTGCCGAAGGTGCTGCAGTGCGAGGTGTTCCGGGTGCCGACGGGCGGTCGCCAGCGCGGCGGCCCGGACAGCAACCAAATCGTGGCGGCCTTCGTGCCGTTCACGCGGCGCGGGCAGCCGGTGCGGCCGACGCTGCTGTTCAGCCACGGCAATGCGGTCGACCTCGGCCAGATGATGCCCTTCTACAAGTGCGCGGCAGCATGCTCGGGTCCTATCACCACCCTATCAGTCTTGAGAGCATGTTCTTATCCGACCTGCCTGTCACTTAGGCCTCATTTACAATTGCGCGGCAGCATGTTTGGCTCTCTTCACCCTACTAGCTTATTTAGCATGCTCTCATCCCACCTGCTTGTCACTGAGGCCTCGTCTACAAGTGCGTGGCAGCCCGTTCTCGTCTCTTCATACTGCTACTCCACAGAGCAAGCTCGTGTTGGCCCTGCTTGTCAAGGAGGGCCTCATGCTCCATTGGCACGACGCTGTCACGGCAGCTCGCTTCTATTTGATTACCTGCTGCCTGTTTATGGCTGACTGCAGACGACTGGTGCGACAGGGATCTGTCCCAGCAGCTGCAGTGCAACGTCGTGGGGTACGACTACACAGGCTACGGCGAGTCCACAGGTGTCCCTGCTGACTGTGATGCGTGCCCTGAAAGACCCTCCCCACATCGCACCCACGCTGTGCGTGACAGGTGCCTGAGATCTGAGACCTGATCCATGATTAATCGCATGATTGTGGTGCTTGAAAGCATGAAATGTGTGGGTTATCCTGGACCTTGGCTCTTCAGTACTCCCTTCTTCCGTTGATGATGCTTCATGCGGCACGAAAGCTTCTGTTATTTCCCAGCATCTGGTTATCATTCACCACTTGCACCCTCTGCTCGGCAGGCACGCCCTCGGTGGCGGCGACTTTGGCAGACATCCAGGCCTGCTACGACTGCCTGCGCACGCGCTTCAGCAAGCAGCCCGGCGACATCGTGCTGTACGGGCAGTCTGTTGGCAGGTGCGCGCCATGTTGCATGCCGGCATAGCACAGCGCTAGGCTCTACAGTGATGCTGAGCATGTGACAATGGCACACATTGCTGTCGGCATTGTTGACCCGTTGGTGTGCCTGGGACCGTAGTGGGCCCACAGGCTTCCTGGCAGCTCGTGAGAAGGACGTCGCGGGAGTCATCCTGCACTCCCCACTCATGTCAGGCAAGTACCCACCCGAGGCCCGCCCTAGACCCGGTCATCACGCCAGGCCGCCCCCATTGTGATGGTTCTGTGCTCGCACAAAAAGCTGTGCTCCTCACGTTCTTGCCGGGCAACCGCAACCATGAGCACTTTCGGCGACCGTTGCCGCAGGCCTGCGGGTGCTGAAGCCCGGCGCAAAGTGGTGGCCCGGCTGGGCCGACTGCTACAACAACCTGCGCTGGGTGCCGCAGATACAGAGCCCCGTCATCATCCTCCACGTCCGCCCTCCAAAACTCCTGAGCGATGAGCGTAGAATGACGAAAGATCGTGCCGTGATATGTCTGCAGCCTCTCTCCGAGGTTCCTGCCATATTCGTCTGTTGATCTCAGCTCGTTGGCCACTTATGTTGCGATCATCACTGTTAGCGATCAAGGGTCCGGGCTGTAGCCGCTCGTCCAGCTGCAATCAACCATCGATGTGCCGCCCCAGGGGTCAGACGACATGGTGATCGACATTTGCCATGGACGCACGCTGCACAAGCTGGCCCGGCGGCCGAGCGCCCCGCTGTTTCTGGAGGGGTACACGCATGACGACGTGGAGTGCAGCCCCGACTATGTGCCAGCCCTGCAGCGCTTCATGTCGGAGATCTTCCCTGACCTCGCTTACGAGAGGCCAGCTGAACACCGATTCTGAACGGATGGTCTTTCTGTGCTTTGCGACTCGTGTCGACTACTCCTGCCAGTGAAACCCGGACTCAAGAGTTGGCGTAGCGTGGCCTGAGGCTCTGCTAAACAAGATAGTGGCGCACCAGCAAGGCCTGAGGCTCTGCAAGACCCCGGCATATGTCGGCAGGAATCAGCAAGCCTAGTGGCTTGACCAAAAGAAGGAATCCCCAACAACCGACTCTTGGGGTCAAATCAGACAGCGTGCGAACCTAATCAACACCACCGGAAGGTTCGAGCGGTTATGTTGGTACTCCAGCCGTGTATGTCACTTATGTGCTCGAGATGACCGGGGCTCTTCAGCTGCCCGCACGACCACCACGGGGCATGACGCGTCCTCAACGACCTTGCGCGCCACCGACCCGACGCCAACCGCCGCAAGGACGCCGTGCCCGCCACGATGGCCCATGCACAGCGCATACACCTGTACATGCAATCTATCCCGGCATCAGCGAAAGCTTTAGGCCCACTGCGGCCTCGCGCAGCAACTTGAAAGGTGCCACATGGCGCGGCATGGCCGAGCACACACGGTGGTGGCTTGAGCTGTCCAGAGGCAGAGCCGCGCCTTGTAAGCTGCGGCATATCTGACGATGGCGCTGGCCACGTCGCCGCTGCCGTCTTTGACAGCGTCCAGCACGGCCGTAACGATGCGCGACTCGGGCACACCAGCCTGGAGCCAGGAGTTAAATGCATCAGGTTCAATGCGGGCTTCAGCTTGCTGCATCTGCATAATGCTATCGGGCTCCGGGCGTTGGCTACTCGTTAACATGCGCATGATCCCTCGCATCTGCACGAGCATGGCTGAGCAGAGGAGCACAGGTGCGTTTGGGCTGAAGTGTCAACAGCATTGAATGGGCCTTGACTAGCATTCAGTGCCCGCAGCGAGTGTCTCCGATGGTGGCCAGATCATGCCTGGGCTTTGCAGCAGTCACCTGCGTTGCCTTCGCCGAGGCCTCCCTGACGACCGCAGTGGACTGCTCAATGGCCGCGCGTCGCCTGTCCTTGTAGGCGATGACGGGCATGGTGGTGCTGTCGGGGTCCTTGGGATCCAATGGCTGCGTCACCAGACGAACAGCATTCTGACTGGGGAGCTCACTGCTTGACACAGAGCAATCTTCATCCATAGAGAAGTTTGCTGCCAAGAGGCTGCGGGTACGAGGTGACTTGACGCTGGCGTTGCACTGCCAGTATGGCAAGCATGGACAGAACTCAGAGCGAAGAGCAGGCTCGGGAGACTGTTGGCCTTTCCATCGCGCTGATGCAAGCGTCATATGAACGACGGAACCGCATGCACGCACCGTGAAAACGACAACGGGCGCCTGCACAGCAGACATACAGCAACTGTGAACAGCGTGCTTACTCCAAGCCGTAATGAGGTCGAGCACAATCATGGTCGATGCGTCTTGTGATTTGATAACACGCAGCAATGCGCTCTGTTGTAAGGATTCGCATCAGCATCGTGTCCTCAACATGATCATGACTGACAATGCTGCCTGGGTGCCGAGCTACACCACCCATTGCCGAGCGGGTGAGTGCAGGTTTGCATCAAGAGCAGATGTCAAGCTATGCGGGTCTGCGAACGCAGCCAGTACTGAAGTAGCACTGCACAGCGCACCGGCTCGAGCTCCGGCATGACCATCACCGAGATCAGGAAGAGTTCGTCCTTGTCCGGGTGCACGATGTTGGCGAGCGCCCAGTCCCGCGCGTGCGCCGCCGGCGCCGAGTCGTCCAGGGCCATGCAGACTCTGTGTGGCTGCTGGATGACCTGTATGCAGCCACGTCAAACGGTGCGCCCGGTCGCTGCAGTGGGGAGTCATGCTTGCTGAACATCAGCATTGATGCTGCAATAACAGGCCGACTCTGCCATATGAAGGGCGGATCCAGAGGCGACATGGCTTGCAGCGGCAGGGACACAGCATCTGCCATGCAGGGCTCCGAGCACACCGGCTGCGGCGCGGCAGCGTTGCTAATGACGGTGCCTTTCTGCACGACGGCCGTCGGCAGCCGGGCGTGCTGCAGGAGGTAGGCACTCACGCTGCCAATGCCGAAGAGCGAGCCCGCCGCCCTGAGGATGTGAGCCCCTGGTCAGCTTCAGGGCAACTCAGGCATGTCTCCCTCGTTGAGGTTGCGGCTCGCCGCACTTTTGCTGCGCACGCACCACGATGCCCGTCAGGCCGCTAGCCGCCGTCCCAGGTGCTTCAGCGTCCTGGCACAAGTGCTGCTTGCATGACTGGACGGTGCAGGCTATGGAGGGTACAGTGCAGGGATCCCAGGGACTACACGATGCCAATTGCATGCACGGGCGCCCTGTACCCGAACCGTGACACGCTAGCGGCTACTGGCATTGCGGTTCAACCCGTCGGCAGCATGCCCTTTTCCGCCACATATTCTAGCCACTTGCAGCCACGACGTCGACAGGGTCAGCAAGAACAAGCGGAGGCCGGCGCACAGCCTGAAGGCGCCGAGGCCGCGGCTGCCGACGACGAGCAGCTTGAACTTGTCCGGTTCCGCGTAGGCGGTGAGGGTCGCGCCGGAGACGCCGGTCTTCGGCACGATGTGCGTAACCACGCGGTCTGGCGGCGCCTGCAGCGCAGGGTCAGTGCCAGTGCTGTCTGAGCACACATGCTTTCAGAGCTCCGAGCCGTCGCGACGCAGCGATGCAAAAACTGTCCTCGACTCCTGATGCGCAGAGCAGGCAGCATGCTACGCTGCTGTTCAAGTTGCCACGGATGCGAGCCATGTCCTGAGGTCATAATGCGCACCAGGCGTGCAGCAATGCTATGACAGCTGTTGGCTGACGCTCGAACACCTTGATTGCGCTGACTGGGGGTCGGGGTAGATGCAGGTATGCTGTTTCAGGTGTGCATCAGACCGCTCCCGCATGGCCGCGAGAAGAGCGCACCCCAGCTGCATGCGCGGCCTCCTGCATCGTGGCCAGGACCTCCGGCGCATGCTGAGTAGCATCCGGCCCAGCAGCGACCTGCCACACACCCGTGGGTCAAGATAATGGCTATCACTCCAAACCGTTCGCTGCGATGTAGCCGGATGTGCAAGCATGGCGAATGCCAGCGTGTCTGTGCTCCGCCGCTCTGGCTACACACGGCCCTCGTCAGGCCAAGGATCTGCTTCGCGTTGTGACGTCGAGCAGTGCCATATGAGGTGCGCACGTGGGCATGACAAATGATCAGCACCACAGAGTCGCCACACGCAGCGCGGCAAGAGGCGCCCCAGCGGGCGAGGCAGGTGCTCACCGTGATGAGGCACAGGGTATCGCCGTCCCGCATGGTCCCCACCGCCCACAGCACGGCATCTTTTGAGGCCTCGGACCCGTCCACGCCCGCAAGGATGCTGTGCTGTGCCATGTCACGTGCAGCTGCACGGCTACAACGTGCTGTGTGAGCAGCGTTCTGAGATGCTCCTCGTGAGCGGTGCTTTCGGACTCCCAGGGCATATTGCGGCCCTAGGGTTTTGGTGTCGGTGTGCCCCCCACTGGCATGAGTGCTTTGGTGTAAGATTGAGGCTCTCAGCCATGTTAGCAGTCCTGCTCGCGGAATCCCACGCCCAGTAGCTTCATTGCTCCCTGGCTCTCGGTGTGTGCCGGCTCGGCTCATGAGTCAGCGGCGCCTGCATGCATACTGGAGCAGCGTGTGTATGATGGTCACCACTGCAGCACGCTTGTTGACCCAATGCCTGCATGCACTGCGAAGCACCGCGTCGCAACGGACATGTCTTGAAACTTGAAATTTGAACGCCCAGTGGGCGTATATGAAGGCGATGGGACCCTAAGTGTCCACCCCTGTCATACACTGTTCGTGGCAGAAAACAGCGAGTCCAGAAGTCCATTCAGCAGACAGTCTGGCTCCTATCAGTTTGTCTGCGGCTCAGCGGCTCAATCAACGCGGCCGTCATCGCCAGACAAACATAGCAGGCGAAATCTTCGAAATGTCAATCGAGGGGACTGCCAAT
>JAABUX010007079.1_pt1 | contig 13242 bp, 15 predicted proteins | sample 5561851 | NCBI WGS metagenome assembly JAABUX01 (sample SAMN10711883, study PRJNA513361) | rock metagenome | isolation source: Antarctica rocks | place: Antarctica: Victoria Land, Richard Nunatak red sandstone | collected 2016-01-03 | reverse complement strand
GGGTTGTTGGTCGTGGCGGTGACGCCGGTAGGGGAGGGGGTGGAGGCGGGGGGCGGCGCATTGGGCTGCTGCGCCGAGGCGGCTCCCGCCGCGATCACCATGGCCAACCCCGCGCCGATCCACTTGACCACGACATCACCTCGTTTCGAGCGTGGGCTATGAACGTGGCACGCGTCCCGTGGGTTCCGGTCGCGGCGCCGCTATGGCAAGTTCCGCGGGATGACGACCTCCGCGCCTCGCGCCGCCCAGCGCCCTGCCGGCCCGGCGCCGACGCGCGCTGCCTTGCACGACGCGGCGCTTGCCCATCTGGCGCGGTTCAGTACGACGGAGACCGGGCTGGTGCGGGTGCTCGACCGGCGGATCGAGCGGTGGGCGCGGCGGGCGGCGGCGGAAGGGGTGGAAACGCAAGCGCTCGTGCCGGCAGCGCGGGGGGAGGCGCGGGCGGTGGCGCGGGCGCTGGCGGCCTCGGGGATCGTGAATGACGCGGCGTTTGCGGCGGCGCGGGCGGCACGGCTTGCGCGGGCGGGGCGATCGCGCCGGGCGGTGAGCGCGCATCTCGCGGCGAAGGGCGTACCGGCCGAGATCGCCGAGGCGGCGCTGCCGTCGCCCGCGGACGAGCTGGCGCAGGCGGTGGCCTATGCGCGGCGGCGCCGGTTCGGCCCGTTCCGGATGGAGCCGGCCGATCCCGAGCGTGCCCGGCGCGAGCTCGCGGCGCTGGCGCGCGCGGGATTTCCGGCCGGCGTCGCCATGCGGGCCCTGCGGCTGGCGCCCGCCGAGGCGCTTGCCCTGCTCGGCCGGGCGTGAGCGTGTTCCGGCCTGGCTTCACACGCGCTGCGGCGCGAGAAGGGGTCGTCCGGAGTCTGCCATTGCAACTCGGCGTGGTGCCGTTCGGGGTGGTCTGCGGCGTCGTGTCCCAGGCGCACGGCCTCTCGTTTTTCGAGGCTTGCCTGCTCAGCGCGCTTTGCTATGCGGGCTCGGCGCAGTTGCTGGCGCTCGCTGCCTGGACGCATCCGGCGCCGATCGTGGCGGCGACGCTTGCTGCTTTCGTGGTGAACCTGCGGCTAGCGCTGATGGGGCCGGTGCTGACGCCATGGCTTGAGCGGGTGCGGGGCGGGCGGCTATGGGCGAGCCTGTTCGTGATGGCCGACCAGAACTGGGCGCTGTCGGTGCAGGAGATGCAGGCGGGGCGGGGCGATGCGGCATTCCTGTTCGGGTCCGGGGTGTTGATGTGGGCGGTCTGGCTGCTGTCGACGGCGGCGGGATTTGCGCTTGGGGTGGCGGTGTCGCTGCCGCGGGATCATCCGCTGTTCTTTGCGGCGCTGGCGGTGTTCGTGGCGATGCTCGCGAGCATGTGGCGGGGCAGGGGGGATGCGCTGCCTTGGCTGACTGCGGCAGCGGTGGCGGCGGCGGTGTCGCGGCTGTTGCCGTGTACGAGCTGGCATATTGTGGCGGGCGCGGTGGTCGGGAGCGGAGTTGCGGCGTGCCGGGACCGTGCGCTGCGGTGAGGCTCGACGGTGGCACGTTCGCTACGATCCTGGCCATGTCGGCGGTGACGTATCTCTGCCGCGGCGGGGGGTATTGGCTGTTTCGTCAAATCCGGCCGCCGCCGTTCGTGCGCACCATGCTGGGCTATGTGCCGGGTGCGCTCTTCGTTAGCTATGTGGCTCCGGCGCTCGTGGGCGGCGGGCCACAGCAATGGGCCGGCGCGGTAGCGACGCTCGCGGCGATGCGCGTCACGGGCAACCTGGCTATCGCGATCGTCGTGGGAACGGCTTCGGCCTGGGCCGTGTGGTCCCTGCGCTAGGAGGTGGGCGGGCGGCGCCGGGGGGATGGGCGCCGCCCGCCAGGCCTGCAGCCCGGGAGGGGACCGGGCGCTGGCACTAGGGCCGCCTTCGCGGCCTGTGCTCGTTATGCCTGAACGTTATTTCTAAACGGTTAACGCGGGACTTGCTCACGCAGGCGTGACAAATTAGCTTGTCGTGCCGCCATGCGCCGCTTCAGCGCCCTCCTGCTTGCACTTACCCTGGCCGCGTGCGGCGGCGGGTCACCCGAGCTTGGCGCCTATGCTCCGCTCGAGTGTGCACCCTATGCCCGGCAGCTTACGGGATTACCGTTCCGCGGCGACGCGGATAGCTGGTGGGCGCAGGCAGCCGGACGATATCCCCGCTCGCAGCGCCCGGCGCCCGGCCGCGTGCTGGTGTTCCAGCCGATTGGGCGGTTGCCGTCCGGGCATGTGTCCGTCGTCACGCGCGTGCTGTCGTCCCGCGAGATCGATGTCGACCACGCGAATTGGGTGCACCACCGGATCGGGAGGCAAGACCCCGTGCTGGACGTGTCGCCCGGCAACGATTGGAGCCAGGTTCGCGTCTGGTGGGCGCCGATCCGGGCGCTCGGCACGACGGTTTACCCGACCTATGGCTTCATCAGCCCGACCGGCTTGCAAGCGGCCTCGAGTGGGGGCACATGACCATTTGCAAACCGAGGGGCGAAGCCCCATCCGGAGGTATCCATGGGTAGTCTCAGCATTTGGCACTGGATGATCGTGCTTCTGGTCGTGCTGCTGCTGTTCGGCAGCGGCAAGGTCAGCAATCTTATGGGCGATTTCGCCAAGGGCATCAAAGCGTTCAAGAAGAACATGGCCGAGGACGAGTCGATGGAAGCGACGGCCGAGCGGCCGGGCACCATCGCGCCGCCTACCGCCACGGTAGTCACGCCTGTGCGTGAGACGACGACCGCCCGCCAGCTTTAACGGGCGCGGCCGGCGCTACACCTCTAGCGCCGGCCCGCGGTTTTGGATCATCGACAGGAATTCGCGCCGGGTATTGGGGTCGGTGCGAAACGCGCCTAGCAGGCGGCTGGTGACCATGCTGACGCCTGGCTTATGGACGCCACGGGTGGTCATGCATTGGTGCCCGGCCTCGATCACCACGGCGACTCCGAGCGGTTGCAAAACGCGGTCGATCGTATCGGCGATTTGGACCGTCAGGCGCTCCTGGATCTGGAACCGCTTCGAGTAGGCGTCGACCACGCGGGCTAGCTTGCTGATGCCGACCACGCGGCGCTCCGGCAGGTAGCCGATATGGCAGCGGCCGATGATCGGGACCATGTGGTGCTCGCAGTAGCTCTCGAGCCGTATGTCGCGGAGCAGCACCACTTCGTCGTAGCCGTCGACTTCCTCGAAGGTGCGCTCGAGGAGGGCAATGGGATCGATCGCGTAGCCGCTGAAGAGTTCCCTGTAGGACCGGGCTACACGGGCTGGCGTGTCCCGCAGGCCTTCGCGCGCGGGGTCTTCGCCGGCCCAGCAGAGCAGGGTGCGAACCGCGGCCTCGGCGTCCTCCTGGGACGGCAAGGCGATACTGGCGGCCGCGTCGGCGAGCTTCGGGGGCGTGATCTTGTTCAACGCGATGTCCCTCGTCAGTGTCATCCCCAAGTGGGCGCGCGCGGCACGGTAGCAAGGCTAATGGACGCGGCCGCCGCCGTGGGGGCTGTCGAGGCTGAACATCGGAATTTCGGCGTCAAATGCCTCGCCCGAGGCCGGCACGACGAAGTGATAAAGGCCGGCCATGAAGCCCGAGGGGGTCTCGAGCGGCGTGCCGGAGGTGTATTCGAAGATTTCGCCGGGCTCGAGCACCGGCTGTTCGCCGATTACGCCGGCGCCGTGCACATGCTGCACGCGGCCGTGCGAATCAGTGATATGCCACGTGCGGCGGAGCAACTGGACGGTCTCGCGGCCGGTGTTCTCGATCTGGACGCGATAGGCCCAGATGAAACGGTTGGAGGCGGGGTCGGACTGGTCCTCGAGAAAGATCGGGCGGACCTCGACGTGGATGCCGCGGGTCGTGGCTTTGAATACGTCCGGCATCCGGCTATGCCGCGGCCTGGCGCTGCGCCGCCATATCGAGCGCGGCCAGGAGATCTTCGGCGAGGTCGGCCGGGTCTTCAAGGCCGACGGAGAGGCGGACGGCGCCGTCCGTGATGCCGAGGCGGACGCGCTCGTCCGGGCCGACGCGCATGTGGGTGGTGGTGGCGGGGTGGGTGATCAGCGATTTGGCGTCGCCCAGATTGTTGGAGATGCTGACCAGCCGCAGTGCGTCCATCATGCGAAACGCTGCTGCTTTGCCGCCGAGTTCGGCCGCGATCAGGGTGCCGCCCGCGGACATCTGGCGCATGGCGAGCGCGTGCTGGGGGTGGTCGGTACGGCCGGGATAAAGCACACGACGGATGGCGGGATGCTTGGCCATCGCGTCGGCTAGGAGTGCTGCGCTGCGGCTTGCGGCCTCGACGCGAAGGGGCAGCGTTTCGAGCGCCTTCAGCAGCACCCAAGCGTTGAAGGGAGAAAGCGACGGGCCGGTGTTGCGGATGAACGGTTGCAGCGTCTCCACGACCCACTGCTCGCGGCCGAGCACGGCGCCGCCGAGCACCCGGCCCTGGCCGTCCATGTGCTTGGTGGCCGAGTAGACGACGATGTCGGCGCCAAGGGCGAGGGGGCGCTGGAGCAGGGGGGTGGCGAAGACGTTGTCGACGACCACGAGCGCGCCGGCGGCGTGGGCGAGTGCGGCGACGGCGGCGATATCCACGATCTCGAGCATGGGGTTCGAGGGGCTCTCGATCAGGACCATAGCGGCTGGGCGCGCGAGGGCGCGCTTCCAGGCCTCGAGGTCGGCGCCGTCCACAAACTCGCTCGCGATGCCATAGCGGGGCAGGAGAGTGGAGACGATCCAGTGGCAGGAGCCGAACAGGGCGCGGGAGGCGACGACGCGATCGCCTGCCTTGAGGTGGGAGAGCATCGCCGCGTGCACGGCTGCCATGCCGGTCGCGGTGACCCGGCAGGCTTCGGCACCTTCCAGCAGGGCCAGGCGCGTTTCGAGCATGGCGACGGTGGGGTTGCCGAAACGGGAGTACTGGTAATGGGTTTCGGTGCCGAGGAAGGTGGCCTCGGCTTGGGCGGCGGTATCGAACACGTAGCCGGAGGTGAGATAGAGCGCCTCCGAGGTCTCGCCGTGCTGGCTGCGCAGCTGGCCGCCATGGACGAGTTGGGTGGCTGGGCGGTAGGGCATGGCGGCGGTCCTAGGTTGCGCCGGGCCTGCCGATTGCCTAAGATGCTGGCCGGGCGCGGGTGTAGTTCAATGGTAGAACGGCAGCTTCCCAAGCTGCATACGAGGGTTCGATTCCCTTCACCCGCTCCAGCTACCGCGTCGGGCGGGGCGGCACCACGGTATAGTCGTAGAAGCCGCGGCTGATCTTGCGGCCGAGCCAGCCGGCTTCCACGTATTTCACGAGCAACGGGCAGGGGCGGTACTTGCTGTCCGACAAGCCTTCGTACAGCACCTGCATGATACTGAGGCAGGTGTCGAGGCCGATGAAGTCGGCGAGCTCGAGCGGCCCCATGCGGTGATTGGCGCCGAGGCGCATGGCGCTATCGATAGCGGTGACAGAGCCCACGCCTTCGTAGAGCGCGTAGACGGCTTCGTTGATCATCGGGACCAGGATGCGGTTCACGATGAAGGCGGGGAAGTCCTCGGAGACGGCGGTGGTCTTGTCGAGGTGGGCGGCGAGGGCCTGGATGGCCTGGAAGGTGGGCTCGTCGGTGGCGATGCCGCGGATGACCTCCACGAGCTTCATGACTGGAACCGGGTTCATGAAGTGCATGCCGATGAACTTCTCGGGGCGGTCGGTGCTGGCGCCGAGACGGGTGATGGAGATGGAACTGGTGTTGCTGGCGAGGATGCAGGAGGGCTTGAGATGGGGGGTAAGGGCTTTGTAGACGCCGCGTTTGACCTCTTCCTTCTCGGTCGCTGCCTCGACGACGAGGTCGGCGTCGCCCATCTCGGCGTAGTCGCTGGTCGTGCGGATGCGGGCGAGTGCGGCGGCTTTTTCGGCGGGCGTGACCGTGCCTTTGGCGACCTGGCGGTCGATGTTGCGGCCGATCGCGCCCATGGCCTTTTCGAGCGCGTCCGGCCGGATGTCGGCGAGGTGGACGGGTAGACCCGCGAGCGCGCAGACATGGGCGATGCCGCTACCCATCTGCCCGGCGCCGACCACGCCTACGGCCTGGATCACCGGGGCCGCAAGGTCGAGCGACTGGGTGCCGGGCAGGCTCGGGGTGGCGACGTTCATCATGGGCGCTCCAGTTCGGTTGCGAGCTCGGGGAGCACGGTGAAGAGATCGCCGACGAGCCCGTAATCGGCGACCTGGAAGATCGGGGCGTCCTCGTCCTTGTTGATCGCGACGATGACCTTGCTGTCCTTCATGCCGGCGAGGTGCTGGATGGCGCCGGAGATGCCGACGGCGACGTAGAGCTCGGGGGCGACGATCTTGCCGGTCTGGCCGACCTGGTAGTCGTTGGGAACGAAACCGGCGTCGACGGCGGCGCGGGAGGCGCCCACGGCGGCGCCGAGCTTGTCGGCGATCGGATCGAGCAGCTTGAAGTTCTCGCCCGCCTGCATGCCGCGGCCGCCGCTGATGACGACGCGAGCGGCGGTGAGCTCGGGGCGCTCGCTCTTCGACAGCTCGGCGGAGACGAAGCGGGACTGGGTGGCGGCGTCACCGGCGGGCAGTTCCTCGATTGTAGCGTGGCCGCCTTCGACGGCGACGGGGTCGAAGCTCGCGGCGCGGACGGTGATGACCTTGATCGCGTCAGAGGACTGGACCGTCGCCAGCGCATTGCCGGCATAGATCGGGCGGATGAAGGTGTCGGCGTCGATGACCCCGGCCACGTCGCTGATCGGCTGCACGTCGAGCAGGGCGGCAACGCGAGGCATTACGTTCTTGCCCACTGCGGTCGAGGCGGCGAGCAGGTGGCTGTGGTGGGAGGCGAGCGAGACTAGCAGCGGCGCCAGTTGCTCGGCCATGGCGTGCTCGTAAAGGGGGCTATCGACCTTGTGGACCTTGGCGACGCCGGGCAGGCGGGCGGCGGCTTCGGCGGCGGGGCCGATGCCGGAGCCGGCGACGAGGACGTGGACCTCGCCCAGCTTTTGCGCTGCGGCGACAGCGCTTCGCGACGGCTGCTTGATCTCGCCGTGTTCGTGGTCGAGTAGCACGAGAGCGGTCATGGTTAGATCACCTTTGCTTCGGTCCGCAGCTTCTGCACGAGCTCGGCCACGGTCTTGACCTTCTGCCCGGCCTGGCGGCGGGGCGGCTCGGCGACCTTGATCAGCCGGAGCCGCGGGGTGGGGTCGATGCCGAGATCGGCGGGCTTGATGGTTTCAATCGGCTTCTTGCGCGCCTTCATGATGTTCGGCAGCGAGGCGTAGCGCGGCTCGTTGAGGCGGAGGTCGGTGGTCACGATGGCCGGCAGTTGCAGAGCGATGGTCTCGAGGCCGCCATCGACCTCTCGCGTCACGGTCGCGGTGCCGTCCTCAATCGCGACTTTGCTGGCGAAGGTGCCCTGCGGCCAGCCGAGCAGGGCGGCGAGCATTTGCCCGGTGGCGTTCATGTCGTCGTCGATGGCCTGCTTGCCCATGATGACGAGGCCGGGCTGCTCGCGCTCGACAAGGGCGCGGAGGAGCTTGGCGACGGCGAGGGGCTGGAGCTCCACGTCCGTCTCGACGAGGATGCCACGGTCGGCGCCCATCGCGAGCGCGGTGCGCAGCGTTTCGGAGCAGGCGGGAAGGCCCAGGCTGACGGCCACGATCTCGGTCGCGACGCCCTTTTCGCGGAGGCGCACGGCCTCCTCGACAGCGATCTCGTCGAAGGGGTTCATGCTCATCTTGACACCGGTGATCTCGACGCCGGTGCCGTCCGCCTTGACGCGGACCTTGACGTTGTAATCGACCACCCGCTTAACGGGGACAAGGATCTTCATGGTTCCGCCGTAATGCTAGGGCAGGGCAGCGCTAGCCCTTGTGGCGCAGCAAGGTCAAGAGCAGGGCGAACAATACAAGGGCGACGCCCTGCAGCAGCACGCGCCAGCGCATGAGCGCATTCGACCGGCCGGGGTTACCGCCGCCGCGGGCAAGGCCAAGCATGCCGGCGAAAAGTACCCCGAGGGTGCCGAGCATCGCCAGCCCGACGAGGATGGTGAGGAAGATGATCATGGAATGATAGTTGGGGTCCCGGGTGCGGTTGTCATCCCATCCCCTGCGATCAACCCACCCAGCCGGCTCGGACCGTGCCGGGTTGACTGGCGCCGTCACCGGGTGTTGCTCCGCGCCATGCTGTCCGTTGCGCTTCGCCTGCTCGCGCTGCTGCTGATGTTCGGGGCTTTGCCGGCCCGGGGGACGCCGACGCCTCCCGCCAGCGCCGGCGCGCTCAGCCCGGAGCAGGCCAAGCAGATCCTGGCGATCCTGCAGGATGACCAGCGCCGCGCCGAGTTCCTGGGCGTGCTTCGCAACGTGGCAAATGCGCTGTCGATGACGGAGCCGGTGGCGCAAGTGAGCCCGGCCGTACCGGCCCCTGCCGCGCCGCCCACGCCCCATCCCGCGGCGCCCGCACCCGTCGTAGCGGCAGCCGCCGCACCCGCACCCGCCGCGAAAGCTGCTCCTGCTGTAGCCCAGCCAGCGCCGCTTGCGCGCAATGGCCTTGCCTGGCTGTTGCTGACCGAGGCATCCGTCGGTCTCAAGGCGGCCGGGCAGCAGATCGTGACGACGGTCTACGCGGTCAACGACCTACCCGCGCTGTTCCGCTGGCTGCGCATCCAGGGGGCCGACCCGGCCGCCCAGGCCCGGATGCTCGGCACCGCCTGGCGGATAGCGCTCGTCATGCTGGTCGCCCTCATGGCCGAGTGGGTGGCGATGCGAGTGCTGCGCCGCCTGCGGGCCACGCTCGCCCGTTGGGCGCCGGCGATGAGCCATGCCGGCGAGGACCGGGCCGGACCGGCCGCGGCGGCCATGCGCCATCGCCGCTTCGGCCGTGCCTGGCGCCAGCTCCGCCGGTTGCCTTTCGCGCTTGGCCGGCTGTTGCTCGACCTGCTGCCCGTCCTGGTTTTCTTGATCGTTGCCAATTTGCTGATCGGCACTGAACTCGGCGCGCTCGCGACGACGCGGTTTGCGACCGAGGCGGTGGTGACGAGCTACGTGTTCTGCCGGGTCGTGCTTTGCATCACGCGGATGCTGGTGTCGCCGCGTCAGCCGCGGCTCAGGCTCGTGCAGATGTCGGATGACGGGGCGCGTTTCGTGGTGCGGCTGGTGGGCCGGGTCGTGGTGGTGGGCGCCGCGGGCCAGGCGATCGGGCAGGTCGCGCTGATGCTGGGGATGTATCCGTCGGCGGAGGAATCGTGGCTCAAGGTTGTTGGGCTCGTCATCTCGGTCATGCTGATCGTGGCGGTGATCCAGGTGCGGGCACCGGTAGGGCGCCGGTTGCGGGCGCCGCCCGATGCTGCGGGGCCGTTCGCTGCGCTCCGTAACAGGCTGGCCGATATCTGGCACCTTGCGGCAATTTTCTGGATCGCCGCGTCCTGGATCGTGCTGGCGGTCGAGGTCCATGGCGGGCTTGCCAGCCTCGCGCAGTTCTTCGTCGCGACCTCGCTGACGCTGACGGCTGCGCGGCTGGTGGCGATTGCCTTGCTCGGGGGCCTTGATCGGGCTTTTCGCGTCAGCCCGGAGACGCGGGAGCGGTATCCTGGGCTCGAGGCGCGGGCCAGCTTCTACTACCCGGCGGTGCGCCGCCTGGTCTCGGGGGTCATTGCCGGGGTCACGATCTTCGTCCTGCTCGAAGTATGGAATCTCAAGCCCATCAGCTGGTTGGGCCGGACCGGGCTCGGCGGCCGCGTGCTTGGGGCGGGGTTGCTGATCGTGCTCGTCTGCGGGCTCGCCGTGATCGTCTGGGAGGGCTGCAATGCGGGGCTCGAGCGCCAACTGAGCCGGCTCAGCGGTGGGGACCAGGCCGCGCGCGCAGCACGGCTGCGCACGTTGCTGCCGATGCTGCGGACGGCGTTGAGCGTAACGATCTTGCTGCTCGTCGCGCTCACCGTCCTGAGCGAGATCGGCGTCAACATCGCGCCGTTGCTGGCGGGCGCGGGGGTGATCGGCATTGCGGTCGGCTTCGGCTCGCAAAAGCTGGTGCAGGACTTCATCACCGGTATCTTCCTGCTGTTCGAGAATGCGATGCAGGTGGGGGATTGGGTGACGGTGGCGGGGCTGTCCGGCACGGTGGAGATGCTCTCGATCCGGACTATCCGGCTGCGCGGCGGGGATGGCTCGCTCTACATCATCCCATTCAGCTCGGTAACGACGGTCAACAACACCAACCGGGATTTCGCCAATGCCGAGGTGGGCGTGAGCGTGGCCTATAAGGAGGATACCGACCGGGTCAGCGAGGCGCTGGGCGAGATCGTGGCGGGGATGCGCGCGGAGCCTGCGTTTGCGGACAAAATCCTGGCCGATTTCAGCCTTTGGGGGGTGGATGCGCTCGGTGATTTCGCGGTGACGATCAAGGGCCAGGTGCGTACGACGGCCGGGGGGCGCTGGCCGGTGCAGCGCGAGATCAATCGCCGGGTAAAAAAGCGATTCGCAGAGCTCGGGATCGAGATACCGTTTCCGGTGCGCACCATCATGATCGCCCAGGATGTGGCGGCGCCCCCCGCCACCGAGGCGCCCGCCGCCGCACTCCCGCCATCAGAGACCGACCCGGCCTCGCCGCCCCCCGCCGCCCTGGAGACTGCCCGATGATCGCTCCCGATTTCGCCCGCGACGGCTTCGCCTTCGTGCCTGCCGCGACGATGCGCCCCGCGCTCGAGGCGGCGGGCATGCAGGATTGGGCTGCGTTTGCGGCAAGCTGGGACGATCTCGGCCTCGATACCTACATGGCCGATGGAGGCCGCTACCGGAAACGCCGGCACGCGGCGCTCCGCGTCACTGCCGGCAGCATCCACCCGAAACCGCATCAGCCGCACTACCAGAGCCGGGACTACAACGCGCTGAACGGTGGGATTGCGCGCTGGTTCGAGCCGATGACCGAGGCGGCGCTCGGCAGCAGCGCGCTGCGGGCGATCCTCACGACGTGCCGCGCGCTGTTCGATCCGCTCTCGCCCGCGCCGGCCTGGCATGTCGAGCTGCACCAGTTCCGCATCGAGGCGCGGGCGGACGTGGCGGGCCGACCGACGCCCGAGGGGATGCACCAGGACGGGGTCGACTGGGTGCTGGTGCTGCTGGTGGGGCGGGACAACGTGGCGGAGGGGGAGACGACCATCGCCGGGCCGGATCGCGTGTCGCTGGGCAGCTTTACCTTGGCCAAGCCGACCGATAGCGCGTTCGTGGACGATCACCGGGTGTTCCATGGCGTGACGCCGGTAGTGCCGGTCGACCCGGCGCGGCCGGCGCATCGCGACGTGCTCGTCGTCACGTTCCGGCGGGAGGACTAGCCGGCACGTCGAGCGTTGCGCGGAGGCCGGGGGCGTTGTCGCCCAGCGTCAGCGTGCCGCCGTGCAGCGCCGCGACGGCGCGGGCGAGGGCGAGCCCGAGGCCATAGCCGGGGGTCTGCCGCGCCGCCTCGCCGCGGTAGAACCGGTCGGCGGCGCGGGCGCGGTCGGCGTCGGGGATGCCGGGTCCTTGATCCTGTACGCCGAGGCGAACGCGGCCGTCCCGCGCCTCGCCGCTCAGCGTCACCCGGCCGCCCGGGGGCGAGAACTTCACGGCATTGTCGAGCAGGTTGGCCAGCGCCTGCTGGACCAGCGCGGTGTCGCCCCAGACCGGCAGCGGGTTCGCCAGCTCGATCGAAAGCTGCAACCCATGGGCCTCGGCAGCGGCCTCGTAGAGCTCGGCCAGCCCGACGGCGATCGGCGCCGCGTCGAACCTGGCAAATGCCGAGCGGCGTGCACCCGCTTCGATCTCGGCGATCCGCAGCAGGGCCTGGAACACCGCGGTGATGTCGTCGAGATCGGCCATCGCGCGGTCCACTGCAGCGCGCAGCTCGTCGGCGTTGCTCGCGTTGCGGGCGGCGTCTTCAAGGCGGGCACGGGCGCGGGTGATCGGCGTGCGCAGGTCGTGGGCGATGCTGTCGCTGACCGTGCGCACGCCGTCCATGAGGTGGCCGATCTGGTCGAGCATGGTGTTGATCACGAGCGCTAGCCGGTCGAGCTCGTCGCCGCGCCCGGAGAGCCGCACACGCTGTGAGAGGTCGCCCGCCTCGATTGCCGCTGCCGTGGCCGAGACGCGCTGCAGCAGCCGGCGGAACAGGCCGCGCACGGTCAGGGCGCCCGCCACGCCGAGGACGAGCACGAGTGCCGCGGCCCAGAGCAGGGTGTCGCCGACGAGCTGCCGGAGCGCTGCCCGTATCTGCATGTCGCGGCCGATCAGCAGGTGGTAGCCGTCGGTGAGGTCGAACCGCCAAAGACGGGCGAGTCCCGGCTGGTCGCCGCGCATGACGGGCAGTTCGTAGGGCTCGCCCGCATGATTGATGCCGAGCGGCCAGGCCGCGAGGTTGCCGGTCACTCGCTGCAACAGGGGATTGACGAGGAGATAGAGCGCGTCCGGCTGCACGTGATGAACGAGTCGCTGCTGGATCGTCGATTGCAGCGCCTCGACGCCGCCTTCCTGCCAGCGTTCGGACAGGGCGACGGCGTCGGCGCGTATGGAGCTGTCGACTTGCCGGGTCAGCAGCCCGGCGGTGGCGATCCAGAGGAAGCCTACCAGCGCCAGCGCGCTCAGGCCGAACGGGACGGCGTAGGCCAGCGCGAGACGCACCCCGGCGGAGCGCCACAGGGCGCGCATCTACTCCGCGCGGAGCATGTAGCCGGCGCTGCGCACGGTGTGCAGCAGCGGCTTGTCGAAGGGCTTATCCACCTTGCCGCGCAGTCGCGAGACGTGCACGTCGACGACGTTCGTTTGGGGATCGAAGTGGTAGTCCCAGACGCCTTCGAGCAGCATCGTCCGCGTCACGACCTGGCCGGCGTGGCGGGCGAGGTATTCGAGCAGCTTGAACTCGCGGGGCAGCAGGTCGAGGCGCTGACCCTGGCGATAGGCGGTGCGGGCGAGCAGGTCGAGCTCGAGGTCGCCGACCTGGAGCCGGGTGCGTTCGGCGCGCGCGGTGCCGCTGCGGCCGCGGCGGGCGAGCGCTTCGACCCGGGCGAGCAGCTCGGCGAAGGCGAAGGGCTTGGCCAGGTAGTCGTCGCCGCCGGCGCGGAGGCCGTGGACGCGCTCGTCGACCTGGGAGAGGGCGGAGAGCACCAGCACCGGCGTCTGATTGCCGTCCGCGCGCATGGCTTCGAGGGCGCGCAGCCCGTCCATGCCGCCCGGCAGCATGCGGTCGAGCACCACCGCATCGAATGGCTCGGCGCCGAGGCGCAGGAGCGCGTCCCGCCCGGTC
>JAABUX010007077.1_pt1 | contig 13244 bp, 6 predicted proteins | sample 5561851 | NCBI WGS metagenome assembly JAABUX01 (sample SAMN10711883, study PRJNA513361) | rock metagenome | isolation source: Antarctica rocks | place: Antarctica: Victoria Land, Richard Nunatak red sandstone | collected 2016-01-03 | reverse complement strand
ATAAATATTAACTTATAAGAGTAGAAAGTAATAAAATATTACTTTATATCTAATCGATTAATACTAAAAAGGATCTTTTAGGATAGAATAATTATAATAGTTATACTTAATATAATTATCTCTAAATAAATTTCCTTTATAAGATTAAAATAGATTAAAATAAATATTCTTTAAAAAGGTTACTTAAGCTACTTAATATATTATAATATACCTAATATTTAATAACAAGCTAATTAGTATTACGATCATGCCTAGGTAATCTAGGTATATAGTATTATCTATTACTATAATACGCCTATAGTACAGATAGTATTTCCTAATTATAACACGGTAATTAGGCCTACTTAATTACTTACTATAATAGGCTTAGCGTGGCTTGGTATACTAGCCTAGGTATATCTTAGGCGAACTTATATATATACTTGCTCCCTAGTTTTAGAATCCTCGTTACTATATCTACATGATTTGCTCTATATATATCCTGATATTATTCTAAAACTCACCTCACTTATATTACGAGCATGGACTAGCGGTCCTTAGACTACACCTAGCGCAGGTACTTCTCGTCACAGTCAGGTGGATCAGTCCGAGGAGAGACTTGACCCACAGGTGGATTAGATGGGTCAGCCCACTAAACCATAGGACCCACGTGTGGATCCTGTGGAGTGATCCACCGAACTACACCTCTTAGCAGGATCTCATATGTCTATATAGAAAGCGTGTGTTCCTGCTTAGATAGGAGCTTCGTGCTCAACTCATGTTATTAACCTAGATATCTCCTAGACACTAAATACAATACTCCACCTGTATCAGACCAGTTTAGTACGAAGCCTGTTTACCTTAGTCCTTGACACTCCTCTCTACGAGATCCACCTAGACTCCGGAGCCTTCTAGTTAGAAGACGACGGGTCGTAACACTTTAAGCACCCTCAAGATGAGTACCTCAGGACAAAGGGACCTTACCCCAGGTGAACGCGGTCCACGATAGTTAGTAACAGCGGAAGTTAAAGAAGGTATTAAAGTTGCCAAGCCAGATTTATACTATAGCGATCGAGACAAACTTGAAGAGTGGTTAGTATAGATGTAGCTATACTTCTCTTTTAATAAAGACGCCATTAGGCTAAAGAAACAACTACTATTTGTAATAACTTACATGAGAGGACGGGCCTAGAGATAGTCCGCCCCATTTCTTAAACGATATATGGAAGATCCCGACGACGACGATAATGTCTCTATTAAGTTATAGATAGAGAGCTTGACGCTCTTTCGCCAGGAGATGAGACGGATGTTCGGACCTTCTAATGAAGCCAGCGTAGCGACGAGAGTCATCCAGCACCTGATATAAAAGAAATCGGCATCTGAGTATGCGACACAGTTTTAATAGTACTTTATAAGAACTGACTGGGATAATAACGCGCTGATGGTAATGTATCGGAGAGGATTGAAACCTCAGGTGAAGAAGGAACTCATGCGAGACGGAGCCGTTTGTGATGACTTGGACTTATTAATAAGAGCCTTAACACGAGTCGATGACTAGATCCACGAGTTAGTAATGGAACTACGCTATAATGGTGGAGTTTCTGGACTCGGTTATACAGGACTCTATTCCGGAGGAAGTTATGGGAAGAAGCGATTCTCACGCGATCCTTACGGTCCGATGCTAATGGAGTTGGACTTCACCGAGAAGAAGAAACCGTTTAGAGGTAAGAAACAGCAAGGGGGTAAGAAAGCAATGAATTGCTATGGCTGTGGTAAACCGGGCCACATCGCCAGAGACTGCAGGTTAAAAAACATGGTGAAACGACCTCAGTTAAATATATTAGAAAGAGTTCCAGTTAGGAAGACTGAACCTCCAAGGGATTAACAAGAAACGGAGTACGACGACACCGAGCTAGATGCAATTATAGATGATTTGCTAGCCCTCGTCAATCCACCTATTAACAGAGAACTATAATCCAGAGAAGAAGAATTACGCGAAGAAATAGCCAAGAAACAGAGAAACATCGTAAAGATTGAATAAAGGCTAGCGGATATTCACGAATAACTCAAGGAATTAGACTCTAATAACGAATATGATGGTGGTTGTGTTCGGAGGGGAAAACCCGAACAAAGCCGAGAAAGCGAGGATGATTCCGACTAGGAAAACCTCAGCCAGACTTCTAAGAAAGAAGGTGATAGAGCAGCATCTCGAGCTTCCACATCAAAAGATCCACAGACAAAACTCGAGGAACGGGTAGAGTTCTACCAAGAAAAAGTAGCAGGAGGACTTCTACAGAAGGAGTTCAGGAACGACTCAGCATATCCACAGCACGGAGTGATGTACTAGTCAGCCTGCGCCGACGAAACATGTATGGTTCACTACCAAGCGAAGATAAACTTGGGGAAATCCATTAGGATCCGAACGTGTGGAAAGATTTGGTCAAGCTGTAATAATATGAGTTGTCATTGGCATTTAGCAACCAAAAGATCAAGGAAGTGGTTTCCGAACCATGACCAAAGATGGCATAGCAGTCTTTATAGGCACCTCAAGCATGACGAGCACACGTCAGAGTGCCACTTGGATGATTGGTATGCCTGTTTCTACGACAACTGCAGGAAGCACATGTATATAAAAAGAACTACCGGATTCCTATCCTTTTCGGGAAAAGAGTAATCCCTTGTACTAAGGGGAAGCACAAGGAGATTAATGTCCTTACCCCAAAAACATATCAGCTATATTCGACGAACTACGTAATGCATGTGAACGTACCGGTTAAAATAGATGGTCAGCGGACTATAGCAATGATAGATTCCGGGGCATCTGGAAACTTCATCTCCGAAGCACTAGTACGGTCAGTGGGCCTACCAACGCGGAGAAAGAAGGATCCATATGACTTACGAATGGCCGACGGGTCAACGCTATTGAAAGGAAGCGTAGACGAGGAGACAACCTCGCTACCATTTGTAATTCAACGACACCATGAGGAAATGTCCTTCAATATTGTAGGGATGGCCACCCATCACATCATATTAGGCATGCCTTGGTTGGAAAAGCATAACCCAGCAATCAACTGGAGAAGAAAAGTACTTAAGTTTGAGCGAACTGGCGATATCACCAGATTCTAACCTACACGTCGACAGTAGACGACGGTAGATAAGAAATCGAACCGAAGAACGGTTGAGGCATGTGTTACCTCAATTTCGAATAAGGATGACCTTGAAACACAAGGATCCGACTCAACAGATACTGGCAGCGGTCCGCCAGGTCAACAAGTTAGAGTTCTTGGAGTAACTAACAGCACTCCTGACATCCTACAAGAGTATTAAAGATGGAAACGCCTCTTTATAGAAGAGACAACAGTAAAAGCTCTGCTTAAACACCAACCTTGGGATTATAAGATCGAACTCGAACTAGGGAAGGAACTAACGTTTGGACCTATCTATGCGTTATCCGAAAAGGAACTTATAGTACTACGCGGGTACCTTAATAAGAACCTAAAAAAGGGATTTATTCGAGAATCCAAATCACTAGCAGGATATCCGATACTCTTCGTAAAGAAGAAAGACGGGTCACTACGACTGTACGTAGACTATCGAAAGTTAAACGATATAACGATCAAGAATCGTTACCCGCTACTAAATATTAGCGAGCTGCAGGATCGGCTAGCCAAAGCAAAGATCTTTATAAAGTTGGATCTTCGAGGAGCGTATAACTTAATTCGAATGAAAGAAGGTGACGAATGGAAAACAGCATTCAGGACTCGATATAGATATTACGAGTACCTAGTCATGCCGTTTAGTCTCACTAACGCACTAGTAACCTGCCAGGCATTAGTTAATAATGTTATACGAGCTCATTTAGATCTTACAGCGATCGCATACCTCGATAACATATTGATCTACTCTGAGACTCTTAGGGAACACATCCCTCATGTGCAGGATGTATTAACATGTCTGTTATAAGCGGGACTCCTCCTGAAGCTAGAGAAATGCGAGTTTCATAAGACCTTAGTTGAGTTCTTAGGGTTTATAGTAACAACCAAAGGCGTTCGTATGAGCCCTGAGAAGATTCAGGCTATATAAGAATGGCCTACACCACACGATGTCAAATCAGTACAAGGATTCTTGGGATTCGCCAACTTCAACAGACGTTTCATAGAAGGCTACTCTAAGAAGGCCTTGCCACTAACAGAAATCACCAAAAAGGACACGGGATTTCGATGGGATACTAACCAGAAAAGAGCATTTTAAGAACTAAAGCAAGCTTATATAGATCCTCTAGTACTCTATATATTTCGAAATGGAGAACCAGCACGTATTAAGACAGATGCTTCAGATCTTACGATTAGAGCATGCCTCTGTCAATAGAAAGACGGCAAATGGCATCCAGTAGCATACTACTCACGCAAGATGTCTCCAGCAGAACAGAACTATGATATACACGACAAGGAGCTTTTAGTAGTCGTCTGTTCTCTATAGCATTGGAGAGTATATGCCGAAAGCTGTTCGGAACTTACTATCTTCACCGATTACAAGAACCTAGTAGGTTTCATAACCACGAAAGAGTTGAATCGACGACAAGTTTAATGGTCCGAACTCCTTAGGCAATATAAGTTTAAAATTCAGTACACCCTAGGAAAAGATAATAGACGAGCAGACGCTTTAAGTAGACGATCTGACTATATATAAATAAAAGACATTACAACTCAGCCTATCTTAAAACAAGAAAACGATGGATCGTTAGTACCAGTAAGGAATCTGGCCACGACTATGCGAGTCACGACATATATAATTCCCGATTTGAAGGAAGCATACAAGAATAACAACCTAGCCGGACAACTTAGGAAAGAACAGCCTAACCGGGACCTGTTACTATATAAGCAAAAGCTGTACTTACTACCGAGGGTAACAGAAGGAGTAATCAGGGATCACCATGATGATCCTCTGCTAGGACATCCAGGAGTGTCTAAAACATTAGAACTCATTCAAAGAGTATACGCCGCACCAAACCTGCGAGCGTCAGTCGAGCAATATATCAGGGAATGTATATGCTGCCAGCAGAACAAATCTGCAAGACATGCCAAGTACGGACAAATTCAGTTTGCCGAAGTTCCAGACACACTATGGAAAGACGTCACGATGGACTTTGTTATGAAACTACCTCGGTTAGTTGACCCGGTAACTAACGATAAGTACGACTTAATAATGGTTATCGTCGACAAACTTACTAAATATGCCATCATGATCCCGTATAAGGAATCCTACAACGCTAGTTAGCTTGGATTCATTTTATTAGACAGACTAATCAGAGATCATGGCATACTAGAATTAATAACTTCAGACAGAGATAAACTCTTCACATTAAACTATTAGAAGACTTTGATCGCGTTAATAGGAACCAAACTACGAATATTAATAGCCTATCACCCTTAAACGGATGGATAGACTGAACGTACCAATCAGATAATGGAAGTATACCTTAGACACTACGTTAATAAAAGGCAAAATAATTGGGTTGCGTTACTCCTAATGGCACAGTTGGCATACAACGACAAAAGGTCGGATATAACAAGGCTGTCACCGTTTTTTGTAAACTACGGTCGACATGCAAACTTATTCCTAGATCCTCGACAAGGGCCGAATGCCGAAAAAGCCTTGGTATTAACTTCAGACATGAAAAGCCTGCATAAAGACATGCAGCACAAGATTAATAAGACCAACGCTGCTACAGAGAAGTCAGTAAATAAAAGGAGAAAATTGGGTCCTCAACTAAAGAAGGGGGATAAAGCATATCTCCTCACAAAGAATTTGAAAAGTATAAGACCAAGTAGGAAACTGGACCACATTAAAGTCGGACCATTTTTGGTTATTAGAAACAAAGGACCTGTCAACTATGAGTTACAGCTTCCACCCGACGCCAAGATCCACCCAGTATTCCATATCTCAATGTTGGAACCAGCAGACCCTAACACACCTTTACAGGAAACCTTCTACTACTATATAGAAGAAGAGAATGAATTCGAAGCCGAAAAGATTCTATCACAAAGAGGTCAGAGTTACCTAGTGAAATGGAAAGGATATGAAGAATCAGAGAGTACCTGGGAACCAGTCAACAACCTTGAGAACTGCCGGAACCTTCTACAGCAGTTCCGCCAACACCAGCAAACCCAGACCAGTCGAAGTCAGGAGGGACTTCAACTTGCTCCGAGGACACATCAAAGAGGAAGTCATCGAGGGTAGGATCAGCTGTCTACTCATCGGCCTCAACCTCCTCGATATTTTGCAGTTCCCCTTCAACCATTTCTCTTTGAACTCGCTCTAATATTTCCAGCTCTGTGGTGAGACGAACCATTCGAGCCTGGGCCTCCTTTTGGAAAGCCTTCCACTCTGCTAGCTTAGCATCGCGCTGTTTCTGAACGCGAGCCCAACGAGCAGGAGAGAAAGGAGCGAGATCGCAGCTGTAGCCCAGTCGGGCGCATTCCACGCAACGATCGGATAAACCTCCCACTTTACACTTCTCAGGGCGCCTCGCCTTTTCACAGTTTTTGCAGACACGCATTGGAGTTGTCGGCGTAATAGACGACACCAGCTGACGGCGACGGAAGGGACTTGAAAGTTTGTGCCTGTCAGCAGGCATGATAGAAGTTGGGATTATCGGGACGATAATTCTTGGAGGGGGAGCTAATATTACGAGCATGGACCAGCGGTCCTTAGACTACACCTAGCGCAGGTACTTCTCGTTACAGTCAGGTGGATCAGTCCGAGGAGAGACTTGACCCACAGGTGGATCAGATAGGTCAGCCTACTGAACCACAGGACCCACGTGTGGATCCTGTGGAGTGATCCACCGAACCACACCTCTTGGCAGGATCTCATATGTCTATATAGAAAGCGTGTGTTCCTGCTTAGATAGGAGCTTCGTGCTCAACTCATGTTATCAACCTAGATATCTCCTAGACACTGAATATAATACTCCACCTGTATCAGACCAGTTTAGTACGAAGCCTGTTTACCTTAGTCCTTAACACTCCTCTCTACGAGATCCACCCAGACTCCGGAGCCTTCTAGTTAGAAGACGACGGGTCGTAACAACTTACTCCGCTCGTACGAAGTACACGAGCTTAAAGAAACTACTTGAGAGGTATTAGATTACGCTCTTAGTATTAGATACCCGACACGGTAGCGCCTAACGTATATAGACTACTACTAGTACGCCTAACTTATATAGTAAACCTAGACACGGATAATTATAAGTAATTAATTAAGGGACGCTTAAAGAGCTACCTATCAGATTTATTAGGAACTAGGGCTGTTACCTAGAGGGAGTATAGTAGTATTACCCGTAATCCCGAAAATATTAAAACACGCGTCAGATAATTAATAATAGTACCTCGATTAAGCTCTATATACTCCGACGTCATGGCGAGATCTACTACTTAGGAGTCAGCGGTCGGGGACGTCTAATATCCCGACCTTGACGAATAACTCCAAAAAATTTATAATATCCCGGGGAACCGACGAGCATCAATTATCCCTAGCTAAGATACTCCTCCTATAGTTATCGACTCGCTCTAGACTATTCGTAACCTTCTATAACTTTAATACCTCCTTACTAAGTCCCCTGATTAGACGTGGACCGACCTCCTAGATATCTATAACTCCCGTGCTATGGCTCTTTCCGTAATCGAGTCCTAAGAAGCTCTCCTGGCCGCTACTTAACACGACAAGTCAGAAGCCGCCAAGTTATAACGGAAGTACGAGCGGTCTAAGCGAGACCTAGCTAACGCTAACGAGGCGCTAGCTATAGAGCGTGCTTAGAGGGAGACGTCCGTCTAGTCTAACTTTGAACCCCGTCGTCGCCTTATCCCCTTGCCAGATCCTCTTTACCTTAGCGACGGACGGAACCCAACGTTTAGCGAGTAGTAGTAGAAGATAATAGCTAAGCTAACCGTCGAAACCTAAAACTTTAAGGATAGCGACTACTAGATAGAGTACGTCCGCTCACGTACTAGTAGCCGTGCCTAGAAGCTCCTGGAGATCTACACTCGGACAACGGGTATCTTCCCTCATGTGACCGATGTCTTTAAATAGTTGAGAGAGCACCTAGACGACTATAATAAAGAAGAGCATATACTTAACGCGTATAACGAGTTAGAATATAAGGGTTTAGAGATATTAGATTTCCTACTTAAATTCCTGGAATATTCCTCCTACTAGACTAAGTCTGATATATAACTTATCCGCGAGTATACTAATAAGCTTAATCCCCGAATAAGATAATAGGCTTAGAACCTCGATAAGAAGATAACTGTCTTCTCGGACTTCCGTAAGCGTCTTATTAAAGTGGATGATGCTTATAAGGCAGATCTAAGTCGTCGTTTACGCGAGTAGTAGAAGACTTAGAAAGCTCCTATTCGCGCGATTACCCTAAAGCTTACTATTATTCTAATAGGTACTCCTAAGCTTATAGTAACTAAGCCGACGGTTACCTTTAAACCTAAAGATTATTAGTAGAAGATAGATTAAGACGCCGGTACTTGCTTTAAATATTATCTAACTAGTTACTTATTAAGGGATTACCCTACGGGCGGTTTAACCCCTAATAACCCGATTTATCGCGACGCTCGTATATAAGTAATTTATAGTAACTCCGATAATAATATCGATGATATTGTCCTTACAGGTGACGATTCCGACTCCGGCGTTAAGTCGGAAAACTAATCCTCCCTATAAAAGATATAGTAGGGATGGAGGTATTAAACCTATATAACGTAGGAATAGTAAACGTCAACGAAAAGTTTATATCTACCCCCTTTACTACCTAAGGTAAACTCACGTCGTAATACTACTACTTCCCTATATAATTCTTAGTAGATACAGGAGCCTTAGGATACTCGTTTATTAATAGGAGTATAGTTAAGCCGATTTATAAGCGCTTATAGATCGAGCCGATCCTTATAACTAGACGCAAATTAGTACGAGGATATAACGGGAAGATATTATCTACGCCGCTTATATACTATATATATCCTAATCTTATCCTCTAAGGCTATAAGGAGCTTTCTATCCCGATATTTATTACAGATCTTGGAAGTTATCCAGCGATCCTAGGTCTGCTATAGTTGAGAAGATTTACTGTGTGGTTGGATTGCGGTACCGACTCACTCTGGTTTCCTACTATAGAGGAGCCTATACCGGTACAGCTACTTGAGGCTATAGCTAAAGCTAAAGTGAAGATCTAATCGGCATCTAGTCTAGTACCTAGGCTGGCTCCCAGCCTGTCATCCAGCCTAATACCTAACCTAGATCTAATCTAGGAAGCTACTCCTAAGCTACCTCTTAAAATTCTGCTACGCCCTAAGCTAGTATTAGAAACGGATGACACTGCCTTAATATATATAGTCGGCGCCGTAGGATACGATTACCTTACTAGGAAAGCGAAGCTCGATAGCACTTAGCTATTCGCTATGTCTATACGAGAGCTAGATTAAGAATTAGAAGCGAGTAAATAAACGGCTACTAAAGTATTAGAGCTCTTAAACGTTGAATTATCTAAGTAAAATCTAGCCGATATACGATCTAAGCTCCCTTCTAAATATTATAACTATCTAGATGTCTTTAATAGAGCTAAGGTAAACGAGATACCTCCTTACCGCGCGTTAGATTATAAGATTAAACTACTTAGTAATACACGTCCTCTATAGAGCCGAGCTTATAAAATATCGGAATATAAGCTTGCTAAAGTTAAAGCTTACCTGGATAAGAACTTAGCTAAGGGTTATATTACTCCTAGCAAGGCTTCTTACTTATCGCTAGTACTCTTCGCTCTTAAAACAAATGGAGACTTACGCTTCTATATAGATTACCGTAAGCTGAATGCTCTTACTAAAAGGAACTAATATCCGCTCCCCCTAATTAAAGAGGTAATTAGCAAGCTTCGTAGTTATAAATATTTAACACGACTCGATATTATTACTACATTTAATAAGATTCGAATGGATCTAGAAAGCGAAGATCTTACTACCTTTACGACAGGTATAGGTTAATATAAATATCGTGTATTACCTTTTAGATTAACGAATAGGCCGAGCACGTTCTAATAGTATATTAACGACGTCCTCTAGGAATACCTAGACGACTTCTATTAAGTATATCTAGATGATATTCTAATATATAGTCGAACTAGTTCTAAACACCGTAAGTATATTAGATAGGTGTTAGAATAACTCCGTAACGCCGGCCTGCAGGTAGATATTAATAAATGCGAGTTTGATATATAAGAGACAGTCTTTCTTAGCGTTATCGTATTAGGAAAGGGCCTACGTATAGATCCAAGGAAAATGGAGGTAATAGTAAAGTGGGCTACGCCTATAAATCTAATAGAAACACAGTCGTTTATCGGCTTTATTAACTTTTACCGGCGATTTATAAGAGACTTTATAAGGATCACTAAGCCTCTAGTAAGACTAACACGAAAAGATGAGCCCTTCTTATAGAACGAAGCCTGTTAAATTACTTTCGAGGCTTTAAAGGAACGTGTTACTACAGCCCCTATACTCTATTACTTCGATCCTAAGAAATAGTTAATACTAGAAACGGACTCTTTAGAGTATATTACCGGTGGGATCTTGTCGTAGTATAATAAAGAGGGCGTACTATACCCTGTAGCTTTCTATAGTAAGAATCTCAATCCTACTAAATATAACTACTATATCTACGACAAGGAGTTGCTAGCTATTATCCGGAGCTTTAAGTATTAGCGCCCCGAGCTCGAGTATATAGACCTACCGATCTAAGTATTCACTGACTACTAAGCTCTAAAGACCTTTATAGAAGCTAAATAACTTAGTCGTCGCTAAGCACGATACCTTAACTTCCTTACTAAGTTTAACTTTCAGGTCGTCTTCAGATCAGGTGCTCGTAATATTAAGGCCGACGTACTAACACGTATAGCCGGTAGTAAGCCCGCTAACGAGTTAGATAAACGTTATTAATAGTAGATCTAAATAATCCTTACCCCCGATCGTGTAGATATTAGAATAACTAAAGTCGAGTAAGGATTATTTAAACGTGTACGCGAGGTAAATATAACTAATCCAGTCTGCCTCGAGTATACTAATACTATCCGCGAAGATATAGATATCTTACACGGAGTTCGATTAGACGATTATAGAATAGTAGATAGTGCCTTATATAAGAAGAGTCTCTTATAGGTTCCTAACCTAGATAAAGACACGAATCTACGGATATTATCTAAGAGATATATAATCAGCCCTCTAGTAGACACCCTAGTATTACTCGAACCGTTACGATACTTAAATGGTATTACTACTAGCTAGGATATATAGTAGACGTCAAGCAATATATCTAAAACTACCGCTTATATAAAAGGAGCAAGGCGCCTCGTACGAAGCCTAATAGATTGCTCGTTCCCCTGCCCGTACCCGAGCGACGCTAGTAATATATTACTATAGACTTTATTACCGGCCTTCCTAAGTCCGAGGGATATAACGCCATCTATACGATTATCGACCGGGCTACTAAGGAGCGCCACTACGTCCCCTGTCATTAGGGCGACTAAGGTACATCTATAGAAGCTATAGCGTGGCTCCTTATCTGGAACGTCTTCCGACTCCACGGCTTACCCGACTCTATTATATTAGACCGTGGCATATAGTTCGTCTTAATCCTGTGGAAAGCATTCTGCACGAAGCTCGGTATTAAAGCCAGCCTATTAATAGCCTATTACCCCGAGACTAACGGTTAATTAGAGCGGGCTAACTAAGATGTCAAGCAGAGCTTGCGAGTGTATTATAACTATATATAAGACGACTAGGTAAAGTGGATCCCTATAGCAGAATTCGCTGATAATAATAATGTCGCTGGAGTAACTAATATAACGCCTTTCTATATGAATAAGAGCTTCCACCCACGTATGTCGTTTAGCCCTAATACTATAGCCTACTACTCCACGCGAGAACGTCTGCTTGTCACCTCTATAAAGGATATTATAGCGCGAATAGAAGAGATCTTACTTTATAATTAAATGAAGATATAGAATACTTAAGATTAGATAAAGGCTTAGGCGGATAAATATTATACCGATATTAACTTCTAAGTTAGTTAGAAAGTATAGTTATTATCTAAAGATATTAAGACTACACGTCCCTTACGTACTTTAGAAGATAAGCTAATCGGCCCCTATAAGATCCTTAAAAAGATCGGTACGTCCTACCGACTTAAGCTACCTACATCCTTTAGGCAAAGTATAACTTTCTATCTATCTAAGCTCTACTTAGATCTAGATAATCCCTTACCTAGTTAACGCTTACCGCTACCGAAGCCTATAGTACTAGATAACGGAGAGGAGTAGGAGCTCGATGATATAGTAGACTCTCGCCGCCACCGTGGTAAACTCTAGTACCGTTATTAGTAGACTAATTAGGATCGCGATAACTAGTAGTACGACGGCGACGGTGATAACTTTATAAATACACGAGATATCGTGGATGACTTCTATAAACGATATCTAGGGGCGGCTTACTAAGGGGGATCTAACGTTTATTAAACATCCTAAGGTTTATTAAACGACTCCTTGTCAGATTATTTATTACTTATATGCATGCGTGCTTTCTATATACTTGCTTACTTATTTATCAGTATAGGGACTATACTTTCAACGGCGGGGGGTAATATTACGATCGTACCTAGGTAATCTAGGCATATAGTATTATCTATTACTATGACACGCTTACAGCATATATAGTGTTTCCTAATTATAACACGGTAATTAGGCCTGCTTAATCACTTACTATAATAGGCTTAGCGTGGCTTGGCATGCTAGCCTAGGTATATTATAGGCGAACTTATGTATATACTTACTCCCTAGTTTTAGAATCCTCGTCACTATATCTACATGATTTGCTCTGTATACATCCTGATATACGGTCGACAGCCCCCTTCTTATCCGATGTCAAATTATTGTATATTTTGTTTTAATCTTCTTTGCCTATAATCGCGATACCCTCTGGATTTTCACTAATATTAAGATTTTACAAAACTAAGAGCTATATCATGATAGTATATATCGACTAGCTTTGAAGGCGGTCTATTACACCGTCGATAGAGAACCACTGCCATTTTACTTCGACCGCCAGCTTTTGCCTCATGCTCCCGAGGGCGCTGAGAAAATCCTCAAGAAGACTTTGAAAGAAGGTTACTCCAGAGGCTGCAATTACATTATCGTCGCATTTCCCCCGCTTGAA
>JAABUX010007075.1_pt1 | contig 13245 bp, 15 predicted proteins | sample 5561851 | NCBI WGS metagenome assembly JAABUX01 (sample SAMN10711883, study PRJNA513361) | rock metagenome | isolation source: Antarctica rocks | place: Antarctica: Victoria Land, Richard Nunatak red sandstone | collected 2016-01-03 | reverse complement strand
CACGTCGCGTTGCCGGTAGGCGGGGCCGGGATCGGGCGGGGTGAGGGGGGCGAGCGGCGTCCCCGGATGGGCGAGCAGCGCCTGGCCGCGCGCGGTGATGCGGTAGTAGCGCCGGCGCTCGTCCTCCCGCGCGGGGTCGGGCCGCCGGTCGGTCTGCATGATCAGGCCGTCGTCCAGCAGGCGCCCGATGGCGCGGTAGAGCGTGCCGGGCGCCAGGATGACCTTCCCGTTGGTGTGCTCCTCGACGGCCTCTAAGATGGCGTAGCCGTGGCGCTCCTCCCCGTCGGCGAGCGCCCGCAAGATGTCGTGGCAGCGATCCGTCATGGACATGTCTGTCGTTCTCCCTTCCAGAGTTACTAGGTTGTCTGCATAGGACGCTTGAACACGTAGAGGAGCTTCCCCGTCGTCCCGAGTACTGATTGCGTGATAGGTGGCCCGACCAACTCCCAGCCATCCCTCCCCAACTCATTCAAACGAGCTACTGTGCAGTCCACTTGCTGCGCATATTGCCACTGCTGCGGCACCTGTATGACCATCGAGATGCGCGGCGGTGGCGTGTTGTTCTGGTTCTGGTTAGCGGCCATTGATCGTCCCCTTCTCTTTCTCCGACGTGACGGGTTCCAGGCGCCGCGCGAGGGCGCGGTAGAGGCGGCCCCGCCACGTCAAGCCCCGGCGCGCGCTCTCCCGCTTGGCGTAGGACAGCAAGAGCCGCCCCACCAAGCGCCCTTGCGGCGCGAGCGCGCCCGAGAGGGCCAGGATCACGACGGCCCCGACAAGCAGGAGGGCGTCGCGGGCGAGGCCCAGGAGGGGATGCCCGACGGCGTGGACCGCCAGGACCGTCCCCGCGAGCACGAGGAGCGCGGTGAGCCGCAGCACGAGGCCCAGGGCCGGCGACATCTCGACGGAACGCAACTCGTCCGTCGAGCGGCGCACCGTCTTGGGCACGGCCAGGACGAACAGGCCCCGCCCCGTCGCGCGCGCCGCCCGCTTGATCCCGCTCGGCACCCTCATTCGATTAACCCCCACTCGGCGTTGATGGGTGCCGCGATAGCCGCAGCGGGCGAGATTTCCGTGACGCTGGCGTTGGGCATTTGGACGATCGACGGGTTGCCCGGTGTCGCGGGGACGGCCGTATCTGTGCCTCCCGTACCCTTGAGTGTGCCCCCGAGCGCGCCGATGGCCCCGCCAAAGGCGGCGCCGGCGGCCGTGTTGACGGCGTTGGACACGAGCGGGGCGTGGCCGATGCCCAGGGCGCGCGAGGCCCCGCCGCCGAGCAGGGCGTCGCCCAGGCGCGGCGCCCCGTAGAGCACGAGTGCGCCGGCGAGCGCCGCGGCCAGCGATTGCAGGCCGCCCGTGTGGGCGAACACCGCGAGCATCGCTCGCACGGCCACGAGCGCGACGGCATAGGAGACCCCCCACAGCGTCAGGCTGAACCACAGCCGCGCCCAGGCCACGGCCACCCCGCGCGTCAGGGGCGTCACCATGCAGATCGCGCAGACGGGCGCGGCCATGTACACCGCCGCGCCGTACATGGTGCCGATGGTGCGCGTGATGGCGATGAGCACCAGCAGCACGAAAAAGGCGACGACGAAGCCCACGATCACGCCCAGGAACACGGGATTGACGGCGATGACCGCGACCAGGTCGCCGCTGATGAGGCGCGACACCAACAGGCCGATGGTGGCCGCGCCCTGCGTGTGGTGGGGGTCGGCCAGGATCATCGTCGAGGCGCCGTTGACGGCCACGATATAGAGATGCATCAGGCCGGGCAGCGCGGTGGTGAGGGCCAGGCCCAGCCCGCCCTCGACCATCTGCGTGGCCGCCTCGCCACCCGGCCCCAGGCCCAGGCGCCGCGCGTACCAGGCCGTCGCGCCGGCCAGGAAGAGCACCCCGAAGAGGTCGCGCGCGAAGTCCTGCATCGTGCCGAAGACCAACTGTAACTCCGCGATCCGCGTGTAGTCCTGCTGCGTGGTGAGGTCCGTGGCGACCTGCGCGCCGATGGCGTCGGCCCCGGCGGTGGCCCCGGTCCTCAGCCAGGAGCCGGCCCAGCCGAAGGGGTCGAAACAGAACGGGGCGCTGAACGGGATGGGGATGGACAGCCCGCCGCAGGCGGGCGGGGGCGGGTCCACCGTGAACGACGCCGACGCGGAGAGCGTCGGCGTGGTCCCCGACGCGTAGAGGCGATGCGTGCCGACGCCCGGCGTGGGGTCGGTCCCCAGGATGAGGTCGGCGCTGGTGTCCCCGTTGTCGTCGGCGACGCTCCCGTGCGCGAAGATGTGCGCGCCGCCGGCGCGATCCCACGAGAAATTGACGGTCTGGTTGGGCGCGAAGCCGGACACGTCCACCCGGACCACCGTGCCGGCCGCGGCCACGGCATGCGTGGGTGTCAACGTGACCCTGGGCTGATAGGTCCGCGCGATGGTGAAGAAGACGCTGGCCGACGTGCGAGCGGGGCCGACGGCGCGCACCTCGTGCGGCCCCAACGCGGCGGCGGCGCCCGTGGCGGGGACCCGCGTGTCGATGTGTAGGTAGCTGTCCGCGCTCGTGCCGCGCGCCAGGTAGGCCCCATCCCAGTACAGCGTGACCGCCCCATCGGGGAAGTCGGCGCCGACGACGACGAGGCTGGTGTCGGGCATGCCCTGGCTCGCCGAGAGCGCGAGCGTGGGGTGGTGCGTCGCGGTCGGGGCCGGCGCCGGCGTGTACGTCGGGTACGGCGTCTGCGTCGCCACGGGTGTCTGCGTGGGCGGGGGGGCCGACGCGGCGCGGACGCTCCCCCCGCCCAGGCCCAGAGCGAGCAGGACGACGGCCGCCAGGGGGGCGATTAGTCGGCGCATGGGGTCTCCTTCGTCACGCGTTGCGCGTCGAGGGCGCGCAGGTAGGGTGCGGGCGCGACGAGCAGCGCGCGGGACAGCAGGGCCAGGCGCAGTGCCCCGTAGGCGCAGGCAAGCCCGATCCCCCCCAGCAGCGCGAGCAGGACGGCCCACGGGGGGTACAGGCGTGCGGCCGGCCCGAAGGGGACGGCCTGGACGCCCGCGGCGACGAGCGCGAACGCCCGCACCGCCGCGACGCCGAGCACCAGGGCGACGAGGCCCAGGGCGGCGCCCAGCAGCCGCACGGCGGTTAGGCGGCGCCCGTGCAGACTCCGGTCCATTGATCGATCTCCTCTCTTGACAGGCGCCGTGGTGGGCGGCGCGGCGTTTAGCGTGCGGCGGCCCATGCCCCATCCCCTCTCTCCGTCCTGTCGGGCTCGACGGGCTCCCGGTCGTCGGCGCCGTCGTCGGCATGGGCAGTGGCGTCCGGTGCCGGGACCACGCGCGCGGCATAGACCTCTTCGGGGGTGGCGCCCTCGGCGAGCAGGCACACCGCCTGGTACACCTCCTCGCCGGTCGGGTGCTCCGGGTCGGCGGCGACGGCGCGCACCATGCGCGCGCGGTACTCCTTGTCGTCGGGGTCGCTGGCGAACAGCCACGCCTCCTCCGGCGACGAGGGCACGTTGACCACCCCGCGCGCCGGCCGGGAGGCGGTCTTCGTCGTGCGGATCATGAACATCTGGGCGTACTCCAAGCGCTTCTTGTCGGCGGCCTCCTTGCCGGCCAGCGTGCCGATCCGCGCGGCCTCGCCGTCGGTCAGGCGCAGCTTGCCCGCGATCCACTGCCGCGGATCGACGCCGCTCTCGTCGTTGGTGTCGTGCATGTTGAAGATGAAGTGCACACTGGTCTGGTCGAAGTAGCCGGCCGCGGCGGCGTTGCTGGTCAGGTCGGACAACTTCTGCGACACGAACATGGGGACCATGCCGGAGTGCCGGCCAGTGCGCCCGATGCCCGCGACCCACTCCTGCCCGGCCTGGTGGCGTAGGATGCTCCACCCCTCGTCGATCGCCAAGAGGTGCTGCACGGTGCCGCGCCCGGAGCGCCGGCCCCACGCCTGCGCGAGCGCGTCGCGGCGGTCGGCGATGTCGGTCATGGCGAACATCACGAAGGCGTAGACGGGCGTGGTGGTCCCCAGGTCCCGGGGGTCGATGTGGAAGGCTAGCAGGCGCGTGTCGAAGGCGAACGACGTGGGCCGGTCCACCAGGGGGGCGTAGCGGCCGGCGCGCGCGTAGGGCGTCAGTTCGGCGGCCACGTCCTTGTACAGGCGGCGGTCCTCGTGATCCTGCTCGGGCTGGCGGGCCTGCGTCTCCAACCAGGCCAGCAGGTCGCGCTCCAGCGGCGAGTCGTCCGCCGTGCGGCGCGTGCCGTCGGGGTTCCGCCCCGCGTCGGTCGTGTCGCGGTGGCCGGCGTAGACGGCGGCGACGCCCGCGTCGATGAGCCCGCGCACGCGCCCGGTGATGGCCTTGCCGCTCTCGGCCAATAAGACCTCGTGGGCCTTGCCGACGAAGTAGAGGCGCGCGGCGCGCTCCTCCTCGGTGGCGCGCGGGCCGTCCCAGATGTTGATGGCGGCGGTGCGCGGGCCGCCCAGGCGCACCGTACGTCCGCCGGCGATGGCGCACAGGGTCTCGTAGCCGCCCACGGTGTCGACGGCGGTGGCCCAGCCGTCGCGCAGCAGGAAGGGGAGCATGAACTTCTGCACGAAGAACGACTTGCCCTGGCCGCTCCCGCCGAACACGTCGATGAGGCGGTTCTTGAAGGCGCGGTCGGCGATGTTGAGGTAGACGAGCGCGCCGTCGCCCTCGGCGCGGCCGATCAGCACGCCGCCGGCAGTGCCGGGCGAGCGCACGATGGCGGCCCAGGCGTTGCCCACCGTCTCGGCGTACATCTTGTAGGTCGTGTAGCGCGGGGCGTCGGTGCGGCCGAGCGGGCGCGTCGCGCGGAGCAACGGCCCCTGGACGCCGCGGGCGCGCGCGGCCCGCGCGTCGAGCGCGCCCGCGCCCGTGCCGGTCAGGAGGCCCCACAGCGCGTCGGCGCGCACGGCGAGGCTGTCCTTGTCGGGCGCGAACACGGTCACGTAGATGCCGACCCGGACCACGGCCAGGCCGCCCGCGCGCATCTTGCGCGCCTGGGCGCGCGCCTCGGCCCGCGCGTCGCCGATGTCGCCGTCGGCCTCGCGGCCCTGCGCGCCGGCGCCCACCACCAGGTCGCCCAGGGAGCGCCCGCGCTTCTTGGCCGTGGTGCGCTCCTTGTCCTGGTCCAGGCCCGCGATGGTAAAGGACACGCGGATCGGGGCGGGGAAGGCGAGCAGCGGGGCGGGCCAGCCGGGCTGCGTGGGGTGCGCGGGGACGCGGACGTAGAACGTGCAGGCCCAGGAGCGCGCGCCCTGGCCGGGCGTGTACACGGCGTCGAGGGGTTCCCGGTGGGCGGGGTCGGCGAGCGGGTCGGGGAACGCCGCGACGAGCGCGCGCACGGCGGCGCCGTCGAGGCGGCGGGCGACGACGCCCAGGCGGTGCAGGGTGCGCTCGACCTCGCCCACGACGCGGGTCAGGGTCGTGCCCTGGGGCGCGCGGGCCGGGCCGGAGATCGCCAGCAGGAAGCGGTGCGTCGGGACGTACTCCCCGCTCAGGTAGTCCTCCCACCAGGCGCGCAGACGCCCGGCCAGGTCCCGGAGCGCGGGCGTGGGCGGGTCCACGTCGGCGAAGGCGCGCGCCACGGCGGTCTCGGCGGAGGTCGGCGTGGAGAGCACGGTGAACTGGATGGTGTAGGGGACCGGGGGCGTGAAGGCGCCGGCCGCGCCGTCGGTGAACGCGTCGAGCAGCTCGCCGGGCAGGCTGTACAGTTGGATGCCCTCGATCTCGAGCCAGATGCACGCATCCTGGCCCTTCTCGATGCGGGTCCCGTCATCCGCGATCGTCACCCGCTCCGGGCGCGCGGGACGCGCCGGTGTCTCCGTCCGCGCGCCACGCGCGGGCGCGCGGACCCCCCGGAACAACGCCCCGCGCGCACGCCGTTCCGCGTGTGCATGCGCCGCCCTACCCATGCGCCACCCCCCCCGGTGTCTCCACGACAGCCCACCGCGCGGCACGCCGACCGGCGCGGGTGCGGCCGTCCAGGTCCACCTTGCGGACCACGCCGGCCTCCACCAGCTCGCGCCGGCGGGGACGGGCGGCCGAGGGGTTCATGCCGGCGCCCTCGGCGATCTCCTCGTCGGTGACGCACGGATGGGCGGTCAGCCAGGCCAGGAGGCGCGCGCGCTGGGTCTGCGCCACCGGCGTCGTCATGAGCACCGGCGCGACGTAGGGCGCGGGGAGGGCACGGATCGGCGTGGCCACGGGCGCGCGCTCCGCGACGGGGGCGGCACCCGCCTCAGCGGCGACGAGGACCGGGCCGTAGACACGGGGCGTGCGCGGGCGGCGGGCGAGCGTGGCGGCGCGATAGGCCAGGCGACGCGGGAGGGCCAGGGTGGTGCGCCACAGGTAGCCGGTGAGTTGGCGCGCGTAGGGCTCGACGGTTCCGCTGCCGGCGAAGGTCACGACCAGGAGGGCCAGCAGCGCCGGGACGCCCACGATGAGCAGCAGGTGGAGTTGGCCGAGCCCCGACTGGCCGTAGGGGAGGCGGCCCGTCGCGTTGATGAGCCCGTAGGTAAGCAGCACGATCCCGGCGACGTAGATAGCCTGCCGGACCGTGAAGACGCCGGCGACGATCTTCACCGGATCGTTGATGTAGAGCGCCGTCTGAGCGTTACGTGCCATCGGTCCCCCTCTCGTGCGCGCCGGACGGCCCCTGCCCTTGCAGGGCCTTGCTCAGGGCTGCGCCATAGAGCACGAGGAGCGCGCCGGCGAACATCAAGGCGATGTCGCGGCTGACGACGGTGAGCGCCAGATAGCCGACGCCGCCGCCGAGCAGGTACGGATACGTCACCCGGAGGGCCGTGCCGACGAGGGCGCAGGCGCGTGCGGGAATGACGGCGCGCGGTGTGGGTGGGGTGGCGTGGGCCATGGTGGTGCTCCGGGTGCTAGACAAAAATACGGGCGGCGGGAGGGAGCGGGTGCCGGGTGTGCGGGTATCCGCTCCCTCCCGCGCCGCGCGATCGACGGATGGCTAGTGAATGTTGGCTTGAAGGTAAGCGGCGGCGCCGGTCGCCCCGAACATGAAGACGCTGGCCAGGGTCGCTGTAATCCACGCGCCGGTCGCTCTCGGGTTGTGGAGCGCCTGCATCGCGCCGGCGATGATGAAGGCGATGGCGGCGAAGGGGATCTTGATGGTGTTGGCGACATCGAGGAGGGCCTGGGCCAACCCGGCGAAGGGGTCGACGCCGGCCGCGAGGACGGGCTGGAAGGCGGCGATGACCGCGGGGTGCGTCAGGGCGAAATGGGCGCTTGTGGCGACGGCGAGTGTCTCGTGCAGCATGATGATCTGTCCTCCGAATGGGTCAATAGGCGTCCTACTGGCGTACTTCTTGCTCCGATCCGAAGATCGGGTCTCGTGTGACCTGCGCGCGGTTAGCTGTGATGGGCGGCCGCGCGCTTAACGATGGGGGCTACTTGGGCTGTGATCGGTTGGGCTGTCGTGGGCCTGGCCGCCGCGAGGCGGTTATCGAACTGGTCTTCCGAGAGGAGCAGCAGGCGCTCGCCCGTGCGGCAGTTTTCCATATCGACGTGCCAGGCCCACATGGCGGACCATGCGCGGCGCACTTCCAAGACGCGGTAGTCTGGCGTGCTGGTGACGCGTCGTGCCAGGGCGTGCGCGCTCTCCTCATCCATGCGTTTAACACCTACCTTCCTGTCCCGCACTTGCGGATCTATGGACGTGCGTGTTAGCTTAGGAAAAACGACGTGAATATGCGCCGTCACCAGCACGCCCAGTATCTTCTATTATATTTGAATTGTTTTCAAGGATAATAGAAGATACTGCGTTTACTGTACCGGGCGGAATCCAAGATGTCAAGGGGTCATCGACATGGCAAACAAGGCGAAGGACAGCACGCCCCGCGATCCATCCGCTAATTTCGCCCAGAAGCTCAACCGTCTTTTTGCGGCACGTCTCTCACCCGATGGGGACGAGTACGCCTTGACTGAGATAAGGGATGCGACGGGTGGGCAGCTAACGATCGCGTACCTGAGCCTCCTGCGTAAAGGGGGTATTCAACATCCAAGCCTCGACAAGGTAGAGCTTCTCGCCGATTTCTTCGGCGTGTCCGTCACGTACTTCACGGACAAGGAAGGGGCGGTATACGTCGATGACGAGATGAGTGAGGCCCTACGCAAAGCCCTGGCGGAGCCGAGGGTGCGGGAATTGGCGCTACGCGCGAGCGAGCTTGGCCCCGCCGAGCACGATCTCTATATACGATTGCTGGACTATTCTAAAGAGGTCGCAGCGCGTATCGCCGACGAGAAAAAAACGCGAACCGTGGATGCGGACAACCAACAATGAGAAGAACAACGCACCAACCCAACACGAGCAAGGACGAGCACAATGGCCTTTATGCCCACGAGTGATACACTGGGGACCCTATTGGTGGAGGCGGGGGAAGCGGCTATTGCGTTATGGATAGAGCTAGGTTCGCCGGTAAACAGGGAACAGTTTAACGACGCGCTCAACGCCCACCCTGAATACAAGATTTATCTCGAAGCCCACTTGCAACCCATGGATAAGACATCGATCTATGGGTCGTGTTATACAGCAAATAACGAAACCTGGGTCACATGCCTTCGCGCGGGCGCTACACGCTGGCAGCAAGACTTCGCCTTCTATCACGAGGTTGGGCACGTTGTACGAGGTGACACCCAGGAGGCTGGCTGCTTAGAGCTTGTCACACGGGATGACCTGCTAACGACGCCGCATGAAGTATTTGCCGATGCTTTCGCCCATACCACGATGCGACTGATCATGTACGGCGATTCCGCTATTGCTATGGCCCCAGGGAGGTCGTCCGTCGATACGGAGAGGGCGGGGGAGATTGAGCTACTGGAAGACTTCTATCGGAGGCTCAGGGGGTAGCGGTGAACTTCTTCTTCGCCGTTGGGCTGATGACGGTTCTTGTCGGGGTGTGGGTCCTTTATCGCGTCCGTACGAGGGCGGGCCTCCTGTTTGGGCTCAGCGCCCAGGCCGCTTGCCCCGCTTTTACGTTCTGGTCGCGCCCTAACTGCGTCCTATTCGACAGCCTTACTCGTATGCCGGGACTCGGTCTGCTTTGTGGCTACATCGGCGGCAATTTGGTCATCGTCCTACAAGTCGCGTGGGCCTTAACAGTGCTAAAGCGACGATCGCAGCAGTATCAGGGGCGCTATCAAGCGGGTATGACGCTGTGCGGTGTCTTGTTGGTGTTGGCCGTGATCACATGGTCTGTGGCACAGCGAGAGGTCGGCCACGATGCGGCGCGATTGTTCTATCATGGGTACCGCGGGTGGCCGACGGGGGTGCTGCTCTGGAACATGATCACTGGCCTCTCGACCGTCTACGCAAGTGTCTTTAGTCTGCATTTGGTGCGACGTCTCTGGCGTTACACCCATGAGATTAAGTGGGCGGTTATCGCCTGCGCGAACTGCGTGACAATCATTTATGGATGCTCGATTGCACTGCAAGCGGTGTTGGACCGCGCGGGCGTCGGAGTCTCCGTGCGACCGGTCGAATGGAGTATGGTGGCCGCTACCTTCAGCGCCATCGTCGTCGCCGCAGCCTGCTGGATGATTTTTGTTACCCCCCGGTGGCGGCAGCCGTTTCGTTTACTGTCACTCCTTATGCGGGTTAAGCGTCTCTATCCTGTCCGTCGCGATCTCGTGGCACTCCTCTCGCTGTTAAGCGATAGATTGGTGGCGCTACGCTCTCATACCGATGACACGCTCGTGCGTGATGTCACCGACCGCTGCGCCGCCGATGGCGTGCCTCACCACTGGCGCCGCATCGCGATTGAGGCGGCCCGCTGGATCACCGTGCGCCGCGCGCTCATCGCGCGGCAACCATGGTCACAAGTCGACGCCGTAAAAGCGCGCGCGACGGACGAGGCTATCGTTGCCAACGCCGTCCGTCATGTGAAAGGGGGGACGTATCTATACGCCGATCTCTGCTACGTGGTCATCCTTGCCCTCGGCCTGGAGCTTGTACCGACCTGGTTGGAATCGCTACCCGAGCCTTTGGCGTGGCATCGCGCCGTCGCGCTCCTCATCTCCGACGCCCTGACGGCACGTCGCGGGATGGCTCCCTCAAACCGGGAGCTTGGGGGCGGCGTGGCGCGGCCTGCCTGGGGCGAGGGCGTGCGGCGTGGGCGGTATGGATGGGCCAGCTTGGCCTGGCGAGACGAGGGACGGCGGACGTGGCGGGCCATAGGGAGATACTTGTCGCCGCGCGCCGTAGAGACGGCGATAGCGTACGTGTACGACGATCTCGTGACGTTGAGCATGTTATGCACTGATTGGATGGCCTACATAGAGGATTGCGCCGATGCAACCGTCGTTCATGCGGTTGCGAAACTATGCGAAACAGCAGATCTCCCCATCGATCAACGGCTCGTCGCGTTGGAGGCGACCCGCTGGATGACATTCTTTCTCCCTGCCGCTACAGATCGGGCGAACCCTGCCGCAGGCCCTATTGACGCTGGAGCGCAAGCTCCAGCGCTCACCCCCATAGGATCTCTCGACTTGGCGCACGAGCCTATCCACTACGCCAATGTGTGCCGCGTGCTGGTGTTGCTCCTGTCCCCTTCCCGGTTGCCGCTAGGCGTCATGCCGCGGCGTAAGCTGACGGGATGGCATCGCAATGTGGCCGCATTGATTACCGTGGCGATAGCGCCCCAAACGTCTATTCCTTGTTGAGGGCGGGGTGTCGGCACATTCTTAGCTCCGTGCATCACTCCATACGACCACGTCATGGGATTGACCAGTAAATATTCCCTCTCCTTCTCCTGGGACGCGGCCCGACGTCCATTCCGTTGAGCAGGGGCTGCCCCGTCGCAATAATATGCTCCACGATGTCCGCGCTGCGTCGCGCGCCGCCGCTACGAAGGATCGCCTCCCGCAACCGCATCGCCTGTACACGATGAGAGTCATGATCGAGAACCGTGCGTATAGCTGTGCGTAAGCGAGCGGTGTTTAGGTGCGATAACGATAGAACCGTCCCCGCTCCTGTCCACGTCACGCGCGCTCCGACGCCGGGCTGATCGTTCGTGATGGGGATGGCCACCATAGGGACGCCATGGCTGAGGGAATCCAATACAGTGTTAAGCCCGGCGTGCGTAATCGTTAGTCGCGCACGGGAGAGTAGGTTTAGTTGGGGGGCATATGCTACAACCAGGGGTGATCCGGGCAGGTCCCCGACATCTTCAACGCGCGCCCCTCCACCGAGCGACAGGACAAGTTGTGCATCCAGCCCGATGCACGCGGCCGCGATAGAGCGGAAAATGTCGCGCCTCCGATTCTGCAAAGTCCCCATCGACGCGTAAATGAGGGGCTGGCCGGTCAGGCGGTCGTACGGAAACGGGATGTCCTGCACCTCATCAGCGGTCCGTAAAGGACCTGTGTAATGGAAGCAATCGGGCAAGGCCCGCCGGGGGAAATCGAACTCACACGGCAACTGGGAAAGCTGCGCCAACGGGGAGAAGAGATCGTCGTCACTGCGCACCGGTGGTAAGCCCCAGCGACGGCGATATCCGGCCACGAGACCGAACATGGGGCGCAGGAGCGGCGCGGCCAAGGCGTAGCCCAACCTGTTGCGCAGGAGCGCACGCTCCGTCGTTCGATAAGCCCAGGGCGTGTAGAAGGGCGGCACCCCCACTTCCCGGTTAACGGGGAGGGCATTGCAGACGGTCGCGAAAGGGAGGTCGAGGTGCTGAGCGATAGTTGTCCCGGCCGGCTCGACCTGATCAACCAGGAGGGCTTGCACTCCCGCCTCACGTAAGACCGTCGGCGCACTTTGGAGGAGCATCGTCGTCATTTTGACCGCACCTTCAAGGGTGAACCGCGCTGCCGCGAGGCCGGTAAGTTGCCCGAGTCGGGCCAGTGCCGCGGCCTGCGATCCTAGCGGATCGCTGACCTGCCCGACGGGGCAGAAATCCAGTTCTTGAGCGCGCACCAGGGGTTCGCTGTCGAGAATGTTAAAGGCCGTGACGCGATGTCCACGCCGTTGTAATTCCCGCCCGAGCGCCCCCATCGGGTTTAAGTGGCCCGAACCAGGGGGGCACAATATACCGATATGAGCCATTCTCGCTCCTCCTTCAGAGTGTCACGTATCCCTTTTCATGGTATCGCGTGGTTGACGTCTTTGCTGTCCGTGCCACCCTGGGCATCTCCGCAGATCATGAACGTGAATAGGGCGTCGGCCGCGTCCTCGGCCTCGCGCTCTTGGTCGGCTGTGTAGATGCCGGCGGCGAGCGACGCGTGCTTGGCGATGAGGTGTGCCAGGCCATGGAGGGTCGCATGCTCTCGCTCAACGAGGGCGGCATACGCGGGGACGGGGATGACGTAGCGCTTGCCTGCCTCGTCCTTAGTCGCGCAGCCGGAGAGCGGCAGGGCGCCGGGGGCCAAGCCGCGCCGGCCGCGCAAATGGTCGAGTGCCGCGCGGAACGCGTCCGTGGTAAAGGGCGGGGCGAGCCCCAGCTCCTCACGGACAGCGCGGAGGAGCGTGGCGCGGTCGGCATGCTGGGGCTCGGCGCCGTGCAGGGCGTGGACCCCCGGACGCGCACTAGAGTCGATGTAGAGGTCTTCGGGACGGGGGGGATATCGGCGCGCCGTGCCGCGTAGGCGGGGGGTTCCTCGATCAGATGGACGACGTGGCCGTGCAACGCCTGCTACGGGTAGCTCTCGGGCGTCATAGCCCCGTACTGGCCGCCGGGGAGCAATGCAGCCACGACCGCCAGCATCTCGTCGGGCGTCGGCGTGAAATCTGGGTAGCTCGCGGAGAGGTGGTAATGTTCGCCGCGTTCGGGCTCGTCGTCCACCGTGATGAGGATGCGCAAAGCGCCGTCCGGGCCGCGCTTGGTCATGTACACGGATGCATGCTTCCTGGACGCGGCGTGCTGGCGGCTCTCCCCTTGTTGGTAGTATAGGCGGCGCCCGTCGGCGAGTGTCACGTCGCGCGTGGGCAAGGTGCGCGTGGGCATCGTCTCCCTCCCTTAGCCGTATATAGCCATATGGGGCGTCTATCTCCCGTCCCCCCCCATGATAGCGCGTCTACGATCCCGGTGGCCGCAGGGCTTCGCGGCAACGATCGCGGAAGCCACAGGCGGCGCAGCGCCCCGGCTGTCGATGGCTGCGATGCTGCTCCGCCCCGGCCCGTTGCGCGTCGTGCATCTCCCACACGAGGGCGCGGAGCCGCTGTTCCTCCGCGGCGGTGTAGGGGATGGTGACGTCCCGCGCGGGGTAGCGGATGATCCCGTGGGGCG
>JAABUX010007071.1_pt1 | contig 13254 bp, 6 predicted proteins | sample 5561851 | NCBI WGS metagenome assembly JAABUX01 (sample SAMN10711883, study PRJNA513361) | rock metagenome | isolation source: Antarctica rocks | place: Antarctica: Victoria Land, Richard Nunatak red sandstone | collected 2016-01-03 | reverse complement strand
GGACGGGGCGAGACCTGGCGGGTGAGCGCGGGGGACCGGGCGAGCGTGCGGCCGGTCGCGCCGTCGAGCAGCCAGTAATATCCGTTCTTGGTCGCCTCCCCAACCGCGCCGGCGCCGCCGGTGTGCGAAAGGGGCGGGAGCAGCATGGGCGTCTGATCGACATCGTAGTCCCACCGATCGGGGCACACGAGCGTGCGCCCCCAGACGAACGCGCCCGTGCGCGCCCGCAGGGCGACCACGGCGTCGGTCCAGGGATCGCACCCGGGGCGTACCGCGCCGATCAGGTCGGGGCTGGGGTTGCCGGCGCCGAATACGACGAGGCCCCGGCGCTGGTCGATCGTCACCGGCATCCAGACGTCCCCACCGCCGTGCGCTCCCGCCGCCGGCAGCCACCCCACGCCGCGGCGCGGTACCGTGTCGTAGCGCCAGACCCGCCGCCCCGAGTGTGCGTCGTACGCCGCGACGAAGCCGCGCGCGCCCGAATCACCGCCCGCGCTGCCGACGAAGATCAGGCCGCGCCAGTAGGTCGGCGGCGACACCCCCTGATATCCCTGAGCAGGGTCCGCGACACGCGCCGACCATCGCTGCGCGCCGGTGCGCGCGTCCAGAGCGATGAGTTGGTCGTCGAGCGTGGCGACGAACACGGCGCCGTCGGCGACCTCGACGCCCCGGTTTATGGGGATCACGTCTCCCGCCAACGCGAACTGGACAAAATCGACAGCGGGCGTGTAGCGCCAGAGGACCTTCCCCGAATCCGCGCGGAGCGCGAAGACCTCGTCCGTGCTGGTCGTTAGGTACATCACGCCACGGACCACCACCGGATCGGCCTCCCAGAGCGGAACGCGCGGGTCCTCCATCATAGTCCAGGCAACGCCCAACCGGCCAACGGTTCCGGCATTGATCTGTCGCACCGTCGCGTACCGGTGCTGGTCGGTGGTGTTGCCGAAGCGGGGCCAGTCGACCCCTTCAGAGATGGTCGTCGGGCGCCTAGCATCCACATGATCTCCGCCCGTGCCCGCACCCCCGATCAGGATCACCCCGATCAGTCCCACGGCGACTAACACACCGCAGAGCAGTCTGCGCCCCCTTGATGGAACGCCGCGCCGACGAAGTCCGTCCACCCCAACCTCTTCCTTCCGTTTCGCCCATGGTCCGTGGATTGCCGTGGGCACGATCACCCTCAGCGACCCATCGTCCGGTCGAGCGCCAGACGCCTCCATCTAAGCGGGGTCGGTGGGGCCAACCCGGTCCGGATGGAGTGAGTGTACCGCGCATGCTGCTATAGCTTGTCAGATAAAGAATGAGAATCCGCAGGCAGCTTCCACGCTCAGTCAACCACTTGAATCTCTCAAACATTATCTGACAAGCTATAGCGGGACGCCGCGTCGCCCTGGGGCCGGCCGTCGCGGTCGTTCGGACGCCCTCCTACTCTCCCAGGCCGTACCATCCGGCGTCCTGCGGAATGACCTTGCGTCCGCTCCGAAGCCGCTTTGGGCTTCCAGCGCTTGCCGTGGGAACGCACGAACCCGGGTTGCCGTGGGAGTCCCCACGGCGGCCCGGGTTCGCGCGTCGCGTCGTGCCCCCGATCGGGGCGCGTCGGCCGGTGGTTACGCGCCGGAGGTCGCGAGCGATGGCATCTTGGCCGTCGATGACACGACGAACTTGTCCCACATCCCGCTTTGCAAGTGGCCGGGTACCAGGCAGACGAGGTAGAAGCTACCGGAGTGGTCGGCGCGGAAGCCCAGGAGTTGCGTGTCCTTGCCGACAGTGCCGGCGAACGCGTTCCGCGAGAGCACCGGGGCGAACCCGAAGGTCTCGAGTTTTGGCTTACCCGTCGTGTTCGACGTGATCCCCACGCTATGCGGCAGCGCCGCGAGGTTCGAGTACTCCAGATCGACGCTCCAGCCGGTCGGCACCGTGAAGGTCGCCTGGCCTTTGTCATAGCCGTCGAAGTTGAACCCGGCGTTGGCGCCGGTCGCGGCGGCGATGGTCTGGATGATCACATGGTGCAACTGGGCGCTGGCGTACATCCACTTGCCAATCTTGGTGTAGCCACGGAGCGCGGGCAGGTTCACCGGAATGCCGGTAGCGTTGCTCTCCACGGGCGCCTTCTTGACCGCGCTCCCGCCCAGCTTGAGGACGTAGAGCGTGCCCGCCTCCGACGCCCCGGAGATGCCACTGGACGCGCCGCCGCCCGCGGCGATAGCAATGTACTCGGTCCCGTTGATGGCGTAGGCGACCGCCGGCGAGCCGAAGCCGATGCCGGCGTTCGCGCTCCAGAGGACCTTGCCGGTCTTCCCGTCAAAGGCGTAGATCTTGCCGTCGTCGGCGCCCGTGAACACCAGCCCACTCGCCGTCGCCAACGTGCCGCCACCGATCGGCTTGGTGAGCGGGTGCTTCCAGAGGATCTTGCCGCTACGAGGGTCGATCGCGACCAGACCGCCGGTGACCGCCCCGTCGAGAGCGGCGGATCCCCCCGAGTCCACCTGGCCCGGTTGGTGCGAGTTGATTTCACCGGTCGAGAGGGACTTGTAAATCATGCACGAGTTGATGTAGCCCTCGAACATGGAGGTCATGCCGGGGTTATAGGACGGCGGCCCGTACTCGATGCCACCGACCGAGCCGGGGCAGACGCGCACGCCAGCCGCGTTTGGCTTCAGGTGAGGGGTGCTGAAGTTCGCGATCCACGGCGTTGACGCCAGCAGCTTGCCGGTCTTCGCCTCATAGAAGAAGAACTTGCCCGCCTTGTTGCCGTGGGCCACGACACGGGTCATCTTGCCGTGGAGATTGACGTTGATCAGGAACGGCTGGGGCATGGAATCGTAATCCCAGACGTCGTTGCAGTACTCCGAATGGCCCCAGGCCAGCTTGCCCGTCTTCGCGTCCAGCGCCACGATGGCGTTGGTCCATGTGTTGCAACCGGGGCGCTGCGCGTTGTTGAAGTCGGGGCTCGGGTTCCCGGTGCCGATGTAGAGCAGGCCGGTGCTGGGGTCGATGGTGGACGGCATCCACACGTCGCCACCGCCGTGGTGGCCCGCCTTGGGTATCCACCCCTGGCCAGGCTCGGGCACAGTGTAGAATTTCCAGACCTGTTTGCCCGTCTTGGCGTCGAACGCGGCCTCAAAGCCGCGCTGACCGGCGTCGCCTTCCTCGCTGCCGATGAAGAGCAGCCCGTTCCAGTACGTCGCGGGCGACGACTCGGCGTAGCCGGCGTTCGGATCGGCGACGTTGCTTGTCCACAACTTCTCGCCGGTCGAGGCCTGTAGCGCGATCAGTCGCGCGTCGAAGGTCGTGAGGTACACGGTGCCGTTCACCACGGTCACGCCGCGGTTCTGGGCGACGCCGCCGCCGCCGCCGGCGATGGAGCGGTAAAAGTCCACCTTGGGGGTATATTGCCAGAGCAGCTTGCCGCTGGCCGCGTTGACCGCGCGCACCTGGTCCGTCTGGGTGGTGTAGTACATCACGCCCTTGACGACCACCGGGACGGTTTCCCACCCGACGAGGTTCTTGCCCTGCTGCGCGGTCCAGGCGACGCCCAGCTTACGCACGTTGGACGGGGTGATCTGCGTGAGCGACGAGAAGCGGGTGGCGTCGTTGCTGCCGCCCGACGACGTCCAATCGACGTTCCCGCTGGCCGCGGTCGTGCGAGCCGCGGACGTCGTGCTCGCCGCCTGCGTGTTCAGCCGGCTGCCGGCCGCGCCGACGATAAGGAGTGAGGCGAGCGCGGCCAGCGCGCCGCCCCGACGAAGGCTCCAATGCATGGCTTATTTTCTCCCTCGATAATTACCACTCTAATTGCTTGCATCCATGAAAGACATTGTTTCGTTTCGTCCACGCCTCCCATCGCGGATCGAGCGACGGACCCCTGCTAAAGTTCGTGTCGCTTAAGCAATGTGAACAAACGTACATTTCTGGCTCTATTCCTTAACGGCGCTCTGGTTCCCGGTGGCTACCCAGCTTAAGCCGGTAGCCAGCAGGAACCACTATGTCTATGTCATGCGCCCGATGTCGAAATCGACGGCGCTTTCGCCGTGGCTGAGACCACGAAGTTGTCCCACATGCCGCTCTGCAGGTGGCCGGGCACCAGGCAGGAGAGATAGAAATGGCCAGCTTGGTCCAGCACGATGGTGCCGATGCCTCCCCCAACGAGCTGCCAGTTCTTGCCCGTCGTACCGGCGACCGGATTCATAGACTCGATCGGACCGAGGCCCGACGCCACCACCTTTGTCGAGGGTTTGTTCGTGTACGTCACCGCGGCGCTGTGCGGCAGCGCGGCGTTATTCTTGAACTCGATCACCATGCTCCAATACTGAGGAATGGTGATGGTTTCCTGGCCCTTGGCATAGCCGTTGAAGTTGAAGCCGGCGTTATTACCGTTCGCAGCGGCTATCACCTGGAGCACGACGACCTTCTTTTCCGGAATGTCCCACATCGCATTGTTGAGTTGCCTGAAGCCACGCAACGAGGGCAGCGTGGTCGGCGCCGCCGCGGCATTGACGGCCGGCAGCTTGGCCGCAGGCTTGCCGCCCAGTTTGAAGACCACCATCGTGCCGCCCAGCGCCGCGCTGTCGTACAGCGGCGAGTTGTTCGAGCCGCCCACGGCAATCGCGACGTACTCCGTGCCGTTCACGGAATAGGCGATCGGCGGCGCGCCGAAGGCCAGGCCCAGGTTGGCTTTCCAGAGAGTTTTTCCGGTCTTGCCGTTCAGGGCATAGAAGTAGCCGTCGTCGTCGCCGGTGAAAACGAGGCCGCTCGCGGTGCTTAACGTGCCACTATAGGCGGGTTGCTTGAACGGGGTGCGCCAGACAACTTTCCCTGTCTTGGGATCGACGGCCGCGATACCGCCCGAGACCGTCCCAGGAACGAGCGTCGTCGAGCCGCCGATGTCAATCTGCCCCTTCTGATGATTCTTGGAGGACGCCTGAGGAGCGATCTTGAAGATGAAGCAGCCGTTGGCGTAGTCCTGGTAAACCAGCCCGGTCTGAGGGCTAAAGGACGAGGGCTCGAACTCGGTGCCGCCCTGGGTGCCGGGGCAGACCTTCACCCCGGTGGCGTTCGGCTTGGGGTGCGGCATATTGTAGTAGCCTAGATGCGCCGTCTGTGCAATGATCCGCCCGGTCTTCGCATTGTAGAACGTCAGGAATCCGGACTTGTTGGCGTGACCGACCACCCGCGTCACCTTGCCATTGACCGTCAGGTTCATCAGGTAGGGCTGCGGCATGGAGTCGTAGTCCCACACATCGTTGCAGACCTCGGTGTGCGCCCAGGCCATCTTGCCGGTCTTGGCGTTGAGCGCCACGATCGCGTCCACCCACTGGTCACAACCAGACCGCGCCCGATTGTCGAAGTCCGGGCTCGGGTTGCCGGTGCCGATGTAGAGCAGGCCGGTGCTGGGGTCGATGGTGGACGGCATCCAGACATCACCGCCGCCATGCTGGCCCTGAGCGGGCATCCACCCTTGGCCGGGCGCGGGCACGGTGTAGAACTGCCACAGCACCTTGCCGGTCTTGGCGTCCATGGCCTCTTCAAAGCCGCGCTGGCCGGAGTCGCCAAGGGCGGCGCCGATGAAGAGCATGCCATTCCAGTACGTGGCGCCCGACGACTCGGAATAGCCCGAATTGGGATCAGCGATGTTGCTTTCCCAAAGTTTTTCGCCCGTGCTGGCCTGGAGCGCGATCATCCGCGCATCGAACGTAGCCAGGTAGACAACACCGTTGACCACGGTCACGCCACGGTTTATTTGCAACCCGCCGCCGCCGCCGGCGAGCGAACCATAGAAGTTAACCTTCGGGGTATATTGCCAGAGCAGCTTGCCGCTGGCCGCATCCACGGCGCGCACCTGGTCGGTGTTGGTCGTGAGATACATAATCCCCTTCACGACCACGGGTATCGTCTCGAAGATAGCGAGGTCCTTGCCTTCCTGCGCCGTCCAGGCCACGCCGAGCCGCTTGACGTTGGAGGCGTTTATCTGCGTGAGCGCTGAGGAATGAATGTTGTCCGAGGTACCGCCCCAGATGGGCCAATCCACGTTGGCGCCCGAGGCGGCGAGGGCGGTCGTCGTGCTCGCTGTCGGTTGAGCCAGACGCGCGCCCGCCGAGCCTGCGATGACCAACGCGGCAATCGCGCCCAGCGCGACGCCTCGACGAAGAGGCCAGTGCATGTCTTATCTCCCTTGCTAGCTACGACTCTATATGAGCCTACGAACTGCGTCGTTTCACCTACGCCCCTTTGCATAAGCTAAACAGTGGACCCTGTCACATGCACGTCGATCAAGCAACGCCCCGAGACGTGCATTTCCGGCTTCGTTTCTCCTTTCCTTTCCAGCGCACGGCTACACGGTTCCCTACACCGTCCGCAGATCGGACGGCATAACACGATATAGGGCATATAGGGCAGCTAGACGAGAGGAACGGCGCGCCAAGCGCCAGGTCAACGTGTAGAGATCTGGCGGAAGCTGACCGGATATGTGTGGCGCCCGATCTCAATCTTACCGCTCAGTATGCTGTGCTTTGGCGGGGCCACGAACAGCCGCCCGAGCACGTCCTTTTCCGTTGCCGGCACCAACAGGTCGATGGTCATCTGGGCCTTGCCGGTCTGGTGGAAGTGGTAGAGCGTCGCGACCCAACTCGACTGGGAGCCGGACGCGTCGTAGCCGTAAAACTGGCCGATCCCGTACAGGAAGCCGTTGTCGTTGACCTCAACACCGAGCGCGGCGGACTGAAGGTGGGCGGCGGCCGGCACGGACTTCAGGATGTACTGCCCGATGAACTGCCGGCTGAACTTGCTGCTGACTTTGTATGTGGGCGCCAGATTCGCCGATGGCCCGGTCGTCGCCCGTGCGACCCCAGTGGGCCCGAGCGCGCTCGCGGCGAGCAGGCAGGCGATGACCGTTGTTCCCGCGACTCTGCGAAGATTACTCATAATGACCGGCCATCCTTTCCGTGTCGCATCCGTGCCGCTATGTTAGGAGCAACAGCGCGGGGGATGCGGGTTGAGTTGTGCGTGAAACGCTGCGATGCGAGACCATGAATCGTACACCTATATAGACATATGGTATATCTCGTTCAGCGGATTGTCAAGGATAACAATATCTATATAGTTATGCCAAGCTAACCTAAATAGGGTGCTCACCGGCGCTCACCGCGACACGGCCGGCGACGATCCCCGCCATATAGACCGCCAGCGCGGTGAGCGCGAGCGCCCACCACAGCGATAGCGCCGCGCCGCTGCGGGGCGGCGGCGCCAGTTGGTCCGGCTCACGCAGTACCGTTCCCGTGGTCGCCCCACTGAGCGCGGAGAGCAGTGACGCGTTCGACGCCATTGGAAGGTACTCGCGGCTATACGGTACGGCCAGCAGCGCCTGGGTCGGGCTGCCGTCGCCCGTCAGAGGGCGCACCGTGGCGGTGTAGACGCCCGTGGTCGTGAACTGATACGGGGCGCGATAGAGCCCAGGACTCGTCTGCGTGACCAGAGGATGCGTGACCGCGCCGCCCGGCGTACGGACGTCGATGGCCAGACGCTGCAACTCGATGGGCGTCCCGCCGTTCGCCAACGTATCGATCCTGATCCCATCGGGCGTCGGCACGCCATCCAACGTGGGGGTATCCGCCGCCACCGCCGGCCCGCGCAGCGTCCAGTGCAGCGCGTCGGACCAGAAGGCGGGTTCGGCCCGCTGCCACGACGCCGACCAGGCGTTGTCCAGACCGGGCGTCCACACCAGGACGCGCCCCAGGCCGTCCTGCCAGCGGGCCAGCACGGGGTCCGGCTTGCGGGTGTGGGTGTTGGTCTCGAGGTCGTCGACGGCGCCCGGCTTCAACACCGTCGCGATGTAGCCGGCCAGCCGCGGCAACGGACCGGCGCCGAGGCTGCGCACCGTCGGGCTGTTCGCGGCGATGCGCACACCGACATCGCCGGTGACGGCGGCGGAGCCGGCCGCCAGGCGCGCCTCCTCCGCGAAGATACGCGGGAGGTCTTGCGCGTTGGTGGTGTAGTAGAAGCGTCCTTTGCCCGCGGAGGCTATCGAGCGTAGGAGGCCTACGTCGGCGTCGGGGCCGAGGGCCACCGTCGAGATGGTAATCTTGTGCTGCTGGGCCAGCTTCAGCAACGGCTGGTAGTTGGCCGGATCGCTCATCCCATCGGTCATCAAGATGATATGGTGATACGGCGCGGCGCTTTGGCTAACCTGCGCAATCCCTGTCTGCAGCGCTTGATAGATATTGGTACCGCCATCGCTAAACATGCCGTTGATCTCGCGATCAATATGAGAACTATCGGCCGGCCCTACTTTCCCCATTGGTATAAGGATATGCGAGACTTGGTCGAAGTCCAATATCCCCAGGTTATCTTTGTGCTGGACCGCGAAATCCGCCGCCAGACGGGCCGCCGCGCGCGACATGACGATCTTCGGGACATCGCCCGCCAGGTCGTCCATGCTCCCGGATCGGTCAAGCACGAGTTGCAGGGCGACGTTGCCGTCTTGCAGGCTGGCGGGCGTATCGCTCAGGACCGGCAGCAATCGCTCCAGCGCGGTCTGGCTGTAGTGCCCCTGCGTGAGGCTGTGCGGGCCGCCCAGTACGACGAGGCCAATGCCCCGGCGGCGTACGGCGCCGTCGAGGGCGGCGACCCGCGCCCCGTCGAGCGCCGTGGCGGGAAGGTCGTCGAGGACGACTTCTCCATACGGGGAGAGGCCGGCGACCGACGTGGGCATACGGCTCGGCGGGAGCGCGACGACGTCCAACGCCGCCGCTGTGAGCCGCGTCAGGGCGGCGGCGTTGGACGGCCGCTGTGTCACCAGGAGAACGCGCGGGGCCGGCGTCACGTCGGTCGCGGCCGAGAGGATGTCGTTGCGCGGCTCCGCGTCATCGGGAGCGCTGATGGACGCGCGCACCACATGCCAGCCGGCCGCCTGCCCCGGCAGGTCGATCTGGTAGGGATTGTCGCCTGCCTGCAAGGCCAGCGTCTGGCGGCCGGCCGTGCGGCCGTCGATGCGTAGGGTCAGCGTGGCCGTGACGGCGCGCGTGCTGTGCAGGGTCACCTGGAGCGGCAGGGCAGCCCCCGTCGGGGCCGCCGGCGGGAGGACGAGCCTGGTTACGGCCACGTCGGGGCCCGGCCGGTCAAGCAGCACGGTGTCCAGGGACAGGTGGCGCGCGGTGAGGTCCGGCACGTCGGCGGTCGCGTCGCCGACCGTCTGGACGCCGTCACTCAGCAGGAGCAGCCGCGAGCCCGGCGGGACGACGCCCGTGGCGAGCCGCAGCGCGCCCGCGATGTCCGTCCGCGCGCCGTCGGCGCGGGAGTGCAGCAACGCCAGGGCCGTGGTGTGGTCGACGGGCCGGTACAGCGTGGTCACCGCCGCTGTGCCGGCGAACGCGATCACCGTCACCGGGGCGGTGGACGATGCCCGCGCCGTGGCGCGTTGCAGCCAGGACGCCTCGACCGTGCGGGCGCTCGGCGTGATGCTGTCCGAGACGTCGACGAGCACGGTGAGCGCGCTTCCCGCCGCGCCGCGCTGCCAGGTGGGCTGCGCGACGGCGATGACGAGCACGAGGAGCGCGAGGCAGCGCAGCCCTAGTTCGGCCACATGGCGGCGTAGCGCGGGGCGCGCCGCCGCACGACCCATGATGGCGAGCGCCAGCGCCAACGGGATCACCGCCAGCGCCAGCAGCTCCGGCGCGCGCAGGACGATCATCGGCCACCCCGCCGGTCGATACGCCAGGCGCTCACCCCGCCCTCGATAACGACGACGAGCGCCGCGAGCAGCCCCAGCCACGGCCACCAGTCGGCGCTGCGGGCGGCGCTACCGGCCGCGATGACGGCCGTTGAGGCGAGGGTGGGAAGGTCGAGGGGCGCCTCCGCCCCCACATCCAGGGCCGCGCCAGTGTCCACGGCAATGTCACTGCGACGCGCGCCCCACCTGCCGCGCTCCGTCACGGTGTAGAGGCCCGGCTCGGCCACGTCCACGTCGACCCGTGTGCCGGAGGGCACGAGGCGTCGGACGACGACGGACGCGCCCGGCAGCGTGGATTGCCGCGCCACCTCGATCGCTGTGGTCCCAGGTGGGGCATCGAGCGTGACGCGGTCGCCCGGCGCCGCGGTCGAGGGAGACCAGGACGTCGACCAGCGCAGCACGTTGGCGATCAAGAGCGGGAAGGCGTTGAGTTGGTCCAGGTTCGAGGTTGAGGGATCGAAGGTAAGGACCGCGATGCGGCGTCCTTGTAGGCTGCCCGCCGCGAGCAACGGCCCGTCCGCCGCCCAGACCACCGGACGCAGCCCGTCCGGCAGGGAGAACCGCTCGCCCGTCCCCTGCGGCACGTCCAGCGAGGTCAGGTCCACCCCGCTCAACAGGGGGCTCGCGGTGTCTTCGCCACTCACGGTGGCGCCGCCGAGCACACCCGGCGCGGGGCTGCCTGGGATAGTCGGCGGATCGATCAGCAGGAGGCTCGGCGTCGCGGGCAGCGGGCCCGGCGGCGTCCATCCAGCGAAGACCAGGAGGCCCGGCGCGCTGTGTCCGCCCGCCTTGAATCGCGCCGGCGTGCGCGTCACGACCTGGACCGCCGGCAGGGCGGCCAGGGCGCGGACGACCGCCCTCGTGTGTGTGGCGTCGCCGACCACGGTGACCGTGGTCGGCCGCGGGCCGGGGACCGTGGCCCAGGCCACGTTGTTCGCCGCGACGAGGTCACGGCGCGTGAGGGACAGCCGGATGAGGCGGCGAGTCGCGGGCACGACGAAGCTGAGGTCGGTGTCCGAGCGTGGGGGCAGGACGAGGCGCTCCTGACCCAGCACGACGCCATCGGCGTCGATCACGAGGACGTCCCGAACCGTGGCGGCGCTCGCGTTGTGCACGACGGCAAAGGCGTCGCAGGCGGCTTTGGCGGTCACGCAGCGCACGTCCACGGCCGCGATGGCCTGATCGTCCGTGGAGCGCCCGACGATCGCGGTCGACACGACGCCCCACAGCGACGGGATGGTTGGCAGCGTCTCACCCGGCGCATGGACGATCAGCATGTGGGCGGACCGTGTGGAGAGCAGCCCGGCGGCAACGGTGAGCGCCGGGCGCCACGCCGGCACGGCGGCGACGGGCGTGAGCGCGCGCAGCCGGTTCAGCGCCAGGGCGCGGTCGTCGGTCCGGGCCACCACCCGAGCCCGCGCCGCTGTGACGAGCGCGAACGTCGTGCCGTCCGGCGCCGCCTGGATATCGCGCGCCACGAGATCCTCCGCGGCGACGAGGCGGGAGGGCACCGGGTCGGCGGCGGCCGTCAGTGCGCCGTCATCGACGACGTAGACGCGCGTCTCAGGGGCGCTGGAGGCGCCGGAGGGTTGGGCCAGGGCCAACACTAAGGCTCCGGCTACCAACGCTTGCAGGAGAAGCGGCACAAGATGCTCGATGCGCCACCGCCGGCCCTCCCCCGCCTGCGCGCCGCCCACGCCTTCCCAGAGGAGCAGGCTCGGCGTGTCGACCGTGCGGGCGTCACGCCGCCGCAGGTGCAGCGCCACCAGCAGCGGCAGCAGCAGCAAGCCGAGCAAGGCGAGGGGTGTGAGTAGCGTCATCGGCGCCTCGTTGCCATGGACCTACGACGCCGGGGAAGGCGTGAAGTAGCGCCCGAGGATCGCGTCGTCCGCCGCCGGCTGGACGTTGGCGTCCGGCGGCACGTAATCGAATGTCCGTCCGCCGGTCGTTCCCGCCTGGACAACGGAGGGTTGCGCGCTCCCCGCTCCGTTGTGCCCTTGAGCCTGCTTGGTGGAGAGTTTGGTACTAGTGGCCCGCCCGTACGCGCTCGTGATGGTAAGTTGGCGCGCGGCTTTTGGCGCCGACGCCTGCGCGGACCCGAGCTTCGACGCCGCGCCCGCGGCGTGACCCGCGGTCTGGCCGCCGGGCAGGCCCTTACCGGCAAACTGGCCCTTACCTGTCACCAATCCCGGAGCGGTGAGCTGCGACGGGAGAAGGCGGGTACACCCGTAGAGGCACTGCGACGGAGCGGCCTTGCCGCCGGCGCTGGATCCCGGCGCGCCCCCTTTGCCCGCGCTCGCGCTTTGCTGGCCTGTTGATGGCCCACCGTGCGTGGCGCGCTTGGTCGCGCTAGTCGTCGCGCGCGTCCCGGCTCCGGCTGCCGCGCCGGCGCTTTGCCCTGACGCGCCGGGACGCGCCTGCCCCTGGTTCGGCGGCGTGTTCGAGGAGAACGCGCCCTTCTTTCCAGCCGTGGCCGGACCCGAGGGCAGGGCGCTCTCGCTGTGCCGTAGGACCGGCGCGGGGGGGCTCCCGTTGGCGGACGTTCCCCCACTCGTGGGCGCCTGCGGCGTCCCCGCGTGGCGGCGGCGCACCTCTCCGGTTGTCTGGGTCGGCCGCGCGGCCGCAACGCGGCGCAGCGTCGACCCGCGCGGCATGGACGCCGCGGGGCGCGTGCTCCGCGCTGGCCGCGCGGCCGTGTCGTTCTGGACGGATACGACGGCGACGCGCACGGCCAAGGGGGGCGTGCCGGCGGCAGGGGTAACCGCCGCCGGTGTGGCGTCGCCGGTAGTCGACGAGGTCGCCTCGCGCGCCAGTGGCGCTCCATTGAACGGGAGGGTGACCGCGGCGGCGAGGCCGCCGAGCAGCACGACCACGACAGCCCACTCGCGCCCGCCACGCACACCGCGCGGCGTCCAGGCTACGCTCACTCGTCTGGCCGCGGTGGTCGCCTGTCGCTGCAACCGCGCGCCCATGCCGGAGGACGAGGGCGCTCTCGTTTCTACGTCGAGCGCCGTGGCGAGTTGTTCCTTGAGGTCAAGCGCGTGATCCAGGAACCGCGCGATGGCGTCGATGCGAGGCGCCCGCCGCCACGCGGCCGCCGTCGCGATGGTGAAGATCACCGCGGCGGACGCGGGCGCGCACCAGCGCGGCCACCCCAGCCATGCCGCGACAAGCGCCAGGATCAACCCGACCAACACGGACGCGGCCAGGGTGCGCCGCAGCACAGCGGCGCGCCAGGCTCGGCGCACCGGGGCACCGCTACGCTCAAGAGCATCCCGCAGCGTCCCGGACTCAATCTCCGGCGCCTCGCCAGCGCGCGGCGCCAGCCGTACAGTGCGGGGCAATGGCGGCGTCGCCCAGCCCCGGAGATGACGGGAGAGCGCATCCCAGGACGGACGCCGGGACGACGTCTTGGATGCGATGTGAAAAACGGATGGTCCCACAGCTTGATCCTTTCGCTTATCGTTGACCAACGAAGGTGTGGGGTTTCTCAACGGAGTCTTATATAGTTATATTATACTCCAAGAATA